>Ga0299915_10002494_pt1 | contig 13434 bp, 10 predicted proteins | sample RVTome_13_FD_200263 | JGI IMG/M metagenome (GOLD analysis project Ga0299915, IMG submission 200263) | Soil microbial communities from uranium-contaminated site in the Upper Colorado River Basin, Wyoming, United States - RVT92D227 (version 2) ...
GGGACGGCGCTGCGCGCCGTTCATCCGGGCTGGAATCCCGGAAGCAAACGCCGGTTGACGGATCCAACGGTTGATCAGAGCGCGGTTGCGGCGCTTGCTTCCGGGATTCCAGCCCAGATGACAGCAAAAGCCCGTGCCCACGCCGGCAGTCTTATTTTCTCTGCGACCTCTGCGTCTCTGCGGTTTGCTTTTAGTTTGGTTGCGGCCGTTAGGCTGCGCTGTGATTCAGACACTAGAAAGGAGCGGCGGATCTGGCAGGATGTAACAACCCTGCAAAGTCGTGCACCGCGCCGGTCTGGAGACCGGCGCCCACAGGACGGCGATGGCCGGTTCATTTGGCCTTAACGCGACGTCCTGTGGGGTGGGTCTCCAGCCCCCCCCGCGGCCGATCCCATTCTATTCCATGCTACTGTCTGAATCGCAGCGGGAGCCTGTCCAAATACTAGAATATCGATGCACCGGTGATATAGTAAACAAACTATCTTGTAGGAGTGATGGAGCCATGATGAAAAGACTCGTGATCCTTGTATTCCTCGCCGTCAGCCTTGCCGTTGCCAATCCCGCACCCAAGGTCCCGACCGTCGACGATCTCCTCACGGTGCGGTCTGCGGGCAGCGCGCAGATTTCGCCCGACGGACGTTGGGTGGCCTACACTGTTTCGGAAGCCGATTTCAAGCAGGATGCCTTCGTCACGCAGATCTGGTTGGCCGACACTGGCGACGGCCGGACTTTCCAGCTGACCCGCGGCGACAAATCCTCTTCCAACCCGCAATGGTCCTCCGATGGGGTCTGGCTGGCGTTCACAAGCACTCGCGCGGGCGACAAGAACCAGATCTTCCTTATCCGGCCGGACGGCGGCGAAGCGCTGCAGCTGACCGATGCCGAGACGGGAGTCAGCGCCTACGCATGGTCCGAGGACAGCCGGAACATGGCGTTCACGGCCAGTGACCCGGTTGCGCAATGGAAGAAGGACCGCAAGGAGCATCTGGGCGATTTCACCGTGGTCCGGAATGACTATACCTACAGCCATATCTACACTTTTGAAATCGAGCAGGCCTTGCATTCACCATCCAAAGGGAAGCGACGGACGCAGGGCACGGATTTCACGGTCGGCTCCTTCTCATGGTCCCCCGACGGATCGCACATCGCCTTCAGCGCTACCATCAATCCTGATCTCGTTCAGGGTCATTCGGCGGACATCTACCTGCTGAGCCTCTCGGACGGCAGTGTCAAGAAGCTGGTGTCCCAGCCGGGCCCGGACAGCAGCCCGCGCTGGTCTCCTGACGGCACGCAGATTGTCTTTTCATCCTATATGGGAAATCCCGACTACTACGCCCTAAATTCCAGGCTGGCCGTAGTGCCCCTGAATGGCGGTGCACCCCGCTCGATCACCGATGCGTTCGACGAGAATCCCGGACTGGTCAGCTGGGGCGCCGACGGCGTCTATTTTTCCGGCGCCCGCAAAACCGCCTCCCATCTCTTCCGCGTCGATCCCGCTTCGGGCCGCATCACCCGCATTACATCACCCGACAATTTTATGGGAATGTCCTTCTCCATCACTCGAGACGGGAAGAGCCTGGCGTGCACCGTTGCCTCGCCTACCCAACTTCCCGAAATATGCATCTCGGACATCGGCAATTTCGCACCGCGCGCGCTTACGCGCATGACCGGCCAGGTTAGGGAATTCGCCCTGGGTACTCGCGAGCTTATTTCATGGAAGAGCCAGGATGGCACGCCGATCGAAGGGGTGCTTATCAAACCGGCCGATTTTGATCCAAACAGGAAATATCCCCTGCTCTGCATCATCCACGGCGGGCCGACGGGTATCGACCGCCCCGCCTTGCTTTCCGGGGATACGCGATATTATCCCTCGGACATCTGGGTGGGACGAGGGGCACTGGTCTTGAAAATCAATTACCGAGGCAGTGCGGGGTATGGGGAGAAATTCCGGCGACTCAACTATCGCAATCTGGGAGTCGGCGATGCATGGGACGTTATCTCCGGCGTAGACTACCTGATCGGCAAGGGCTGGGTTGATCCGAAAAAAGTCGGCTGCACGGGCTGGAGCCAGGGTGGATACATCTCGGCTTTTCTCACCACTTCGTCTGATCGCTTTGCGGCCATTTCCGTGGGCGCCGGCATCTCCAACTGGGCCACGTATTATTACAACACCGACATAACTCCATTCACGATCAACTACCTGGGGGACGACCCGGCAGATGATCCGGAGATCTACCGGAAAACCTCGCCCATGTCCTACATCAAGAATGCCAAAACGCCGACCCTGATCCAGCACGGGGAGTTTGACCGGCGCGTGCCGATTCCCAATGCTTACGAGCTGCGCCAGGGATTGGAAGACCGCGGCGTGAAGGTCGAAATGATCGTCTATTCCGGCTACGGCCACGGCATCACCAAGCCGAAGTCCGCGCGTGCCGTGATGCAGCACAATCTGGCCTGGTTCAACCATTACCTGTGGGGTGATCCCCTTCCCGATTTCACAAAACCGGAGGTGCCAAGCAAGGACCAAAAGTAATCGACCATGCTTAGAAGGCGTGGCTTTGGCCTGCCCCGCACAGCGGGGCGATTCGCAGCAACCTTCGGGGTCGGCGTCGGTATCGCTATCGGCTGGGAGTTACTTTCAATTCTAATGGCTCATTGGTCTATCATGATCTCGAATAACGATGCCGATGGCGACCCCGATTCCGACCCCGATCCCGATGATTCTTCGCTCTTGATTCCGGATTGTAACGGCATCGACGGCGCGCCATATCGGCAGAGCCTTACAGGGTCACACGGCCAAAGACCGTGGTTTTAGGCTTCAATAAAACATGTCACGGATTCAACAAATTCGGCCAGGAACTATCAAAGGGAGCGAATGCAATGGTTAGATTCGAGGATGTGGAGGCGGCGGCGAACCTTATTGGGGGAGTGGCGCATCATACCCCGGTGGCGGTTTCACGCCTTCTGAACCAGGCGTGCGGCAGCCAGGTATTTCTCAAGTGCGAGAACCTGCAGCGGGCCGGTGCGTTCAAGTTCCGCGGCGCCTACAATGCCGTCAGCCGATTAAGCCCTGAGAGCAAAGCCCGCGGCATCATCACCTATTCATCCGGGAATCACGCCCAGGCTATTGCGCGAGTGTGCCAGATGATGGCGGTGCAGGCCACCATTGTGATGCCCCGGAACGCATCCGCCATGAAATTGCAGGCCACCCGTGATTACGGCGCCGATGTTGTGCTTTACGATCCTGCAATCTCTTCGAGAGAACAGATCGCCCGAGAACTGGTCGACAAACACGGCTACACCCTGATTCCGCCCTTCGATCACCTGCACATCATCGCGGGACAAGGTACGGCCGCGCTGGAACTGTTCCAGATGACCGGCCCGCTCGACTTTCTCTTCGTGCCGTGCGGAGGGGGCGGTTTGCTCAGCGGCTGCTCGATCGCCGCCGCGCATCTGGCGCCCGACTGCAAGGTGATCGGAGTCGAGCCGGAGGCCGGAGACGACGGTGTGCGCTCGTTTCACAGCGGCACGCTGCAGACGGTTCACAACCCCCAGACCATTGCTGACGGGGCACGCACCTCTTCGCTCGGCAGCCTGACATTTCCCATTATCCGGAAATACGTAAGCGACATGATCACCGTCTCGGACCAAGACCTGGTGCGCACCATGTATTTCATATGGACGCGCCTGAAGCTGATCGTCGAGCCAACGGGCGTGCTGGGGCTGGCCGCCGTCCTCAACCGGCGCTGCGATGTTGAAGGCAAGCGGGTAGGAGCGATCCTGAGCGGCGGCAACGTCGACCTGGTGGCGGCAGGTGGCTGGTTTGCGGCCAAGGCTGCGGGCTAGACGACGTGGGTCTCGCGCACGTGTGCGCCGGCGCGGAAGCGGCTGGCGCGCAGAGCGGATATGTCGAGGGTGCGTGCCTCGCCGAAAACCACTTCTTCGGCCACGAGCCGCCCCGCGATGGGCGCATGCTGGAATCCGTGGCCGCTGAAGCCGTTGGCGAAGAAAAGGCCCTCGATTTGCCCGCACCGTCCCAGTATCGGGTGCGCATCGGGACTCATTTCATACAGGCCGGCCCATGCGCGGTTGATTCCGGCCGCGCCGAGCTTGGGATAGCGCCGCAACGCCACCTCCAGAACTTTCCCCAGGAACTCCGGGTCCACGTCCAGATTGAAGCCGCTCGGTTCATCCGGATTTCCCATTCCCATAAGAACACCGCCGCTCTCCCGGTGGCAATAAAAGGTTGTCGTGAAATCAATTACCATCAGGTAGTCAACCGGCGCCCCGTTGAACGGAGCCGTGGTATAGATGTGTCGTCTCTCGGGGTAGACCGGGAGATCGACGCCGGCCCAGGCCGCCACTTCGCGGGCATGGGGTCCGGCGGCATTGATCACTGCCGCGCAGGGGATGAAGCCGTCGGGGGCGACCACACCCTCTATCCTCCCGCCGGAACCGCGGATGCCTGTGGCCCTTGTCCCGGTCCGGATATCGACGCCAAGGCGGCGCGCGCCGGCCGCGTATCCCTGCGTCATGCCGTTTGGATCGGCAATTCCATCGCGAGGGCAGTAAGCGCCTGCAAGCACGCGATCGACGCTGATGTGCGACGCCAGACGCATGATTTCCGCAGGAGCAATCAGCTGGGACGGGACACCGAGGCTGTTCTGCAGCTCGATGCTTTTGCGAAAGGCCGCAACTTCCGCATGGCACGCGAGCAGGAAAAGATAACCGTCCTGGTGCACGTCGATCGCACAGTCCAGCTCGCCGGCGAAATCGAGGATCATCGGAACGCTGAGCAGTGAGAGCCGGATGTTGATCTCGGTGGAGAACTGGTGGCGAAACCCGCCCGCGCATCGCCCGGTGGAGCCCGAGCCCAGCATGTCCTCGCGCTCCAGCAGGACGATCTTGCCGGCGCGGAGCGTTGCCAGGTGATAGGCCGCGCTCAGACCCACAATCCCGCCGCCGATCACGACCACATCTGCGGATTTCATTATCTCGGTGGTCGGGCGCCGGTCCCGAGGCCGGCACCCATAAGCTAAAACGGGTGCTTACTCGCCCACGAGCTGGAAGATCAAATCGCGATGGCGTGGACGGTTGTCAAAATCGATCAGCACGATCTGCTGCCATGTGCCGAGCAGCAGCTTTCCATCCTGAAAGGGAATGGCAAGCCCGGCTTTCAGGAGCGCGGCGCGAACATGGCTGTAGCCGTTGCCGTCTCCCCAGCGCTGGTCGTGCGCGTAAAGCGCGGACCTGGGGACGAGGCGTTCGATCGCAGCGCGGAGATCCTGAACTGCGCCGGATTCAAACTCAATGGTGGTAACGCCGGCCGTGGAGCCCGGCACGAAGACGCACAGGATGCCGCTATTCAGTTTGCTCTGCTGTAACGCCTTCCCGGCCAGCGGGGTGATGTCGAGGACGTCGGCATCACCCATGCTTTTTACTCGATTGCGGCGCGTATAGACGCTCATGCCGTCTACTTAAGCTCTTCCTGCGCCTTGGCGATCACCCTGTCGAGACCGGTCAGCGAGCCGCCGTGCGTGCCCTTGTAAAGGTTTTCCAGATGCTGCTTGGCGGCCACCGAGGTGCTTCCGTTCAGCAGGAAGGCCTTGGCAAAGTTCTTCATCGCCATGTCGGTCTTGCGCGTCTGCCAGTAAGACTGCCCGAGGAAGTAGTAGGCCGCGTCGTTGCGTTTGTAATACTTCGTCGAGCTTTCCAGGTTCTGAATGGCGGCCTCGTACTTGTTCTGCTGGTGAGCGTAATACCCCATGACGTAATGGCATGTGGCATAAACGTGGTCCTGGAACTGCTTCCAATCCCCTGCGGCCATTCCTTCCGGCTTGCTCATCCCCTGAACCGCCTTCAGGCACTGCCGGGCATACTTGTCCGCCTTGGCGTCGTTTCTTGCGGCTGAGAATCGTTTGGTAAGTTCCAGCAGGATTTCGGAGTTGTCGGGCATTTTTCCGACGGTGGTCTCGCCCCATTGAAAGAATTTCTGGAGGTTGCCGAGCTCCAGATAGGCTTTGGCCATGTAATAGGCAAGGTTGCCGCTCGCGTTCGTCTGGTATGCCTTCTCGCCGAAATCCACGAACTGCCTGTAGTTTTTGGTCTGCCGGAATCCCTCGGCCAGCATGGCGACGAGATATTGGTTGTCCGAATCGAAGGGAACTACCTGGCGGCCGTAATTGGTCACTTCCGCCCATTTGCCGGCTTCCTGCAGTTTCCCCATCATGGACACAAAGTCGCCGATAACATATTCGGCCAGCGCGGACTTGGGGTAGGCCTTGAAGAACTTGACGACGAGGGCGGTCTTGTCCGCCGCACCACCCTCGGCCTTTACCCCTTCCATTGCCTTGTACTCTTCTTCGGTGTACTGGGCAGCGGCCTTTTCCTGTCCCATCAGATAAGGCTGCACAAATGCCATGGCGGCCAGCAAGAGCACGGCCGCATAAAACCTGTGTTGGAATGAAGTGGACACGGACATCATGCCGAAATCTCCTTTCCTTTGATAGAAGCGCGCTCCGTGGGCGATTCCATACGCCCGCGGCGGGCACTCCTGCAGCGCTCGTTCGCTACCGAATCGGCGCCGCTGTTCGGAGCTTTTATAACCCAAAATGCCACCCCAGACAATGAAAACGGAATGGGGTGCTGTCTGCCGCCGGTTGAAGGCGGAAGCGAAAGGGGTTGGCGGAGGTCATTATAAAACCGCCACGAATTCACGAATTCCACGAATTCGGCAAGGTGTGGCTGAATAATTCGTGGAATTCGTACTACTAACAGTCAAATCCTTGCCCGCTGGGAAAGGATTTTTTCATCGCCAAGACGCAGTTTCACGGAGCGCACCGAGGAAATCGGGACGCGGAAGAACGCCGACGAACGCGGATTCTGCTGGCGCCGCAAGGCCGGCGAGTGGATGGCACGAGCTTTTGCGCCCCGCGCAGCGGGGCGCCCTTCGGGGCAGCAACAGCTCGTGCAATCCGCCCGCGTTTTTCCGTGTCCCAAATCTCTGTGTTTTCTCTGCGCGCTCTGCGCCGCTGCGGTTTGCTTTCTCTTTGGTTGCGGCTTTGCCGCTCCAGAAATTCGTGGCAAAAGGATGTTTTCAATTGTCTGGGCCTGATCCTTGGCAAAGGACTTGCTTCTTCGTAGTATGGCGCTCTGCATCTCAGTCAGATGGTGATTGCGGTCTGCGATCATGATTCGCTATTCTTGATCCGCCCATGATCCGCCGAGTGCCGCTGCAGGACATCGACCTGGAAGATCACTCCTTTCGCATCAGCGAGGAGCTGGAGTCGGACATGCTGCGCCGGTCGCTGCTGGAAGTGGGCCAGCTCAATCCCGTTATTTTGCTGCGGCGACAGGCGCACAGGCTGACGGTTGTTGCCGGATTTCGCCGGCTCACCGCCCTGCGCGGCATGGCAGCCGCGGATGCGCCGGCGACCGTCTGCGCGGACGGCGAAGTCTCTGCGCTGCAGGCATTCCGCCTGGCGCTGTGGGACAACCTCTCCCACCGCAGGCTGAGCACGCTCGAGCTGGGGCGCTCCCTCCACGTCCTGCACGCAACCTGCGGACTGACGGCCGAAATCCTGATCGCCGACTACCTGCCCCTGCTCGGGCTGGCGCCCAGCAGGCAGGTCCTTGCCGCTTATCTGGCCCTGAACCACCTGCACCCCGTCCTGCGCCGGCTGGTCCAGGAGGGCCGGATTGCGGTCCGCACTGCAGAGCGTCTCGCCGGCTACACGGCCGCTGTCCAGGAGAAGATGTCGTCCGTGCTGGGCAGGATCCGCTTGAGCGCCAGCCTGCAGCGGCAGTTCCTTGATGCCGTCGAGGAGCTCGCGCAGATGCAAGACGCCCGTTTGATCCAGGAGCTGGAAGCGCCGGAGGTCCTCGCCGTACTCGACGAACCGGAGCGGTCGCCGTTTCAAAAAGGGGAGCGCATCATGGATGTGCTCGGCCGCCGCCTCTACCCTCGGCTGTCGGCAGCGAGAGCCCGTTTCGAGGCCGACAGGGAGGAGATGGGATTCCCCTCAGGAGTGCGGTTGACGCCCGACCCGTTTTTCGAGACCTCGCGCCTGCGCGTCGAGTTCGAGGTCTCCTCGGCCGCGCACCTGCGCGCGGTGGCCGCTGAACTGCACCGGGCCTCCCTGGAAACCGGCCTGGAGCGTCTTTTCAAGATCGACTGAGACAGCGCGTGTTCCTATATCGCCCGGAAAAATTGTTCGTCACCGAAGAATCCTGGGAGGACGCCTCTGCCCGCGCTATGGTGGATCGGCTGCCCGGCGTGCCGGTGCAGACCATTCCCGCTGCTGAGTCGGTCCTTGCCGGACTGGCTCAAGCCCCGGATCCGATCGCACAGGGCAAGCGCGTCCTGGTGCTCGCCCGGCATCGCGGGTCGTTCCTGAACCCCTGCCCGGGCGCCGGCGCCGAGATGTGCTGCAACTATCATGTGGTGAATTATGCCGCCAACTGTCCCATGGACTGCAGCTACTGCGTGCTCCAGTCGTTCCTGGACAATCCGGCCCTCGTGGTCTTTTCCAACATCGACGACCTCCTGCGGGAGGTCGTGGGGCGCCTCTCGGCCTCGCCGAACCGCTTATTCAGAATCGGAGCAGGCGATTTCTCCGATCCGCTCGCCCTGGACCACATCACCTGCTATTCACGCAGCCTGGTGCCCCTTTTTGCCGGCCGACCCAACGGCGTGCTCGAGCTGAAAACCAAATCTGCGGCTGTATCGAACCTGGAAGGGCTGCACCACGGGGGCCGTACGGTCGTCTCCTGGTCGGTGAACTCGCGCCGGGTCATTCACGCTGAGGAGACTGGGACCGCAGATCTCCATGAGCGCATCGTCGCAGCACGTCGCTGCCAGGAGTGGGGTTATAGAATCGGTTTTCACTTTGACCCGCTCGTCTGCTATCCCGGCTGGCAGGCGGATTACAAATCTGCAGTAGAGGAGATCTTCCGGAAGGTCGATCCAGCCAAAGTACAGTGGATCAGCCTCGGCAGCCTTCGCTTTACAGCCCGCCTCCGGGATGTGATGCGCCGCAGATTTCCCCGCTCCAGGATCTCTTATGGTGAATTCGTTCCAGGCCACCATGGCAAATGGCGCTATTTCCGTCCGATCCGCAGGGAGATGTACGCAAGCATGATTTCCTGGATCCGCCGCTGCGCCCCCGAAGTTTTTATTTACCTTTGCATGGAGCATCGCGAAGTCTGGCGGGAGAGCATGCTGCGCGTCCCGCGCGATGCCGGCGAGCTGTCTGATCTCATGGACAGCCTGGCCTCCGGCTGCCCGCCGGATTCCCCGCGGCAGTAGAAATCCGGTGAGGAACGCGGGTTAGCTTCCCAAGCGCGAAAAACAATCCTGATTTCCAGCCTTTCGTCGATAAGATCCTGGAATAACCAGAACCGAAATACTTTCAGCGCAGAGGGACCGCCCCCTCCGGCTCGTGGATTTATGTCTGTTGTTGATGAACGCCTGGCACCCGCGGCAGATGCCGCCTCAGCGGTTCCGGCCCAGGAAGCCCGCATCCTTATTGTGGATGACGAACCGCTGATCAGGAGCCTGCTCGCGCGCCGCCTCTGCAGCCTAGGCTACCTGTGCGATGAATGCCCGGACGGCGAGAGAGCGCTCCGGGTGCTTGACAGCCGGCACTACGACATGGTTCTGGCCGACATCATGATGCCGGGCATGGGAGGGCAGACGCTGCTGCGGGAAGCGTTGAAGCTCTGCCCGGACCTGGCAGTAATTCTGGTCACCGGCGTTTCGGACATCGGCGTCGCAGTCGACAGCATCAAGCTGGGCGCATACGACTACATCACCAAGCCCTTCCGCCTCGGTGAAGTGGCGCTGGCCGTCAATCGGGCGCTCGAGCGGCAGCGGCTCCGCATTGAGAATCAGGTGTATCAGCAGACCCTCGAAGACCAAGTCGCACACCGTACCAGGCAGCTGAAAGAGACCCTTGACGTTTTGCGCTGCACCTACCATTCCACGCTCGAGGCCCTGGGCACAGCCCTGGACAGCCGCGAGGCGGATTCGAAGGGACATTCGCTGCGCATAATGATGTACGCTGCGCTGATTGCCCGGCGGCTGGGGCTGAGCGAGATGGAAATCCGCTCGATCGAGCAGGCGGCCCTCCTTCACGACATCGGCAAGATCGGCGTCCCGGACGAGCTGCTCGTCAAGCCCGGCAGGCTCGCGCAGCGCGAATGGGAGCTGATGCGCAAACATCCGGAGACAGGCTACAGGATTCTGGCCGGGATCAAGTTTTTGCGCGCTGCCGCGGAGATAGTGCTTCATCACCAGGAGCGCTACGATGGCACGGGTTATCCCGCGGGCCTGCAGGGAGAGGACATCGCGCTGGGCGCGCGGATAATCGCCGTTGCCGACACCCTGGAGTGCATGACTTCCGATCGGCCCTTCCAGAAAGCCGCTTCCTTTGAAGCAGCCCGGGAAGAGATCATGCGCGTGGCCGGGACCCAATTGGATCCCTGGATCGTCAATGCTTTCATTCAGATTCCTATCGCCGAGTTTCAGGCCCTCCGCCAGGAGCCGTCGCTCCCGCACAGCTTCGACGTCTCCGGCCTGATCCTGGATTATTCCATCCGCAGTCTTTCATGTCCGGGGGACACCCGGGAGCATGAAGATATCTGAATTGCCACGGATTCCACGGATTGTTCCGTGCCCACCCGACTGAATTCGTACTATTAACAATCAAATCCTTGCCCGCTGGGAAAGGATTTTTTCACCGCCAAGACCCAGCTTGACGGAGCGCACCGAGAAAATCAGGACGCGGAAGAACGACGAACGCGGATTCTGCTGGCGCCGCGGGGCGCCCTTCGGGGGCAGCAAAAGCTCGTGCAATCCACCCGCGTTGTTCCGTGTCCCAAATCTCTGTGTTTTCTCGGCGCGCTCTGCGCCGCTGCGGTTTGCTTTTTCTTTGGTTGCGGCTATGCTGCGCCAGGAAATCAGCGGCTTGTTCTTCTATTTCCGATACAGATAGCGTGAACTTTTCCGATTCTATTTGCCCTGGGCATCATCGGCGGCAAAGATGTATGATTACCAGGCCAGACAGTACGGCATGAGCTCCAGTCGCTCATAATGCGGGCGCGATTCAGGCACTGGAAATGAGCGGCCGCCCGGGACCTGTTCTCAGTGACTGTCTGAATCGCAGATATTGCTCGGGGATATGATGAAGACATTTTCCGGGATTTTGTTCGCCGTCCTGCTCGCAATGCCTGCTCTCGCACAGAGTCTGGAGGAGCAGGCCAAAGAGCTGGAAGGAAAAATAATCGCACCCTGCTGCTGGTCACAGCCGGTTTCGCAGCACTATTCCGCCGCGGCCGATGAAATAAGGACTGCCGTGCGGCAGATGCTGGCAGAAGGAAAGACCTCTCAGCAGATACTGGACCACTACGTTTCAGTATATGGGGAACGGATCCTGGCAAGTCCCCGCGCGAAGGGCTTCAACCTGCTCGCCTATGTACTGCCCTACGTATCGCTGGGGCTCGGCATGATCGTCGTTGTCCTGATATTGAGGAAATTGCGCGATCGGATACCTGCAACTGCCAAGCCAGCCGCCTCGCCTCAGCCCCCTGATCCGCGCTACTCAGCCCGCCTTGAAAAAGAGCTCCGCGAGTTTGAATAGGCATCAGCCCCGGCCAACTTCCTTGGTTTACTTTAAGAAACCAGGCCACGGGCTTTTGCTGCCCCGCGTAGTGCGTCGAAGGCCGTGGTTCAAAAAACACCCTATTTGGGTTAGAGTGTGCTCTTCAATATTGGACAGGTGAAGATCGCAGGATGCAACCTTCTGCAGACGCTTGCACGAGCCCGACATGCCTTCTTGCCGTCACAGTCTCGCTATGGTTGCTCCTTTTCCTGCTGCCCGCCCCCGTGGGCTGCGCACCGGCGCCGCAGGCGGTGATCTTCGGCGCCGTCGTCGACCAGGCGAGCGGTGAGGCTTTGCGCAAGGTGCGTATCGCAGTCCGGGAAACCGGCCAGCAGGCCGTCACGGACGACGACGGCCGCTTCAGGCTGGAAGGCGTTCCTGCCGGGAAGCACACGCTCCTCGTTTCCACCGTCGGCTACCGGCTACTGAAAAAAGAAGTAGTACTGGCGGAAACCGATTCGCAGGAGATCATCTTTTACCTCGGCCAGGAAGCCACGAGCATCCGAGAGACCGTGCAGGTGACCGCCCCGCTGTTCGAGGAGGTGGAGAAAGCAGCCACTTCGCAGGTTACGCTGAACAGCAGCGAACTGAAGAACCTGGCCGGCGTCCTGATCGATGATCCCTTGCGTTCAGTGCAGACCCTGCCCGGCGTGGCGGCCGGGGATGACTTTCAGTCCTGTTATTCCGTCAGGGGCGGCGGCTTTCGCAATAACGGCATTGTGGTGGACGGAGCCCTGACCCACAATCTTGTCCACACCGTCCAGGGAACCGACGAGCCCACCGGGTCCATCAGCCTGATCAACGGCGACATGGTCGAGAGTATGGCTCTCTATACCGGAGCGGTCTCGGCCAAGTACGGCGACCGGACCGCTTCGTTCCTGGACATCGCCACACGGGAGGGGAGCCGCGACCAGACCCATGTCCGGCTGGCCGTAAGCGGGAGCAACGCCTCGGTGATCGCCGAGGGTCCGCTGGACGCCCGGCAGCGCGGCTCCTGGATCGCGTCGGCCCGCAAGAGCTACGCCGATTATCTGGTCCACTGGATCCGCAAGGACAGCGACCTCAATATGGGCTTCGGCGACGCGCAGGCCAAAATAGCCTATGATCTTTCCGAGCGCAGCCGTCTGGGCGCAACGTTGCTGTATGGCCGCGCGGGAATTCACCGCTATCCGGAAAAATCGGGAGTCATGAGCCTGATCACGGCATCGAACGATGTTGGGGTCGCGGCGCTGTCCTGGGCGTACACGCCCGATTCCAGGTCCCTGCTCGAAACGCGCCTCTACCTGATTCGAGAGCACTTCGCCAACAGAAACGGCGACGAAGAGATCCTGGCGCGCGGCGACTACTCCGAGTTGGCCGTGCGCAGCGACTTCAGCTATCAGTTCGGCAGGCGTCACCGCCTGGAAGCCGGCGCGGTTTTTCGTTTCGTCGACGACCGGATGGTGGAGAGACGATATAACTATACATCTCAGCAGTTTCTCGACTGGGACCGGATCAACGGGCGCTTCTTTCATAACGCGGTTTTCGTCCAGGACCGCTGGTCCCTGCGGCCCGGGAGCCTCTGGCTGATGGCGGGCGTCCGCGCCGAAAGGACGGGACTGACCGGCCGACATGCGGTCAACCCGCGCGTCGCCGTTGAATGGCGGCTGGGGGAAGGACAGAAGGTTGACGCGGGCTGGGGCATTGCCAGCCAGTTTCCCGAAGCCCTCGCAGTGCTGGGGCGCAATGGCGATCCAAACCTGCGCGCGGAAGTGGCGCGGCAGTACGTGCTCGC
>Ga0299915_10002496_pt1 | contig 13430 bp, 15 predicted proteins | sample RVTome_13_FD_200263 | JGI IMG/M metagenome (GOLD analysis project Ga0299915, IMG submission 200263) | Soil microbial communities from uranium-contaminated site in the Upper Colorado River Basin, Wyoming, United States - RVT92D227 (version 2) ...
CGAACCATAACCGGAATCCACAAAACCGACAATAACAAAATTCTCGCCATCACGCTCGACCCGGCGCTCGAACATCAAATGATTGCGGCTCTGCAGCAGCAGGGCGACTCGCTCAATCTCGCCCTGCCCGCCGAAATAACGATGGAACTGACCCAGTCTCTGGCACAAGCCTGGAAACAGGTTATGGACCAGGGAAAAGACAAGGTCGTCCTCATCTGCGATTCACGGCTGCGTCTGCCTCTGGCGTCGATACTCTCAAGAACCATTCCGCCGTTATCCGTAGTGGCCTATGACGAAATCATAGTGGGAACCGAGGTCGAGCCTGTTCAAACCGTCTCGCTGCCGCAGTCGCAGCTGCTCGGGCTGAACGAACGCGAACTTGTTCCGGCTTGAAACAGAAAATGGACAACGACCGCAGATATGCTAAAGAGGACATTTAACTATGCCGTTTGACCCGCGACCAACAGCAACGACCGCCGCAGTGCTCGCTTTTTTCGCCGTCAGCATCGTCGGAGCGTTCTGCAAAAACTCTCCTTTCACCTGCTGTAAACGCGCGCTGATTGCAATGCTGGCTGCTTACCTGTTCGCTAACATCGTGGTGAAAATAATTAACGCCCTCGTGGTTCACGCTATGATCTCAAGACAAGTCAACAAAACGCTCCAGGGAGCAAGAGGCAAAGGAAAGAGCGATGGCAGTACACGCTGAAATCTCAGCACCACTTTGCCCTAAAGTTTCTGCAAAGGACTCCACCCGCCTTAAAGCCACTGCTCTGCGCGCTTATTCCGACCAGAAACAGCACTCTGTCGTCGACCATCGCATCACCGAATTGCTCCCGATGGTTTCGAGAATTGCCAACCGCGTAATCGCATACCTCAAGCCTCCGCTGACTTTTGAGGACCTGATAGCAGCCGGAACAGTCGGCCTAGTCAAAGCCGCCAGAGATTACGACGCTTCACACCAGGCACAGTTCAAAACATACGCGTATATCCGTATAAAAGGGGCGATTCTCGACGAAGTGAAAAGCTGGTCATTCCTCTCGCCCGAGATGGCAAAGAATGTTTGCGCAGCCGGCCGGGCCGCTATAGACTTCAGACAACGCACAGGCTCCCACCCTTCCGACGAACAACTGGCCGCCAATCTCGGCGTCACACCTGACAAACTCAATGAGATATTTGCAAACGCAAGGACGCGGATGTTCCTTTCGCTCGACTGTACAGATGAACAGTCATCCTGCCTGCTGCAGAATCTTTTGTGCGACAAACAGAACCTGCCACCCGAAAACATAGAAAAGGCCGAGCTGATAGAACAACTCACACAGGCAATATCACAGTTGCCGAAAAAGAAACGCCAGACAATCATATTATATTACCAGCAGCATCTCACTATGAAGCAAATCGCCGAAGTTATGAATATAACCGAGTCGCGGGTCAGTCAGTTGCACACCTCGGCTCTTTTCAGTTTGTCTCTAAAGTTAAGGGACTTCAAAGATGCCGGATGACAATTACAACATTATCAAACCCGTCGAGGGCCTGCAGAGTCTCACAGGCATAAATCCCGTCGGACAGCGCCGACACAAACAACAGAAACAATATCCGGGCGGACAGGGCGACTCCGGCGAACCGCAAGCCGACGATACACAGGAAAACCAGGACGACGCCGCGAAGGATAAATCCTCCCGGCATAGAATAGACTTCAAGGCATAGATGAACCGCCCAAAAAACCTGAAGGTGAGCAACGATGGAAAAAAACGCAGAACGAATTCTCAAAGGCAATGATGTTGAAATTTCCGGCTGCGTCCAACTGGGCAGCATTACCGCCGACCCCGCCGGACCGGCGCAGACCGCAAGACTTTCGGTTTCGCCTCAGGCTGAAATTATAGAAAACACCCCCGACTTTGTACTGATTGAAGTCACCTGTCCTTGCGGCCGCAAAACACGCATAAAGTGTGAGTATGTCAAGATGAGGTAGACCGCCAAAATCCATAATCCTAAAATAAGGAGACAAACAATGAAAACCCACATCAAAATACTAATGATGGCCAGTCTTATCCTGCTGCCGTACTTTTACAGCTGCTCCGGTACGCAGAACCCCGTCAAGATCGTCTTCCCGCCCGAATTCGGGGAGAACGAAAAACCGCAAAGCACTGCCAGCTCAAAAAGATTCGAGCAGCAGGACACAACGAAGACCACCGCAATCGAAGCGGCCGTCGAGATGTCACAAAAGTACGCGCAGCTCTCCGTCGAGTCCACTGAACTCAAGCGGCAAAATGAAACGCTGCAGGAAGAAAGCCGGCAGATACACCACAAGCTCGAACAGACCCAGACCAAGCTTGACAGCACACAGCGCGAGCTCGACCAGGCCAATGACCTTATAATGGAGATGCAGGTTGAGCTGAACAACTGGAAGGCGGACGTGCTGGGCTTTAGAGAAGAAATGAGACAGGCGGACATAGCGCAACTGCAGACCCTGCAAAAAGTCCTGGAAATCCTCGGCGGCGAAGTACCCGGACAGATAGCTGTGGCAGAGGCCGCAACTCAGTCAGAACAGTCCCAGGCCGACCCTAATACGATGCAATAATTCTCTTTCATCGGGCTACGAACAATGAGTACTGTTAAAACTATTATCGTTGCTGTGACGCTTATCCACATCTGTGGCTGTGTCGCGTATCGCTCCCCGGTACCGGCTGCCGACTATTACTATCTCAACCCGGACGCCGATTTAGGCCAGATAGGAAAAGTCGTTCTGGTCCAGTTGAAGAACAACTCCGCACATCCCCAAATCTCACCCGATGTGACTCGCGCCCTTTACGAGGAAATACAGAAAAAGCAGCTATTCAGCCTCAGGGTTATTCCGGAAAATGACCCTGATTGGCGGTCGCTTCAACTGGACGTAGCTTCCAAAATAGAACCTCAGCAGCTCTTCCTTGCCGCAAAAACTCTGCAGTGCGACGCTATTCTGCTCGGCGAAATAACAGAGTACACCCCTTATCCCCATATGGCCCTGGCCCTGCGCCTTAGGATGATAAAGTGTGACGACGCCCGGCTCGTCTGGGCCTTCGAGCAGGTATGGGACGCCGCAGATAAGAAAACCGAATACCGTATCAAAAAATATCTGGCTGACCAGACACGCTCCGGCTCGGAAACTCTTGGAGAGCACTTAGTGACCGTTAGTTCGATAAAATTTGTGAAATTCATCGCTCACGAAGTGGCGATGACTTTTTAGGATAGCATTCTGCACAAATGGACCTATAATTAAGGCCGAATAACAACATAAACTTCAGAAAAAAACTAAAGTTGCCGCGAAAAAGCACGAAAAGATAATTAGGAAAACATTATTATGAGCCGGACAAGATGATTGACAAAGTGAACACATCACAGTTGCAGGATATCCTGGCCAATGCCGCCGCTAAGCAGCCCCGCAATGCTGAGCCCGGACAAAACCACTCGGGCGACGCATCGCTCCAGGCTGATTATGCCGCCCTGATTAAACAGGCCTCTGCCGCGGAACCAGATGAACCTGCGCGCATTCACAACGCAAAGGAGCTTCTGCGGACGGGCGAGCTTGAAAAGCTGCAGAACATAATAGAGGCCGCACAGAATATCGCCGATTTCGGCATTTGAAAAATAACGCTTTTGACAGGCCGGCCACGGACGGCCGATACAAATGGCCCTGAAGGAGCAGGAAGTTCGGCGAGGTCACATGGCTGCTGGGAGGGCCCAAAACCATCACCTCGCCATTTTTTCTTCAGCCGACAGCATCCACCTATAAGTCTTGAACGCTGCCGTTGCCGACCAGGCACCAAATGAATCTTGGTAAGCGCAAGTCATACATTTTTTGGTGCATCACCGGTTAGCCCGCAATACGCACAACGCGCGACGACCAACTGCCGAAGGAGGGAGTCGAACCCTCACCCTGTTGCCAGGACGGGATTTTGAATCCCGCGCGTCTGCCAGTTCCGCCACTTCGGCCACGTAATTGAATATTGATTATTGATTATCGATTGCCGATTGTCAATCGCACAAGTTGAAAGTGACTTCCGCCACTCTCATTGTCAGCCAGTATTGCAGTAAAACCAAAAAGGCTCTACCGACAAACACCACGGCCCCGAATAAAAACGGCGTGAAGGTAACCGTCACAAGCGGCGTTTGAAACGTTGAGCTTTGGACTCGACCTGCTATCGCCCATAATGTCAGCAGAATGCAGACCACGACCATAACCGCCGCACTGAAAATCGCTGCCTTTTGAAAATACACCTTGGGGTTCGTACTGTTGCCGGTATTGGACGAAAGTCTCCTGGCAGAATAGATACCGACGAGAATACCCAAAAATACGTCCCCTATAGGAACACCCATAAATAAGCCCAGTGCACAAACAGAATGGAAAATGTACAAAGCACCAAGAACCTTAATGCTCATCTTATAGGCGTTCTTAACCCACCTCTTAAGAAACAGCACATCAATCAAGACCCCCGGCATCAGAGACCATAATACCCACGGCCCAAGCGATTCTTTTCCAAGAACGATGGCTGCAAACAAAACGACCGCTATAAAAATCCCCGCCACGGGCACCAGGCCAAAAAACACGCTCAGCACAAGCAATTCAACCGCCTTTAGTGCAGTTGTTATAAACCGCCCCATAACACCTTTGGTCAATAACCTACCAACACAATATCTTCCGGTACGGCGACAACGTCTCTTCGCGACGGACCGAGCAATTTTCTTATCTCACTGCTGTGTTTGCCGGCCAATTGTTTAAGCTCTGCGCTGCTGAAATTCGTCACTGCCTTTGCCTTGTCATTCAGCCAGACAACCTCGCCCGCCTCGAACGTTCCTTCTATCGTTTTTATCCCGCTCGGCAGCAGGCTCTTTTTATTCTTTGTCGCCCGAATGGCACCGTCGTCGATATTTATCACGCCCGCCGGCTCACTGTTCAAAATCCACCTTTCGCGGTTACTCAATTTGCGCTTGGGTAAGAATAGCGTCCCGATTGTCTCGCCTGCAACGATTCGCTCGAGGACGTTCTTGGTTCTGCCGTTGCCCAACACGATTCGACATCCTGCGTTTGAGGCGATTTTGGCCGCCTCGATTTTGGTCCTCATTCCGCCTGCGCCGAATTTACTGCCCTTGCCACCGGCGCTTCTGAGAATCTCATCAGTGATATCAAATACCGTCTCTATCGGCTTTGCGTCGGCATACTTCTTCGGGTCTTTGTCGTATAGTGCGTCAATATCGGTAAGTATTACTAAAAGGTCCGCGTCAATTTTGCTGGCCACAAGTGCGCTCAGCCGGTCATTATCACCAAATGCCGTGCCGATTTCTTCGGTCGATATACTGTCGTTTTCATTCAATACCGGCACAACGCCGAGTCCCAAAAGCGTCTCAATCGAGTTTCGCAAATTTAGATAGGTCTTGCGATTATTTAGCACCTCCGCCGTCAAAAGCACCTGAGCGACTCTAACGCCGAATTGCTCGAATGACTTTCGATATTCCGCCATTAACATCGGCTGGCCTATCGCCGCGCACGCCTGACGCATCCGTATATCCTTTGGCCTTTCACCAAGCGTCAATTGTCCCGCTCCCATCCCAATCGCACCCGAAGTTACAATCACCACCTGCCTGCCAAGTTTAAGCAGCGAGTTTACCTGCCCTGCGACCTGTCCGACGTAATTAGCGTCGATACCGTCCTCTTTTGTCAGGATATTCGTCCCTATTTTTACAACTACCCGCTTTGCCTTGCTGAAATCACGCATATATCATCCGTTTCCTTACAGTTACCCGCAGCCGCATAATAGAGCATTGTCTGACACTGTTCAATAGTCTTTCAATTCCACGCCCCTCATTTGGTTTCACTCATCGGCAGCGATTGTCGGTTTCAGAGGCAACAGCATCTCGAGTACCTGGCCCACAACTGAATCGCTGCTGCGTTCGGTCAGCGTCAATAGCGTCACGCCTGGCATATCCTTAACTTCGGCGACAAATCCGCTGCCTTTCTGTGCGACGGTGGCTAAAACGCGCCTTTCGCCTTCAAAGAGCCGCCGCACCGCCTCGACAAATTGCTTTGAAAAGCACTCCATCCTTCCGATTTCATCAATCACAAACAAATCGACATCGCCTCGCCTCGAATCCAGAACCGGCACAACATCCCGCTCAAAGCCGCTGACATCTACGCCATATCTGCCCACCCTGAATTTACTTTTTATATCGACACCGGCAAGTATCCCTTCGGCCCCGTCAAATCGTTTCCAGCGAAAACCTGTTCGAGCCTTGCCGTAACGGATTTCTTCGGTGTAGAAACCGGCGACTCGCACATCTTTCAGACCGGTGCAGATACGCATCACCGTGGTTGTCTTGCCGCAGCCGGGCAGCCCGGTCAAAAGGATTTTGCAGATTCCGCCGACCATATCGGCCTACTTCTTTCTTTTGGCTGCCAGCCAGCTTTTTAACTTCGCAAGCGACAATGTATTCACCACGTCCGACTTTCTTGCCCAGCCGCGACCCGCCGTTGCGACGCCAAAACCGATGTAGGCAAGCTGCGGCAGCTTATGAGCATCCGTGCCGATAACCAATTTTACTCCCGCCTCAATTGCCATCTTGCAGTGAACGTCTTTCAAATCCAGCCGGTACGGACTGGCGTTGACCTCCAGCGCAGTATGCGTTTGGGCGGCGTGTCTGATTACCGCTTGCATATCGATGTCCATCGGCTCACGTTCACCGATGAGTCTGCCCGTAGGATGCCCGATGCAGTGAACGAAAGGATTATCCATCGCCTTGAGTGTTCGGCTTGTCACCTTTTCGCGGGAACTTGTCATACCGGAATGAATCGAAGCAACGACAAAATCAAGCTCCGCCAAAAGCTTATTGTCGTAATCCAGCGAGCCGTCCGCAAGAATATCTACCTCCGCGCCCGCAAAAACCGCTATATCTTTCAGCCGGTCGCCGACCTTGCGAATATGCTCGATGTGCTTGGCCATCCGCGCCGCCGTCAGCCCGTGCGCAATTGCCGAAGACGCCGAGTGGTCGGTGATGCAAATAAATTTATAACCCCTCTTTCGAGCCGCTTCGGCCAGCTCTTCGACTTCACAGGCGCCGTCGGAGGCGACGGTGTGAGCATGAAAGTCACCCTTTACGTCCTCCAGCCGAACAACCTCGGGCAGCTTGTGCTTCACCGCCGCCTCAATTTCGCCTCTGTCCTCGCGCAAAATCGGGTCGATATAATCAAGCTTCAGTTTGTCGTAAATTTGTTCTTCACTGGCGCCGGCAATCATCTTTTTGCCGCGGAACAGACCATATTCGTTCAATTTCAGTTTCGCTTTGACCGCTCTCTCACGCAAACGCACGTTGTGCTGTTTCGAGCCTGTAAAATACTGCAAGGCCGCGCCAAAACTTCTCTCCGGCAAAACACGAACATCGACATGAACCGGGCAATTACTTATCTGTATAATTGCCGACCCCTTCGTGTCACCCGCCGCAAGGACCTCCTGCACAAACTTTGCCCCGACAAAAACATCTATGATTTCTTTGCCGTCCTGGGCGGAAACGAGAATATCGACGTCCCCGATGGTCTCGGCACAGCGACGAAGCGAGCCGGCAAACTGAATCTTCTCCACGCCGCGCACTTCCTTCAGAAATTCAATCACGGCATTGGCGGCCTCGAAGGCCTGGTCAAGCCGAATCCTGCCGGTTGACTTGGCGAGAAATTCAATCCCGCGGGCAATTGTCGCAGCCTTCTTTTCGCCAAAGCCCGGCAGTTCCGCCAGCTTTCTGCTTTCAATCGCGGCCTTGAGCTGCGCTATCGTCTTGACCTTGAGTTTCTCATAAACCGCCTTAACGCCTTTCGGCCCCATACCGGGAATCTTGAGAAGCTCCAGCAGTGTTTTGGGGATTTTTTTTAGAAGCTCCTGATGAGCGGTGATTTTGCCGGTCTTGATGAACTCTTCTATTTTAGCTAACGATGATTTTCCAACGCCGGGCGTCTCGGCCAGCTTTCCGCTGGCCAGCATCTCCTCGACGTCTGTCGGCATATCCCCGACAACGCGTGCCACTCTGCGATAACTGTTGATGCGAAATGGGTCCTCTCCTCCTATTTCCATTATGTCAGCCATTTCCTCGAACAGCCTGCTTATATCAGCATTCTTCATATTTATACACCTCAGGCGTAACGTTAATTATACCGACGCCTCCTTTATCCCGCCACAGGCACACAAATCAGAACCGCCAATTGTGCGCAGTATTATTCAAATCAATCCGCCCCCACGCCATCCTCTGCTTAGTGTATCGGCCCCGATTTTCACAATAACACTTTTACCTTGCTGAAGTCCCGCATGTGAACTCTAACTCCCTAGTGCGATTTGCCCAATAAACATTTACAGCAAGATAATGTGTAAGCCTGCTCTTTTAGCTTTATAAAGTGTCCACTTATCGCGCAATGCGCCGCGTTTCCTTAATAGAAGATGTCTCAGATTAACTTCTTCTTCATCTTCTGCACAATAAATCACGCAACCGAATGGCCTACCGCCAACATACTTTCTGATCTTTTTCCACTTTTCTGCCAAGTAATAAGCTGCCCCAATTGTTCCAGTTATCCCAAATCCGCAACAACAAATCCATGTTCTTTCAGGGTTGTTCTCTGGATGCATTTTGATAATAAAACCATAGTCATGCTTTGGAGCAACATTAGACAAGCATTCTAAGGCTGTACCTGTCTTTTTCGAGATTATCTCAGAACCTTTGAAGTCGAGGAATACGTTTTCTTTATCATCAAGCAAGTCACAAGTTTTATAGCTTGTCCTACCCCCTACAGACACAAATGAAATGTTAGTTCTCGATGTAATGACATCGTCCACGTCCGACTCTATCCGAGGCGTTTTTTTCACATTTTTACTGAACGCTTCGACTAAATACCCAACTCCTTTTGCAGAAGCCACCGAGGTCACCTGCTGCAAATTAATTCCCGTAGCAGCTTTTGCACCGCTTCCAGTGCGCGGAGGTTTTGGAAAATGCAATTTACACCTTTTGTCAGGTTCCGGGCATTTAGGTGCGTCATATAAGCAATAAATTATATAATACTTATCATCAAAGCCAAAGAATCGTCTGAATGAGCGTGCGCGGAAAAACTTAATGAGGTGCTCCACGCCCCATAACGCAAAACCGGCCAAAACACCGCCCACTAAGTTCAAGAAGATAGTCGCTATCCATGACATTTTTTTATGGTTCGCAGAAATTGTCCAATTTCTTGTGCGTGAATTTTTTCCTGCCTTCGGCGTAGTCGGCGACGATTTGGCCGGTGCCAATGAGTTTCCATTTATAAATCACAAGACCCTCCAGACCGACGGGGCCACGAGCGTGAATCTTGTTTGTGCTGATGCCAACTTCCGCTCCCAAGCCATAGCGGTAGCCGTCGCTGAATCGTGTGCTGCAATTCCAGAATACACCCGCTGAATCAACCAAATTCAGAAATCTTTCCGCGGTCGCTTTATCCTGAGTTACAATCGCATCTGTATGATGAGAGCCGTACTTGTTTATGTGCTCAATCGCCTCATCGACGCCATCAATGACTTTTATCGACAGTATGTAATCCAAGTATTCCGTCCGCCAGTCCTTCTCAGTAGCGGCCTTGACCTTTATAATCGCACGTGTCTTTGGACAGCCTCTAAGCTCTACGTTCTTCTCTTCCAGCACAGCCTTGATTTCTGGCAGGAACTCTTTGGCAATTCTGCCGTCGACAAGCAGCGTCTCGGCGGCATTGCATACCGCGCAGTACTGGCACTTTGCATCAACGACAATCTTTACTGCCATATCAACATCCGCCTTGCCATCGACATAAACGTGGCATAATCCTGCCGCGTGGCCTAAGACGGGTATATTGGTATTATTCATTATATGGCGCACAAACTCATTCGACCCGCGGGGAATAACTAAGTCGATATAATCATCGAGTTTCAGCATTTCCGTAACATCTTGTCTCGTCTCAAGCAACTGTATCCATCCTTTGGGTATTTCTTTTTCTCTGTTCTCTGAACCCTGTACGCTGTACGCTGTACGCTGACAAGTTGCTTCTGCAATTATCTTTGCCAAAATCTTATTCGTATTGGCGGCTTCGCTGCCGCCTTTGAGAAGCACCGCGTTTCCGCTCTTTAGGCATAGTGTCGAAATCTGCACCAGTGCATCAGGCCGCGATTCAAAAATCACACCGATAACACCGATAGGACAGCTCACCTTGTAAAGCTCAAGCCCTCTATCAAGCTCGGCCGCACTTAGTGTCTTGCCCACAGGGTCATCGAGCTTAATCAGACACTCAATTCCGGCGATAACGTCCGCAATCTTCTTTTCATCGAACTTTAGTCGCTTAAGCAAAGGCGCGGCAAGTTTATCTGCCTGGGCCTTGGCCAAATCCTCCTTATTAGCCGCGATGATTTGCGCGGACTTCTCCTGCAGTGCTTCGGCGATTCTCTCCAAAGCCCTGTTTTTTGTCCTGCTATCAACCGCAGCCAGTTTGATTGATGCTGCTTTCGCGGCTTGTGCCAACTTGCCGATTCTCATCTCTTACTTTACCTCGTTAAACTTGTTCTTTGCCGCTCCGCAAACGGGGCACACCTGAGGCGGCTCACCCAGCACCGTATTGCCGCACACACTGCAAACATAAATCTTGTCCGCCGGCAAATCTGCACCGGCCTGCAGCGCGGCCAGCGCATCAGTGTAAAGACCGTGATGAATCTCCTCTACCGCAAGTGCATTGCTAAACGAGCCGGCCGCCGCTTTGTCACCTTCAGCCTGCGCCTCTTTCAGAAACTGAGGGTACATCTGCTGGAACTCATGGCCTTCGCCCTTTATCGCCTCTTTGAGGTTATCTTCTGTGCTCTTTATACCGCCCATTGCCCTAAAATGCGCCTGCGCGTGGACCGTCTCGGCTTCAGCCGCCGCCCTGAAAAGTCTGGCAACCTGCGGATAGCCTTCCCTTTCTGCCTTTTTCGCAAATGCAAGGTACTTGCGGTTCGCCTGGCTCTCACCTGCAAATGCCGTCTTGAGATTATCCTTAGTAGCCATAACGGACCTCGTCAATAGCTTGTCGAAAAAACCTCTCGTATAGGCGGCAGGTTACCACCCTGACGACGCTTTTTCAACAGAATTGCCCGATGTGCGCCGCTCAGTCCTTCGGCTCGAATTTATAGCCGACAGACCAGATGGTATGAATATACGCGGGGCTGTGCGGGTCAGATTCTATTTTCCCGCGCAGCGTCGTAACGAACCGGTCCACAGTCCGCGAATTGACAAAGCTATTGTACCCCCAAACGCCGTTAAGTATCTGGTCTCTCGTCAGCACGCGCCCCGGCCTCTCGACAAAAAACAGCAATAGGTCGAATTCTTTTGGAGATACTTCGACCTCGGCCCCCGCCGCGGTTACCCTGCGACCTGCCACGTCAATCCGCACATTCCCAAACTTGTACTCGCTCACCTGCTCCTTGCGCCGCCTTCTCAAAAAAGCCTCCACACGCGCAAACAGCTCCCTGATACTGAAAGGCTTGGTAATGTAATCGTCCGCACCAAGATTCAAACCGAGCACTATATCCGACTCCTCCCCCTTGGCCGTCAGCATAACAATCGGCATATCAAGTTTCTCCTGCCGTACAAGCCGGCATATCTCGTAGCCGTTTATCTTCGGCAGCATTATATCCAGAATTATCAGGTCCGGCTTAACGTCGAGAGCCGCCTCAAGCCCTGCTTCACCATCCGCGGCAGTGAACACCTTGTACCCCTTGTACTCAAAGTTATCTTTGAGTCCACGCAACATCGTCGAATCATCTTCTATTATTAAGATTGTTTCCATGCCGGTCTCTGTACGGCAGCTTCACGGTAAAGGTGCTGCCTTTACCCGGTTCGCTGCGAACATCGATTGTCCCCTTGTGGGCATCAACTATGAACTTTACTATCGACAGCCCAAGTCCGCAGCCTTGCGCCCTGCGGCTCAGGCTGTTGTCAACCTGGTAAAACCTCTTGAATATCTTGCGTATCGCTCGCCGCGGTATGCCTATGCCGTTGTCCTCCACGGAAAAACAAACGCATCTGTCGTCCGCATAAACCCTAAGTTTGATGTCCTTGCTGTCACCAGAGTATTTGTAAGCGTTTTCCAGCAGATTGACAAGTACTGTAACCATAGCGTCTTGGTCCGCATCGACCATCGGCAGAGGCTTCTCGACCTGCACTTCGAACCGCACGTTGTCTTTATCAAATTTGGCCCGGAAAACTTCAGCCGCCGTATTGGCAATGCCGACAGGGCTTACATTCGCCGTCTCAAACGCCCGCTTGTTCCGCTCCATCCGGCTGAAGCCCAGAAAATTATCAATCAGCCTGCTGAGCCGTTCATTCTCCTTTGAGACAAGCCTCAGATACTCCGTAGCGGTACCCTCGTCCGCGTAATTTCCCTCCAGCAGAGTATCCACCAGTACCCGCATCGACGCCAATGGTGTCCTCAATTCATGTGTCACCGTGGCGATAAAATCGTTCTTCAACCTGTTGAGCCTTATCTGCCTGCCAATCGACTGTCCAGCAACAACGCCGCAAACAAGAATCAGCACAATCACAAGCACGCCCGTCCACGTATAAATAGCAGCCTGCCTGCTGGCGGCACTGTCAAAAACACCCAAATCCCTGAAGTACAACTGAGCCGTCCAGTCGGGCAAAAATCGACCCATCGATATCACGCCAAAGGCCTTGCCTTCGGTTGCCTCGGCTCCCGCTACAAAACCACGCCGGTCATCCAGCAGCCTGCACACAACTGTATCATCAGTCCAGTCTTTTGCCATCTTGTCAGCAAAATTACGAATAGATTCTTCGCTCATCAGGCACAGTATGGTCTTGCCGTTAATACGGTAATAGATACCATAAGGCGATTGTGGTAAATTCAATCTGCGAATTGTCGCAATGGGCCAGCCGGTCAGATCGTCGCTGGTGTATACCTCAGATGCAGCACTGGAAGTTTTCTCAAGGCCGATCCTCTTTTTCGCCTTCTGTATTTCCAGCTCAAGTTTATCACCCAGACCGGCTCGATGCGCAACTTCAGCCAACTGCTGCAACCCCCAGATGTCAACCGACGAAGAAAACCTCATCAGCGGATTTTCCTTTTCGCCGTCATAACGCGAACCACTCAGGCATCTTCGTAAATGATAGTACAGATTCGGGTCGTTACTGTCCTGATAGAGTTGCGCCAGCCTCACCCGCATCCTCATCACCTCCGCCGCAAATGGATAGTTTTTCGCGTCGTCAAACTCCGGATAAGAGAGTTGGCGACATTTGCCTATGGCCTCATTCGTCCTGTTCAGTCTGACAAGACACCGGACCTCTGCTACCTGCGCTGCAAATTGCACCGCTGGGTCATTCGAATCATCGATTACCCGTCGGTATTCAGCCAGGGCTTCCGCTGCCACGCCTCGCCC
>Ga0299915_10002497_pt1 | contig 13427 bp, 11 predicted proteins | sample RVTome_13_FD_200263 | JGI IMG/M metagenome (GOLD analysis project Ga0299915, IMG submission 200263) | Soil microbial communities from uranium-contaminated site in the Upper Colorado River Basin, Wyoming, United States - RVT92D227 (version 2) ...
CAATTTGGGATGCGCAATCATGAACCCGCGACCCCCAACTCTCAACTCCCAACTCTCAACTTCCGGGAGGTATCGCGCAGTCTTTCTGGACCGCGACGGAACGATCTGTGAAGAAGTAGGGTATCTAAATTCCGTTGAAGGAATGCGCCTCATTCCCCGCGCCGCAGAAGCGGTCCGATTATTGAATCAGAATGGTTTCAAGGTTGTGGTCGTGACCAACCAGTCAGGGGTGGCCCGGGGTTTTTTCCCCGAATCTCTACTCGAGGAATTACACGGCGAAATGAACCGCCAGCTTGAGGAGGAAGGGGCTTCTTTGGATGCCGTTTATTATTGTCCGCATCACCCGACGGAGGGATTCCCACCCTATATCCAAAAATGCAGTTGCCGCAAACCGGCCATCGGCCTTTTGCTGAAGGCGGCTGCTGATTTGGATCTGGACCTGCCGTCTTCCTATATGATCGGCGACCATATTTCCGATGTGCAGTGTGGGCAGCGCATGGGCGCGCGGGCGATATTGCTTCTTACCGGCCACGGTCCGGAAGCGGCGGCTAAAATTGAAAGCTGTCCCCAACCCCCTTCATATATTGCTGCCGACCTTTATGAGGCGATCCAGTGGATTCTCCAGCGTCCGGAAAAAATATAGATCCGCAAAAGAAACCTGATCCTCGATCGATTTTGATTATCAAGCTTAGCGCCATCGGGGATGTGGTTCAAACTTTTCCCATGGTTGAAGCCCTGCGGGATCGGTACCCTCAAGCCCAGATTGACTGGTTGGTGGAAGAAGGATCCAGCGATCTCCTGATGGGTCATCCGGCCCTGAACCGGGTAATCGTCAGCCGTCGCAAGTCATGGCTAAAACGGCTTTTCCTGAAAGGGGAATTTTGGGCTACTCTGAAAGAAGTTAAACAATTGGTCAGCGATTTGAGAGATACGAAATATGACTGGGTGATCGACAACCATGGTCTTTTTAAGAGTGGACTTTTCGTCTTTTTAAGCCGCGGGGTGCGCAAGATCGGGTTTAAACTTTCAGCGGGAATTGCGGATGAGGGAAATTATTTATTCACCCATGAACGATATAAACCTCTTTCTATTGAGCGGCATGCCCTGGAGCGCTATCTGGATTTAATCTACCAAATGGGCGTTCCCACGGGGAAACCCACTCTCCGATATGCAGTATCCCCGGAATCCCTGAAAATAGCCGAACGGCTCATCACCGAAAATGGATTTCTATCTCATCCCCTGGTAATCATCCATCCCATGGCCAGATGGTCAAGCAAGCAGTGGCCCATTAAAAACTTCATCATGCTGTCCGACGCCCTGATCCAAAAAGGAGCTTCGGTCATCCTCACCGGAAGCCCGGAAGATAAAGATATATTGCATGAGATCCAGGACTCGACCCATAATCCGCAAAAAGTGTTGAACCTTTCCGGCCGAACGAACCTGAAAGATTTGGCCGGGCTTTTTTCGCTGGCCGACCTGGTATTGACGACCGACACCGGTCCCATGCATTTGGCCGCGGCCGTAAAGGCTCCGCTTATTGCTCTCTTTGGACCTACCGCACCCTGGAGGACCGGTCCTTACGGAAACGACCCTTTAGTCCTGCGGAAGGAATTGGCCTGTAGCCCGTGTTTCAAGAGGAATTGTCCAACGATGGAATGCATGAATTCCCTGACGATGGAGGAAGTGCTGGAAGCAGTGGAATTTAAGTTAAAAGGGGTCGAGGGTTCAAGGATTCAAGGGGTCAAGTGAAATACCCATGTACGTAGAAATCTTTAGAACCACTCGGACCCTTGACCCCTGGAACCCTTGAATCCTATTTTTTGCGAAAGGAAAATTTTATGGCTCTGAGCAAGGATCTATTGGAAATCATCGCCTGTCCGAAGTGCGTTCGAGACCCCGGGTGCACGGGTGAACTTGAATACCGGGAGGCCCAGAACCAGTTAGTCTGCCATCATTGCAAGTTGATCTACCGCATCGATGATGACATCCCGATCATGTTGATTGACGAGGCGGTCCCTTTGGATAAGGAATAAAATATTTCTGCCACTTTTCAAAGGGCTAAAGTGTTACATAAATAGTAATATGGAAAAAATTTCGGTAGCCATCATCACGAAAGACGAAGAGCGAAACATTCGCGATTGCCTGGAAAGCGTGGCCTGGGCTGATGAGGTTGTGGTGGTAGACAATGGCAGTGCCGATAAAACCCGGGAGATTTGTCAGAATTTTAAGGCCCGCTTTTACCTCGAAGAATGGAAAGGATTTGCCCAGCAAAAGAACAGCGCTATCGAGAAAACCCGCAATGAATGGGTTTTAAGCCTCGACGCCGATGAACGGATCACTCCAGCCTTGCATCAAGAGATTGTTGAAATCATGGAAGATGGCCCTTCTCAGGATGGCTATTCCATCGCCCGAAAAAATTTTTTTCTCGGCCACTGGATCCGGCGCTGCGGCTGGTATCCAGATTTCAATCTGAGGCTTTTCCGGAAGAGCAGAGGAAGATTCCAAGAAAGAAACGTGCACGAACGGATGGAGATTCAGGGGAAATTGGGGTATCTGAAAAATCCATTGGAACATAAAACTTACCGCACCCTGAGCGACTTTTTGCAGAGAATGGACCGCTACTCCACTTTGGCAGCCAAGGAAATGCAAAAAGAAGGACGGGAGTACCGGTTTTATGATTCCTTCTTCCGTCCCCCCTTCACCTTCCTGCAAATGTACTTGCTGCAGGCTGGCTTTTTAGAAGGATACCGGGGCTTCCTCCTTTCGGTTCTTTACTCGTTTTATACCTTTTCCAAATACAGCAAGCTTAAAGAAATCCAAGACAATGAAGTCTTTTGATCTGAAAACGAAAAAGGTGGAAAGGATTTTGCTGATCCGTTTGCGCAACATCGGGGATGTCCTCCTCACCGTCCCGACTATCCGTGCTTTCCGGGAAGCTTTCCCCCGGGCCTTTATCGCGGCCTTAGTGAATGCTGGCACGGAAGAGATGCTCACCGAAAACCCACTATTGGATGAAGTTTTGGTTTTCAAACCCGAATGGAAAAAAATGCCGTTTTTGCAAAGATTGAAGAAGGAAATGAATTTCCTCCGGATTGTGCGGAAACGGAAATTCGACTTGGCCATCAACCTCACGGAAGGAGACCGGGGTGCCTTTATTTGCCTGGTTAGCGGGGCTCTTGAGAAAATCGGTTTGGCAAAAAAGGATCGCAGCCTATGGTGGAAGAGGCTTGTTTTTACCCATATGCTTCCGATGCCTGAGGGGAACCTCCATATCGTCGATCAAATCCTAAAAGTTCCCCAAAGCCTCGGCCTGGATCCTCGGGACAAGCGGGTGGAAGTCTTTTATTCCCAGGAAGATAAAGAATTCATCGATCAGCTTTTGCAGCAGGAAGGAGTTGGGCCTCAAGATCCCCTCGTTCATGTTCATCCTACGGCCCGCTGGCTTTTCAAATGCTGGAGGGATGAGGGGATGGCGAGGGTCATCGACGAATTGCAGGCGACCGGCAAGGTCCGGGTCGTCCTGACGGGTGGTGGTGAAAAGAAAGAATTGGAAAAAATTGATCGTATTCTGGAATATTGCCAAACCCATCCGTTAAACCTTGCGGGAAGGATGAATTTGAAGCAACTGGCCGCTTTGAGCCAACGGTGCCGCTTTTTTATCGGAGTTGATACCGCGCCCATGCATATTGCCGCGGCCGTGGGTACGCCGGTCATCGCCCTCTTCGGGCCTTCGGGGGAAGTGAATTGGGGTCCCTGGGGGCATGGGCATGTGGTTATCAAAAAGGATCTGGAATGCCGGCCATGCGGAAGGGATGGATGCCAGGGGAGTAAAAAGAGCCGCTGCCTGGAAGAAATCTCCGAGGAAGAAGTTTTACTGGAAGCCTTCCGTTTCCTTGCCAATGACCACCATATTGCAATGGAAAAGGATGATCCAAAAAGATGAAAATTGCGGTTGTACGAAAATATTTCACGCCTTATGGGGGGGGCGAACAATATCTATTCCGGTTGGTGCAAAAATTGGCCGAGAAAGGCCATGAAATCCACATTTTTGCCAACCGCTGGCCAACGAATTGCACATTAAAAAATAACATCCTTTTGCACCCAGTTGCCGCGGTCAAAATGGCCTCCTTTCTTGAGGCCCTGAGTTTTGCTTTTTTTTCTTTAAGACAGTTGCGGAGGGAACGATTTGATGTCATCCACAGCTTTGAACGCACACTCTATCAAGATATCTACCGCGCTGGAGATGGATGCCATCGGGAATGGCTTGTCCAGAGAAAAAAAATTGATTCCTGGGCCAAAAGACTTTTTCATCCCCTAAACCCTTTGCATCGAACGCTTCTTTTCCTGGAAAAATCTCTTTTCCGATCCCCGCGTTTGCGGCTCATCATCGCCAATTCCCGGAGGGGAAAAGAAGAAATCATCCGCCATTACGGGGTGGACGCTTCGAAAATAAGGGTCATTTACAACGGGGTGGATTTGAATCGCTTTAACCCTGAAAATCGGGCACGATACCGGCAACAGATGCGTGAAGAATTGGGGGTTAAGGAACGCGATGCGGTTTTGCTTTTTATCGGGTCCGGTTTTAAGCGGAAGGGTTTGCCGTTTATTTTGAAGAGCCTACCCCTCATCGAGCGAAAGGATCTTACGCTCCTGGTGGTCGGCCGGGATAACCCGGCTCCGTATGAAAAGATGGCCAGAAAACTAAAGGTTGCCGAGCGGGTTTTTTTTGCCGGTCCGCGTACCGATGTAGAAAAAATATACGCCGCCGGTGATTTTTTTATTTTGCCCTCCATTTATGAGCCTTTCAGCAACGCCTGCGCGGAAGCTTTGGCCTCGGGGTTGCCCGTGATCACCACGCGCATGAACGGCGCGGCCGAGCTTATTTCTCCGGAGGAAAATGGATACATCATTGAAAATCCCACTGAGATTTCAGAAATAGTTGACATCCTAAAAAAGGCTCTTGAAAATTGGAATGGATGGAAAAATGAAGGGAAGTTAAGGTGCCCCATGCCCGTGATGGATCTGGAATCCAATGTTATGGAAATGATCCGAATTTATGAGGAAGTCTCCGCCTTGAAAAATCAATCTCTTTATTTAGGAAATAAAAGCAAATTGGGGAAATGATTACCATATTGCATACAGAGTCGTCGAAAGGGTGGGGGGGGCAGGAGATGCGGATTATCCTGGAAGCCTTGGGAATGTTAAAAAAGGGTTACCGGGTAAAAATCGCTGCCCCCGAAAATAGCAACATTTATCCAAGGGCCCGAGAGCAAGGAATTGAGGTTTTTCCTTTTCGCTTTCAAAAAAATAATCCCCTGGCTTTATTAAAAATGTCCTCGATGATCGATAAAGAAAAAATCGATATCGTGAATACCCACAGTTCATCGGATAGCTGGGTTTCAACCATCGCTGCCAAATTATCTGGCGGCAAACCAAAAATAATAAGGACCCGCCACCTATCCACACCCATCAGCAAATCATACTTCAGCCGGCTTATTTATAACACCCTGCCTTCCGCCATCATCACGACCGGTGAAGAAATCCGCCAGAGAATGATTAACGACAACGGCTTTGAGGCGGCAAAAATTTTCTCGATCCCAACCGGGGTAGATGAGGGACGATTTAACCCTGAGCGGGTAAGGCCTGTTTTAAAACGAAATGGTTTTTCCGCAGGGATGGTTGGGGTTCTGAGAAGCTGGAAGGGCCATCCCTATTTTATCGAGGCCATTCCCGATATCCTGCGCACAATTCCGGAGGCCATCTTCTACATCGTTGGCGATGGACCCCAATGGCCGAAGGTAAAGGCCATCATTCGCAATCGCTCTCTCGAAAATAAGGTTTTCATGCTTGGACAACGGGAAAACATTCCGGAACTCCTGGCTTCGCTGGATGTCCTTGTTCACCCCTCAACGGCCAATGAGGGGGTCCCCCAGGCTATTCTCCAAGCTTTGGCCATGGAGAAACCGGTTGTCGCCTCCGATGTCGGAGCGATCAAGGAGGTGATTGTCGATGGGCGGACAGGTTTTTTGATTCCTCCCCAAGAATCCCGAGCCATTGCCGCGAAAGTAATTGATCTATATAAAAATCCGTTCCTGCGGAAAAAATTCGGTGCTGAAGGAAGAACACTGGTACATCGTTCCTATTCCTTGGAAAAGATGCTGGACCGGACCGAAAATCTTTACAGCCGACTTCTTACGGAAACGAAAAGTTAGTGAAAAGTATTATTAAAGAATTTAAAAATTGGGCCATAAAACGAGCCTTCCAATTTTTCGAACGTTTCCATCTCGTCAAGAAATCCTCCCGGGGTGGACCTCCCTCCAGGTTTCTCGTGGTAAGCGCAACGGGGATCGGAGATACACTTTGGGGAACCCCGGCCATTCAGGCCCTTAAGGATACGTATCCCCAAAGCTATCTGGGGGTGCTGGTAAGCCCCTTGGGATTTGAAACTCTTAAAAATAATCCCAATATTGATGAATTTTTTATTTTCCGACGAGGTTTCAAGGGGATATGGTCGCTGCCTTTCCTCTTCGGCAAGCTAAGAAAAAGAAAAATTGCAACCGTCTTTATCTTTCATTCTTCTGACCGGGTTTTATGGCCCCTGAGCTATTTTGCCGGTCCATCCGATATTATAGGGATTGAGGGAGAGAATAAAGGGCTGGATTTTATCCTTACCAAGGCCGTCCCGAATCCTCAGACCATCCACGGAATAGAAAAGAGGCTACAACTTGTGCAGGAAGTTGGCGCCAGTACCCTTCAGCGCAATATCAATGTATTCCTTACCGATCAAGACCGGCAGATAGCGGATCAGTTCTTGAAAAAGCACGGGATTGATCCCCATTCGCCAATCATTGGGATCCATCCGGGGGCTCAAAAGCCATTTAAATGCTGGCCGGCAAAAAATTTTATTGAAGTTGGAAATACGCTTCAATCAAAAGTAGGAGGCCGGGTAGTCATAACTGGTGATGATCGGGAAAAAGACCTTGCGGGGGAGATTGCCAACCGGGTCAAAGATTCCGTCTCGGCCGCCAGGAGACTACCCCTCCGGGGAACAGCGGCCCTCATCGAAAAAATGAAAATATTCATCACGAACGACACAGGTCCCATGCATCTTGCTTTGGCCTTAAATATTCCGACCGTCGCGCTTTTTTCTCCTACCAACCCGCAAATTTGCGGCCCCTATGGCAATAAGAAATCTATTGCGATCGAAAAGCCGAAGGCCTGTTTCCCATGTATCGGGAAAAATTGTAAGAACCCGATCTGTATGGAGCAGATTTCACCCGAAGAAGTCATCGCAGCTGCGGAGCGATTATGGAGAACAGGGGTGGCATGAAGATTCTTTTGAACTATAGAGAGAAGAATGAGAGATTGGAGGAAGCCTTGCAAAGCCTCGGTCACATTGTGATATATAATTTATGGGGGGTAAAAGAAATTTTAACCCACAAGGTTGATGCGGTCATTTTTGAGTTCAAGCAGATCCTGAAAGAAGAATGGAGATTTATCAGTCTTGCTTTGCGCCTGAAAAAATATGGCCTACCCAGGGTCACCTGGTGCCTTGATTTGCCCAATTTTATGGCGAGTCGATGGAAACTTGCAGGAATCAATAAAACTGGGTTGCTTGATATTTTTGCTTCCCATTCTTTACAAGGACTGTCCAGTACGAAGATGAAGGTCCTTTACCTACCCAATGCCGCCTGGGTGAGCAAGTATAATTTGCGCAAAACAACGCTGGAGGATCTAAGAAATCCTGATCTCTATGAAAACGACATAATCTTCCTGGGCAATATCGATTCAAAAAAGTATCCCGAGCATCGAGAAAGGACTGAATTTCTTTATTCCCTCGAAAAGTTTCTGAATGATCACAAAATATCTTACCGTTTTTTGGATAGCCGATTTTTGGATTATGATGCCCAGGTGGAGCTCATCCAGAAAAGCAAAATCAACATTAATGTCGGCTGCGCGGCTGACACCGCCGCAGAAAAAAGCTGGGGATTGCCGGAAAGGTGCTACGGGATTCCTGCTTGTGGGGGATTTTTACTTTCCGATGAAAGACTCCATGCCAAGGAAGATTTCGTCGAAGGAGAAGAAATAATCATGTTCAAGGATTTAGAGGACTGTTTAAAAAAAATTAAATATTATCTGAATGCGCATGGAGAAAGACGGAGAATTGCCGAAAACGCCCATCGAAAAGTTCTGGCCTATCATACTTACCTCCACCGGGCCACAAAACTGGTGAATACAATTAAAGAATTCAAGGCCCAATAATGCCGCAATTAGTGTATTCGTCTTTCGTTTCTCGTTTGGAACGGATGAAATCCATTGGCATGATTTTCCTGGTCATATCTCTGCCGTTTTCCGAGTCCTTAAAAGAAATTAGCCTCGTTTTTCTCCTGATGATTGTCCTGGCCCAGTTATACAAAAAAGAAATAAAGCTAAAGATGTCTCTTGTTCACTGGGGATTCCTTTCCCTTCTCGTTTCAGCGCTGATCAGCAGCCTGTATGCCCAAAATGTTATTAAGAGCCTTAATGGATTTAATGACATCTGTTTCTTTGCGATTCCCTTTGGAGTAGCCTGGAGTCTCAAGGATCAGAAATATATCCGGATGATTCTCTGGAGTTTTTACCTGTCAACGGCGCTGGCGGCATTGGCGGGAATATTGCATTCCATCAATATCCAGAGACCGCTGGAGATCCCTTCCCTTGGAAACCAGAATTATACGGCCATGTATTTTGTGATCTCCCTTACGTCCATGCTAAGTACGATTATATTCTCCCGGGAAAGCGCAGGTTGGAAAATTCTAATCGGGGTATTGGCGCTTATAACGATGACGGCCACGGTTATGACATCCATGAGAACATCCTTTTTGGGCCTATTTTTATTTTTATTGATTTTGATTTTCAGCAATAATAAGAGAATTACCCAGGTCATCACGCTCAGCCTTGGTGGAGTCCTTGCGCTTTCCGCTTTATTGTATGAGCCGATGCGGCAAAAGTTGTTTATTACCACTTCTTTTTTTAGCCGGCTTTCTCTATGGCAGCATGCTTGGGAATTATTCGAGCAGAACCTATTTTGGGGTGTCGGTTTGAACCATTTTCAATATACTTTCCCGGTCGATGTTTTGCCTGAGGCGGGAGCTACTTATTTTGATGCCCATAGCCTGTACTTTCAGACCGCCTCCCAGATGGGCATTGCCGGTTTGGTAGCGATCGCTATGGTAGGTTTTGGATTCCTCAATCACTGGCTTCGACTTCGCGAACTGAATCCGCTGCAAAATTCTTTGAAATATGCAGCGCTCGGCGGATTTTGTGTAATTTTTATAGGAGGAATTTTTGACACGACCTTACATCATGGACAGGCAATAGCCTTTGCTTTCCTGACCGGCTTGCTCTTTGGGTATTCTTCCCAAGGGAGGAAACAGGAATGAACGGTCCCAAAGTAAGCATCATCATCCTGAACTGGAACAAGCTGGATTATTTAAAAAATTGTATTCGATCGATCGAAAACAACACCTTTTATCTCGACTTTGAAATAATCATCTTGGATAACGGTTCGACAGAAAAGGGAACCAGAGAATTTCTCTCGACCCTGAGGCATAAGGTTATTTTCAGCCCCCAAAACCTTGGTTTTGCCAAGGGTAACAATGAAGCGGCGCAAAAGGCCGAAGGAGATCTTCTTTTATTTTTAAATAACGACACCCTTGCCCATAAAAACTGGCTCCAGCCCATGGTCCATCTCCTGCGGCAACATCCGGATTGCGGAATCGTGGGCAGCAAGCTTTTATATACCGACGGAACCATTCAACACATCGGGGTTATGCTTGACTGGCGGGGAAATTCTCGCCATATCTATAAAAAGTACCCCGCTGACATTAAACCGGCCCAAATGTCTTGTGAGCGGGAGGCAGTGACGGGCGCCTCCCTGCTTATCCGGCGGGATATTTTTGAAAAAGCGAAGGGATTCGATGAAAGGTATGTTCATGGATCGGAAGATATCGACTTATGTTTCGCCGTCCGGGAAATGGGATGGAAGGTACTGTTTTGCGCGGATAGCGTCTTAACCCATTTTGAACCAGTGTCCCTGGAGGTTAAAGGGAGTCAATATAAGAAAAAGACCACCCGGCACAACGTAAAATTATTCCAGAAAAAATGGAAAAATAAATTGGATGATTTGCGGTTATCCCATGATTTTACCGGCTTAAAATCGTATGATTATCATCAAAACGATCGAAGGGATATCCACCGGTTGATCCCCCCGGGGGCGCGCTTTATCTTAGACGTGGGGTGTGGGAGGGGGACGCTGGGGAAAGTTTTAAAGGAAAAAATAAAAAACTTGATCGTTTGGGGCGTGGAGATCAACGAAGAAATTGCCCGGGAGGCCCAGGAAAATCTCGATCGGGTTATCGTCAATGATATTGAAAAAGAGAGTGATTTTTTAGATGAAACCACCAAATTTGATTGCATCATCTTTGCGGATGTCTTGGAACATCTCCAAGACCCATGGGCTGTTTTAAAAAGATTTCATCAACATTGCTCTCCCCATGGACGAATCATTTGCAGCATCCCGAATGTACGTCACTATAAGATTATAAAAGATGTTCTGCGGGGCCGATGGTTATACAGGGAAGACGGCATCTTGGATCAAAGCCATTTGAGGTTTTTTACCCGGGCGACCATAAGAAATATGCTGGGCGTGGCCGGGTTCCAGGTTGAAAAAATTGAATTTAATATAAAAGGCAGCCCTTTGATAAGGTTTCTGAACAGGTTGTTTTTCAATAAACTGGATGATTTACTAACCCATCAATATTTGGTTGTGGCCAAGGTCCGCGATGATAAGAAATTTTCTGCGGAAACTTGAAAGAAACGGATTCGACTCCCTTGATAAAGTTTTAGAAGTAGTGGTCCAAAGTACGAAATCCATTCCACTCGCATCACCATGAAAATATTGTCTCGCCATCCACTAAATTGCCGAAGAGGAGTTGATATGTTTTTGATTACGGGAGGCGCGGGTTTTATCGGTTCTCACCTTGCGGAGGCCATCCTGAGGCGCGGTCAAAAAGTTCGCATCCTGGACAACTTAAGCACCGGGAAAAAGGAGAATCTCGAAGGGCTAACCGGGAAATCCCTATCGGGCATCCAAATCCCTCCTGCGGGATCTGCCCCCATTTTCTTGGGGGAGGATGCAGAATTTTATTTCGGAGACATTTCCGACCTGGCAACATGTCACCGGGCTTGCCAGGGCATCTCCTTTGTATTCCACCTTGCCGCATTAGGCTCGGTGCAAAGATCCGTCGAGGACCCGATTACCACCCATCGCGCCAATGCTACGGGGACCTTGAATATTCTCCAGGCGGCCAAGGAAGCCAAGGTGCGACGGGTGGTTTATGCTTCCTCCTCCTCGGTTTACGGCAACTTATCTTCCGATCCCGAGGGAGTAAAGCCGAAAAGAGAAGATTTCCCCCCCAACCCCCAATCTCCCTATGCCGCCACCAAGCTTGCGGGAGAACAGTATTGCCGGATCTTCGCCAGGCTTTATGGTTTAGAAACGGTTTCTCTTCGCTTCTTCAATGTCTTTGGCCCAAGACAAGATCCGAATTCACTTTACGCGGCCGTGATCCCGCGCTTTATCACCGCGTTGCTTACAGGGCAATCCCCCCATATTTTCGGCGACGGTAACCAATCCCGGGATTTTACCTACGTGGAAAACGTAGTCGCGGCCAACCTGCTCGCCGCTGAAACACCCGGGATTTCCGGTGAGGTGTTTAACATCGCTTGCGGGAGGCAGACTACGGTTATTACTTTGCTTTCCACCCTGCAGGGGATATCGGGCCGGAATATTCCTCCGCAGTATGAAGAGGCCCGCAGCGGGGAAGTCCGGCATTCTCTATCTTCCATCGAACTTGCCAAGGCCCATCTCGGATTTACAGTGAAGGTTGACCTCGAAGAAGGACTACGAGCGACCTGGAAATGGTTCCAGAAAAAAGGGAAAACACCGGAATAAAATTAAGGCGTCGGATTCATGCCTTGCTTTTTCCCCCTTCTTGCACTATAAAATAGAACAAAGGCATTGACTCGATTGTAGCGGAATTTCCTTATGGGACACAGATAAACAATGATTATCGAGATGAATAAAAAAGAAAGGTATTGATCTGCGCTTATCTGCGTAAATCTGCGTCCTATTATTCTTTCTTCGAAATGGAGTGAGCCGTGAATATCTGCGTGGTTGGAACCGGATACGTGGGGTTGGTCACGGGGGCCTGTTTTGCTGAATTCGGACTGAATGTCACCTGCGTGGATAATGATCTGAAGAAGATCGAGCTCCTCCAGAAGGGTCGGCCTTCTTTTTTTGAACCGGGTCTGGAAGAACTTATGCGAAAGAACGTCAAGGAAGGGCGGCTGTCCTTCACTACCCAAATTGGTCAAGCCGTAGATAAGGCTTTAGTGATCTTTATCGCGGTCGGAACTCCGGCTAAAAAAGACGGCTCCGTGGATATGGCCTACGTCGATGAGGTGGCCAGGAGCATCGGGGAGAATTTAAACGGTTATAAAGTCATCGCCACCAAGAGCACTGTCCCGGTGGGGACCGGAGAGAGAATCCGCAAGATCATCCAACAATACTCCAAGGAGAAAATAGATTTTGACATTGTCTCCAATCCAGAATTCCTCCGTGAGGGAGCGGCCATCGAAGATTTTTTGCGCCCCAACCGCGTGATCATCGGGGCTTCCAGCACCCAGGCCATTGCCATTTTAAAAGATCTTTACAGCCCCTTGTATTTGATCGAGACCCCCTTTGTCATTACCAACATCGAGACCGCCGAGATGATCAAATACGCCTCTAACGCCTTTCTCGCAACCAAGATCTCTTTTATCAATGAAATGGCCAACCTCTGCGAAAAAGTTGGCGCGGATGTAAACGTTGTGGCCAAGGGAATGGGGCTGGACCAGCGCATTGGCACTAAGTTTCTCCATGCCGGACCGGGCTTTGGGGGGTCCTGTTTTCCGAAGGATACAGCCGGTCTCGCCAAGATTAGCGAAAAACATGGCTATCGTTTTGAAATTATCCAATCGGTGCTCAAAGTAAACGAAAAACAGAAAGAACGCATGATCGAAAAAATCAAAGAAGCCATGGGAAGCTTGAAAGGCAAAAACATAGCGGTTTTGGGCCTTTCTTTTAAACCTAACACCGATGACTTGCGGGAAGCTCCCTCCCTAAAAATCATTCCGGCCTTGCAGAAGGGCGGGGCCAAAATCAGCGTTTATGACCCCAAAGCCATGGAATCTGCCAGGCAGGTATTTAAAAAAGTTGTCTATGGCAAGGACGCCTATGACGCGGCCAAAGGGAGCGATGCCTTAGTGATCATCACGGAGTGGAACCAATTTCGGAATCTTGACCTGGGCCGTTTGAAAAACCTGATGAAAACTCCGGTGTTTAT
>Ga0299915_10002499_pt1 | contig 13421 bp, 14 predicted proteins | sample RVTome_13_FD_200263 | JGI IMG/M metagenome (GOLD analysis project Ga0299915, IMG submission 200263) | Soil microbial communities from uranium-contaminated site in the Upper Colorado River Basin, Wyoming, United States - RVT92D227 (version 2) ...
GGTATCGAGGGATTCACACCGGAGGTACACGATATCTTCCTCCACTATCCCTGGCCGGGAAACGTGAGAGAGCTCAAGAACATGATCGAGAGGGGAGTGATCATGTGCGACGGCTCAATCATCGAGAGGCGACACCTTCCCCTGGAGCTCACGTACAAGCCCCAAGAAACTGTCCCCCTGGAGGAGATAGAAAAGGAACATATCCTCGCGGCCTTGCAACGCTTCCAAGGGAACATCTCCCGCACTGCCAAAGCCCTCCAGATCCCGCGTACCACCCTGCGCGACAAGATCAGGGACCTCGGCATCCAGTATAAGCCATAACCGAGTTTTAAGCTTCTTTCACGATAAACATTGACACATCTCCTATATTCTCTTTAAGATGTTACCAACTCTAGAGTAAGGGGGGAACCATGTACACCACTCGATGGCATCTAAAAATTTTGGCTATTATTTTGACTGTGGTGATTGTACTGCCGATTGCCGGTTTTGGGGCAAATCCAAGTAAACCTGGAGAAGTAACGGCAACAGGCTTTATAAAAAAGCAAGGGATTACGACGTATATGTACGGAACGCACGTTTTGCTCGATGAGAAGGGACAAACATTATATGCCCTCAGAAGTGACAACATCGATCTCAACAAATATATCAATCGTAAGGTGACGGTAAAGGGCTATTTGGTCAAAGGCTATCCCATCGATTCTGGACCGAATTATCTCAATGTAAAATTCATAGAATAAGCATCGCAGAACTCGCAGAGTGGTAAATCGATTGCACGCAAAACCGTACCCATTATCGGCGAATTTTCTCAAGGACTCCCTTTTCCCCGTTTAAGTGGCGGTATCCGCCACTCGGCATGCCCACCATATTTCTCATTATTAAAACTCAATAATATTATATAGTTATCATAACTGGGTGTTGGCACGTTCCTTGCTACTAACAAAGAAAGCGAGGATGATATGGCCACTCAAAGCCCCAAGATACTTATCGTAGATGACGAAGAGTCGATGGTCTTCAGCATTCAGGACTATCTCAGCTCTAATGCCGAATGCCTGGGCGCTACCAGCTATGAAGAGGCGATCTCTATCCTGGTAAGGAACACGGGTATTGCCGCGGTCATCTCCGATATCAGGATGCCGAACAAAGACGGTTTCGATCTCTTGATGTGGCTGCGCGAGAACCGTCCGCAGATCAAAGTGGTCATGATCACGGCCTATGGCTCTCCTTCGGTGAGGTCACTGGCAAAGCAAAAGGGGGCGGTGAGGTACTTAGAAAAACCCCTCGACCTCGAGCAACTCTCACAGGTGGTCAGCCAACTCTTGGAGCGCAAGGGGTTCTCCGTGGCCTTAAAGGATATGGAACTCTCTGATGTTCTCCAATTTCTCTCCTTTGCCAATAAGGCAGCGAAGGTGCAGATATTCAATCCCTTGGGTGAAGAGGGAGAGATCGGCCTCGAGGGAGAGGAAATATTATGGATTCGAACCGGAACAAAAGAGGGCGACGAAGCCTTTTATGAGATCATGAGCTGGCAAGGTGGCAGTTTTGAGGTCTTCCCCTTGGAAAAGGGGGTAAGGTTGCCCGGAGGAAAAAAAATATCCGTCCCCCTCTCCTTCCTCCTGCTCGAGGAGGCCAGAAGGAGGGATGAGGCAGGCATCTCTAAATTGGCGGAAAAGAAAGTAACCATCCCGGAGCAGAAAAAAGATGCCAGTCTCGATATAGTAAAAGAAATGGCAAAATGGCAGAGCGGCGAGGATGGCTTTTTGGAATTAACCATCTCTCATAAGGACTCCACCGCTGATGAGCAAAAGGCCCACGAGGCAAAATGGCACCGGCCCGTTATCCTCGATTCACCCAAGCAAGACGTGAAGACCACCATCTCCTTGGAACAACCCCTGGAGGTGCAATCGTTGCTCCGGGACATCAAGCGAAAATCTCTCGACCTCGATGGCTTCCTTGCTGAGATCCAAGGGAAGAAATACTCGGGAGAGGCCAGGATCACCGCACCGGGATTACGTAACGAGGTACTCTTCTACCAGGGTCTGCCGCTTCTCTCCGCAGATCGAAAGACACCTACGATGCGGGAGGTCCATGCGATAATGGATACTCCCGATGCAACGCTGAATTTCTACCACTTGGGTGACGAACTGGCGCACGCATTTTTATCCGTTTTCCGGGGCGAGAAGGTTTGGGAGGGGCTTTCCGTCTCAATGTTCCAGCTCGACAAGATGCTGAGTAAACTTATGGAAAAGAATCCCACCGGTCATCTGTGCATACATAAGGAGAATGGCGATCTGCATTACTTCTTTTTCTTTCAGGGAACACCGCTCGGTGTTTATGACCTCGAAAAGCACTGGCGGTTGCTGAACATCTCTACGATGTGGGAAGATACGCAGCATGTTGATTATTACCTGTCGGGAAAGATTGAATCTTTTGCCGCCACCGCCATGGCTATGCGCTCATCAGATGATTTTGTGGGGTTTATCCCTTGGTGGAACGCACTGGTAGAGGGAATAGCAAAAAAGTTAGGTAAAAAACCTGTCGAGAAATCCCTGAAAAAAAACTTCGCAGAACTGCCTTTCTTCCTCGTGGAGGGGACCAAACTGCGGTTGGCTGGAGAGGGAAATCAGAGCACCTACGATGCCCTCAAGGTCTTCAGGGAGAAGGTCCCCGGCTTTCTGAAAGAAATGGTGATCATCGTCGGCAGACACTGGCTTAACGACCACCTTCGAGAGTTCCGGCAGGGACATGGTGATATCATCGCTCGGCTGTCCTTAATCGAGGTATTCTCTGAACTCCACGACTAGACGATGGGCCGGTTAAGGGTATTGCCGGTAATCAATGCAGGGATTTTGCGCAAAGCCTTCCTTGCACCGGGCATGGGTTTACGTCAATCATGGTGACCCACAAATCTGTAGAGTAAGTTCTATTGTCAAGCACTCCTCTTTATGGTATGAAAAATGAAGTCCGTGAAAAGATATCCATGGCGCTCTGCAATCGTTGACAGTCGTTTGGCACAGAGAGATTATTCCGCCGGCTCAGAGAATTCATGAAGGCAATACCATGGAGAGGTAGCCTATCCAGACTTAGAAGGACGTATCTCTTCTCAGAAAGGGTCAAGGCATGACCAAGAAGCGGCCAATTATACTGGTGGTAGATAATGACACAGCGACGGTCTCCAGCATCAGTGACCATCTGCGCTCATATGCCGACTGTCTAGCCGCCACCAGTTACAATGAGGCCCTCTCCACGCTGGAGAAGGAGGAGGGTATCTCGTTAGTCATCTCTGAGATCAGGATGCCGGGTAGAGATGGGTTTGATCTGTTGCTGTGGCTGCGCGAGAACCGTCCCAAGGTAAAGGTGATCATGGCCACGGCCTATGGTTCTGCCCTGGTGAGGTCATTAGCCAAGCAAAAAGGCGCGGTGATGTACCTGGAAAAGCCCCTCGACCTTAAGCAAGTGATGGATACGGTACGGCTGATCGTGGAGCGCAAGGGGTTCTCCGTGGCTATTCAGGAGCTGGAGTTTACCGATCTGCTCCAATTTCTATCCTTTGCCGGCAGGGCGGTAAAGGTCCTCGTGACGAATAACCTGGGAGAAGAGGGTGAAATCGGCCTGGAAGGTGATACTGTTCTCTGGGTGCAGACACGTGCCCATATCGACGAGGAGGCCTTTTTCGAGATCGTAGGGTGGGAAGGCGGCGGGTTTGAAATGCGGCCTCTCACGAAGGAGGAAGGAGACAGAAGGGGAGCAGTACTCTCCCTTTCGTACCTCCTGCTGGAAGGTGCACGGAGAAAAGATGAAGATCACCTCTCGGAAACCGCGGGCGAAGCAGCGGAAAAAGAGATGCAGGAAGAACCTCAGGCCCCTCGGAGCACAATCAGTGCTATCAAGGTAGTGCTGGAGGAATTGACTCGTGAAATTCCAAACGTTATCGCCGCAGAAGTGGTCTGCATCGATGATGGGACACCCCTCATCGCTACCTCTCAGGACCCCTCCTTTGACCCCGATATAGCTGCGGCCTATTTTGCTGAGGTAGTAAAAATCAATGAGAAGGCCCTTGAAGCCTTGAAAAAAGGGCGTCGGCTCGAAGAAGTACTCTTAACTACCGATGAATTTTACCTCGTCGTAAGGATCTTACCTGATACCCGCTTCTACCTAGGGTTGGCCATAGCCAAAGATGGTAATATAGGGATGGCGCGAATGGTTATGAAGACGTACGAAAAGAGATTCATTAAGACCTTGCCCACGAATTAGAACATCATCTCCATCTCCGCGCTCGCTCACGGTACTTGATTGCTACCCCTGAATAGTATTGCTGCCTGGGTAAAGAGGAAGAATTGTCAAAATTCCTTATCTGTGGTAAGAACAGATAAGTCCTCGAGGAGCGCCGCGTCGTGATGACCTTCCGGGCCTTCATCATAATGACGGTGCCGGGAGAGAGAGGAAAGCCCGCATGAGAGGGAAAAAAGAGAACTCGTTGAAGGAAACAGTACTGCAGCTGGCACAGGAAAGCCTGAAGGTAAAGGAGCGTTTTTTTCAGGAGAATGTGGATGCCATAGCGGAGATCGTTCAGCTCATAGGAGAGACGTTTCGCCGCGGCAATAAAATCCTCATCTTCGGCAACGGCGGCAGTGCCGCCGATGCTCAGCATATCGCCGCCGAGTTCGTCAACCGCTTTCTCTTCGATAGGGCACCACTGCCGGCCATCGCCCTGACCACGGATACCTCCGTTCTGACCAGCATCGGCAACGACGCGGATTTTTCCTGCATCTTCTCCCGACAGATTGAGGCCCTCGGACACAAGGGGGATATCGCCTGGGGCATAACCACGAGCGGGAAATCCCCCAATGTTATCGAGGGGTTTCGCGCGGCCAAGGCGAGAAGGATGACAACCATCGCCTTCACCGGCAAGAATGGCGGTGAGGCCCTGCGCATGGCGGATCATGGTTTAAATGTAGCCTCCACCAGCACCCCCCGGATCCAGGAGGCCCATATCACCGCAGGCCACATCATCTGTGAACTGGTGGAGAGGGAGCTTTTCCCCTCGGGAGGAGGTCGATGAAACGCAGATCCGATTGGCGACCCTTGGAGCTCAAGGGAATCAAGACCTCCTCTTTGCAAAAGAGGAAGAGCAAGGTAGGGGTCGATTCCTTCGCTTCGCCCTTGCGTCCGGCCTCATCCTTTAAGGAATTTCTCCATTCCCTCCCTAAAATCTTAGCAGCCGAGGATTTCCAAAAGGTCGTCTCCCGCATCGTCGAGGCTGTCAGGCGTGACAAGATGGTCCTCCTCGGCATGGGGGCACACCCCATCAAGGTGGGGCTTAACCCCATTATTATTAATCTCATGGAGCGAGGCATTATCCGGGGATTGGCCCTCAATGGTGCCGGCATAGTGCACGATGTGGAGATAGCCATGGCGGGGAAGACCTCTGAGGAGGTGGAAGAAGGTTTGGGTACCGGCGCCTTCGGCGTGACCAAAGAAACTGCCGAACTCATCAACAACGCCCTGCAGGCAGGTCACAAAGAGGGCTCGGGGCTCGGTGAAGCCATGGGCAGGGCCCTTCAGAAGGAGAGCGGACTTCAGCATCGGGAGATGAGCCTCTGCGCTGCGGCCTTTCGCTTGGATATCCCCCTCACCGTCCATGTCGCCATCGGCACCGATGTGGTGCACATACATCCCTCTACGGATGGCGCGATTGTCGGGGAAATGACCTATCGCGATTTTCGGCTCTTTGCTGCCTTGGTATCATCTCTGGAAGGCGGGATCTATATCAATCTGGGCTCCGCCGTGATCATGCCCGAGGTCTTTCTGAAGGCGTTGAGCGCCGCGAGGAATCTGGGGCACCGAGTGGAAGACCTTTTCACCCTCAACATGGACTTTATCCAGCATTACCGCTCGACGCAGAATGTCGTTTGCCGGCCCACGATCAAGGGCGGAAAAGGGGTTGCCCTGACCGGCCACCACGAGATCATGTTCCCCCTCTTGGCTGCCGCCGTCATAGAAGGGCTGGAAGATAAAGTCTAACATATATCCTTATCCCTCCCTTGAAAAAAAAGAATGGATATATATATTAATAGAGTTGCTTCTATATCGCCATGAAAGGTAAGATGGATGAAGGTCCTTATATGGATTATCGTGATCGTAGCTGCGTGGTTCGTCTTAAATAAGTATATCCTGCCCCGCTTGGGAGTTGATACGTGACTGAGCAGAAGTTGCCGGGTCGAGGATCGATCCGAAGAGGGTCAACCATAGGGGATTGAGTTCAGGAAATCGCGAGGGTATGAAGGAGTTCGCTACGCAGGTGCAACGAGGGAAACTGCACTGTAATAAGTTTGACCAGTGGGTGGCTGCGGCCGCTGCGGAATGTGCTCGGCCCGATGATTACTGTGAATTTAGGGAGAGATGCGGGATTTACGTTCTCATGACCGAACGGACAAAAGGTGTAAACAAGAAAGTAAAGGAGGAGCACAATGCCTCTCTATGAATACCGGTGCCAAGGGTGCGGGCAAACGTTTGAGACCCTGAGAGGGTCACATGCTAAAGATGCGGATGTGGAGTGCCCTCAGTGCGGCGAGAAAAAGGCGGAGAAACTCATCTCCGCCTGCTCGGTAGCAAAAGGCGAATCATCTCCTGCAAACGCGAGCTCATGCGGCGCAAAAAAGTTTAGCTGAGGCTCGTAGCTGGCGATGGTCCATCGCCGGAACGTGGATCGTTACTCTATTTTCCCACCCAGTTTTTGCAGCCTGGTCTTTGCCACGGTCCCCCAGGGGGAAGACGGTAATAGCTTGAAAGATTCTTGATACGCCTCAATGGCCTTTTTCTTTTCTCCGAGCTTCTCCCAGCACATACCCATCTGCAGGTAGACATAGGGCTTCAGCCACTCATCCCTTAAGGCGATGATTTGCTGGAAGTGGTCGATGGCCTTTTGGTATTCTCCCTTTGCCCAGTAAGAGTTTCCCAGGGCATTAAGGGCAATGGTCCGCAGGTACGGTTCCGAAGATCCCTTTAAAAAGAGGTCGAAGTCCGCGATGGCATGGTCATAGTCTTGCTGGAGCATATAGCTCCTGCCCCGATAGAGCAGGGCTACTTTACCGGGCCTTGTCCTGGGATAGTCCTTGATCAATTCTGCAAAGATAGGGAGGGCTTGCTCGCGTTTTCCCTCCTGCTCATAGAGGGCTATCCCCTTTCCCAGCAGGGTGAAGGCCATCTCTTCTCTGGCTGCCTGGTGCTGTCGCCAGAAAAAAGAAGCAACGATGATTGCCACGACGAGCAGGACGCCCAGCACGATATAGGTGATGTGTGAGAGGGCATAGGCCATAGCCCTGGAACCCCACGTGATGAACTCATCGGGTTTCTTCAGCGTCTTTTTTGTTATCCTCGTTTTGGCAGCCATCTTCTTCCCCCCTCGTCTGCCACCTCTTATATCCCGTAACCGCCTCTTTGTCAACGCCTTTCGCGATCTTGACTTCTATCGTCATTTCCCTTAGCCTTGGTGTGGCACGCGAGGGTGCTGATGAGAGTAGAATCGATCTTGCAGAAAAAAAGTGTTGAGGGAATTCTCTTTTTCAGTCCGGAGAATATCCGCTATCTCACCGGCTTTTCAGGAAGTGAAGCTTATCTTTTAGCTGGAAAGGATGAATTGCTCCTCCTGGTGGACTCACGATATATCACCCAGGCCCAAGAGGAGACTCAAGGGTGCCGGGTTTCTCTGGTGGATAAGGGGATGACGGGGGTAGCGGCAGCAATCGCATCTCTGGGGTTAAAACGGCTGGGTGTTGAGGCCCAGGGGATATCCGTAGCCCGTTTCGAGCAGCTTCAAAAAGGATTGGGAAAAGTGGAGTTGGTGCCGATAAATGATGAGTTGGAGAGGCTGCGGGGAGCTAAGACCGCAGAAGAGATCGCTTGGATAACAAAGACCAGCCAGATTGCCGAAGCGGCCTGGGAAGAAGTTCTGGCCCTGGTTGCTCCTGGCGTGCTCGAGGCCGATCTCGCCCTCGAGCTTGAGTACCGCATGAAAAAAAAGGGGGCCGAGAGAATAGCCTTTGATACCATTGTCGCCGCTGGCCCACGGGCGGCCTTACCCCATGCGCGGCCAACCACGCGGCCTATCGAGCAGGGCGATCTGCTCCTCTTTGACTTCGGCTGCCGCTACAGGGGTTACTGTTCCGATGAAAGCTGCACCGTGATCGTCAATCGGGCCACCGATGAACAGCGGCGCATATACGGCATTGTGAAGGACGCCCATGACAAGGCCATAGAGCAGGTTAAGCCCGGGAAGAGGCTCGCTGCGATCGATGCGGCAGCCAGAGAACATATCAATCATGCAGGCCATGGAGCGCATTTCGGACACGGTACCGGCCACGGCGTCGGACTTGCCGTCCATGAATGGCCGGTGGTGGGGAAAGACTCCCCGGATGTGGCTGAAGAGGGGATGGTCTTTACCATCGAACCGGGTATCTACATCCCCGGTTGGGGAGGGGTACGGATTGAGGACATGGTCGTGGTCACCGCTGCTGGCTGTAAAGTCCTGACGACGATCTCCAAGGATCTCATGATAGTATAATAACAACAGAGGAGGAAAGATGACAGCTTCAACAGCGGAATTTCGCAAGGGACTTAAGATCGAACTGGAAGGGGAGCCTTATGTAATCACTGACTTCCTTCATGTAAAGCCCGGGAAAGGGGGTGCCTTCGTCAGGACGAAGCTTAAGAGCCTGGTCACCGGCAATGTTATCGATCGAACATTTCGCTCAGGGGAAAAGGTGCAAACCCCTGCCTTGGACGAGAGAAATATGCAGTACCTCTACCGGGAGGGTAACGTATACCACTTCATGGACAACGACACCTACGAACAGCTTACGCTGACCGCGGATCAGCTGGGCGAGGACAGCAACTTTCTACCGGAAAACGTCCAGGTGCGGATCGTCTTTCATAATGGAAAGCCTATCGGCGTGGAGCTTCCCTTTTTTGTGGAGCTCACGATCGTCAAGGCTGAACCCGGGGTGCGGGGGGATTCGGCCCGCGGCGGGACCAAGCCCGCCACCGTGGAGACCGGGGCGGTGATCCAGGTGCCCCTCTTTCTCAATGAGGGTGATAGGATCAAGGTGGACACCAGGACAAGGGAGTATATCGAACGGGCCAAGTAGATCATGGGTGACTATGTGCTATTGCCTCGAAAATAAGCCTCCACTATATTCCTCTCCCCTTGTCGAGGATCTGGCCAAAGGGCCACCTTCGGCCGCCTGCTTTGTGGCGTGGGAGGGGAGAGGACGGCGTCCCGCTCTGTCGCACTGCGACATCCCGTCATTCAGATTTTTTATACAAAGCAGAGTGGGACGCTTTGCATAAATCAGGGGATACGGCCGAAGGTGGCCCTTTGGCCAGATGTGTCGCCCTGCGACACAGTGAGGGGTGATATAGAAAAATTTCGGGCAGGCACCCCCTCACCCCTACCCTCTCCCCCAATTGTTGGGAGCGAGGGTAAAGAAAAGAGATTTCATCGTCGATGAGAGGCGATGCCGCCATGGGGAATTGCTCAGAAAATAAACCAACCCAATCCCTCCATTCCCCTTTGAAAAACCGAAGCCGAAGGTGGCCCTTTGGCCAGTGACCCTTTTGGCCAAAGGGCCACCTTCGGGGTCAGGGGGATAGGGGGGATTAACGGATGACACCTCTCACATGAAACATGATACAATAGGCTATGAGCTCTTAGATCATACCGGCGATATCGGGATAAGGGTCTGGGCCGATGATCTAAAAGGGCTCTTTCAAGAGGCAGCCAGGGCCCTCTTTGACATCATCACGGACCGCAAAAAGGTGGTAGCGCGACTGAAGCGGGAGGTCGCTGTCCAGGGGTCGGGGAAAGAGGAGCTCATGGTGGCCTGGCTCAATGAACTCCTCTATCTGCACGAGGTGGAAGAGCTGCTCTTTTGCGATTTTGCACTCTCCGAGATCAAACAAGGAAGCCTTAAAGGGGTGGCCGGAGGAGAAAAGTTCCGGCAGGGTCATCATCACCTCAAGACCGCGATAAAGGCCGTGACCTATCATCTGCTGGAGGTAAAAGAACAAGATGGGCGCTGGCAGGCCCAGATAATCTTCGACATCTAATAAGTTAAGGAGAGAATAGTATGGCAGATCAGGCCTCAGTTCAACTCAAGAAGATAGACGCGTACCGCTGGTTAATCCCTCGCGAAGGGGGGATGCGCACCGATGGTATGGTCTATGCCGACGACCGCATGATGGATGATATCAAAAAGGATCAGAGCCTCCAGCAGGTAAAGAATGTGGCCTTTCTCCCCGGCATCGTCGGCTGCTCCCTAGCCATGCCCGACATCCACTGGGGGTATGGCTTCCCCATCGGCGGGGTGGCGGCCTTTGACGAGGGAGAGGGGGTGGTCTCACCCGGAGGGGTGGGCTACGATATCAACTGAGGGGTGCGGTTGATGCGCTCCGGTCTGGAGCGCAAAGAGATTCAAGGCCAGATCAGGGATATCGTGGATGCCCTCCTGGTCAACATCCCCTCGGGGGTAGGGTCGCACCGCAAGGACCTGAAACTCGATAAAGGGCAGCAGCGCAAGGTCCTCGAGAAGGGGGCCCAGTGGGCAGTGGATCAGGGCTATGGCCTGTGGAACGATCTGGAACATATCGAGGAAAAGGGGCGCATCCCCAATGCCGATCCCGACCTCGTTTCGCCAAAGGCCCTCGAGAGGGGCAGGTCCCAGCTGGGGACTCTGGGCTCGGGAAACCATTTTGTCGAGGTGGGATATGTAGCGGAGATATACGACGAGGGTGTAGCGAGGGACCTCGGGCTGGCCAAGGACCAGGTGACCGTCATCGTCCATACCGGCTCCCGGGGCCTGGGCCACCAGGTGTGCGACGACTTTATCCGGGTGATGCTCCACGCGGCGCAGAAATACGGGATAGAGCTTCCCGACAAACAGCTCTGTTGTGCCCCCATCTCCTCAAAGGAGGGGAAGGATTACCTCGCCTCCATGGCCGGCGCCGCCAACTTCGCCTTTGCCAACCGGCAGATCATCACCCATTGGGTCAGGGAGACCTTTGAGCAGGTCCTCAAGATGGGCCCCAGCACCCTGAAGCTCGACCTCATCTACGATGTCTGCCACAACATCGCCAAGATGGAAGCCCACACGGTTGACGGCAGGGAGCGCCGCCTCTGCGTACACCGCAAGGGTGCCACCCGGGCCTTCCCACCCCATCACCCGGATGTCTCGGCTGACTATCAGGAGACCGGACAGCCTGTCCTCATCCCCGGCGATATGGGCAGGTGCTCGTATGTATTGGTCGGCACCCAGCAGGCCTATGAGGAGACCTTCGGCAGCACCTGCCATGGGGCGGGGAGGGTCATGAGCCGTCATCAGGCGAAAAAGATCGCAGCGGGCCGGTCAATAACCAGGGAGCTGGAGGCCAAAGGGATCTATGTGCGGGCAGCTAGCTACGGCACCATCGCCGAGGAGATCCCCGAGGCCTACAAGGATGTGAGCGATGTGGTCGATGTAGTCCAGGGGGCCGGCATCGGCAAGAAAGTGGCACAGCTCAAACCCATGGGTGTGATCAAGGGATAAAATGCTGTTGCTACCGACACATGAGGCCGGCAGGATGTCAGCTTTGATCGAAGGCTCAATGGCCCTGACTCCCTTAGGGACAGGAGAGGAGATAGCAGCATGATCAGGGTCGGGGTGATCACCATCAGCGATCGGGGATACCGCGGTGAGCGGGAGGATGCGAGCGGCAAGGTCATCCAGGAGATGGTGCAGGGATTGGGCGCCGAGGTGGCCTTCAGCACGGTGATCCCGGATGAGCAGGATGAGATCAAGCGGGTGCTGATACAGGGGGCGGATGAGATGAGATTGGACCTTATCGTGACCACCGGCGGGACCGGCGTCAGTCCCCGCGACACGACCCCCGATGCCACCAGACAGGTGATCGAGCAGGAGATACCCGGCTTTGCCGAGGCCATGCGCATGGAAGGGCTGAAGAAGACCCCCTACGCCATGATCTCCCGCGCCGTCTGCGGCGTGCGTGGCAAGACCCTGATCTGCAACCTCCCCGGCAGCCCCAAGGCGGTGCGCGAGGGGCTGGAGGTGATCCTGCCGGTCATACCCCATACCATCGCCAAGCTCCAGGGCGATCCCGAGGAGTGCGGAGGGTAAACGAGCGGTGTCTGATATAGCAATGAACTGTTAGCACCGAAGACCAAGGTTGCCCCCTCTCACCGAAGAGGAATAATAACACTCGGGCCCTCCCTTTTAAAATTGACTAAAGGCGATATTGATGCTATTACAAGAATAAGCATGGATTAGGGAGTGAGGCCGAAGTGAGGCCTGTCTGAATGCACCATTCATGGAAAGGAGGAGATTATCAGCTCAAAAGTCTTTGTCGGAAACCTCAGTTTTGACACCACCCAGAGCGAACTCGCCAGCCTCTTTGCGGAGGTGGGAAACGTTACCGAGGTGTTTCTGCCGGTTGACCGGATCACCGGTCGCCCGCGAGGTTTCGCCTTCGTCACGTTCGCGGACGAGACATCTGTTGCAGAAGCCATCGAGAAATTCAATGGTCAAGAGTTCAACGGCCGGAATATTCGCGTCACCGAGGCCGAGGATCGTGCGCGGCCTGCCATGGGTGGACACTCACCTTCCAGGCCCGGCGGATACAAGAAGTCAAAGCCGAAGGGCAGTCGCAGGAACATCCGGGGCAAGAAGCGGAGCCTCTAGGCCGCGTTAGGCCGAAGGCTGACGGCTTGTTGTCACATTCCTCGTGACCCTCTCATCCCGCATGTAACCCTATTGCTCTGAAAAGAGGCGGCAATCTCTCGCCTCATTCAGGAGCGGAAGTTTTATCTATTAACAAGTCAGGTTTAAGATTTTTCAGCATACCAAAGAGCTAATCTAAGGGGCGAAGCAATTCCGTGACTATCAACGCCGGGATTGCTTCGTCGCTGCTGCTTATCGCAATCACAGTTCGAAGGATTTCTCTAAAGATCGGAGTTGATCGTGAAGATTATAAAACCGAAAGCCCCTTTTAAGCATCGCCTTATTCTCTCCTTGATGTTCCTTGCAGCGGTATTGATCCGCTTGCTCGGCCTGACCATGCGAATTAAACGTATTGATCCGCACCACACCTCCCCTTTTGACAAACCAGCCAAACCAGCCAAACCAGTCATTTATGCATTCTGGCATAACCAGCAGCTCCTGGCCGCATATATTTTCCGCAATCTTGGCATTTGCGTGTTGGTTTCCAGATCCAAGGATGGAGATTATATTGCCGGCGTTCTGGGACATCTTGGATATGGCACCGTGCGATCTTCCACGAGCAGTGGAAAAGTCAATGCCTTGCGCGGCCTGGTCCGGGAATTGAAAGCCGGCCACCATGCTGCCATAACTCCGGATGGGCCGCGCGGCCCGCTT
>Ga0299915_10002500_pt1 | contig 13420 bp, 14 predicted proteins | sample RVTome_13_FD_200263 | JGI IMG/M metagenome (GOLD analysis project Ga0299915, IMG submission 200263) | Soil microbial communities from uranium-contaminated site in the Upper Colorado River Basin, Wyoming, United States - RVT92D227 (version 2) ...
CATGGGTCGAAACCCTCTTTCCCGTGTAGGGACAGGGGAACTCTCCGATAGCTTAGCTCTTGAATCCATTTTCCCAATTTCCCAATTCCTCATCCCGTTTTTCGCCGAGCGAGAAAGTGGCATTTTGGAACTGAAGACCAAGTCATCAGAGGTAGAAAGACTCCTTGCACTGAACCACCGTGGGAGAACAATTATTTCCTGGTCGCTCAATCCCCCCCAGATGATCGACGAGGAAGAGAAAGAGACCGCAACTTTAAAGGAACGGATCGGTGCTGCCGAACGATGCCAGAAAGAAGGGTATCCCATAGGGTTCCATTTTGATCCTTTGATATGCTATGAGGAATGGGAGAAGGGATATGAAGAGACTGTCCATCAGCTTTTCAACCAGATTGATCCTGAGAGAGTCATCTGGATCAGCCTCGGCGGATTCCGATATCCACCTCAACTTAAAAAAATTGCAAAGGCCCGATTTCCCCAAACCCAAATTTTTTTAGGAGAACTCTTTCCGGGGAAGGATGGTAAATTCCGCTATTTTAAAAAGATTCGTGTGGAGATGTATCGGAAGATGGTCCATTGGCTGAAGAAAGTCGATCCCAATCTATTTATTTATCTGTGCATGGAGAGCAGGGAGGTATGGGAGGAGGTGTTCGGGTGGTCCCCCGAAAACAGTCACCATTTGAATCATTTCTTTGAGGAGAGGGTGAAGAAGTTTGTTTAAAACAGGTTTACCATTTTCCCCTCTTTTCTAAAGAGGGGTTAGGGGAGATTATTTTGCTCTATTATAATTTAAAGCTGAAAAAATATTCTCAAGAACTGAGAAAGAGCATGACCGATGCAGAAAGATTGCTCTGGTCAAAACTACGGCAGAAGCAAATCAAAAGATCTCAGTTTTATAGGCAGAGAATTATAGGGGATTATATTGTTGATTTTTATTGTCCGAAGAGAAAATTAATCATTGAAGTTGATGGGGGTCAACATTATGATGACAAAGTAAAGGCAAGAGATAGGATGAGAGATGACTATATGAAAGGAGTCGGACTTGAGACTTTAAGAATTTCTGATAGGGAAGTGATTACAAATTTGAATGGAGTTATTGAAAAGATATATGAAATGCTATAATCCCCCTTAATCCCCCTTTAGAAAAGGGGGAAGTTGTTTGAGTGTTTAGAAAAGGGGGAAGATATTTTGGGCCATTAAAAAAGAGGGAGGAGATATTGAGGTCTATAGAAAGGGGGAGCTTTATTAACGAATGGAGGTAGCAAAGATGAAACTAAAAGGCAAGGTGGCACTGATTACTGGATCTTCAAGAGGGATTGGGAAAGCGTTTGCCCTGGGATTTGCCAGGGAAGGGGCGGATGTCATCGTCCATGGCCGAAATCTGGAGAAGGCAAAGACGGTGGCTGAAGAGATCAGAAGCCTTGGAGTAAAATCAATGGCCATCGGTGCGGATGTTTCCTTATCTCAAGATGTCACAAGGATGGTTCAGGAGGCAACTGATTCCTTAGGAAGAATTGACATTCTGGTCAATAATGCAGGAGTCAATCCCTTCATCCTTGAAGCAGAGAAAATCAAAGAGGAGGGGTGGGATCAGGTCCTCGACGTGAACCTGAAAGGGGTATTTCTCTGTTGCCAGGCCGCAGGGAAAAAGATGATTGAACAGGGGGGAGGGAAGATCATTAACATCTCCTCTGCTATTGGTTTCATTGGAGAGCAGGGTTTCCTACCCTACTCCGTGAGCAAAGCTGGAGTGATCATGTTGACCCGAGTCCTGGCGTATGAGTGGAGCAAGTATCATATCCGCGTCAATGCCATTGCACCAGGTTTTGTTGCTGGCGGGATGAATACGCCTATTCTTAATAAAGAGGTCCTTGTCTCAGGATTAACCCTGCAAGTTCCCCTTCAGAGGCTGGGAAAACCCGAAGAGATTGTTCAGGTTGCACTGTTTCTGGCCTCCGAGGATTCAAGTTATGTCAACGGGACGACGATCGTTGCTGATGGGGGGATGACAGGTTATCACCCGGTTGGGTTCATTGACCTGATCGCCGAGATGATGAAGAAAAAACCCAGGGATTGACAATTGATTAAGAGTTTGAGAGTATAGAGCATCTTCAGATAGGGGGAAAACAAAGGATAAAATCATAGAAAGGAGGATTTTACATGAAGGAAAAGATGAATCGTCGTACCTTTCTTAAGTATTCGGCAGCCGTTGGGGCTACCACTGCAATCGCCGGAGTGCCAACCTTATTACGTGCCCAGGCCCCCGAGATCAAGATTGCATCACTCCAACCCGTCACAGGTGTCATCTCGGATATCGGAATCTCGATGAGAAGAGGGAATCAGATGGCTGTGGATGACATCAACGCTAAGGGCGGCATTAAATCGAAGGGCGGTGCCAAACTGAGACTTCTCCTGGGAGATACGGAAGCAAAGGAAGAGGTAGCCCGATCAGAAGCGGAGAAAGTCATCAAAGAAGGAGCGGTCTGCATCGTCGGCCCGTTTCTTAGCGGTAACGCAATGACGATTGCCACCCTTTGCGAGCAGAGGCAGGTGCCGTTTGTGATGGATGTGGCGGCTGCGGATGATATTACCCAGAAAGGGTTTAAATTCACCTTCAGGGTCTTTCCAGTTTCCACGAACTTTGCCAATAACATGCTTCTTTATATGGAACAGATCATGAGGGAAAAGAAAGTCAGCAAGATCAGGGGAGTGGTTACTAATACAGGAGACCTCTTCGGCCGTGTTCAAGGGGCCACCTTCCTCAAGTTTTTAAAAGAGAAGAAATTCCCTATCGAAGTATTGGGTCATATCGAATATCCCCTTGGAATCCAAGATTTGTCTGCTGAGGTTTCAAAGATTAAAGCATTGAAACCGGATGTCCTTTTCCCAGTTGCAAGACCCGGGGATTCCAGGCTTTTAGTTAGGGAACTTTATAAACAGAGGGTACAACTTATGGGAATTGTTAGTCCGGGAAGTCCGGGATGGTACGAGCCGGACTTCATTCGAGATATGAAGGGATTATCTGAACACATCATGGATAACGTTCCATGGGTGAACCCTGCGGGGAAGATGTTTAAAGAAGTGAACACCAGGTTTGGGCAGAAATACCCCGGAAAATATCTCGACACCAATTCAGGGTATGCTTATTTAGGCGTATTGGTTATCGCGGATGCTCTGGAAAGGGCTAAATCAACCAAAGCGGATGATATTGTTGCCGCATTGACAAAGACCTATTTCAAGCAGGATTTGGTGATTGGAGGGGCTGTGACTTTTGACAAAAAGGGAGATAATATCAACGCTGATTCTGCCATGGTTCAAATTATAGGGCAGGCGGTCAAAGTCGTCCTGCCCGAAAGAGCGGCTGAAGCCAAATATGTATTTCCGATGCCGAAGCAGCTATGGGATAGGGGAATTTGAGTTTTGAAATATGAATGTTAACCTTCTTATTCAACTGGGTATAAGCGGGTTTTTACTGGGAGGGGTCTATAGTCTGATTGCTTTAGGCCTCTCCCTTATTTTTGGTGTCATGCGGGTGATCAACTTTGCCCATGGCGAGATGATGGTCTGGGGAATGTATGTCGCTTATACCCTTCTCCTCTGGACAGGAATCGATCCTTTCTTCTCTTTCCTGGTAAGCGCTGCTGTTCTCTTCTTCTTCGGTTATCTCCTTCAGAGAACCATTGTCAATCGAATTCTTGATTTTCCTGAAGCCATGCAGGTTCTTCCTCTGGTTGGGATGGCCATGGTTTTTGAAAATAGCGCCAGGATCATCTGGGGGCCGGACTATCTCAGTCCTCAAAGCCGATTTTCTCTCAGTTCGGTCTCTTTTGGATTTCTTACCATTGATACGCCACGCCTCCTTGCCTTTTCTCTTGCTGTCATTATTACCCTTCTTGTCCTTCTGTTTTTAAAAAAGACCGATATGGGCAAATCGATTCGGGCTGCCGCAGATAACCGAACCGGAGCCCTTCTTGTGGGAACCGATGTCAATAAAATCTATGCGATCTGCTTCGGAATCGGAGCAGCCTGCGTAGGAGCGGCAGGTGGCCTTCTTGTTCCCATCATGCCCCTCTCTCCTTATATCGGAGCTCCTTTTACCCTGATCTCATTTATCATCGTCATTTTGGGTGGGATGGGGAGTTTGACGGGTGCTATGGTGGGTGGCTTGATCATTGGCGTGGCAGAATCGATTGGGCCGGAATTAATCACTAATCTATTTCACGGTGTTGGTCTGGACCTTGATTTTCCTCAGACGATGAAGCAGGTCGTAAGCTTCTTTATCCTCATCGTTATCATGTTACTTCGTCCCCAGGGACTGTTGGGAGGAAAGAAAGGATGAAGAGGCTCAATATCCTGCTCCTCATCGGATTACTCATACTCCTGGTGCTCCCCAGGTTTTTAAGCTCCTATGTTATGGGCGTTTTTATTCTGATCTTTCTCTATGCCTACCTGGGGCAGTCCTGGAATGTTTTAACCGGATATACGGGAATGATTTCCTTGGGCCATTCCCTCTTTCTGGGCATCGGGGCGTATATGACGTTTCTCCTGACCTTCACCCTGGGGGTAAGCCCCTGGATTGGGATGTGGATCGGAGGAATCTGTGCCGGGGTGGTTGGTTTGGTCATCGGATATTTTGGTTTCCGCTTTGGTCTCAAAGGGGTCTATTTTGTCCTTCTCACGATCTCTTTTGCTGAGATCGGCAGATTGATCTTTCTCCATTTAAAGGTTTTCGGTTCATTCCAGGGGCTGTTCATCGCACCCAATTTTTCCTTTGCCAACTTCCAATTCAGAGAGAACATACCTTATTATTATATTGCGTTGGGTTATGTGGTTTTTTCTCTGATTGTGGTTTGGCTTATGGAACGATCGAAGATCGGCAGATATATGATTGCCTTACGGGAAGATGAGGAGGCTGCCGAAAGTCTGGGAGTAGATGTTTTTAAATATAAGATGATCGCCATTTTCATCAGCGCCTTCATGACCTCCTTGGCAGGTGCATTCTACACAAATTATCTCTATTACCTTCATCCGGGGACGATGATGTCCATGGCCTTCTCCATTGAGATCATCCTCAGGCCCATCATCGGCGGGATGGGAACGGTGCTCGGTCCGGTCATCGGGTCATTTTTAATCACTCCTCTAGCCGAACTTTCGAGGACCTATTTTGCAAAAGCTGGTTATGAAGGACTACATCTGGTGATCTACGGGTTTTTGTTGGTCGCCGTGGTTCTCTTCTTCCCAAGGGGTGTGATTTCGTATATTAAGAAGGCGCTGGCGCCTGTGCTGGATAAATGAAAAACATTTCACCCCCACCCTTTCCCTCCCCCCTCTGAGGGGGAGAGTAGGGAGGGGGGCGGAGGTTTTAGTTGTCTCTTCTCGAATTAAAAGGAGTCTCTAAAAATTTTGGCGGCCTCAAGGCTGTCAATCAAGTTTCCCTCTCCTTAGACGAAGGAGAAATATTGGGGATCATTGGTCCCAATGGGGCGGGAAAGACAACGCTCTTTAACACTATCACCGGTTTTTATAAACCCGACGAAGGGGGGGTTTGGTTTGAGGGAGAGAAACTGATTGATCTCAAACCGCATCAAATCTGTAAGAGGGGAATGGTCAGGACCTTTCAATTAGTGAAACCCTTTCTTCAACTGACGGTTTTAGACAATGTGATTGTGGCTGCTCTGAACCGAACCAAAATGATCAGGGAGGCTCATGATATTGCTCAGGAGATCATTGAATTTGTAGGATTGGGAGAGAAAAAAGATACTCTTGGAACAGGCCTGACTCTCCCCCACCGGAAGCGATTGGAACTTGCAAGGGCATTGGCTACAAGGCCAAAGCTCCTTCTGTTGGATGAAGTGATGGCAGGCCTTACCCCGACGGAGGTGGATGAGCTCATCCGGCTTTTGAAGCAGGTGAATCAAAAGGGGATCACCATCCTTCTGATCGAGCATGTGATGCGGGGATTGATGGCCCTTTCAAAATGGGTCGTTGTTTTAAACTATGGGGAAAAGATCGCCGAGGGGCTTCCTGGCGAAATTGTGAAAGACCGACAGGTAATTGAAGCCTATCTGGGAGAGGAGTTTACCAGTGCTCAGGGTTAATGGGATCGATGTCTTTTATGGAGACCTCCAGGCATTAAGAGGTGTTTCGTTTGAGGTCAATCCAAAAGAGATCATTTCTATGGTGGGTTCAAATGGAGCAGGGAAGTCCACTACATTAATGACCCTCTCTGGTATTTTAAAGTCGAAGAAAGGGGAGATCTTTTTTAATAATAGTCCGATACATCCTTGTTCCTCTTCCCAGATTGTTGAAATGGGAATTATTCAGGTGCCGGAAGGCCGGCAACTTTTTCCATCTCTTACTGTCCTTGAAAATTTAGAAATGGGAGCCCAGTTTCCGAGAGCTAAAAAGGCAAGAAAAAAAACGATCGAATGGGTTTATAAACTTTTCCCCAGGCTTGAAGAGAGAAAATCCCAGTTGGGAGGGACACTCAGCGGTGGAGAGCAACAGATGCTTGCGATCGGCAGAAGCCTGATGGGTCAGCCTAACCTGTTAATGCTGGATGAACCTTCTTTAGGCCTCTCCCCCATTCTGGTCAAGGCCATCTTTGACATTATCAAGGAGATCAATGGGCAGGGAACGACCATCCTCCTGGTAGAGCAAAATGTCTTTAACTCTCTCAACCTTTCCCATCGGGGATATGTTCTTGAGAATGGTTCTGTTGTGATGAATGGTACAGGCCAGGACCTCCTAAAAAATCAATACATCCGCCAGAGCTACCTCGGACTCTAATCAAATTGCGGAATGCGGATTGGCGAATGCGGATTGATTATTCCACTTTTAACTTGATTTGACATCCAGGCAATTTATTCCGCAATCCGAATTCCGAAATCCGCATTAAAAAACGATGAAAGATCATTACCGATGAAGATTAAAATTCCTCAGCTTCTTTGGTACGGTAATACGGAGATGGAGTTGGATTTTCCCAACTCCTGGTCGGTCTTCTTCTGTCCGATGAAGGGGGGCGAAAAGAAGAGGCTCGGCTTAAAAGAGAAGGAAAGAGCCTTTTTACACCCCATCGGCTCGAAGCCCATTCATGAACTGGCGAAAGGGAAAAAAGAAGTAGTCATTCTCTTTGATGATATGGCCAGGCCCACTCCTGTTTACGAGATCCTCCCCTATGTCCTCAGAGAGTTAGAAAGGGCAGGAATTTCAGACAGACAGATCCGTTTCATCGCTGCCCTGGGAACTCATGGAGCACATACCGCAAGCGACTTTAGAAAGAAACTCGGTCCGGAGGTCCTGGATCGGTTTCCTGTTTATAACCATCACCCCTTTGACTATTGCACATTTTTGGGCAAGACCAGTCGTGGGACTCCTGTCTCAATCAATAAAGAGGTGATGGCATGTGATCTGAAGATCGGAATCGGGTGCATCGTTCCACATGCCTTCTCCGGGTTCGGGGGAGGGGGAAAGATCATTTTCCCAGGGGTGGCTCATATTGATTCCATCGCCTATAATCACGGGACCCTTATCCGGAATTGTCCTGATTCCGTAGGTGTGGGGAAGATCGATGGCAATATCCCCCGACTCGATATTGAAGAGGCGACCAGGATGGCAGGGCTCGATCTGAAGATCGATGCCATCCTCAACCTTCGAGGAGAGATCGTTGGCCTCTATGCTGGTGATCCCATCCTGGAACACCATGAGGGGATGAAACTGGCAAAGGAGGTTTATGCGACCGCTCCGGCAAAAGGGATGGATATTGTCGTGGTCAATGCCTACTCAAAAGCCAATGAGTCTGCCATCGCCCCTTTTATTGGAATTCCTTCATTGAAAGAGGAAGGAGGAGATCTAGTCATCATTGCCAATGAGCCAGCCGGGCAGATGGTTCATTACCTCTTCGGAGAATTTGGAAAGTGTGGAGAAGGAGGACTTAGACTTCCCCAACCCCTGCCATCCAGGGTAAAACGGTTTATCGTTCTTTCACCGTTTAAGGACCATGTGGGAGCCTGTTTCTTCGGCCAAGTCCCTTCGATCCTCTGGGTCAAGACCTGGGAAGAGGTTTTAGATCTGCTGAAAGCGCAGTGGGGGGAGCAGGCCAAGGTTGCTGTCTATCCAGACGGGACGGTCCAGTATTTTAAGACAGGGTGATGGGGGGACGCGGAGAGAACATTGACAGGGAGAGAGGAAGACACGGAGACCCGGAGCGAAAAGATAGATGGGGAGATGAGGAGATAGGGAGTTAAGGAGGAAAACAAATAAACAATTGCCAATGATCAATGATCAATGACCAATGACAAATAACCAATGATAATCGTTGGAATAAGGGGGGGAGGAGATGGAGAAGAACGATGTAGTCGTTGTCAGTGCGGTTCGGACGCCTTTTGGAAAGTTTGGAGGGACCCTCAAAGATATTCCTTCCATTGAACTGGGTGCAATGGTGATTCGTGAGGCCCTTCAGAGAGCAAGCGTGAAGGGCGAAGAGGTGGAGGAGACCTATTATGGAGTGGCAGTTCCCGGAGAAGTGGGTCTGGAGACTGATGTTCCTGCCAGGCAGGCCACGCTCAAGGCAGGATTGCCGGGAGATTCCGTCTCCATCACTTTAGACCGCGCCTGCTGTTCCTCCATGGCAGCTGTTCGGCTGGGATACAGGGCGATTAAGGCCGGTGAGATTGAGATTGCCTTAGGAGTTGGCGCTGAAAATATGAGCCGGACACCTCTTGTTGTTCCGCCTTATGTGCGTTGGGGAAGTCGGTTGGGTAGTATTGAACTGTGGGATGGTTTGTTTGGGCTGGGTTATAAGGGGTTTAACCCTGTCTCTGTCGATACCGGTGAGGTTGCTCTTGAGTATGGAATCAGTCGTGAGGATCAGGACCGCTGGGCCTACGGAAGCCAGATGAAATATGCAAAGGCTTTTTCGGAGAGGAAGTTCGTGATCGGTGAGGAGTTGATGCGGGTTGAGATTCCGCAGGGGAAAAGACCTCCGATCATTTTAGAGCAGGATGAGTTTCCAAAGCCGGATACGACACTTGAAAAACTCTCAAAATTGCCTCTTGTCTATGGCAGCCCAACCGTCACCGCCGGAAATGCACCGGGCCTCGATACAGGTGCCTCAGCTATTCTCATCATGAGTGCGAAGAAAGCCAAAGAGAGGGGCTTGAAACCTCTGGCCAGAATCGTCTCTATGATAGCAACTGCTACTACTCCGAGGTTGATTGCAGCCATTCCAGGTTTCACCATCCAGAAGGTTCTGGAGAAAGCCAGGATCGGTCTCGATCAGATAGACCTGATCGAAGTAAACGAGGCCTTTGCCGCAATGCCCCTGGTCAGCGCAAAGATTTTAGCCAACGGCGATCCTGAAAAGATGAAATCGATTTTAGAAAAAACAAATGTAAACGGTGGAGCCATAGCCATCGGACATCCCGTAGGCGCAAGCGGCGCAAGGATCCTCCTGACGATGATCTATGAATTGAGAAGAAGGGGTGGAGGAACCGGCGTTGCCTCTATCTGCGGCGGCTTAGCACAGGGCGAGGGAGCCATCATCCAGGTTAATGACAAATAAGTTACGTGTTATCTGCTGATGCGGAAAGGGAATATCTATCTTTTATAAACATCGCCGCGACTTCTAATGGCCTTTATTTCAACAGTTTTACTTTTGGTGTCAACTTCATAAACGATTCTGATGCCACCGATTTCATATCGGTATTTCCCTTCGAGTTCGCCGTGCAACCCTTTGATATGAGTACCGAAAAGCGGCTCCCTGCTGAGAATATCAATACACCTGTTAATCCTTTGTTTTGTATCTCTATTCTGTTTTTTATAATATTTGTCAGACTCGTGAGAGACCAGAACTTCAAACATCTTCTCTAACCTCAGACCACTTTTTGACCCGACCTACCCTAAAATCCTCGTCGCCTCTCATGATACTGGCTAAGAAATCTTTATCCCTAATAATCTCTTTTGTTGCTTCAAGTTCCTCTTTCACCTTGAGATAGGCAACAAACTCAGCTACCTCTTTTTTACGTTTTTTTGAGAGTCTTTCAAAATCAGCAAGAATACTCTCCTCTTTTTTAATAGTTGCTGTTTTGCTCATATTCTCCTCCCATTAGGATTTTTAAACAATTATAACATAATAAGGGTGAAACTTTTGGGTGTTAATCTCAAGCACTCTGTTATCTGCCGTTACGGGCAAATCTTTTTAAAATGAATTTTGAAGGTTTGACCCAAAGGTCTTTCTTCTCTATTTACAAGGGATTTCTATGATAATATTTGTCACCTCTCACCCCTGCCCTCTCCCGCAAGGGGCGAGGGAGCTTTTCTTGCTTTGGATGCAGTGGTTTTTAAGGTGGGGTCTAAATGGATGTCTTCGTCCCCAAAAACCTTCAAAATCTTTTTCAGTAAACCAATCTGTATTGGCGAAACTCCAATGTTTTTCGGCAGGATGCCATTTGCGGCCATCAATGGATTTAACCTTTTCAACAAGGAGAGGGCCATACGGGAAAGAAACTATTATACGACCAGACGGAGCGTTTGAAATTTGGATTCTGGCCATTGGGCCACCTCATCCTTTGATTGAAGTAAGGGGAAAAGGACTGAAAAAATCATATGATAGTATGCTTTTGCATACAAATTACCATAACAATTGAGGATGTCAATTTTTTTCTCATTCTGGGTAATGACGAATAGGCAAACAAGCATGTTTATTAAAACCAATTAATGTATTTAGTTTTCATTTTCAATGCTCTTGTTACATCGGGATTCAAAACGATATTCTTAAAACCCTTCTATCTACTTCAAAAGAATCATGAATCAATTAACATCCTGAAATTATTTGATTTTAATGACAAATTAGAGTTTTTTTAGCTTCATCATCAAAACTATTTTAGATAGCCTTTCTCTTAACTTATTCATGAATTCAAAAAATTGCTTGACATGGGATAGGGGGTATGATAGAAAACTAAAAACTGAATTAGTTTTCTGGTTGACATGGAATCGGAAAAAAGAGCTCAGATTCTAAATCATGCCAAAAAGAGGTTTGAACGGTTTGGCTTCAGTAAAACGACTGTTGATGAAATCGCAAAGGACGCCGGCATTTCGAAGCGAACCTTATACCAGGAATTTGAAAATAAAGAGAAAATTCTCGAAGAACTTCTGATGTTCGAGGCCCTATCCGTTAGAAAGGCCATCCTGAACCAGATCAGTAAAATTACCGAACCTGCAGAGAAACTCCAGACCTACATTCGATTGGCCAACAAGTATCTTGACCAAAATCCATTTATTGTCAATATCCTGAATGACGAATCGGGCTTCTATTCCCCCTTCCTCAAGGAAAAGCCCCATGTTATTGAAACGGGGATTGAGGAGATTTTTACTTCTATTTTAAAAGAGGGTATGGAGAAAGGCGTCTTCCGTAAGATAGATGAGAGAGTTGTTGGGAATTGCCTTTTCTTATTATTCAAAGGTTTTACTTATGGAAGAAATAATGTTCAAAATAGTTCAGGCCTTAATCAGATCAATGAATTTATGAGCTTTATCCTGAATGGGATAATCGCCAAGTGATCAAGGTTTCCCTTATCCTTCCGCTCTCCTAGTAGTACAGGCGTGACGCCTGTGGCCACCGGAGAGGGAGGATTGAGGGGGGAAGGGGTTAAGACATGAATCAGAGAATCAGAAAAGCGGCAGTTTTAGGAGCTGGGGTCATGGGAAGCGCCATTGCAGGCCATCTTGCCAATGTCGGAATTCCTTCTTTTCTTCTTGATATTGTCCCGCCAGAAGTGTTGGAGGCAGAAAAGAAGAAGGGATTAACCCTTGAGAGCCCGGAGGTGAGAAACAGATTTGCCATCTCCGGGAAGAAGAGAATCCAGGAGTTGAAGCCAGCTCCACTCTATTTAAAAGAGGATGCAGAGCTCATTACTATTGGAAACTTCGAAGATCATCTCTCCTGGGTTTCCGAGGCGGATTGGATTATTGAGGTGGTCATCGAGGATTTGAATACAAAGAGAGAGCTGTTTAAAAAATTACTTCCTTTTTTAAGGGAAGAAACTGTGATCAGTTCAAATACCTCCGGCATTTCCGTTCAGAAGATGTGCGAAGCCTTCCCCCGGGACTTTGAAGAACGGTTTTTAGGGACCCATTTTTTCAATCCACCCCGATATATGAAACTTCTGGAGATCATCCCTGCCCGATCCACACCAAAAGCTCTTGTAAAACGGATGGCTGAGGTGGGAGAGAAGATTTTAGGAAAGGGAGTGGTTTATGCCAAGGATACTCCCAATTTCATCGGAAACCGCATTGGAGCCTTTGCAGGGGCTGTTACCATGAGAACAGCGATCGAGGATGGCTATCTGATTGAAGAGGTAGATCAGATCACCGGGCCTGCCATGGGAAGAACGAAGCTGGCTACGTTCAAGCTCGCTGATCTCGTTGGACTTGATGTCATGGCCCATGTTTCTAAAAACCTCTATGAGAGCCTCCCGGAGGGCAAAGAAAGGGATTATTATATATCCTCTCCTTTTATCCAACAGATGATCAAAAACCAGTGGTTGGGTCAGAAGACCAAGCAAGGTTTTTATAAACGAGTCAAAGGGGAGGGGAAAGAAGAAACCCTGGTTTTGGATTATGAAAAGGTCGAATACCGAACTCAAAAGAGGGCGAATTTTCCTTCTGTGGAGGCAGGCAAAAATATTGAGGATGTCAGAGAAAGGATCAAAACTCTGGTCTTGAGTCCTGACCGAGGAGGCCAGTTCGCCTGGAAGATCTTAAAAAAGACCCTCCTCTATTCAGCAGAAAAAATTCCCGAAGTTTCTGATGATATCCTGAATATCGATCGGGCGATGAGGTGGGGGTATAACTGGGAACTGGGGCCGTTCGAACAATGGGATGCCATCGGCCTGAAATCTTCAGTCAAGAGAATGGAAAAAGAAGGGGAGGTTATTCCCCCGCTCGTGGAGAGACTCCTCAGCAAGGGGTATTCCTCTTTTTATGAAAGGAAGGAGGGTCATGTCTCCTTCTTTGACTTTGGAACGAGCCAATACCAGGCAGTTGAAGAAAAACCGGAGATTATTCTATTGCCCAGTCTGAAGGAAAGGAAAAAGACCTTACTCTCTAATCCAGGAGCTAGTCTGATTGATCTGGGCGATGGGGTGGCGTGCCTCGAATTTCATTCGAAGATGAACTCCATCGGAGCGGATACGGTTCAGATGATCAATGAAGCCCTGAAAGAAGCGGAAGAAAAATTTGATGGTTTAGTCATCGGGAACCAGAGTGAAAACTTCTCCGTAGGAGCTAACCTGATGCTCATGCTCTTCGAGATTCAGGACGAGAACTGGGATGACATTGAGATGATGGTGAAGGCTTTTCAGGATGTTCTCATAGCAGTAAAGTATTTTGAGAAACCTGTGGTGGCGGCGCCCTTTGGGATGAC
>Ga0299915_10002501_pt1 | contig 13416 bp, 8 predicted proteins | sample RVTome_13_FD_200263 | JGI IMG/M metagenome (GOLD analysis project Ga0299915, IMG submission 200263) | Soil microbial communities from uranium-contaminated site in the Upper Colorado River Basin, Wyoming, United States - RVT92D227 (version 2) ...
TGAAATCGGCGGTGAAGTTGCGGTTCACATGGTTCGCAACTTTTGGATTTATCCTTTTCTTTGCGCATCCCATCCAAGGAAAAGATGAATGCTTTCTCCTTAATTATCTATTTCGGGATGAAGCCACACTTGGCAATAATTATTTAGATGAATATGGTATACTTAATTCTGATTCAATAAATGATTATTATAATGATGATATAGGGGATAGATACAAGAATTATTTGGATGATGGGTATATCCCTAGATCAACTGTTTTATTTGATAATGAAACTTGGGATATTGTTGTACCAGATGATTATCCCACAATACAAGAGGCTGTTGACCACGCCTATCCCTACTCAAGGATTTATGTTCGATCAGGTGTGTATAAGGAACAGATTATAATTGATGTGCAAGCTCTTTATCTTGCAGGAGAGAATTTGTTTACAACAGTTATTCTTGGGAAAGAAAATGAGACAGCAGTTAAAATACGTTCTTTTTTGGTGACAATAACTGGATTCAATATTTCCAATAGTAATATTGGCTTAGCATTTAGTGGGTTAACACCGACATTTAATATTATTTCAGATAATACATTTTTTAAAAATAATATTGGCATACAGATTAGTAGTATTGAAAGAAGTACGCTGATTTATCATAATAATTTTCTACAAAATACTCTTAATGCAATTGATCAGTATGAAAATTCAATGTGGTATGATCCATATATTCAACAAGGTAATTTTTGGGATGATTATGCTGGTGTTGATATCGATGGGAATGGGATTGGTGATACCCCTTATAATATACCTGGGAATCATACAAAGGATTACTATCCCCTTATGAAAGTATATTGTGGTAATTGCTCTCTGAATAAACCATCAACCCCTGTTGGAAATTCTAAGGGATATATCAAAAACAATTACAGTTATAGTAGTTACACTTCAGATCCAAGAGATCTTGATATATATTATTGGTTTGACTGGGGTGATGGGAATAACACCGGGTGGATTGGCCCTATATCATCAGGTATATCGTGCAATGCATCTCATAAGTGGCGTGAGAAAGGAACTTATGATATCAGGGTTAGGGCGAAGAATACAGCTGGTACAATGAGCATATGGTCTGATCCTTTGACTGTGAGCATGCCAAAAAGAAAAACAATAAACATACCATTGTTATTACAAAGGTTCCTTCAGTTTTCTCCTATCTTTGAAAAAATACTAAACCAATACTACTAATAATCTAAAAAAATCTAAACTCTAATTCTTTCTTATCCCTTTTTTATACTTTCAATTACCCTTATAATTATTATTTAAAGAATGTAAACAATCCATTTTTTTATGTTAATTAAATTATGTTCTCGTTGCCGTTAAAACAAAGGAATTAATTATTTTTACAAAAATGATGGAACAGGTTGGCATACGATTTGTAAGGAGTGTAGGGATGCGTTATTTAAAAACCAACCACCTTGTATACAATTAGATTGAAATCAGTTTAACAATTTGTTGTTTTTATCCTGTTTATTTTTAATTTTGTTGCATATATGTTTGTAATAAGATTTAAATTAAGATAATCTATACCTTGTTGCAAGAAAGGAATAGCTATTAATTAGAGGGAGGTAAAAAGTATGTTTAAGAAAATAATAATAATTTTAATAGGTGTATTGTTTGTTGGAACGAGTATTATCCCAGGAATACAAACAAACTATCAAGAAACAATGTCAGGTGCAATCACTTTTGCTAACAATAAAGAACAACAATCATTAGCATTATTGCTTGATTATAATTATTATAGTTATATTGTCGCCTGGGGAGATAATTTTGATGGTCAGTGTAATGTGCCTCCGCCGAACAGTGGTTTCACTGCTATCGCTGCAGGTGCGTATCATAGTTTGGGTTTGAAGTCGGATGGTTCTATTGTCGCCTGGGGAAGTAATAGTGATGGTCAGTGTAATGTGCCTCCGCCGAACAGTGGTTTCACTGCTATCGCCGGAGGTAGCTGGTTTAGTTTGGGTTTGAAGTCGGGTTCTATTGTCGCCTGGGGAGATAATACTAGTGGTCAGTGTAATGTGCCTCCGCCGAACAGTGGTTTTACGGCTATCGCCGGAGGTAGCCATCATTGTTTGGGTTTGAAGTCGGATGGCTCTATTGTCGCCTGGGGAGATAATGACGATGGTCAGTGTAATGTGCCTCCGCCGAACAGTGGTTTCACTGCGATCGCTGCAGGAGGGTATCATAGTTTGGGTTTGAAGTCGGATGGTCCTATTGTCGCCTGGGGAGATAATTTTGATGGTCAGTGTAATGTGCCTCCGCCGAACAGTGGTTTTACTAAGATCGCTGCAGGAGGGTATCATAGTTTGGGTTTGAAGTCGGATGGTCCTATTGTCGCCTGGGGAAGTAATAGTGATGGTCAGTGTAATGTGCCTCCGCCGAACAGTGGTTTCACTGCGATCGCTGCGGGTTGGGATTATAGTTTGGGTTTGAAGTCGGATGGTCCTATTGTCGCCTGGGGAAGTAATAGTGATGGTCAGTGTAATGTGCCTCCGCCGAATAGTGGTTTTACTAAGATCGCTGCAGGAGGGTGGCATGGTTTGGGTTTGAAGTCGATTCAGGCTCTTGTTGCTGAGGCTGATGGACCTTATTTATGTACAAAAAGCAATCCAGTTAGCTTTAAAGGATCTGCAACAGGTGGATTAACACCATATACATGGGACTGGAACTTTGGTGACGGAACAGCACATTCAAACCAGCAAAACCCAATACACCAATACACAAGTGATGGTTTATATACAGCCACATTAACAGTAACAGACAGCCAATCAACCCAAGCATCTGATACAGCTCCTGTAACAATCAACACACCTTCTCTTGTTGCTGATGCAGGAGGACCATATATTGGTACTAAATGTAACCCTGTTTCTTTTTCAGGTAGCGCCACTGGAGAATATCCACCTTATATCTTTAGTTGGACTTTTGGAGATGGTGGTTCAGGAACTGGACAGAATCCAACTCATCAATACATTAGTGATGGAAGCTACATAGCAACATTAACAGTAACAGATAATAATGGAACTATAGCTCAAGATACAGCATCTGTCACTATTTCCACTACAAATGTAGTTGTTGAGGCAAATGGACCATATGATGGATATACTGTAATATCTATTGATTTTACAGGTAATGCAAGTGGAGGTTGTACACCTTATACTTGGTATTGGGATTTTGGTGATGGACATACTAGCAACCTACAAAACCCGCAACACACATATATTAACCAAGGAAATTATACGATTATACTTACGGTTTATGATAGTGTAAATAATTTTTATAATGATTCAACATATGCTGAAATCCTTTATGTAGATATTGGTATACCAGTTATAAAACAGATAAAGGGTGGATTTGGAGTAAATGTTAATATTATAAATAATGGTACAGCACCTGTTTCTATGGTAAATTGGTCTATTGATGTTGAACCCAGTTTTGGTCTTATTTTATCAGGTAGTCATACAGAGGATATGATTGATGAAATAAGTGTAAATGGAACAGAAACAATTCAATCCAGTGGGTTACGGGGTATCGGACTAATCACCATAACTGTACAAGTTGCTGATGCTGTTAAACAGGCAACAGCATTCCTATTAGGTCCGTTGGTGTTAAGATTAAGAGTTAGTGAGATTTGATGTGTTTTCCTTTCTTTGAAAAAATACTAAACCAATATTACTATAACTAAAAAAACAAAACCAATCTCTTTTTTTCTTCTATGATAATTCGTGAGATCCTAAAGACTCATTTTCAGGATTCTCGTGTTATTTTTCCAGTACCTTTATCAATCACCTCTCATTTAATGATTATTGTTGATGGTGAGTGTCGTTTTGACGACACTCTTCTATACGGGTACAGATCCACTTTTCCAAGGAAGTGGATATTAGCCCATTATGGTGAGTCAATTGGCTGCCCACTCTATTTTAGAGGGTACAACTGCCCACAAAAAAGGAGGACAGCTGACACTCACCATCTTATACATATGATAAGCCTCAATTTTTCAACAAACTATTAGATAAGTATGGTTTCTTTGTCGTTAACACCTTGTAAATGATATCTATAAGCGTGGATGCTACAGCTATCTTCGCGATTCCAGTGTTTTTCTTCTGTTTCTTTTTCTTACGGTAATATCTGCCAAGATTTGTATTGGTTTTTCCTATAGTGTTTGCTGCTTGAACTAGTGCCCAGCGTAACATGGTTTTGCTGGATGATTTTGGTATTCTTCCTCTGGATGCGTAGTCACCAGATTCTTTTGTCACAGGGACAACCCCGGCATATCGTCTGAGTTTTCGATTTGACAGGAATCGTTGTATAGGATGTACAAAAGCGATGATGTAGCAGGAAAGCACAATGCCGAAACCAGTGATGCTTCTAATCAACTGGTATTCTTGATTCCAGTAGGTCTTGGTGTAGCCGATCATTTCCTGATCTGCTTGTTCGTTTTTCTTTTCCAGGTACACGTAATGATCATATTCGTATCTGAGTTCTATGCTTGCATTTCTAGAACCCATGTACTGCATTAGCGTATCTTTCCATTTTTTGATGAATGCTTTGCATGGTGGCATTATGACACCATTTCTATCTAGGAATGCTTGGATACGGTTGTTGCATCGGACTTTCTCCTGCATAAGTGCATGTCGCATTTGAACTAGATTTCGTAAATGTTGGATTTTCTCTTCAGGGATATATTAACAGGGAAATGTTCCTAGACGTAGTATTTCAGATAATCGCTTTGCGTCAAGTTTGTCATTCTTTGTGATAAGCTGTCGAAGCTGAATTGTATTAGCTACCTTGATATTGTAACTGTTCTTGAGAAATGTCTGATATAGAGTATAGTAGCATGTACTTGCTTCTAAACCTATTAAGGAAGTAGCGAGGTATGGTTTGAGTCGTGGATAAAGTTCTGAGTATAGTGTTGCTGTTTCATTTTCTAAAAGTATGTTACCTATCTTATCTCTTACCACATATGTGGTATGTTCTTTATGGACATCTAGTCCAATATAATATTTTATGTTTTTCATGTTGCATCACCTATATCTGGGTATGCAACACGAGATTTATTCAAGAATTATCATACCATCTATTTTTATTGAAATAAGATCATTTTAACAAATTGTTGTTTTTAACCTATTTATTTTTAATTTTGTTACATATAATATTCATAAGATTTAAATAAAGATAGTTTATTCAATTTTGCATGATAGGAATTATTTTTAGAGGGAGGAAAAAATATGTATAAAAAAATAGTTGGAATTTTAATTTGTATGTTGTTTATTGGGATGATTTTTAATACTAGATTGAATGCAGAGTTTAAAGCAAATGTTGTATCTGATTTTGAAAGTGGATTGGATGGATGGAATTGTAACAACGATGGAACTGCTTATTGGGAATCATCTGGTGGAAATCCAGGAGGTTTTTTTAGAATTTCTGAAAGTGGTACAGGTTCTCAATCATGGGCTATTGCACCTTCGAAATTTAGAGGTAACTGGAATAATTTCTATGAAATATCAGTTGATATGAAGAGAATTAATCCAACCAATCCAGATCAAAGTCCTGATTTTCAAATATCAGGCCCAGGTGGTTCTGCAACACATGATTCAACTATTTACCCTGATGGAACTTGGAAAACAATTAATGTTATATTGGAAGAGTCGTATTGGACCGTAACTTCTGGAACCTGGAGTGGTATTATTGCAGATGTGACTGATTTTCGTTTTGATGCAGAGTGTGATAATTCAGGACCAGAACAAGTTGGTATAGATAATGTAATTTTATCTGAGTTGATAAACAATCCACCATATACCCCCAGTAACCCTAATCCGGCTAATCATGATTCTGGGATTGATGTTAATGCTGAGTTAAGCTGGACGGGTGGCGATCCTGATAGTGGTGATACTGTAACATATGATGTTTATTTTGGGACAAATAGTAATCCACCAATAGTCAATCATAATCAAACAGCTACATCGTTTGAACCTGGGACTATGAATTATAATACAAAATATTATTGGAAGATAGTTGCCTGGGATAATCATGGTGCTAACACTGTTGGTTCTATATGGGATTTCACTACAGGTAATCTACCAAATAATCCACCGAACACACCTAGTAACCCAAATCCTTCTAACCATACAACAAATGTTGATATTAATAGTGATATTAGTTGGACAGGTGATGACCCGAACATTGATGATACTGTAACATATGATATTTATTTAGGAAAAAGTAGTGATCCATCATTAGTGAAATCTGGTCATACAACTACTAGTTATGATCCTGGGCCTATGAGTTCCAATACAAAGTATTACTGGAAAATTGTTGCGAAGGATAACCATGGAGCAACTACAAATGGTCCTGTTTGGGATTTCACAACAATCTACATTAACCAACCGCCGAATACTCCAAGTAATCCTTACCCTGCTGATGATGCAACAGGTGTTGATATTAATGCTGATCTCAGCTGGACTGGTGGAGATCCTGACAGTAATGATACTGTCACCTATGATGTGTATTTTGGTACCGATAGTAACCCGCCCCAAGTATCAACAGGCCAGCTTAGCACAAGTTATGATCCTGGGATTATGAATTATCAGACTAAGTATTACTGGAAGATAGTAGCGATAGATAATCATGGATTAAATACCATAGGGGATATTTGGTGTTTCACCATACCAAGTAGTGGTAATTATCCTCCAATTATAGATATAATATTTCCTGAAGAAAGCGATGATATTTCTGGAGTTATAATTATTAATGGGACTGCATCTGATCCAAATGGAAATAATACATTGGTCCAGGTTGAGGTTAAAATAGATGATAAACCATGGAACACTGCAATAGGTACAGAATATTGGAACTACAGCTGGAATACAGAAGAGGAATCAAACGGAATCCATACGGTTTATGCGAGAAGTTATGATGGTGAAATTTATTCAGATTTTTCTGTTGTAAATGTTACTGTTCTAAATGCTATGCCTGAAATTATAATCATTAATATAGGTGGTGGTTTTGGAATTCAAGTAGATGTGAAAAACATTGGAGGAGCAACAGCATATGATATCCCTTGGTCTATTTCTGTTGAAGAGAATTTTTGTTTTATTTTATCTGGAAATTATACGGAAGATACGATTGATAGATTAGATGCTGGAGGTTCAACAATAATTAAATTCCAAACTTTAAGGGGTATTGGTACAATCACCATAACTGTACAAGCAGATGATGCAGTTAAACAAGCAACAGCATTCTTACTTGGACCATTGGTGTTAAGAGTTAATGAGATTTGAGCGTTTTCCTATCTTTGAAAAAATATTAAAACAATACCTTTAACTAAAAAAACCAAACTCTAAACTCTTTTTTCTTTTTGAACAATTTGTTGTTTTTATATCCTTTATTTTTAATTTTGTTGCATATATTATACATAAGATTTAAATTAAGATAATTTATACCTATTAAAGGTTAAAAAATTATATTTTATCAGAGGGAGGTAAAAATAAATGTCCAATAAAAATAAAGGAATATTGGCGATTGGTACAATTTTTATGTTATTATGTACATCTATCACTATGGCTAATTCAAATATGCAAGCCAAACTGTATCATCAAAATGATTGTACTTTTAAATATGTGTTTGATGAACCTTTACTTGATCAATATCAAAATGAGACAGAAGCAAATGCAACTTTTTTTTTTGGAGTGTTTCCACCAGATGATGATATATTACTTGCGCAATCTTTTAAACCAACTTATCCCATCCTAAGTAAAATTGAGATACTATTAGATAAAAAAATAAATTCTAATCCTATTGAAGTATCAGTAAAAGAATCTTTAGATAGTTCTCAATCTTTAATTACTGTTGAGATAAACAATCCAAATATTTCGAATTATCCAACCTGGACTACTGTTAATATTCCAGATATAAATGTTACCCCCGAGAACACATATTATATTATTTCTTCAACTATAGCATCAGCAATATTAATTTATGAATGGCATTATGGTAAACTAAATGGTCAGCCAATAGATAATTATAATCGTGGAATGGCATATATATACGAATATGGTACATGGACCACTATCTCTGAGACGGATTTGTGTTTTAAAACATATGGGAAACTTGGAAATATAAGCCCAGTTGCTAATTTTAGTTTCACTCCAGAAAATCCAAAGAATGGTGAAATCATAACCTTTAATGCTTCGGCAAGTTATGATCCTGATGGAGAAATCATATTTTATAAATGGGATTGGGATAATGATGAAATATTTGATGAGATCTATTCAACACCATTTGCTACTCATTCATGGTTTGAATCAGATAGCTATCAAGTTAAATTACAGGTTATTGATGATACAAACTTAATTAGTAATATTACTAAAAATGTGAATGTATATGATATAATTGTCCCTGATGATTACCCAACTATCCAAGGAGCAGTAGATCATTCTGATCATGGGTATTGGATCTATGTACGACCTGGAGGTACATATAGGGAGAATGTTGTAATTGACATTGAGCGTTTACACCTATTTGGAGGAAATAAACTCAATACAACGATCGATGGTCAGGGTAATGGTCATGTGATTGATATATTAGAAAAATCTCATTATGTGGAAATTTCTGGTTTTACACTTAAAAATAGTGGTATGGGATATGCTGGAATTAACGTACAATCCTCGTATAATATTATCAATGATGACAATATTATAGATAATGGATTTGGAGTGCATATTCGATATTCTTCAGGAGATCAAATCTTTACAAATAATTTTGAAAGTAATGTTGATGCTATTTCGATTAATAATGAATCCTTTGCGTCATTTATATCAAATAATACAATAACACAAAATCAACGATATGGTATATATATTGATAATCTTAGTAATGGTCATGTTATTCAAAAAAACATTATTTCTGAGAATATATATGGTATAAAAATCAATGGGGTGTCAAAAACCACTGTTGTTCGAGAAAATATAATCTATAATAATGATATTGGTATAGATTGTATATTTTTCTCTGATGGAAATCGTTTCTTTTATAATACGTTTAAGGATAATAATCTAAATGCATACGACGCTTCTATTGACCGATGGGATAATAATGCGATAGGGAACTATTGGGATGATTACAAAGGTGTGGATGAGAATGGTGATGGTATTGGAGATACTCCATATCCTATCCCTGGTGGAGATAATAAGGATCGCTATCCATTGATTGGTCCCTGGGGACCACCAAGCATACCCCTATCTCCTACAGGTCAAATCAAAGGTAAACCAAGGAAAGATTATGTGTATTCAACCATATCCACAGATCCGAATGGAGACTTGATAAAATATGGATGGGATTGGAATGGAGATAAGAATGTAGATGAATGGACAACCTACTATTCTTCTGGTGTAACGGTATCTATTACTCATACATTTACCCGTGGGGAATATCAAGTTCGAGTTATAGCAAAAGATAAAAATAATCAAGCAAGTACATGGTCAGACCCACTTAATATTTCAATATCACGTAGTTTAACCAAAGTAGCACCATTATTTAATAAAATAGTGAAATGTCGTAACCTTATTCTCATATCTAGATTTGAAAAATTACTAGAAGGTATCACTCAATATACCTATAAAAACCACTATAAATTAGAAAAGAGACAACCGTTAATGACTTACGCAGATAGATCGACAATTTATGTTCCTCGTGATTATCCATCGATTCAAGAAGCGATTAATAACAGCAATGATTATGATACAATAATCGTTAAACCTGGAACATATCATGAGCATCTTATAGTTGATAAGAAAATAACAATCATAGGAGAGAAAAGAAACCAAACAATAATCGAAGGAGACAATGCTGAACGACATATAATTGAAATCATTTCAGATAAAGTACAGATACAAAATTTTACAATTCAGAATTGCAAAATTTCACATTCTGGTATCAGAATATGGACAAATAATAACACCATCTCTTTTAACACTATATTAAATTGTGGTGGCGGGGTGGAAATGTATTGGACTATAGGAAATATAGTTAAGAACAATCTATTTATAAACAACACCTTTGCCGTATTTTTTTCAGATAGTACAGATTGTATAGGAGCTGATAATGCGATCAATAATAATCAGTATGGTGTACAGGTAGGGTTAACTCTATATGGTTTTGAAAAAACAAAGATTCAATTAGAGAGGAATATTATCGATAAAAACATAGAATATGGTATTTTATTATTACATGCAGATGAAATGATTATAGGGAATAATACCATTAAAAACCATAATTTAATAGGAATAGGTATCTTCAGCGGAAGAAACATAAGAATTTTCGGTAATCATTTTATACGAAATGCAAAAGGTGTTACTCTTCATGAATCACAACATACTACATTCTCTTTAGGAAATATACTAGATGATAATTCACCTTTTTTGTTTTATTCTACCACCTTCTTAATAAGTAATAATATGGGTATCTGTATCTTATATAAAAGTGATAATAATCTTTTGAATCATAATACTTTTAATACCTGGTGCAATGTTTATGACATGTGTAAAAATATCTATGATATGGATTCTAAAGGTAACTATTGGGGTGATTACACTGGTGTCGACCAGAATGGTGATGGAATCGGTGATACACCATATCAGATACCAGGTGGTAATAATATAGATAGATATCCTTTGATGAAACCAGAGTACAGCTAGATCTTAATTGACATTCAATTTGAAAACCTTGTTTCATCTCATAGCTTCTTTCTATAAACAATTATTAAATAGAGGTTTTAACAATTTGTTGTTTTTATCCTTTTTATTTTTAATTTTGTTGCATATAATTGTCATAAGATTTAAAATAAGATAATTTATACTCTGTTGCAAGATAGGAAAGGTTTTTTTTATGAGTGGAGGAAAAAAATATGAATAAAAAAATAATTGGAATTTTAGTACGTTTACTGTTTATTGGAACAAGTATTACACCAGTATTTGGTAGGGACATCAGAAAAAATCTAAATGATGTTACAACGTTATCATTAGCTAACTATATTTCAAATAATAATATGTACAAATACCCTTCTAATTGGATAAACAATAATTATAAGGAAACTAACAGCTTAAACTTAGCAATGTCACCAAACGAGTGGATAAAATATAACGATGGGCATACTGAAAATGGTTTAGGTGCAACAGGGGGTGGATCAGTAACTGAAGCCATAGAGTTAACAGATACTGAATTAAGTGCATTTAGAGACTATGTTATCTGTGAGATTCAAGTTTCTATTGGAAGTGATGATTATGGTGCTTATCCGGGAATACCTTATGAGATATGGATTGAGTCAACCTTGCCTGCTGATCCATATGCTAGTGGACTTAATATTGTAGCAACTGGTACCTCAACTTCAGCTGTATGGCATATTATCGATGTTGTTGATACGCCTATTCCAGATACTGGTAGTATATATGTTGGTGTTAACTACAATCATGGTTCAGGTGAATATCCATGTGGTGTGGATCAGAGCATTACTACACCCACTCGTGGAGGACTTTTTTATATGACTGCTTTAGGTTGGTCAGATCTTGGAAGCGTTGGAGTTCCTGGTGTCTGGGGACTAGATGTTGGAGTCTGTAATGATAATAATCCGCCATATACTCCTAGTAATCCTACCCCTTCTAACCATGCAACAAATGTTGATATTGATGCTGATCTAATCTGGACGGGTGGTGATCCTGATGGTGGTGACACGGTTACATATGATGTGTATTTTGAAGCAGGGGATTCATCTCCTGATGTTTTAGTTTCTTATGGTCAATCTGATGTTATTTATGATCCTGGAACAATGAATAATAATACAAAATATTACTGGCAAATAGTTTCAAAGGATAACAATGGAGGAACTGCAAATGGACCAATATGGGATTTCACAACCATTACAGAGCCTAATAATCCACCAAATGTACCAAGCAATCCCAATCCTGTAAATCACGCAACTAGTGTATATATAAACACTATTATTAGCTGGACAGGTGGTGATCCTGATACGGGTGATACCGTCACATATGATGTTTACTTTGGGACAAATAGTAATCCTCCAAAGGTATCAACATGGCAGTCTAGTACGAGTTATAATCCAGGAGAATTGGAGTATAGCACTAAATACTATTGGAAAATAGTTGCAATAGATGATCATTGGGCATATAAAATTGGTCCGGTTTGGGATTTTATAACATCAAGTATGGGAAATTATCCTCCATCTGTGTATATAACTTTTCCAGTGGAAAACGATAACGTTTCAGGTTTTGTAAATATATCTGGAACTGCATCAGATCAAAACGGAAATAATACCTTGACCCAGGTGCAAGTAAATATTGATAATAAAAGTTGGAATAATGCAACAGGTACAGAAAATTGGAACTATAGCTGGAATACCGCAGAAGAAACAGATGGTATCCATACTATTTATGCTAGAAGCTATGATGGAGAAATTTATTCAAATTTTTCTGTTGTAAATGTTACTGTTATAAATGCTATACCTGAAATCATCATAGATGGTATTACACGTGGTCTTGGTGTTCGTGCAGATATTAAAAACATAGGTACAGACTCAGCGGAGCATGTGGATTGGTCTGTAGATGTTGATGTGGGCTTTGGTATTATTTTATCTGGTAGTCATACTGAGGGAGTGATTAATGAATTATCAGCGGATGATTCAAAAACAATTCAATCCAGTGGTTTACGCGGCATAGGACCAATTACTATTACAGTTCAAGCAGATGATGCAACTAAACAAGCCAAGGGATTCTTATTGGGACCATTGGTGTTACGAGTGATTGAACTTTAAAACAATTAAGGTTTGAGCGTTTTCCTTTCTTTGAAAAAATACTAAAACAATATTATTATAACTAAAAAAAGACTCTAACTTTTTTTTCTAATGTTGAATAAACCAAAATTACTAAGGATCTTTAATTATTAGAAATATAATTATAAAAAATTAGTTGTATTGAAATTTTGTTATGGATAAGATAAAAAAAATTATAATTTAGCTAGTTTGTAGTTGGTGGTGTTGAGTTAGGTGGGTATCGTAGTGTTTTATAGATGTAGACATCATTGGCTTCTTTCTCTACTTCTTTAGTTAAACCAATTGATTTTTTAAAAGTTATATCCCCGTCCCGATACCATTTTATCATATAAGGAGAACTTAACCACTTTTCTCTTTTCTTATCTCTTTTTTCTTCATCCCCCAATCGATACACCTCTAACAATTTTATATTATTGTTTATGAGTATTTAAAATTTTTTAATTATTAGTAAAGGACTTTAGTTATAGGCCAAATTGATATGATAGAAATGTACTCTCTTTTTTGGATGGGATGTATGAAATCGAAAAAAACAGCTCAATTAAA
>Ga0299915_10002503_pt1 | contig 13410 bp, 11 predicted proteins | sample RVTome_13_FD_200263 | JGI IMG/M metagenome (GOLD analysis project Ga0299915, IMG submission 200263) | Soil microbial communities from uranium-contaminated site in the Upper Colorado River Basin, Wyoming, United States - RVT92D227 (version 2) ...
CCCCTTGTTTAATTAATCCGTTCAGTCTTTTTATCACACCTCTCGCATATAAGGTTTTAGTTACTCTCGGCAGCGCATATGTGCCGAGACCATCAGAGTATAAGCAATAGTCTGCACGCTTCCTCAGTTGTTTATCAAAATAAATCCTATTATTCATAGGCCATGCTATATCAGAAAGAAATATTTGCGTATTCTCGTTATCATTGATAATATTTTTAATTGTATTTACATTCTTTTCACTCTTTTTATATTTTACATGGCCAATTGTACTGCCTCCAATTATTTCTAGAGTTATTACGTCAGACCATAGTTTATAATCAATAAGTTGAAAGTAGTCTGCATCATATTCAAGCAAGAGAATATTATTCGCATCTGGCGGAAGAAGATTACTTTTTATTATACGCTGTGCCATATAAACATGGAATGGATTGTGTGATACGAAAATATTCTGCATTCGCCAGGTCTCCTCATTATCAAAAGTCATATGCCAGTTGTTGCATACATAACCGCTGTGCTTATGAATATATTTGATCCCATGGACAATGCCTCATGCAAACCTATTCGAAGCAAGCTTCGGGGTATTTTACCCAAAGAGATCCAAATTTAAATTCATCTATGGCGTTTAAATATTTATAGAACTTTGGAAGATTGTTTATTCAAGAAAACCGCTTGGCAATTAGGACAATTTTATTTGCCCAGGAAAGCATTCATTTTTTCCCTCAGTGGATAAATCGATACCGACGGGGCAAGAGGAACATCTTTATCTGCCATGTATTTATAATCAACACTTGGGTATTTTTTTATAATTTCCCTATTTACAAGTAATTCACCAGGCTGCCAACGAATTACTATTAACTCTTTGGTATAAAAAATATCTTTCCCCCAATGATTCAAGGTTTCATATCTGGGTTCGTCAATTTTTGAATGATCAAAATAATACCAATCAGTGACTTTATGACTTCGAAATTCTCCTGGCTTTGTTGATTCCGCATATAACATGTTAATGGGAAATTCAGCGTTATACGTGACATATCTATAACCTAAGGGTATGCTCATCTGAATATCGAACATGAAATCTGATTTTTTCGGCAATGTGGGAAATCTTTTCAAAAATGCCCCGTAAAACTGTTTTTCCTGCTCCCATATTTTAAAATAAAGATCGAGATTCAAATTATTAAAAAACACACCTAATCCCAATAATGCAGCCATGGAAAGCGCGATGTATTGCTTCTTATATTTAGAATTATTTAATACCTTATTAACAATAACACAAACCATTCCTCCAATTATTAAGGCATTACCAAATTGCATAATGCAGCCATGTCTCGAATTAAATCCGGGACCCAATTCCCTGGAAGCATATTCATACATGATAGCGATCGGCAATAAAAGCAGCAACCCTAATAAGATAATCATATTGATGCGTGTCGTAGCACTTTTTGTTTCTGGGCAAGTGAGGACATGTCCAATTTCTTTAAATCCTGGATCGTCTGGATATTTTTTTGTCAGCATGAAATAAGTTGTAAACAATGCAATCAGACCACTTATCACGGGCCAGAATGAAAGAGATTCAGCATAGCCAGATAATACAGGTGCCGCTTCCATTTCAAAATAAATAACATATCGCTACTGTATGTTCCTACATAAATTCCATATGGCTTATAAAGCAACTTATATATAACGACCGGTATACATAACAGAATAAATGGCAACCAGTATTTGAGTGAATTCTTGATTATTTCATTTCTCTTATACCCTTTGTTATTTAGAACAAATCCTATCATAAATAATCTTGCAGGCTCTAACGCAATCGTGCCTTCTACAAGAAAATAATGAGACATTCCTGAGAGGAGTAAAGCAATGATCATATAAAACCATCTGATTTTTTCAGCAAGAGCTCCGTATGTCAGATAGAAAGATATAACACTGAACATCAATCCCAACCTGTATGGAAGAATAGTTAAGACTGGCACCGTCGTATCGATCGGGTAAATAATTAAACTGGAACCTATTATAAAAGCTGCTATTCTATTTTGAAACAGCTTGTTAATCAATAAATATAGAAAAACAGGAGTTAGAATTTGCGCGGATATGGTTATCAAGTGGAGGACAACAAATGCATGATTGGTAATTTTAAAAAGGATCAAAATTAAGTATAAAACGATTCCCTGGGACACTCGTCGAAGCTCAATAAAACCAGTGTTCAAAAAATCAAAAATGTCGTTACTTGTATATATGGACTGGAGCCAACAGTGATCATCCCAGAATACATTGTTAAGAAAAAATAACCTGATGTAGCTTAAAATCGCCAGTAGAGCGATAAGAAGCGGGAAATAATAATCCATTCTTTTTGTGTCAACTGACATTTGTATCAACCTTTTTTCCCCCCCCGACAAGACCGACAAAAACTCTTTAAAAATGCTTTAATGATATAGAATTCTTTTTTTTAAATTAAATTAAAATAAAGATGTGTCCAGTTTTCGAGGATCATTATAGTCCTCATAAATATTGCCGATGATGAGGCATCGGTAAGCCAAATTACGATAATAACTTGGTAAATATTGCGAAGAATTCCTTTCTCTTTATTGAAGTGTTCCTCTGAAATAATACACTTAAAAAAAGTTCTGTGTATTTTGCAGATATTATTAAACCAAGGAAGAGCAAAGAGGGTGCTTTTTTGATGAATATTTTTATCTTTCCGCCACCTGCATCAAACCAGCTGACGCCTTTTTCAGGACGGCATAACACTTGTTTTAGCTTACGATAATCGAAATAAAAAGAAAGGTAACTGAAAAGTAAATCCTTCCTGATCTCCGACTCAGTATTGCCTTCGGGAACATAGGTGAAGGGTATCTTTTTAAAAGGGTTTTCGATGAACGTCGACACGGAAATAAAGTTTTGGTAGAGTCCCTGTACATTGAGGCGGTTTTCCCTAAGGGCCATCTGGTAGAGTTCCGTACCTGGATAAGGGGTTGCGTTGTTGTATCTTACCATGTCTATATTCAACGCCTTGCTGAGCTCTAGATTGTTCCTGCGGTCTAAATGCTTTTCAGTAGGAAGGGCATATATGAAGGTAGCGCTTACATGAAACCCAATCTTTTTTGAAAGCTTTACCGCTTCCACAATCTCTTCTATGGTTTCTCCTTTTTTAACCAATTTAAGCAGCCTGTTTGACGCAGTTTCAATACCGAAGAAGACATTTTTAAACCCGCTTTGATACAATTCGTTAAGAATCTCTTCGTTGGCATTATCTCCCCTGGCCTGAAAAGCAAACGTCATGTCTTTATGAAGGCACCTTTTCCTGATCTCTGAAGTGAGACTAAATATCCTCTCCTTGTTAACAAGGAAATTATCATCAAAAAATGTCACCTTTTTTTGATTGTATTTGTCATGAAGCAGGCTTATATCGTTGGCTACGTTTTCCGCCGACCGATAACGATATGCTTTGCTCGTTGTTACCCTATTACTACAAAAAATACAGTTGTATGGACATCCCCTGGAACTCATAACAAAACCAATGTCATATTGAGGGTTTCCTTCAAACAGATGGTAAGGGAAAGATGGGAGTTTGTCTATATCGGCTATAATATCGGATCGCTTATTATGAACTATCTGCCCGTTTCTTATATATGATATGCTTTCAAGATGACTGAAATCTTTTTGCTCTTTGATGTGGCGATAGAGTCCCTCTATTGTATATTCCCCTTCTCCTCGCAGGACAACGTCCACTGAGTCATAAGTAATCACTTCATCGGGCATTGCCGTTGAATGAATACCGCCGAATATTATTACAGAATCTGGATACAGTTTTTTTAACTTCTTAGAAAGTGTTAAGGCACTTCTTAGTGTTGCGGTAAGGACGCTGAACCCGAAAATATAAGGACGTTCCATCTTTTTCACGTATTGGTTTATTTTTTCAAAAGCACCCTTTTCAACCTGTTCGTCGACGATTTTAAAATTTATACCGTTTGATTCCAGAGAGGCTGCAATGTACCCGATTCCCATCGGAACGGAAATTGGTAGAAAGGGCTGGAAAATACCTAAGGCATTTTTTGGTGAGGAATTTATTAATATCAACCAGTTAGCCTCCTAATTCAATATCGTTGAAAATATTTTAAATTACCAGATTCGTCAATTAATCAAAGTTAATCCGCTCCTTCTCCACAACCAGGGGTCTCTTCAAGACCTGGGTGTGAATCGAACCTATGTATTCTCCAATAATGCCGATAAAAAAAAGTTGAACTGATCCGAAGAAAAACAATCCAATCACTAAAGGTGCAACGCCCACTGTAAAACTGTTCCAGAAAATCAACTTATACAAAAAGTACCCAAAGGCCACCAACAGGCTGAAAAGCGCCACAGCAAAACCTGTCATTGTCGCCAACCGCAGAGGAACCTTCGAATGGTTGGTGATGCCAAGCATAGCCATATCATAGAGGGTGTAGAAGTTATTCTTGGTAAAGCCCCGGCGGCGGGCGGGCTGGACATAGGGTATCTCTGCCCTCTCATACCCAATATCACAGATTAGACCCCGGAAATACGGGTAGGGATCATCGATTTGTCGCAATATTTCAATGACCTTTTTGTCATAAAGACCAAATCCTGTAAAATTCTTAATGAGATTAATTTCTGATAGTTTGCCGATGACGTTATAATAAAGTTTTCGGATTGCAAAGAGGAGGGGAGATTCTTCACTAATTTCCTTCACGCCGATAACGATCTTATAGCCGTCCTCCCACTTCTTGATGAAATCCGTGATCATCTCCGGAGGATCCTGCAAATCAGCTACAATACTGATTACAGCATCTCCTCTGGCCTGCAGGAGGGCGTGATATGGTGACCGGATATGTCCAAAGTTTCTCGCATTTATAATGACCTTTACATTCCTGTCATGCCCTGCAATTTGCCGTAATATGTCCACCGTCCTATCATTGGAGGCATTATCGATGAAGATATGTTCATATCTATATTCAGCTAATGACGACATAACTTTTTTAACACGCTCATAAAGCTCTCTTACATTTTCCTCTTCGTTATAACAGGCGGTCACAATGCTGATATGTTTCATGGCCATAGTATGATGTCCTTAATCGCTTCAGAGATCGCCCTGATGGCTTAATATCGTACGTTTTATACCAGCCCTAAGATCAATGATCTGATGCAGACCGCACTCTTCCCTCGCCCGTTTTGTCGATGGCACGTATCGTTTCGCAGGCCTACTTGAATCAGGTGCCTTTGCAATTCTCACCTCAATAGGCTTCTGAAAACACTGGGCCACCGTATTGGCTAACTCCGTAATGGTCATATCTTCTTCCGATCCAACGTTATAAGCGCAGCATGACTCGCCCTTTAACAAAATCGTCTACAGCCAGATGGCCAAATCAGCGGCGTAGAGATAGGATCGATAGGGCGTTCCATCGCCAATGACCTGGATGGAGCCGCCATTCAATCCATCCCGGATGAAGTTTCCGATGGCGTAATGGATATCCAAGGGCAGGTAGGGGCCGACAAAGGCAACACAACGGGCAATTTTCGTTTCGATACCGAACTTTTTTGAATAAAGCGCACAGAGGAGTTCTGCCGCCCGTTTGCCCTCGCCATAGGCGGCGTTCGGGTCGGCAGGATCGGAGGCGCCGCAGTAATCTTCTGGAACATAGGTCATGTCCGATGGTTGTTGACCATAAACAGCCCCTGAACTGGTCAGGAGAAACTTTTTGGCATGGCACTGAGCAGCAAAATTAAGGATATGTTTTGTTCCCTCGATGATGGTATCAAACATGAGTAGCGGATCTTCATCGTTGAGTTTAGCGCTGGCAGATGTAGCGGCATGAATGATGTGCGAGAATTCGCCTTCAGGGAAATTGATATTCCTGACATCTCCAATATGAAATTGGATTGCCGGATGGGCCGCAAGGTGAGGCACCTTCTTTTGGAACCCATCATGATCCCTTGTCAAAACGAGAGCGGACGCACCGAGATTGAGCCTGTCATTGACCCAAGTAAAGCTTTCCAAGAGCCATGTGCCGATAAAACCCCTTCCGCCAGTAATCAATACTCGTTTGCCTTGTAAGCGTTCAAGATCTTTTCCGACTATCTTAAAGACAAATTCAATATCTTCCTGAATAATTGGATGAGTCAAAATGCTCACCATACCTTACAAGGGCCATTGTTTGAATCCCTCAATCCCACACCTCTATCAGCACTTCATATTCACAGTATGTGACCCAATGCAGAATTCTTCATTGAAAAAGCTATCGCTATTCCGGTACAGGCTTAACAAGCATTTCCTTTATAAACTCTTCACGATCAAGAAATGGATACATGTCTTCTAGCGGGGCGGATACCATCGTTCCATCGGGTTTCACCCGTGAAGAAACCGTAGGGATGATCTCTTGATTTCTTAAACACATGACTTCGCAGATCGCTGCCTGGGAATAGGCCAGGACCTTTTTAATGACAGAACCCAACTTACGGTTGTCGAAAACCTTGAAATATTTGATCCCGTAAGCATGGGCGATCTTCCGCAAATCGGGAAAAGATACCCCCGAGGTCCGATCGGCCCCCATCAGCCTTCCCGCAAAAAATTTCGACTGCGTGGCCCGGATCGAAAGATATCCATCATTGTTCCAAACGAATAATTTAACCGGAAGTTCATAATGAACGATGGTCTGCAGCTCCTGCAGATTCAACTGGAAAGAGCCATCTCCGGTGATGCCGATGACTTCCCCTTGATTTCGGGCAACGCTGATGCCGATGCAGGCCGGGATGGTGTATCCCATTTCAGCCTGTCCTCCAGAGGTGATGTAGCGTTGCCCCTCTCTAAGTTGAATGGCTTGGGGAGGGACGTAGACGGCCGAACCGGCATCTCCAACGACTACAGAATCTGCTTTCAGGTTCTTTGACAGCTGATCCATGAAATAGTATAGATTGATCCCCTCGTTCTCCCGGGCGTATTCAGGAAGGCAGACCGGATACTTCGTTTTCCATTCCTGGCATCGTTCGACCCAATTTAAGGTGGGCAAGCGATCACTGCGATTCATGCGTTCCAGGAACTTTTTGGCATCCGCGTTGATGAACAGGTCGATGCGGATCGTCTTTTTTTGGTGCTCGATAGGATCAATATCCACCACGGTGATCTTGGCTTCCCGGGCGAAGGTGTGGTACTCGTGCCCGGTCGAACTCACACTCAGACGGCTGCCGATCGACAAAACCAAATCGGCGTTTTGGACCGTAAAATTCCCCGCCCGATCTCCTTTATTACCGATTCGTCCGATGAATAGCGGATGATCGCTGGGAAGAAGATCCACCCCCAAGCGAGGGGCTACCACCGGGATCTGGTAGGTTTCAATAAATTTCTTGAGGGCCCGGATGGCTTTGGCCAATCGAATTCCTTGCCCAGCAATCACCACCGGTCTTTGGGACTGCCCCAGGAGATCTTCAACGGTTTGAATTTCTTCCGGTAGGGGCTCTTCCTTATAGTCTTTCACCCTTTCTTCTTCGGGAAATCTCTTTAATTTCTCCGGGTCGATTTGGGCTCCCTGGACATCCAGGGGAATGTCCAGCCACACCGGCCCGGGGCGGCCGGTTTTGGTAAGAAACACCGCTTTCTCCAGATGGTAGCCGATCCTGGACCCCGAATTGGCGTAACCGCAAGCCGGAATTCCGAACGGTTTCTTTTCGTTTACTTTGTCCAGATATGAATAAGCAGGGGATATTATCCTGCCAAGCTCCCAAGAGGCCCGTAAGGGCATTTGTGCCTCCGCACCCTGTGGTAACAAACACGGCTCCCAAATTTTCGTTGTATTTGGCATAGGAAACTGCGGCCATGGCCGCGGCCTGTTCGTGATGATTACAAATTACTTTCAGATGGCAGTGCTTAGCAATCCCATCAGACAAAAACATCATTCCACCTCCAGAGACCATGAATACTTCTTTCACCCCGAGGTTATATATAAAATCGGCAATATAATCAGCAACTCTCATGGGAATCTCTCCTGGTTCGGATTCATCCTTCACGGATCAATGTCCAAGTTCCAAGCCCCTGCGGCTATTTCATCGTATGGCTATACCATCGAATTGTCCGCGTGACCGCCTCCCGCAGGTCGATTGCCTGCGGCAAGTCTAACTCACGCATCGCTCTCCGGACCGAAGGGATATATCGCTCAGGGGACTGTCCAACTGGTGCTTTTAGAGCCACATGGACCGACCGTACAGGTTTAAAACAACTTGCCACCAGATGCGCAAGTTCCTCAATCGAAATAATGTACTCCGCCCCAATATTATAAGGCCTACAAGATTGAGCCCTGAATAACATCGTCCATAACCAAATCACCAAGTCGGCAGAGTACAGATAAGATCGACAAGGTGTACCATCTCCTTTTACTTGGATTGGTCCGCCCAACAATCCATCGCGTATAAAGTTCCCGATGGCAAAATGCGAATTTAAGGGTAAGTACGGTCCAACAAAAGCAAAGCACCGTGCGATCTTTGTCTCCAGTCCATCCTTTTCAGAATAGATAGCGCATAGCATTTCGGCCGCGCGTTTGCCTTCGGCATAGGCAGAACGCTTATCCATCGGATTAGGTGCGCCATAATATTCCTCGGGTAGGTGCGTGATCTCTGGAGGGTGTTTGCCGTATATGCCACCTGAACTGATCAATAAGAACTTTTTTGCACAACACCGGCGGGCCAGCTCGAGCGTATGACGGGTTCCCTCAACGATCGTGTCGAACATCAAGAGTGGTTGTTCCTCAATCTGCTTGCTGCTTGCCTCCGTAGCTGCATGGATAATAGAGTAAAACTCACCTTCCGGGAATTCGAACGACCTCACATCACCTGCATGGAGATAAATGGCGGGATGTGAGGCCAAATGCGGAGCTTTTCGCTGAAAGGCGGCCGGGTTGCGGGTCAATACTATGGCGGAGGCTTTCAAATGAAGCTTGTCGTTGGCCCAAGCAAAACTTTCCAGCAGCCAGCAGCCGATAAAACCAGTCCCTCCGGTTATAAAGATTCTTTTGTCTCGCATCTCATCCCACAGCCCCTTTGTGTGCTGTAGGATATGGTCGAGATCACTTGCCAGCAAATTACCCACGTTTTTATTTATGATTCTTGTAATTTGAGCTTCGTTTTACCATATCATGGGTGTCTATATGTTGATTCCCGAGTTGCTCACCATATTCTCCACGGCACATTACCCGCATCCCACATCTGATTCAGCATTTCATACTCACGGTACGTATCCATCCCGATCCAGAATCCTTCATGCCGAAAAGCCATCAGTTGCTTCTCAGCAGCCAGTTTTTCCATCGGCTCACGCTCCAAAATGCAATCTGGATCCAAATAATCGAAAACGCGACGGTTGAATACCAAAAAGCCCCCGTTGATCCATTCCGTTTGTACTTTCTCACGGAACTGCTTTACCTGATCACCTTCAGTCAATTCGAGAATTCCAAATCGTGATGGGGGACGTGATGCCGTGAGGGTAGCAATTTTGCCATGCCCCTGATGAAAGGCAATGAGATCATCGATATTGACATTTGCCAGGCCGTCTCCGTAGGTCACCATGAACGTATCCGTATCAATGTACTTTTCAATGCGTTTGACCCGGCCGCCCGTCATCGTCTTCAAACCTGTATCCACAAGCGTTACATTAAAATCCTGCTCGGTATGGTTGCTCTGGTAAACGAGAGGATTTTCCCGTCCGAGGTGAACGGTAAAGTCATTGCTCATCGCCTCGTAATTAAGGAAATAGTCCTTGATCGCACCGCCTTTGTACCCCAGGCACAGAATGAACCGGCGGAAACCATAATGGGCATAGGTTTTCATAATGTGCCACAAGACCGGTCTTCCACCGATCTCAACCATGGGCTTGGGTTTGTACTCTGTTTCTTCGCGTAACCGCGTGCCCATACCACCACAGAGAATTACCACCGGAATATTTTGTTTCATCCAGGAACCCTTCTTTGCTGCAATTTATTTGAAGTTTCTGATTTGGCTCAGGGATAAACTTCGCAAGTCCCTGTCGTTTAGATGCCAGGCTTTATACCAGTCCACCGTCCAATCTATAGCGGCACTGCTGTCCAATAATGGCTTCCACTTCAGCTCATGGATAGCCCTGTCAATGCAAAGCCTCAGAAGATGGTCCTCATGGGGGGCGCTTTTCTCGGATGGCGACGTGTGTATTTGCCCGCTTCCCCAAGCCTTGACAAATTTATTTGCCAGATCGATCACCTTGATCTGCCCGCTTTCGACCGGCCCGAAGTTCCATGATCCGGAAAAACTCTCGGGAGCTTCAAGAAGCCTTTTTGCCAGAAGAAGATAACCGGAGAGAGGGTTGAGAACGTGCTGCCAAGGACGGGTGGCATTCGGATTGCGGACCTGGATCGGCTCTCCTTTGGATAGGGCTCGGATGCAGTCCGGGATGATCCGGTCCTTCGCCCAGTCGCCGCCGCCGATGACGTTGCCGGCACGGGCGGTGGCAAAGCCGAGATGAGGGCCGCGGCCATTCTTGTCAAAGAAGGAACGGAGATATGCTGCACAAACGATCTCCCCCGACCCTTTGCTCGCGCTGTAAGGGTCATGCCCGCCCATCGGGTCATTTTCCCTATACCCCCAAACCCATTCCTTGTTCTCATAACACTTGTCTGAGGTGATTACGACGGCTGCCTTTACAGATGGGCAATGGCGGATGGCTTCCAGGATATTTACTGTGCCGCCGATGTTGGTATCGAAGGTGGTTTTGGGGTCGTCGTATGAATCCCGCACAAGTGGTTGGGCAGCAAGATGGAAGACGATTTCAGGATTTGATTTTTCAAAGGTTTTGTTGATTATGTCATCGTTTCTTATATCGCCCTCGACATGAGTAATCAGATCATGAAGGCGGATAAGTTCAAAATGGGAAGGCTCTGTGTTCGGAGGCAATGCCAAGCCGGTGACCTTCGCGCCAAGCTCATGAAGCCATAAGGCAAGCCAAGAACCTTTGAAGCCGGTATGGCCGGTGACGAGGACCGATTTATTTTTCAACACATTGCCAAACATCATTTCACTTGCTCTCAATAAATTCATCTATGACGTTAATAGTATAATCGATCTGTTCTTGGCCAATACCGGGAAAGGTACCCAGGAAGAAGGTGTCATTCATGATGCGGTCGGTATTGGGCAACGCCCCTATCTTGCGATGCGGAATGTTCAGATAGGCCGGTTGACGGAGGAGGTTGCCGGAAAAAAGGTTCCGGGTTTCCACAAGATGCTCGCTTAAATAATTGGTCAGATCCGTGCGTGTAAAGCCGGCAGTTTCCCGGACGGTCACTGGAAAGGCAAACCAGGCGGGATCGCCGCCCTCCGTTGCCTGGGGTAGGATGAAGCTGTTTTCGTATTTTTTGAAGCCGGCCGTCCAGCGTTTGAAATTTTCGCGCCGGGCAGCGCAGAAACGATCCAGTTTCTTCAGTTGCTCAACACCAATGGCGGCTTGAATGTCCGTCGCCTTGAGATTGTAGCCGATATGGGAATAGACGTATTTGTGGTCGTAACCCTGGGGGAGATCGCCATACTGTCCTGTGAAGCGGCGGCCACAGGTATTATTTTCCCCCGGTCCGCAGTAACAGTCGCGGCCCCAATCTTTGAGAGAACGGACAGCGCGGGCCAGGGCTTCGTCAGAGGTCAGTACCGCGCCACCCTCGCCCAGGGTGATGTGATGGGCCGGGTAGAAGCTGAAAGTGGCGATGCAGCCGAAGGAACCGACGAATTGAAAGGGGACAGACGAAGGTAAGATGTTGTTAAGGTGGGAAGGTGGGATATTATCTTTATTTTCACATCCTCTCACCGTATCACCTTCTGACCTTCGATATTTGCTACCGAGGGCATCGCAGCAGTCTTCAATCAGGAAGAGATCGTGCTTTTGGGCAATTCCGAGGACTTCGTTAAGATTGAAGGGATTGCCCAGTGTATGAGCGATGAAGATGGCGCGTGTCTTCGGGCTGATCGCCTCCACGATCTGATTGGTCATGACATTGTAGGTGGGGATGTCAACATCGACGAAGACGGGGATGAGCCCATTCAGGATGATCGGGTTCACTGTCGTGGGGAAACCGGCGGCGACGGTAATGACCTCGTCGCCCGGCTTCAGGCGGCGTTCTCCCAGAAGGTGCGACGTCAGGGCGGTGATGGCCAGAAGATTCGCGGAGGATCCGGAATTAGTCAGAATGGCGTATTCGGTACCGACCTTGGCTGCAAGTCCTGCCTGGAATTCCTCTGCGAAGCGACCTTCCGTGAGCCAGAAGTCAAGAGATGCCTCAACCGCCGCCTGGATCTCCTTCTCATCGAAGACCCGCCCGGCGTATCGGACGGGGGTCTTCCCAGGGATACAGGCCTGTTTTAAACTTCTCACCTGGTGAAATTCAGCAACCAGGGCGGCTATCTGTTTTCGTAATTCTGCTTCGGTCATCTTATTTGAGATTTTCCTGGCTTGATGAGTATTTTCATTTTTATGATTTCCTCCCTATGGTCGATTTTTGCAGAGGGCTTTGCCCGTCGATTGCAAAGGGAAATGGTGCATCTTTGGACCTTCCTCGAACAGGAAGGGGGCGCCCGACCAATACCCATGCCGAACGGATGATCCGCTTTGGCGTCCTGTGGCGAGAGTGCAGCCAGGGAATCAGCAGTGAAAAAGTCAATCGCTGTGCTCTGTGGACCCATTTGTCAAGACAATATTTCCCATAAATTAAGTTACACCTTGGGGCGGTTATTTGTGAAACCTTAATCTTCAATATTTTCTGCCTATAATTCTATAAGTCTGTGACAGACGATAGATAAGCGGAGATGTTGAATTTCTCACCATGTCGTTTATTTTTATAATCTGGCTCTGAAATAGTTTAACAACGGGGTATCCAAGCCCGATATACGTTGGCCAATAAATAAGGGGAAGGATTAAGCCGCCTGGTTCGCATTTGAGAACTTCATTGCCACTTTCCTCGAATGCTTTACAATACTCATGCCACAAAAAAGTGTTTTCATAGTGGGGTAAGTTGCGAAAGCTTCTCCTAAGTATACCCCGTAAGGGCTGTTTCCTCACAATAATATTATTTGCGAGCTTGACGGGAAACGTAAGTATGTTCATTATGGTTTGTGTTGAGAATTTTTTTGGTATAACCAAATGGATCTGTATGCCACCCGGTTTTACCATACGTGTCAGATTATCGATAATCGGTTTTAAATCGCAGAAATGTGAAAGCAACCCAAAACTCATAACGCAGTCAAAACTATTGTCAGGTATAATTGAATCCATTAAATCAACTAACAAGAAAGATCCCTTTGCATCAAATGCATCAAAGTTTGCCCGTGCAAGACGAAGCGCTTCCTGTGAATAATCGGCGCATGTTACATTAAATCCATGCAGGGCTAAATATAATGCGT
>Ga0299915_10002504_pt1 | contig 13409 bp, 10 predicted proteins | sample RVTome_13_FD_200263 | JGI IMG/M metagenome (GOLD analysis project Ga0299915, IMG submission 200263) | Soil microbial communities from uranium-contaminated site in the Upper Colorado River Basin, Wyoming, United States - RVT92D227 (version 2) ...
GGCGCCGAAGGCGGGCGCCATGTGAACGACGCCTGTTCCCTCGTCGAGGGAGACGAAGTCGGCTGCGGCCACCCGGTGCGCGCCCTCGACGTTCGGATAGAGGGGCTCGTAGCGGGCACCCACCAGCTCCAGCCCGCGGATCCGGCGGAGCTCCCGTGCCTCCGGGAGAACGCGGTCCTTCGCCGGCACGGCGAGGATCAACCGTTTGCCGTCCTGCTGCACCTCGACGTACGGAGCCTGTGATGCGATCCCGATGCCCGTGTTGGAGATCAGCGTCCACGGTGTCGTGGTCCAGCCTAGGAGTGAGGCGCCTACGAGCGAGGGATCTTGGGCCTCGACGATACGAAACTCGACGAACACGCTCGGGTCCTCGACCTGGGTGTAGCCCAGCGCGGTCTCGTGGTCGGAGAGAGCGGTACCGCACCGCGGGCAGTAGGTCGTCACCTTGTCGGCCTCGAAGAGGAGGCCTCGCCGGTGGAGTTGCTTCAGCGACCACCACACGCTCTCGACGTACTCGGTGCTCATCGTCCAGTAGGCGTCGGACGTGTCGATCCAGAAGCCGAGACGCTCGGTCAGGCGCTCCCACTCGTCCACGTAGCGCGTCACCGACTCGCGGCACAGACGGTTGAACTCGGCGATGCCGAACGCCTCGATGTCGCGCTTCGTCTTCGTGCCGATCTCCTTCTCGACCTCCAGCTCGACGGGTAACCCGTGACAGTCCCACCCGGCCTTCCGGGGAACCGAGTGGCCCGTCATCGTCTTGAAGCGCGGGTAGACGTCCTTGAACGTTCGGGACTCTGTGTGATGGATCCCGGGCTTGCCGTTCGCGGTCGGGGGGCCCTCGTAGAACACCCATTCCGGCGCGCCCTCGCGCTCCTGGATGCTCTTGGCGAAGACGTCCTCCCGCTGCCAGAGCTCGAGGATGCGCTGCTCGAGCTCTGGGAAGCTCACCTTCGGGTCGACCGGCTCGAAGCCTTGCATCCTCTGCCTCCTCCAACACGCCAAAGCGCCTCGCCCCTGCAGGGACGAGGCGCCAGCCCCGCGGTACCACCCCGCCTTGCCGGGCCCTCGCGGGCCCCGGCCCCTCGACGGCTGCCATCACAGCCTCCCGCTATAACGGGCGGACCCGGCCGCGTCTACTGCGGGCGCGTGGCTCGCGCTCGGTTCGGGCGGCGGCTCGGAGAGGATGTTCCCGGGGGACCGTCCGCCGGGCTTCCACCGCTCCCGGCTCGCTGTCGAAGGCGACCCCCGGTACTCGTTCCCGTCATCGCCTGTAGCGGTTCATGCTACACGCAGCGATGGCCATGGTCACGGTTCGAGTTCGGCCACGATCCGGAAGGACGGCCGTTGAGGCCGGTGCCGATGAGATCGTCATAAGCGTCCGGGCCACACCCGAGGGTGGACGGGCGACCGAGGAGGCCCGCCGAGCGCTGGCGGGCGCCCTCGGACTCGCCCCCTCGAGGGTCAGGCTCCGCACCGGCCTCCGGTCTCGTACCAAGGTCTTCGAGGTCGAAGGACTGTCGGTCACGGAGGTCGCGGTGTGTCTGCGCGCAACGTGAGCCAACTGCTTGTCGGGCGCCGTGCCGCGGTGCTACCGTCCTCCGGTTATGGCGGTTAAGTCCTCCCACACGAAGAAGGAGCTGGACGACCTGCGCGACCGGCTCCTGGAAGAGAAAGAGCAGCTCGAAGAGCAACTGTCGACGATCGAAGAGGCGACGTTCGCCACCTCGCAGTCGGACATGTCGGGTGAGGTGTCCTTCGACGACGAGAACGCCGACGCTGGCACGTTCACGTTCGAGCGGGAGCGTGACCTTTCGATCGAGAACAATGTTCGAGATCTGCTGGCGAAGATCGGCCGGGCGATTGTCCGCATGGACGAGGGGTCGTACGGGGTTTGCTCGCGATGCGGCAAGCCGATCGAGAAGGCTCGATTGAAGGCCCTGCCGTACGTCGACCTCTGTATCAGGGACGCGCAGGCGCAGGCCCGTCCCAGGTAGCGGGTCGAGCGTGACCGGCGCCCGGCGCCCGATCGTCTGGCTGTTCGTGGCCGCGGCGGTCTCGTACACGGCGGACCGGCTGACGAAGCTCTGGGCCGTGGACACCCTCGCAGACCGTCCGCCCGTCACCCTCATCCCGAAGGTCCTGGATCTCCGATACACGGCGAACTCCGGCGGAGCCTTCGGGCTGGGCCAGAGCGCCCCGTGGCTCTTCGCCACCGCCACCGCGGTGGTCTCGGTGGCAATCCTGATAGCGGCCTTCCAGGTCAGGCGGAAGCCGGTCGCGGTCGCGCTAGGGCTGATCCTCGGCGGGGCTCTCGGCAACCTCACCGACCGTCTGTCTCGGGGTCACGGGTTCCTTTCGGGGCGCGTGGTCGACTTCATCGATCCCCACATCTGGCCGGTGTTCAACCTGGCCGACGCCGCGATCGTGATCGGGGCGATCCTTCTCGCCCTCACGAGTTTCAGTCGCGAGGAGGAGTGAGTGGGCGCGGTGTTCGAAGCCGTCGTCGGTCGCCTCGACGCGGTGGTCGCGGAGCGCCTGGCCATCCCACGTGCCGAGGCGCAGCGCGCGATCGCCGAGGGGCGCGTGCTCGTCGACGGGGCGGTCCGCCCGAAGTCCTTTCGCCTCGGAGGGGGTGAACGGGTGGCGGTCGAACTCTCCGGCTTTGGAGCCCCGGCGGCGGAGGAGACTCCGGTGGAGATTCGTCACCGAGACCGGTACCTTCTGGTCGTAAGCAAGCCGGCCGGCCTTCCAACCCATCCCACGCAGGGCCGCCGCACGGGCACGCTCGTGAACCGCCTGCTCGGGATGGGCGTGCGTTTGTCCAAAGCCGGAGGACCGCTTCGCCCTGGGATCGTCCATCGCTTGGACGCTGGCACCTCGGGACTGATGATCGTGGCTTGCGACGACCAGACCCACGCAGCCCTGGCTGCCATGCTCGGACGTCACGAGATCGACCGGCGGTACCTTGCCCTGGTCCGGGGCATCGTGGAGCACGATCGGTTCGCGGTGGACGCGCCGCTCGGCCGTACGGGTTCGCGCGTGCACGTGCATGCGACGGCCGGGAGGCAGGCCGAGACGCGGTTCGAAACGGTCGAGCGGTTCCAGCGTGCCACCCTGTTGGAGGCGGCGCCGCGCACCGGGCGCACACACCAGATCCGCGTTCATCTGTCGGCCGTGGGTCACCCGATCATCGGTGATGCGAAGTACGGCGGTGGTGGCGACGAAGCAAGGAGCCTCGGCCTTTCCCGACCCTTCCTCCACTCGTATCGTCTCTCGTTCGAGCATCCGCGCACGGGCGGCCGCGTTGAGGTGGAGGACCCGCTTCCCCCCGATCTAGCGGAAGCGTTGCAGCGGGCCAGGGGGGAGGGCTCTGGCTAGCGCCTGGCGCGCTCACCTTCTTTGAGGTGCAAAGCGTACTGGGTGCGGATCTCCTCGCGCGAGGCGAGGACGGCATCTTCCACGTCGGGCGACAGCGTCCGCGACTCGATGAGATCGTTCAGTTTGCCCGTGTCGACCGAGACGACGACGTCCCACAGGCCGAGCGGCTCGAGGATCTGTCGCAACCGTTGCTCGTCCGGGGCCGTGACGTGCTGGGCTCGACGGTCGATGGCGGCTCCGTCGGAACCGAACAACCTCCGGTAGCCGTGCTCCTCGCAGAAGGCGTTGATGAGTCCGGCGAGCTCGTCGATCCGCCGGTAGGTCTCGCGCCCGCGACGCTTCAGCGCGATCCACTCGTCGACGGTCTCGGTCATTCGCGGCGCGGGGTCGCCCTCCTCCTTCTCGAACCGGTGGCGGAAGAAGGGGCACAGACGCTGGTACTCACACCAGTCGCAAAGCGGATTCTGACGCGGCTCGAACTTGCCTGCGTCGATCCTCTCGGCGACCGTTGCGATACGCCGGCGGAGGTCGTCCACGTCGCCGTTCCCACGCGTGGTGCTCATACGCTGGCCAGGGAGGAGGAAGTACAGGGTGAGGCGCTCCGGCTCGATCCCCCAGACCTCCTTTGCCGCCAGGTGGTAGATGGACAGCTGCAGATCCCGGTCGATGGCGGCCTGCGGTGGCAGGCGCCGGCTGGTCTTGTAGTCGATGATCTCGTAGCCGCCGCCGGAGATCCGGTCCATCCGGTCGATCACGCCCGACAGCTCGACCCCCCCGACCTGAGTCGTGAAACGGAACTCAAGGGCCGCGGGAATCCTGTAGGCAGGGGCGTTGTCCCGGTGGTACTGGGAAAGGACCTGTCGGCCGTGGTCCAGGTACGTGCGCTCTTCCGACTCGCTGGCGAAGCCGCCGCGAACCCAGACCATCTCGAGCGTCTCGAGAAGCTCTGCCAGGGACGGCGCGACGGGAACCGGGCGACTGTGGAAGCGGTACAGGGTGCGGTGGAGCGAGTCCCCGAACGACAGAGCCGCCGACGGCACTGAGGGAACCCGATCCGCGTACTGGAACTTGAACTTGGCCGGGCACGTTTCGTACGTATTGATGGACGAGTACGAAAGACGCATGCGCTCCCGTTACCTGACCTCGACGGTTGCCTGCTCTGTCGGCCCAGTCTATCCTCGGAGGCGGTCGAATCACAAGGGTGTAACTTTTCCACAGGTTCTCCACAGCCGGGGGGAAGGCCTGCGGAGCCGTTCCTGAAGGAAGTCGAGGCGGTGACCGGAACGAGCTTCGTCCACCTCCACACGCACACTGAGTTCTCGCTGCTCGACGGTGCGGCCCGCATCTCGTCGCTGGTCAAGCGGGCGCAGGAGCACGGAATGCCGGCCCTCGCGATCACCGATCACGGGGCGATGTTCGGCGCCCTGACGTTCTACGAGGCCGCCATCCAGGCGGGCGTGAAGCCGATCCTCGGCGTTGAGGCCTATGTCGCGCCCGGATCGCGGTTCGACCGAACGCCAGGTGAGAGCGAGGAGAAGTACCGCCACCTCACGGTCCTGGCGCGGAACGAGCGCGGCTACCGCAACCTGCTGAAGCTCGTGACCGATGCCCACCTCGAGGGCTTCTATCACCGCCCCCGGATCGATAAGGAGCTCCTGGCCGAACGTGCAGAAGGACTGATCGGGCTGTCCGGCTGCCTCGCCTCAGAGGTCTCACAGCTCCTGCTCACTGGTCAGGAGGCCCGGGCGGCCGAGGTCGCTGCCGCCTATGGTGACCTCTTTGGAGCGGGCAACTTCTTCGTCGAGGTTCAGGACCACGGCCTCTCGGAGCAGCGCCAGATCCTGCCGCGGCTCGTCGAGCTCTCGCGCAGAACCGGACTTCCGACCGTGGCAACGAACGACCTCCACTACACGGAAAAGCCGGACGCAAAGGCGCACGACGTGCTGCTCTGCATCCAACAGCAGAAGGTGCAGACGGATACCAACCGGCTGCGGTTCGAATCAGAGGAGTTCTACCTGAAGCCCGCGGACGAGATGCGCGGGGTCTTCTCCGAGCTCCCGGAGGCGTGCGACAACACGCTGCTGATCGCCGAGATGTGCGATCTGTCGCTCACCTACGGCGAGCTGCACCTGCCCCGGTTCGAGCCGCCCGACGGGATGGGCCACGACGCGTACCTGCGTCGGCTGGTGGAAGCCGGTGCGCGCGAGCGCTATGGGGAACTCACACCCGAGATTCGCTCACGGATCGACCACGAGCTGGACGTAATCGCCCGGATGGGGTTCGCCGGGTACTTCCTCATCGTCTGGGACCTGATCCGGTTCGCCCGCGAGAGCGGCATCCGCGTGGGGCCGGGGCGAGGCTCGGCCGCGGGCTCGGTCGTGTCGTACGCCCTTCGAATCACCGACCTGGATCCGCTTCGCTACGGGCTGATCTTCGAACGGTTCCTGAACCCCGAGCGCAAGCAGATGCCCGACATCGACATGGACTTCGACGAGCGCCGGAGAGACGAGGTGATCCGGTACGTGGCCGGCAAGTACGGCTCGGACCACGTCGCGCAGATCATCACGTTCCAGACCATCAAGGGGAAGCAGGGAATCCGCGACGCGGCGCGTGTGCTCGGCTTCCCAGCTTCGGTGGGAGACCGGCTCTGCAAGATGTACCCGCCGGCCGTGCTCGGACGCGAGCACCCGATCGACGTCGCGCTGGACCTCGCACCCGACCTGCGCGAGGCCTACGAGAAGGAGCCGGAGGCGAAGGAGATCGTCGACACGGCGCGCGCGCTCGAAGGTCTGCGGCGGGAGGACTCGGTGCACGCGGCCGGGGTGGTCATCGGCGACGCGCCCCTCGTGAACTACCTGCCGCTGAAGCTCTCGAAGGACTCGCGCGACGAATCGCGCCGGATCGTCACGCAGTTCGACATGCACGGCGTCGAGAAGCTCGGCCTCCTGAAGATGGACTTCCTCGGGCTGCGCAACCTCTCGGTCATCGAGGACACGCTCGCGCTCCTGCGCCGCAAGGGTATCGAGCTCGACATCGACCACGTCCCTCTCGATGACGCCGACGTGTACTCGATGCTGAAGCGCGCCGATACGACGGGCGTGTTCCAGATGGAGTCGCCCGGCATGCGCCAGCTGATCCAGCTGCTCGCGCCCGACCGTTTCGAGGACCTGATGGCACTCGTCGCGCTGTACAGGCCCGGCCTGCTCTCGATGGGTCAGCACGTCGAGTACGCAGAGCGCAAGCACGGCCGCAAGCCGGTCACTTACCCACACCAGGACCTCGAGGAGGTCCTGGGGAACACGTACGGGATCATCGTCTATCAGGAGCAGGTCATGCAGATCGCGGTGCGCATGGCCGGGTACTCGATGGGCGAGGCCGACACCCTCCGCAAGGCCATGGGCAAGAAGATTCGCGAACTGCTCATGCCACACCGGGAGAAGTTCGTCGGGCAATGTGCTGCGCGCGGGTACGACCCGCGCGTGGCGGACGACATCTTCGACTTCATCACGCCGTTCGCCGACTACGGGTTCAACGCCTCGCACGCCTGCGCATACGCGTACGTCGCCTACCAGACCGCTTTCCTGAAGGCGCACCATCCGGTCGAGTACATGTCGGCGATCCTCACCAGCGTGAAGGACGACAAGGACAAGAAGCCCTTCTATCTGAACGCGTGCCGGCTCATGGGAATCGAGGTGCAGCCGCCGGACGTGAACGAGTCGGAGCTCGACTTCGCCCCGATCCGCGGCGGAGGAACGGGGATCCGGTACGGCCTATCCGCGGTCCGCAACGTCGGGGCGGGCGCCGTCGCACAGATCATCGAGGCGCGAACGGCGAAGGGGGAGTTCGCGAGCTTCGCCGATTTCTGCCGCAAGGTCGAGCCCAGCGTGTTGACCAAGAAGGTGCTGGAGAGCTTGGTGCTCGCTGGAGCGTTCGACTCGCTCGGCTACACGCGGGGCGGCTTAGTGCGCAAGATGCCAGACGGCCCAAGCGCCTTCGAGAAGGTCTCCGGTCCCATCGCGGCGGAGCGCAAGGCGGAGGCGCTCGGCCAGTTCTCTCTGTTCGGTGGGGGGACCGAGGCGGCCACCGGGATAGACGAGTCGATCCTGGCCGGCGAGGAGTTCGACAAGCGCACGCTCCTGCGCCTCGAGAAGGAGATGCTCGGTCAGTTCGTGACCGATCATCCACTTCTCGGGGTGAAGGACCGCCTTGCGGCCCAGACCGACATGGCCGTCCCCGAAGTCACCAACCTCGGAGACGGCGACCTCGTGACCGTAGGTGGGATCGTGGCGGGCGTGGGGCGCCGGTTCACGAAGAAGGGAGAGCCCTACGCCCTGTTCCGCCTGGAAGACCTCGAGGGCGGGGTCTCGGTGATCGCGTTCCCGAGCGTCTTCGAGCAAGTTCCCAACCTCCTCGAAACCGACGCGATCGTTCTCGTCAAGGGCAGGGTCGATCTGCGTGGGAGGGAGCTGCAGCTTCGCGCGGTCGAGATCCGCGAGCCGGATCTGGGAAGCGACCCTTCGCCGAGGGGCGTTGGAACGCTCGTGGTCGACGTTCCAGCCGCGTGCTGCACGAACAGCATGATCGTCAAGCTGAAGGAACTGCTCTGGGCGCATCCGGGCTCGACCCTGGTGCGGGTTCGGTACGTCTCGGCGACGGGCACGACACCGCTCGAGGTCGGAAGCATCAGGGTGGAGCCGGACGCGGCGCTACTCTCGGAGCTCCGCTCGCTCCTTGGTCCGGAGGCCACGAGGCTGGAGGCTTCAGCCGGTTCCGGTCCCATCGTCACGGTGCCAGAGGCGCGCGAGGCCCCAGCCGCCGCGAGACCCATCGCCTGACGCCAACACAGGGTCCGAAGGGTAGGCTCGCCGACATGAAGTTCGAGGTGATCCCGGCAGTGGACGTCTCGGCCGGACGGCTCGCCCGGCTTGCCGGCGGGTGGCCCGAGCCTGTCGAGGCTTTCGGCGGCGACCCGTTGGCTGCGGCCGCGGCCTTTGTCGAGGCCGGAGCGCGCTGGGTCCACGTGGTCGACATGGACCTCGCTCTGACGGGGCGATCCGTCGATCTCGGAGTGGTCCGAGCCGTCGCCGGGCTCGGAGTCCGCGTGCAGGCGAGTGGCGGGTTTCGGACGGCCGCGCAGGTCGAGGCCGCTCTGGAGGCCGGGGCCCGCAGGGTCGTGCTCGGATCGGCTGCGCTCAGCGATCGGAAGCTCGCCGGCGAGTTGATCGGGCTCCTGGGCGCACGGCTCGTGGTGGGGATCGAGGTTGAAGAGGCCAGGATTCTCTCCCGGGGATGGGGTGCCGTCGAGCTTCCCCTGGATGAGACTCTCGAGTGGCTGGCCGAGGTGCCCGTCGAGCGGTTTCTCCACACGCAGGTCGGCCGCGTCGGCGGTCTCGAAGGTCCCGACGTGGTCGGCGTCCGTCGCTTGGCCTCGGTCACCGGCAGGCCGGTGATCGCCGCGGGGGGCATCCGCGGGATCTCGGATCTGCGCATCCTGGCCTCTCTCGGCCAGGGTGTGGAGGGCGCGATCGTGGGTCGGGCGCTGTACGAGGGGCTCGACCTTGGCGCGGCGCTCGATGCCGTGGCCGACGGGGCTCACCGCTAGACTTGGCGAACCATGGGGTTCCTGACCGATATGGTCGAGCGCATCCGCCTGGACCTCGAGCGCACCCCTCTGGACGAGGGGTCCTTGATGGCTCATGTGGCGGACCTGACGCCGGCGCGCCCCTTCACCGAAGCCCTCCTTGACGGGGAACCACCGTCGGTCATCGCGGAGGTGAAGCGATCGTCCCCATCGGCCGGCAGGATCGCCGACACGGATCCCGCCGCGCGATCGCGCGCGTACCAAGCCGGGGGAGCAGCGGCGATCTCGGTTCTCACGGAGGCGCGCCATTTCGACGGCTCGCTCTCGGATCTGAGGGCCGTGCGCGCCGCGACGAGCCTGCCGGTACTGCGCAAGGACTTCCTCGTGCACCCCGCGCAGCTGATCGAGGCGCGAGCGGCGGGCGCAGACGCTGCGCTGCTGATCGCCGCGGCCCTCTCGCGGTCGGAGCTCGAGGTGATGCTCGAAGCGGCGGGCGCTCTCGGCCTGGGGGCGCTGGTCGAAGTCCATTCGGAGGATGATCTGAACGTGGCACTGGCGTTTGGCGCGGAAGTCGTCGGTGTGAACGCCCGCGACCTGGAGACGCTCGAGGTGGACGGCGAGCGCGCCCTGGCCCTCCTTCGCTCGGTGCCCGCCGATCGCGTCGCCGTCCTGGAGAGCGGGATCTCGACGAGGGCGCAGGTCGAGCGGGCGCTCGACGCTGGGGCCTCAGCCATCCTGGTGGGCGAGGCGCTGATGCGGGCGGACGATCCCGGGGCGAAGATCCGCGAGCTGCGAGGCATGCCGTGAGCGCCGCGTCGCCCAACGCGGTGGCCGGCCGGTTCGGGCGGTTCGGCGGACGCTACGTCCCCGAGGTGCTGATCCCGGCGCTCGACGAGCTCGCGGGGGCATGGTCGACGCTCCGGGACGAGCCGTCGTTCCGGGGAGAGCTCGACGCGCTGCTGCGGGACTACGTCGGCAGACCGTCGGCGCTCACCTACGCGCCCCGGCTGTCCGAGCGAACGGGCTACCGGATCTACCTGAAGCGGGAGGACCTGAACCACACGGGCGCCCACAAGATCAACAACACGATCGGACAGGTGCTGCTCGCTAGGCGTCTGGGCAAGCAGCGGATCATCGCCGAGACCGGCGCCGGGCAGCACGGGGTCGCCACAGCCACGGCGTGCGCGCTGTTCGGCCTGCCGTGCGTCGTGTACATGGGGGAGGAGGACACGGTCCGGCAGGCCGTCAACGTGTCGCGGATGGAACTCCTGGGTGCCGAGGTCGTGTCGGTCACGGCCGGATCACGGACCCTCAAGGAAGCCATCAACGAGGCCCTGCGCGACTGGGCGGCGAGCGTTCGCGACACGCACTACGTGCTCGGGTCGGTCGTTGGGCCGCACCCGTTCCCCTCGCTAGTTCGCGATCTGCAGCGTGTCATCGGCGACGAGGCTCGAGCGCAGTTCCGTGAGCGCGAGGGACGCGATCCCGACGCGCTGGTCGCCTGCGTGGGAGGAGGAAGCAACTCGATAGGCATGTTCGCGCCCTTCGTCGGGGCTCCGGGAGTCCGCATCGTGGGCGTCGAGGCCGGCGGACGGGGCGAGGGTCTGGGAGAGCACTGCCGCTCGCTCACGATGGGTGAGCCCGGGGTGCTGCACGGGGCCTTCTCCTACCTCCTCCAGGACGCCGAAGGGCAGGTGGCGCTGACCCACTCGATCTCGGCCGGCCTGGACTATCCGGGGGTGGGACCTGAGCACGCATACCTGAAGGACCGGGGGCTGGCCGAGTACGTGTCGGCGACGGACGTCGAGGCGCTCGAGGGGTTCCAGGCCCTGTCCAAGCTCGAAGGGATCCTCCCGGCGCTCGAGCCGGCCCACGCCATCGGCTGGCTCCTGCGACGGCCGCTGCCGGAGGGATCGTCGGTGCTCGTCTGCCTGTCCGGCCGCGGCGACAAGGACCTCGATACGGTGCGAATGGCCCTGGGGGAGGTTGCCGGTGGCTGACCTCGAGGGGTCGCTTCGCGAGCGGGTCGCCTCCGGCGGGCGCGCGTTCGTCCCCTACGTCACCGGGGGATCGCCCGGCGTCGACGCCGGTCTGCTGCGAGGCCTCGAAGAGGCCGGAGCCGACGCGATAGAGGTCGGTATCCCCTTCTCGGATCCGGTCATGGACGGAGGCGTGATCCAGGAGGCCTCGCGCCTGGCGCTGGAGGCTGGCACGCGGCCGAGTGACGTGCTCGGCACGGTGAAGGAAGCGGGGCTGCGCGTTCCGGTGGTGGTTATGACCTACTTCAACCCGATCCTTCGCCACGGCCAGAAGGTGTTCCTTGCCGAGGCGGCGGCCGTGGGCGTGAACGGGGCGATCGTCCCGGACCTGCCGATCGACGAGGCAGGAGAGTGGATCTCCCTATGCGCGCAGGAGGAAGTGGCCCCGGTGTTCTTGGCGGCGCCGGGGTCGACGTCGACGCGCCTTCGGGCCATCTCCGAGGCCTCCCGTGGGTTCGTCTACTGCGTCTCCACATATGGTGTAACCGGCGAGCGTGACCGTCTGGCCGGGACCGCCGAAGAGGTCGTCTCAGCCCTTCGACCGCTGACCGACCGGCCTCTTCTGGTCGGCGTCGGCATAGGCTCGCCGGAGCAAGCCGCGGAGGCTTGCAGGTTCGCCGACGGCGTGATCGTGGGCAGCGCGATCGTTCGCCACCTGATCGACGGAGACCGGGACGGCGCGCTCGAGCTCGCACGCGCGTTCCGGCGAGCACTGCCGAAAGGCTGACTTCCCGACTGTCCGCAGTCCCGAGGCACCTGTGAATTCGTACTGGGGGTAAGGTCCCGCTGCCCCTTCCCAACGACCGGGGTGACGTGGTACCAAACCAACCACAAAACGCCAGCCAGCCAACGGCAAGAGAGGAGGAGGCAGACGAAGGCCTTCCAGTCGAAGTCGTGAGATGCGCGGAACTGCCCCGAGCAGGGCAGCCGGCAGGAGCAAGGGGGGAATCATGAGGAAGCACGGTTGGCTCGCGACCGTTGCGCTGCTGAGCGTCGTGGTGCTCACGGCGGCCGCGTGCAATGAGGAGGAGGGTGGCGGCGCCAGTCCAACGGGCGCGACACCGACGGAACGCGTGGGAGTGACGGTCTACTTCCAGGGCGCCTTGACCGGCGACTACAACTACCTGGTGACGCCGAGCTTCCAGGCGGCTCAGCTTCGTTTCAAAGAGCTGAACGCCGAGGAGGGCTACCCGGCGACCATCACTCTGGTGGGAGAGGACACGCAGGGGGACCCCGCGAACGCGCCGCCGGTCGTGGAAGAGGTCGTGGGTGATCCCAACACGGTCGCCCTGATCGGCCCCGCGTTCTCGGGCGAGTCCGAGGCATCCGGTGACACCTACAACGAGGCCGGCATCCCGTTCGTCACGCCGTCGGCGACCAACCCCGGTCTGGCGGAGAAGGGTTGGAGCTACTGGTATCGCGGCGTCGCCAACGATTCTGGCCAGGGCTCGCTGGCGGGTCAGTACATCGCCGAGGTGATCGGGGCGAAGAAGATCTTCGTCGCGCACGACAAGGGCACGTACGGACAGGGTCTGGCCGAGATCGTTCGCGACACGGTCGAGGCCAAGGGTGTCGAGGTCGCCGCGTTCGAGGGGATCGAGTCGGGCTCGGAGGACTTCTCGGCGCTGGTGACCAAGATCGAGGCGTCCGGGGCCGACTTCCTGTTCTTCGGTGGCTACGACGCGGACTTCGGGAAGATCGTCAAGCAGGCACGTGACGCGGGCGTCGACATCGGGTTCATGTCGGCCGACGGCTCGACGTCCAGCACGTTCCTGGAGCTGGCGGGCGATGCAGCCAATGGCGTGAACCTCGTCTGCCCGTGCAACATCAGCGGCGACTTCACGGCGAAGTACAACGCCGAGTACGGCGGTGAGGCCTCAGCGGTGCCGGTCTACGCTGCCGAGGGATACGACGTCGCGAGCGTGATCGGTGAGGGCATCAAGTCCGCGATCGAGGGTGGCGCCGCGACCCCGGAGGAGATCCGGGCGGGCATCAAGACCTACCTGGACGGTCTGACGATTGACAACCCGTACCAGGGTGTCGGCAAGCAGATCGCGTTCGCTCCTGGGACCCACGAGCTCGCGGCTGCCGATCCCGCCTTGCTGTACTACTTCTACAAGGTCGAGAACGGCACGATCCAGTCCCTGGGGACCGCGGCGGACGTGCTCGGAGGATAGGCTTCGAAGCGGCAACGGAGGGGACGGCGACTCGCCGTCCCCTCCGACCATGGCTCGGGGGTAATCCGTGGAGTGCCTCACCAACGTCGTCGACCAGTTCTGGGGCCAGCTGCGCAACGGGCTTACGCTGGGGTCGATCTACGCCATGATCGCCCTCGGGTACACGCTGGTGTACGGCGTGCTGCAACTGATCAACTTCGCCCACTCCGAGGTGTTCATGGTCTCGACCGT
>Ga0299915_10002505_pt1 | contig 13406 bp, 10 predicted proteins | sample RVTome_13_FD_200263 | JGI IMG/M metagenome (GOLD analysis project Ga0299915, IMG submission 200263) | Soil microbial communities from uranium-contaminated site in the Upper Colorado River Basin, Wyoming, United States - RVT92D227 (version 2) ...
ACAGCGTTTGATGACTACCCCGCCTGGTCCCCTGACGGCACCAAGATCGCCTTCTTTTCCACTAGGGACGGCAACTATGAGATCTACGTCATGAATGCCGATGGCTCCGCCCAAACCAACCTGACCAATAACCCAGCGACTGATTACGTCGCCGACTGGTCCCCTGACGGCACCAAGATCGCCTTCGATTCCAATAGGGACGGCAACTCGGAGATCTACGTCATGAATGCCGATGGCTCCGCCCAAACCAACCTGACCAATAACACAGCGCTCGATGGCTCCCCCGCCTGGTCCCCTGACGGCACCAAGATCGCGTTCACCTCGGATAGGGGCGGGAACTCGGAGATCTACGTTATGAATGCCGATGGCTCCGCCCAAACCAACCTGACCAATAACACAGCGCTCGATGGCTACGCCGACTGGGGGGTCCTCGTGGCTGAGCCCACCGCCACGCCGGTGCCACCTACCGCTACCCCCACGGGGGTGCCACCCACAGCCACCCCCACGACTGTAACAACACCGACGGCCACATCCACCGCCGTTCCAACAACGCCCACTCCAACACCATCGACTCCACTCACGTGGATTAGCGGCGCAGTTGTTATCGACACTGACGGCGACGGTATAGCAGATCCGGGCGAGATCGGTATGGGCGGCGTGACATTGACCATCTCCAGCAACGGCTTTAGCGCCACCACCAGGACCGGGCTCGGCGGCTTCTACGATTTCGCCGGGTTAAGAAGAGGGAAATACAACATTACCATCACCTTGCCCACCGGCTACACCAACACCAGCCCTCTTACCCGCACCGTGGAGGTCGATGGCTTCACGCCGGTTACTCAAGTCAACTTCGGCATAAACGTGCCGGCGACGCCGACTCCGCAACCAACGGCGGTCCCCACCCCAACCGCTACCCCAGCCGCTATACCAGCCGCTATGCCCGCGGTCTTACCTAAGGTGGGGGACCCCTTACCTTTGGTTGGCATCCTATCCAGCGCTATTACTATGTTTGCCGCCGGTATCTGGGTATGGCGCCGTAGATCCTAAGTCTTAAGCTAAATGTGATACACAGAGAGGGAAGGCTATGCCTTCCCTCTCTGTGTCATGGTAAGGCGAAGATTCACCAATTGAGAATTCTGTCATTGCTACGAAAAATAGGTTATTATCCGTTCGCCCTGAGCCTGTCGAAGGGCCGTTCATGGTTCGACAAGCTCACCATGAACGGCATTTTCACTTCATGGTGCCGGTTGCTACTGGTATAAGGATTCCGAGTCCCACAGGCGAATAATCCTTTTTAGGAAAGATTGCTGTCCTTCGACACTCCTACCGCACAAGGCAGATTTGACATAGGCATGAGAAAAAGGTATATTTTGTAGAGGCTTGTGGAGGAGTGGATGCAGATCAGAGATTATTGGCGAGTGCTTTCTAAGCGTTGGTGGATTATTGTCCTCGTTGCCCTAGTCACCAGCGCTACCGCCTATGGCTATAGCAAATCGCAGCAGCCTCTCTTTCGCTCTTCAGCCACGCTATATGTAACCCCCCGGCGCTATGACTACGGCCTGACTATGGTCATCCAGAACCTCATGCGACAATACAGCCAGCAGCTCGAGAGCGACTTGTTCCTGAACAAGGTGAGCGAGGAACTGAAGTTGGATCTGCCCGCTGCCACCATTAAGGGCAGGATCCATACCAGTGGCACAGTGGATAATCTAGCCATCCGCATAGATGTCGACGACCCCGATCCGGCAAAGGCCCAAGCCATTGCCGGGGCATTGGGGAGGGAGTTTCTAGCCAACCACGAAATCCGCATGGAGCAGGTGGAAAAGGCCGATAAGGTAGACGTCTATATGTACGATAACCCCACACCGGCCACCCTCTACCGCCCCCGGACCAAGGTAAACACGATAGCGGGGGGCCTTTTGGGGTTACTGATGGCAGGGGTGATCGTCTTCTTCCTGGAATATCTGGACGATACCATCAAAAGTCCAGAGGATGTTGAACGGTACGTGGCCGTGCCCGTGGTGGGGAACATTCCTAGCATAGTTTCCAAAGGATAGGCCGGAGCCATTGACTGAAAAGAGGGATAGATGCCTGAGGAAAACCCAAACAATCGCGAGAACTTGATAGCCATTACTAATCCACGCTCGCCCGTCGCCGAGGCCTACCGGCAACTGCGCACCAATATTCAGTTCTCCACCCTAGACAAGCCGTTAAAAACCCTCCTGGTCACCAGCACCGGCCCGGAAGAGGGGAAGAGCACCACTCTCGCCAACTTGGCCGTCACCATTGCTCAAACAGGCAGCACGGTCATCTTAGCGGACTGCGATATGCGGCGCCCCACTATCCACCAGCTCTTTGGTATCAAGAATGGGACGGGCCTCACCAGCGTTCTCATCGACTCTTCAGCCAAGGACTTCCCCCTTGAGGATAGCGGCATACCAAACCTCCGCATTTTGCCCAGCGGCCCTTTACCACCCAACCCCTCGGAGCTACTGGGTTCGCGGCGGATGACCGAGCTCATCGACCAGCTCAAGGCACAGGCCGATTTCGTCCTCTTTGATTCTCCCCCCATCATCGCCGTCACCGATGCCGCCGTTCTAGCTACCAAAATGGACGGGGTGTTGCTGATTATCAAGGCCGGCGTGACCAAACGGGAGTTGGCGAAGAAAGCAAAAGACCTTCTAGAAAAGGTGAACGCCAATCTGCTGGGTGTGGTCCTGAATAATGTCAAGTACGAGGTAGGTCCCCATTACTACTATTCCGACCGCGCTTGAAGCTATCTATCTATCCTTCAGCCCCTCGCTAGTAGCCGGCGATAGTAGGCGGTGGATTGATACAAGGCAGCAGCGGGGTTATGAGCAAATACCCTGTCTTTGGCTATCAAAACCGTTGTCAATGCTTGAGCGTGTTTTAGGAACAGGGAATCATGGCCCACACAGAGGCCCACGGCGATGTTGAAATCGCACCCCTCCTCGTTCAGTATCTGCGCCTGAGCGATGGGATTGCACATGGATTCATAGCTCCCCGGAGTTATCTTCTCCTCATCCTTTATGCCGATCCTCTCCTTGGGGACTCCGCCCACCTTGCAACAGACGGATACAACCTGAAATCCCCTGTTCTCCAAAATAGAGACCAGAGTTTGGGCCTCGTTTCTCACCCCAATGCAGAAGGCAACCCCCAATTTCCTATAGCCCATTTTCTTGGAGAAATTTATGACCTCTTCCACACGGGTTGCCACTGGTGATGGACCGCTGCCCAAGGGCAGCCTCATGTATCCCTCCCCCTCCACCTTAGAAGCGATGCGCGCGAATTCGGAGAATTGCGGATCGTCATAGTTGACCAGCGCCCTCTCGATTACGTCTGCCCTAGTCTTAATGGGACAGAACTCCGGACCCCGATCGAAGTACTCGCTGTAACACACCGTCCTTGGACATTTAGCACACTGCGGTATTTCCTCCATCTCCTCCTCCTTTTGATCTTTGCAGGCATGGCTATCCAAGAGAGCACTTAAGGTGAGAGCCCAAAGGACAGTGGGCCTTCTTCAAACTCCAGCTCTTCCAGGGCTTCCTCCGCTGCCTGACGGATTACCTCGTCAAGACTTCCCATACAATCTTGCAGTTTCTCCTTGGCCGCGCTTCCGCCTAACTGTCCCAGCGCCCCGATAGCGGCAAGCTCAACCTCTGTATCGGGGTCCGCCACCAACTCGATTAGTCGGGGCACCGCCCGCTCATCCCCCAGCTCGCCACATGCCTTAACTGCCTCGTACCTCATTTCAGGGTCAGCGCTGTCAAGCTCCTTCAACAGCTCCGGCAGCCACATAAGGTCACAGTTTCGCCCCATAGCAAAGATGGCGCTCACTCGCAAACGGGGGTCACCACTTCGATATGCCTGAAGAATGATCTCCCGAACCCGTGGCAGGCTTCGAAAGCTTATTGCCTCCATTGCCCGACGCTTTACCTCAAAAAGTTCAGTCTCGTCATCAATGGCAGCCAACAATGTGCTATCCACCCTGGCCACATCGAGCTCCCGTATTTTGCCGCATTCGGCGAGCAGAGCGAAGCGGCCCAAGGCGGTGGCCGCAGCAGCGCGGACCCTTTCATCGCCATCCCAACGGAGTAAATGAACCAGTGGCTCGATGAGGGTTCGATCTTCACACTCCCAAAGGCTATCAATTGCACTTGTGCGCACCTCGGCGTCCTCATCAAAGAGACAGACTCGGAAAATTTCATCGAAGTTAAGCTCGAAGTTGTCCTCGGCCAGGTCCACCAGACGATGTATGATCTGTCGGCGTCGCTCAGGGGCGATCTTCGCCCACGCCTGGCGGAATAGGTCGAGCTCATCAGGGGTGAGGTCTGAGAGGTCGGCCAGTTTGGAGGTGATGAGAGGTTTTTCCGGCTGATCCAGTTCGTCCAGATAGTTTTCCAAAGGTAACGGCATAGAGATTCTCCCCTAACCCTTACTGGATACCGAAAGTCGGCGAATATAGAGAGGCGGGGTGCACAGCATGCCTCCCACCCACTTCGCTTCACTGCCCACGGCGGCAAGATCGGCGAGGGCTTGGTAGACATTCCCCGCGACCATCGTGTCCTTCACCCGCCCCACTATTTTCCCCTTTTCCACTTTGTACCCCAAAAGGACATTGCCACTGAACTCGCCACCCAAGACATTGCCCTGGCCAGCTCCCATAAGCTGTTCCACAATCAAACCCTCCTCCATATCCGCAATCATGTCTTGGTAAGAGACATCGCCCTCCCCGATAATGAGAGCGCTGATAGACGGCGAAGGCAGGCTGGTGAGGGATCTGGAGGCATTGCCCGTGCTGCGGGTATTGGCCATAGCGGCCGTCTGGAGATCATACAAGAAGTTGGCCACCACTCCCCCCTCGATGAGGGGCGTTCGTTGCGAGACCACTCCTTCATCATCGCACGGCCGGCTGCCCGGTTGATAGTCGATGGTGGCGTCATCCCACAGGGAGAGCTTTACATCAAAAACCCGTTCGCCTCGCCTCCCTCCTAGGGGAGATGCCCCTTGCAACACCGTGCGACCATTGAAGCCCATGGCCAAGGGCATGATGAGGGCGCTGGCCACGCCCCTATGAGTGAAGATCACTGGTATTTGCCCGCTGGGCGCAACGGCTAGATCACTGGCCAGCTCCAATTGCTCGATGGTAGCCTCGGCCACCGGCCTGAAGTCGGAAAGGGGATGGCAGGAGCTCTCGCTATCGCCCACAAAGAGCATATCCGTGCCCCGAATGAGCGTCCCTTCGATGCCCAAACCAAAGACGCTCTTTTTATAATCGGCCTGACCTCCACGCGAGTTCATAATACGCAGGGTGGCAACGCTTTTAACAACCACCGCCTCGCAAAGTATTTCTAAGTTCGCCGACCGTACTCTATCGATGAGGGATTGACCTAGATTCACCATCTCCTCCACCGCTACCCTCTCCACCGCCGAATCATAGACCTGGACCTGGGGATAATCGGCGGCTGGTGACATCTGGAACCTCGCCGATGCCCCAAAGTGGGCTACTTCCAGCGCCCTCTCGACAAGCTCGTCTTCTTCCCCTTGTCGTGTGGTAGCGGAAAAGCCGATCCTTCCGTCCTTAATAATGCGCAGCGCCACCCCTGCGCTCTGCCGCGTCTCGAGGTGTTTGAGACGATTGGCTTCAAAGCGGATAGGCGTTTCCTCGCGGGTTACCGAGAGTACCTCGGCCTCTTCACAGACCCTCTTTGCTTTTTCCAGTATACTTTCCACCTATCTCCCTCCCACCAGACACTGGCGCATCCTGATGTGGGGGCTGCCATTAGAGACGGGCAATGGCGATTGACCCGCCTTGCCACAGCCGCCCCCCTCATTCATATCCAGGTCGTTGCCGACGGCATCGATATTTTCTAGTGTATTGAATACATTACCAGTTAGAACGACGGGGCGCAATAGCTCGGCCACCTTCCCGTTGCGGATCATGTAGGCCTCGCCCGCGGAGAAGGTGAACATCTCCATGCTCGTCGTCCCCCCATACCAGTTCTTGGCGTATATCCCCTCCTTTATGTCAGCGATGAGCTCTTCGAAGGACGCCTCCTGAGGCTCGATGAGGGTATTGGTCATGCGCACAATGGGCGGATGGCGATAGTCGATGGCTCTGGCATTGCCCGTAGGCTGCTCGCCCATCTTGGCCGCCGTTTCCCGAGAGTGCAGTCTGCCCACCAGCACCCCCTCCTTGATAAGGTAGGTCTTGGTGGCAGGCACGCCCTCATCATCGTATTTGTAGCTGCCGCGCAAGCCAGGAATGGCCGCGCCGTCCACGATATTCAGGTGCTTGCCGCCAAACTTTCGGCCCAGCACCATTATCTCCTTCATGCGCTCGTTCTCATAAACAAAGTCCGATTCCGACAGGTGCCCAAAGGCCTCGTGAGCGAAGACGCCCGCCAGAATGGGGTCCAAAACCACAGTGTACTCGCCCCCCTTCACCGTCGGGGCGGAAAGCATATCCACTGCCCGCTGCGCTGCGCTTCGCACCTCATCGTGTAGGGTCTCGACGAAACTGAAGTCTCCCAAGCTCCCCAGGCTGAAGCCCACCTGCTGCACGTCGGCCCCTTCCCGTGCCAGAGCAGCGATGCGCACGGTGACATCGCATCGGCTCTGCTCAACATAGCTCCCGTCCGAGCTGGCGAAGATCACCCTCCTCTTGCCATCCCCATAGCCGATGACGGACGTCTGAATCTTAGGTGTAGCCCAGATGATATCGTTGTATTCATCCAGGAGGCGTTTTTTCTCAGACAAGGGGATGGTAGACGGGTCCTTAGCCCACGTTGGCTCCACCACCTCCATCGCAGGCGGCACGGGGGCAAGCTGGCTGGCCTCCTTCCCCACCAGCCGGGCCTGGCTCACGGCCATGCTCACCTTGTCTCGCAGTCCGCTGAGATCATTGAAGCTGACGAAGCCCCACCCCCCCTTGACCATAGCTCTCACATTCCCTCCCAAGCTGGTGGTGCGCCCGATATCCTCAAGCTCACGGCCGCGATAGGAGATGCGAGTGGCTTCGCTTTCCTCCACTCGAATCTCTATGTAGTCGGCCACCTGCCCTTTCAAAGCATCTGCGATTTGGTCACGCATAAGTTTTATCTCCCCCTTCCGTCTGTGGTTGCTTGCTTTTCAGGCGCACGGTAAGTTGACCCTCCCTTGTCCCCATCTTCGCAGCCGTAATCCTCCAGCCAATATTATGGCACTCATCCACCCCAGGAGAAAGCTGCCGGCGAAGGTCAATTCTACACAGCCATAGACCTGGAGCGGCCTTTCTCCATCGCTTCGCTGGGACATATGCACTTTCGTTTATGAAGTCACGACAATATTCGCCGTCTTGAGGCTCTCCCGGAGGGCACTCCTGCAGAAAGTCCGCATGGAAGAGCCACCTGTCTCCTGCGCGTGCTCTTTCGTTGTCTACCAGTTGTCTGGGGACACGAAGCCCCACCGTAAAGTAGTCAGCCCTAGCACCCCCTGTATTTGTGATGTACACCGAGATAGATGCCTCAAGGCGATTATCCCTGTCCGCCTCCAGGGTTATCTCTTTCGCAGAATCTTGGGTGAGCACCAAATCCAGCTCCGGCTTGGCCTGAGTACCAATAAGGGCCCGGGCGGCAACATAACCGAAAAACACGGTAAAGAATAGGAGCACGCCTCCTATTACCGCCAGGGACACCGCCAATGTGGGAGACCATGCCCAAAACACAACTCCCAATATCTTGAAAGCTAGCGCCACGCACACGACAAAGACTGCCATCCAGAAAATCCACAAAACCTTGCGTCGTAACACCACCACCGTCCTGTATAGCCTGCTAACGTCTAAAGAGAGACTACTGGCTTATTCCCACGCTATTGTGTCCACCATTGCCGAAGTACATGGCACGCTCGGCCACAATAGGCCGGTCGCTATCCAGACTAACAGAGACCGCGGCATTGGCCACGATATCATCTACATGGATAGTGAGCCTTGAGGTGGGAGCCACGCTATATTTCCTTACGATGTTGTTGCCGCCCTCCATCATGAAGGTGGCGGTGACAGTGGCAGGCGCAGCGCCAGGGTTCATAACCAACACCCACTCCTCAAAGGGGTAAGCGGTGCACCCCTCCGGCAGATACCAGGTTTGGGCCAGGGCAGTTGCCCCCAGGGAACTGTGCCCCGCAGCGCTACTTCCCCAATACATGGCACGCTCCACTACGATGGGCTGATCCGACTCCACCTTAGTTGAAAAAGCGGAGTTGGGAATGATGTCGTTCACATAAACAGTCAGACGGCTGGTAGCCCTCAATGTATAGTTGCGCAGCACGGTGCTCCCATTTTCCAGCATGAAAGTGACCGAGACGTTGGCCACCGCCGAATTAGGATTCATAAGCAGAAGCCAGCTAGCGTGACCCGTATAGCCCTCGGCCAAATACCATCGTTTGGAAGTATAGGATACCCCCACGGAGCCATGCCCACCGCGGCCGAAGTACATGGCGCGCTCGGCCACAATGGGAAGGGCGGATTCCACCTTAGTGGAGAAAGCACAATCCGGCACTACCTGGTCCGCCCAGATATTTAGGCGAGAGGTAGGAGCCAGATTATAGTTTCGCACCACTGTAGAGCCATCCTCTTTCATAAAGGTCACGGTGGCGGCTGCTGCGGCGCTATTGGGATTCATGAGCAACACCCAGGTGTCCACGCTGGGGCTGGAGAAACCCTCCGGCAGATACCAGGTGCGGCTGGGAGCATTCACCCCCGCCGAATCATGGCCATCATTGTTAAAGTACATCGCCCTCTCTACAAAGACAGGCACGTCCGACTGCACTTTCGTAGAGAAGGCAGCATTAGGGACGACCTCGTTGGCAAAGATGCTGAACCGCGAGGCCGCGCCCACCTGGTATTGCTTTACCACCGTGCTCCCGTCCTCTTTCATAAAGGTCACCGTGACCTGAGCAGGTCGACCGTTGGGATTCATAATCAAGACCCAAGTATGATAGGGATACGCAGTGCATCCCTCCGCCAAATACCAGGTGCGGAAGGCGAGACGCGCATTAAAGCAATCCCACACCCCAGGGTCCTCATGCCCCATCCGCCAGCCGCCAGTGCCCACCAGCCCATACTTATTTACCAGGTCCAGCTTATACTCCAGGCTGCGGCGATCCTCAAACCAGACCTCGTGTTCTTGCCCCGCCGAGGTATAGGTGAAGTACGGCGATTGAGATGAATCATATAGGATCGGTGAGCCGTAGCGCTGGGCCAAATCCATGGCTTCGGGATAACGAATGGCTCTCGCCGGCGGACCTGAGGTCTTATTCCAGTCATACCCATACCAGGGCACGCCGAGCAAAAGCTTTGAAGCGGGGATCTGGCTGACAGCGTATTCCACGGTTCGCTCCACCCAGTTGATAGGCGCTACCGGGCCCGGCACCGAGCTATTCGATGTCCGATAGCCATAGGACATGAGAAGCAGCAAATCGTTATGGGGAGCCAGTCCCGCATAGTCGTATGCTCCCGCCCAGCCGGTGAGCTTCTCCTCTTCCCGCGCAGCGATGGCCTGGGTCACCAGCTTGCCCCGCGGGCGGAGCGCCGCCGCCAGATCGGCCATAAAGGCCGTAAGATGCGGGCGATCGGTGGCCAGAAGGTCCTCGAAGTCGATGTTCACCCCGTCCCAGCCACCGTTAACCACCATATTGACGATGTTATTGACCGCACGACCCCGCAACACGGCATCGGCTAGCACGGCATGAAACGAGCTCCCCGTAGCGCCATTTTTGACTATGGGCAGGACCTTGACGCCGTTAGCCCGCGCCAGATCCCCTACCAGGGTCAGATTCTCATCGTTGACTCCTTGCTTCCTGCCAATATTTCCATTGGCATCCACCTCAAACCAGTCCGGCGAGAGGTAATCCAAATCGCCGATGTGCTGCTGCAAAGAGGCCAAAGAGTCAGCGGCGTATGTAACGTAATAGGCCCAACGGATTTTGCCAATATGGGCGGGAACTTCAGCTCTGGCCGGTGCCGAAGGCAAAACAGACGCTAATAGTAACGTCAAAGACACCAGCAGAAGGGCTTTATTCCCTATTACCGAATATGATTTCGCTATATTGCCACCCCATTTGCCAGTTGCTATGCTTAACGGCCAGTTTACAAGACAGCCTAGACGCTGTCAATCGCCGCGTGTCTGGGGGCCTTCTTACCGTCTAGCTCTCGTCCAGAGAACGGCCAGCCCCATGGACACGACGAAGAGTGCAAGGCTAACCCGGGTAACCAGCCACCCGAAGGCGAAAGAGGTCGGCGCATACTTGAATTCGATGTTGTGCTTCCCGGCAGGGAGGTAGATGGCGCGGAAGAGCCAATCGGCTCGGAGTATCTCAGTATCAACGCCATCCACCCAAGCCCGCCAGCCTGGGTAGTAGGCATCGGTCAGCACCATAAAGCCGGGTGCGGCCAGTTCCACCTCCATCTCAACCCTCTCAGGCTCATAACTAATAATCTGAAGCTTATCCTGGTGGTTTCCGACAAGAAAAGCCGTTTTCATCGCCAAAAGGCTGGATTCATCTATTTCAGGTGGCCCCGAGAGCACAACCGTCCTTTGTATATCCTCCCTTAGCACGGCTATGGTTTCCTCCAGGGTTTCTGCCACCTCAAAATTGTGAACCAAAAAGGCGCGGGGCAAATAATCCAAATTGCGATAGATCTTGACATCCCCGCTATGGACAAGCCTAAGCTGCTGGTTAGGCATCAGGGACTCGCTAGCAAGGGTTCGGTTATCGATCAGACTAGCGCCCCTTAAGTACAAGCTCCCCGTCGGCAAAAGGTACTCTACCTTTATCTCTTTAGGATAAAACCCGCGCCCGAAATCGATCACCGCAAGGTAATTGTAGGCTTTGGGGTTATCGATCCAGGAGGAGGCAACCCTAGCTTTACCATGGGCTATCTTCACCTCAGACTCGTCGTAGTCGCCCTCGGCAGTGTCAATGCCCGTCTTAAGCTCGAAGGTAATGGTTTCTCCATATTCGTTAACAATACTTACCACCGCTACCGGCACTCCCGCCGGGACAGCCTCGCAACCATCCAGGTAGGTAATCAAGCCCAGCGAGGTCGCCTCAAAAGAAGGAAGAGAGCTAAGGTTAGCAGGTGCCCAGGAGGTTATCTTTACAGTGGTTGCCAAATCGTAGTAGATATAATCTAGCCAAACGTCATACCTTTTGTCGGCGACGATATACTTCACGTTTAAGGCGCCCAGCAATTCTGTATCGGGAATGCCCGCCAATTGGTGGCGTAGTAAGGCGTCCGACTGAATGGGGTCCCATCCCTTCTTCAGTCCCCCGCTTTCCAGAAGGAGTTGCTTGAACCCAACATAGCGCCCCAGGGGCAACACCCCACCATCGTAGCCATCTATAGTAGCTATACCGTAGGTCATGGGAATATTGGGCGTAAGAACCTCTTTATACTTCGTGTTGACAATAAAGTCGTAGATCCGCTCAGCAGGGAGCTGACCAGCCAGGATCGACTCCAAAGCCACCTTGTCGCCCGGCTCGTAGTCGGCATTGGCCACGCTGAGGATACGAAATTCATCTTCATCGATAAGCAAATGGGCGATGGAAGGCCTTAAAGAGCTATAGGCTTGAGGCGACACCAGCTTGTTAAAGCCAAGGCCCCGACCTGCAAAGAAGAGCTCCGCCGCTATAGCGGTAGCCACCACCGCCGCGAGTTTGGCATTGGGAGCCCGCGGTAAGCCAAAGGCTATCGCCGCTATAGCCGCACATGCCAAAGACGCCCAAATAGCCAAAACCTTAAAGGAGGGCAAGAGCACCCAAGGGCGTACCAACCACAGCACGCCCAGGATAACAAAAGGCACAGCTAGCCACACAAAACTAACTAACGTCCTTAATAACTTATGCGACTGACTGGGCCTCCGTGGCTGGACAAAGCACCTCATGCCAATTCCCGCACCCAGGGAGGCCGCAAAGGTGTAGAGGTACAGCCAACGCGCGGGTACCCGGAAGAGGTTTAGCCCCGGAACTAATTTCAATAAGTCGGGGTACAAGGGATTGAAGCGGCCAAGGGCCAAGAAGAGGGCAAAGAGCATTAGGGATAGACAGAAAATGGCATAGGTTCTGTGCCGTCGCGCCCAGTAGGCCACTCCCACTAGCACGAGGGGCACGACGCCAATGTAGGCCACGAATTCACTAAAGGGATTATCCCAGAAGCCGGGTAGCAACGCCTGCGCCAAATTCCAAGGCGGTAGCGAAAAAGAAGTAGCGTCATCGTAGCTCCAAACGCCGGCTCTTATGGACTCGCCCGATAATTCATACGTAGGTACCAACTGCACGGCGGCCAATCCAAAGCCCAAGGCAACGATAAAGAAATAGCAGGCTGCTGCCCATACCACCGAGAAGAGCGTGGCTCTTGCCTGGGTCGGGCCTCGATTGCTAAGGAGTTCCTCTTTATCGGTGAAGGAGGGACTGAATAATACTTCTCGAACTATGGAGAAGAGGACAAACAATCCGAGCCCAAAGAGCGTCAGGTAAACCTCTTGAGGATGTCCCGCCAAGATCTGCATCCCCACCACCGCACTCCCTAAGAGGGTGAAGATGAGGCTCCCTCGGCGGTAAGCCAGGTCGAAAAGAAGGAAGAGTAACGGTATCCAGATAGACGTATTTAGCTGGTTGATATGGCCAATCTGAGCAGAAAAAAAGCCGCTGAACATGAAGACCATCGCTGCCACCAGGGAGCTCAGGCGATCCAGCTTCACCGAGACCCTAGCAAAGGCGTACATGAAGGCACCGGCAAGGAAGACGTGAGTGGCTATGGAGAGGTTAACAGCCTGAGGTGGATCCAAATACAGTGTCAAGAGATTGAAAGGATAGAAGATAGCGGTCTGGATATTGGCCAGAAAGGGAACCCCCATGAAAAGGTAGGGATTCCAGAGCGGTAGCCTGCCTTCCCGCAAGGAGGCAGCGGCATAAGCTTTGTAAGGGTAAAAGTAGGTGAACAGATCATAGTCAACCAGGATGCGCCCAGTGAAGACGATCTTCCAATAAAAAATCACGGTGAGCGCCGCTAATAACAATATTGCCAAGACTTCCGCTACGGGCTTCTTGGCCAACTCCCACGCTTTTCTTTTCATAAGCGACTGAACTAATTCTTTAAAGCTCCTGGCCTCCATGGGCTATATCTGTTTCAAGTCCATACCACTTATTGCTCAAGAGGCACCAAGGCTGCCATTGGTAAGGATAGCCCTGGCAATGCTTCGGCCTCTGTTCATAAATTCGGCACAGGTCATCCGCACCAAGAAAGGGACAGGGTGATGCATAAAGCACCTGCCGGGGCTCACCCACAGCATCGGGCGTTCTAGCCTCTGATATTATCTCCAGTCGCTCAATGCTCAGTTCCCCGGCCT
>Ga0299915_10002507_pt1 | contig 13404 bp, 15 predicted proteins | sample RVTome_13_FD_200263 | JGI IMG/M metagenome (GOLD analysis project Ga0299915, IMG submission 200263) | Soil microbial communities from uranium-contaminated site in the Upper Colorado River Basin, Wyoming, United States - RVT92D227 (version 2) ...
TTCCATAGGAGTTGGCGGGCCGAGGCTCCCACGCAGCACGTTCAGATTACCTCATGATCGGCAGGACGCAAGGGGCCTCGCCGCCCAAGACGAATGTCATGTGACGGGCCAAATGGCGCTGTCTACGCTCCTGGCGTTCTGGTACCGTGATTGCGATGCAGGATGGAAGGCGCGGGAGGGGGTCCGGGTCTCGGGGTCAGGCTGGGGCGAAGGAGCGGACACGATGGGAGCACAGTCGTTGGCGAAAGAGGCGCGGCAGCAGCGGCGCCAGCAGGAATCGCGGCGCAAGCGAGTCGTGGCCGGCGGACTGGCGCTGGCGGGGCTGGCCCTGGTCGGCTCTGCGCTCTGGCTGACTTCCGGCCGCGCCTCGGCGGTCGCTGAATTCGATTATGGCCCCGAGGATGTCGTGTATGACGAGCCCTTCCGGGCCGTGCACGACATGGGTGAGGCACCGCCCGTCGCCTTCCTGCCCAAGGGAGGCCCGCAGCCGGAGATCGCGATCAATGAGCGCTTCTATGACTTCGGCACCATCGGGCCCACCGACGTCGTCACCCGTGAGTTTGTGGTCGCCAACCTGGGCGAAGCCCCGCTGACCATCAGCCGGGCCTACACCACATGTGGCTGCACCACCGCAGACTTCAGCTCGAGGGTAATCCCGCCAGGGAAGGTGGTGCTCATCGGGCTGCGCTTCGACGCCGGATTCCACGACACGGCCGGACAGTCGGTGCGCCGTGGCATCATCATCGAGAGCAACGACCCGGAGCGCCCGAGCGCCGAGATCTGGGTTGCAGCGTCAGTCCGCAGCTCCTGATGAACGACACCACTCCAGGACAGCCCTCGCCTGCCGTTAGCAGGCGAAGCTGGGCCGCGCCGCTGGCTTACGGCGCGGTTCTGGCTCTGCTCGCCTTGGTCGCCTGGGGGCTCATGCGAGCCCAGGCGGGCCCGCGCGCGGCAGGCCCGGCGCCAGACTTCACCCTCACCACCTTCAGCGGCGAGCAGGTCAGCCTGAGTCGGCTACGGGGGCAGGTGGTTGTGATCAATTTCTGGGCCTCTTGGTGCCCGCCCTGTCGGGAAGAGGCCGCCTACCTGGAGAGCACCTGGCGCGCTTACCGAGATCGCGGCGTGGTGTTCATCGGGGTAGACTACGCCGACACCGAGCGCGAGGCCCTGGCCTATATGGAAGAATTCGACCTCACTTACCCCAACGGCCCCGACATCGGCACCCGCATCTCTCAGGACTATCGGATCCAGGGTGTCCCCGAGACGTTCTTCGTCGCCAGAGATGGGACGCTGCGCGGGGTGAAGATCGGTCCGCTGGCTCCCCCGGAGTTGGGGCAGCGATTGGACGCCCTGCTGGCCGAGGCCTACCCATGAAAGTCCGCTGCGGCGTGGTGAGCAGCAGGGGCCGGCTGGCACTGATCCTGGCCGGGGCGGCCGTGGCACTCCTGGCGGCCTGCAGCTCCAGAGAGCCGGTTATTCGTCTGGATCAGTCGCAGATCGACCTGGGGCAGGTAGTAAACGGCGAGGTGCGCACCTTTGAGGTCTCCGTCCTCAACCAGGGCAACACGGACCTGGTGATCGAGGCGGTCAGCACCTCTTGCGGCTGCACCAGCGCGCAGATCATTCCGACGACCCTAGGGCCGGGCGAACGTGGTTCCTTGGAGGTGGTCTTCGATTCCGGAGCTCACGGGCCGGAGGAACTTGGGCCTGTGATGCGACAGGTGTTTATTGCCTCCAACGACCCCGACCAGCCCGAAGTCGACTTCCGCTTCACCGCTGAGATCCTTCCGCCTGAGTACTGATCGGCCCAGGTGGCTGGTAGTTCTGGATCAGCGTTGTCTTCCCACTGCCGCCCTGGGGAATTGCCTCGACGCGCAGGATGGCCACGCGCGGCGCGACAGCACCCGCTGCCGCCAAGGCGCCCCTCAGTCGCTCGGCGATCGTCATCTCCGCAAGCCCGTCCCGCAGACCGCTGAGAAGTACCGTCAGCTCGTCCGGGGCCGACCGCACGACCTGCCATCCGCTGATCGGCAGGATGTCCATGATCCGGTGAACCACCAGAGGCTGAATGCCGATGGTCCCGCCCCCGACCGCCGCCAGCTGGAGCATGTCTTCCGTCCGCCCCTGGATGCCGTCAAGCACGGCGAAAGGAAGCCTGCAAGGGCTTGGCTCGGGGGCTAGGCGAACTCTGTCGTTCAACTCGTAGCGAACGAGAGGCAGGGTCCGGCCAAAGAGCGAGGTGACTAGCAGCTTGGCCCCGAACTCGCCCGGGGGCACCGGCCGGTTCTCATCGTCCACTATCTCGACGAATATCAGATCCTCGAAAAGGTGCATCCGACGACAAATGTCATGCTCTGCGGCGAGATCACCCACCTCCGTCGCCCCGTACTGGTTGAACGGCGGATGGCCCCAGGCCGCCTGAGCGCGCCTCCGAGTTGCGTCGGTCAACACCTCGGAGCTGGTAAACACCAGGTGGGGATGAATCTGCAGCCGCTCCGCCAATTGCTCTTCAGCCAAGATTCTCGCCATGGAGGCGTAGGCCACCAGCATCTCGGGCTGCCAGGCGTTGAGCCTCGAGACAAGCTGCGGGACCGGTTCGCTTGCCGCCATCCGCAGCGCCGGCATCCACCGGCTCTTGAGGGTCGCCCCGACCTGCGCGGACATGTGCCAGGGGCTGACCGAGGCGATGGAGGCCATCTTCATGCGGTGCGTCAGGCTGACGCGCACGCCCGCCCACTCATGTGCACGGGCGAAGGAGGCCAAAACCATCACCCACTCCTTCTCATCGAACAAGAAGATGCCCGGCTCACCGCTGCTCCCGGAGGTGGCGTTCACCCAGTAGCGATTCAGGTAGCGTCGGCCATCGTTGTCTCCGGCCAGGTGTGCCCGGAGGTCTTCCAGCCGCACTGCCCGATCGGTGACCAGCTCATCGAAGCTCTCCATCAGTTGTGCCTTGGTCAGCACCGGCAGCTCGCCCAGCGGGTGGTCAGTCAATCCCTTGTGAAACCTCTGATAGAAGGGCGAGCGCGCGTACGCAAACTCGCGCAGACGGTGAAGCCGATCCGCCTGGGTTGCCACTAGCTGGTGCCGCGACCAGTTCTCGTGCCTGCGCAGCCTGCTCAGTTCCCCCATCAGTTTCCACATGATTCGTGTGTTCATGGCTTGGCCTCCAGATCCCGCCGCATCGGTGCTGGCCGGAAGCAGACAGCGATCAGGATCACGCCCAGCCAAGCGCGACTCACCTGCACCTCGTCAAAAACCTCTCTCAACCCGCCCAGTACGTCGTGGCTCATGTCCACGGCGCAGACACGCCAGAGGTATGGAAGAGAGTGAAGGATCGGCCGCACTTCAAGCGAAACGAAGCGTCCGGTTGGCACAAGCACTCGCCGAACCTCACGAATGGCCCGCATGTAATCGGGGATGATGTTCATGGCGAAAGAGCAGAGCGCCTTGTCAAATGTCTCATCGGCGAAGGGCAATTGAGCCGCGTCCGCCTGGCGGACCTCCACATTCCCCCAGCCGCGCCTGGCGATCAGAATGCGGGCGACGTCGAGCATGCGTGGTGACAGATCGACGCCCGTAACCTGGCCGCGTTCCCCGACCAGCTGGCGCAGGTGGGGGAAGTTCAACCCGGTACCGCAGGCCAGGTCCAGAACGCGGTCGCCAGGCTGAAGCCCCAGTGCGAGGCGGGCGGCGCGGCGTCTCGGCAGCGTCCAGCCGTGGGTCGGATTGTAGGCCGGCGCCCAGGCGTCGAACGTCTTCTGTACATCGGCCAGATCTACACCGCCTCCTGCCCCGTCCGACTCTCCCGCGGCTGCCCGGCTCGGCTTCATCCCTTACGGCCTCTCCATATCCTGGCCGCGCCCAGTAGGGCGGCCTGTTCCCCCGTGACCGTCACGCCGGTCGCCGCCAGCGTGGCGCGAAGATCCGAGCGGACGAACCGCTCATAGTAGGGGCCCTCGTAGAGCTTGATCAGCCGATAGACCAGGAGCCGTCCAACGGTGTGGACAGGTAAGGCGTAGTCGACGATCAGGATCGTCCCGCCTGGCTTAGCGACGCGGACCAATTCCTTCAAAGCCTTCTCCCGAATCATCTCCGGCATGTCGTGCAGGGCGAACGAGATGGTCACGACGTCGAAACTCTCCGCCCCAAACCGCAGTCGGGTCGCATCGCCGGCCTCGAACCGGACCGTGGCCGATCCCGCCTTCTTGCGCGCAACGTCGAGCATGGCTTCCGAGAGGTCGATCGCCGTGACGGGGTGTCCCCGTCGCGCGAAGGCGATCGCCTGGGAACCCGTACCCGTCGCCACGTCCAGGACGCTTGAGCCGGGTCGAGATCCGGCGCAATTCACTACGACATTCCTCAGGCGCACGACAGGCAAGGTTATCAGGTCATACACGGGGGCGAGCTTCTCGAAGGCCTCCTGCACGAGGGAGTAGTAGCTGCGCTCTTCTTCAGTCGGTGCATTCAGGGCATCCGTGCTGGGCTCCCGTCTTTCCCAGCCGCGCCAGCGTATCGCGTCCGGGCCACCAGGCTGCTCAGGCGGCTGGTCGGATTCACTCCCGCGGCAGTCACTCCCGCCGGCGCGCCCGGGCCTTCACCCGAGCTGTGACCACCGGCATCGAGACGATCAGGCTCAGGGTGCCCACCCACACTGCGCCGCCGATTCGAGCGACCGCCGGGTACTCTCCGCCAAGGCTTGCCGCGATCAGGAAGAGCAGCGCGGCCGCGGTCGCGAGCGGTAGGTAAATGCGTGCGGCGCGGCGTGCGATGCCCCGGTCCAGAACTTCTCCTTCCATCAAAGCCTCCTTGCGACTTGCTTTCCGTGTGTCCCCGAACCTGACGAGGCCAAAGCCACTTCAGCCAGGCGGGCCATATCACCCACCTGCAGCCGGCTCGGTTACCCAGCGCGGCTGCTCCGGCCCCTGGGCCTCGGCTTGCGTCTGCCGTCCGCTGCGCAACGAAGGCCTGAAGCGCCGCAGCAGCAGCGTATTGAGCGTCACCGAGACCGAGCTCACCGCCATCATCGCCCCCGCCAGCTCCGGGCTGACCACCAGCCGGAGAACGGGGTAGAGCAGACCGGCGCCGATGGGGATGCCCAGTATGTTGTAGAAGAAGGCCCAGAACAGGTTCTGCTTCACCTTGCGCATGGTAGCCTTGGCCGCCTCCAGCGCTACGACCACATCGCGCAAGTCGTCCTTGATCAGGATGACGTCTCCGGTCTCCTTGGCTACGTCGGTGCCGGAGCCGATGGCCATTCCCACATCCGATTGCGCCAGTGCCGGGGCGTCGTTCACCCCATCCCCTACCATGGCCACCCGTTTGCCCAGCGCCTGAAGCTTCTTGATCTCTTCGGCCTTGTCCTGGGGAAGGACCTCGGCCAGCACGCGGTCGATGCCCACCTGGCGGGCGATGGCCTGGGCTGTCCGGGCATTGTCTCCCGTGATCATGGCGACCTCCAGACCCAGGCGATGCAGCTGCTGAATGGCCTCGCGCGAGTGTTCCTTGAGCGTGTCAGCCACGGCGATCAAGCCGGCCGGGCGGCCGTCGACCGCCAGGAACATGACCGTCTTGCCTTCGCCTTCCAGACGCTCGGCCTGCTCCACCAGCCCTCCGATGTCGACCGCCCGCTGACCCATCAGGCGCCGGTTGCCGAGCAAGACCGCATGGCCCTGCAGCGCGGCTTCGACGCCGTGGCCGGGGATGGACTCGAAGCGCACCGGGTCGGAGACTTCCACCCCGCGCTCCCGCGCACCGCGCACGATGGCCTCCCCCAGGGGATGTTCACTGTTCTTCTCGGCGCTGGCGGCCAGGCGCAGGATATCTTGCGCCGTCAGGCCGCCCGGCTCGGCCTCGCCGGCCCCGGCCATGAGCACGTCGGTGACGGAGGGTTCGCCCCGGGTGAGCGTGCCGGTCTTGTCGAAAATCAAAGTCTGCAGCTTGCTGGTGTTCTCGATCGCTTGCGCGGCCTTGAACAGCACGCCGTACTCAGCCGCCTTCCCGGTGCCGGCCATCATGGCGCTGGGGGTCGCCAGCCCAACCGCGCACGGGCAGGAGATGACCAGCACCGTGACGGAGAGCAGCAGCGAGAAGCCGAACACTCCGATCTCGCCCAGCCGATAGGGCGACAGGATGAAGGAGCTGGCGGGGTCGAAGTACAGCCGGTATCCGAAGAAGAACCAGAAGACGAAGACGACCACCGCCAGGATGTGCACGCCCAGGATGAAGTGGCCGGCCACCCAGTCGGCCAGCTTCTGGATCGGTGCCTTGCTGGCCTGGGCGTCTTCCACCAGCTTGATGATCTGGGCCAGAGCCGTCTCCTTGCCCACCCGGGTGGCTCGGAACTTGAAAGCGCCAGTCTTGTTCAGCGTTCCCCCGATGACCGGATCGCCGGCCTTCTTCTCGACCGGCAGGCTCTCGCCGGTGAGCATGGATTCGTCCACCGCGGAGTAGCCCTCTTCCACCAGCCCATCCACCGCCACGCTCTCGCCCGGCCGAAGCAGCAGCAGGTCGCCGACCTGCACCTCATCGGCCGGGATCTCCTCCTCGGCGGTCCCGCGCAGCACCCGCGCCAGCTTAGGCTGCAGCTTCATCAGCTTGCGGATGGCCTCCGAGGTCCGCCCGCGGGTGAGGGCCTCCAGCCAGCGGCCCAGCACGATGAAGGCGGTCAGCAGCGCCGCGCTCTCGAAGAACGTGGCGCCTTCTCCGCCAAATCCGGCCTGAGGGAAGAGCGTGTTGATCACCGCGATACCGTAGGCCGCGCCGATCCCGGTGGCATACAGCAGGTTCATGTCGGTCACCCCGTGCCTGAGACCGCGCCAGGAGTTGGCGAAGAACTGGCGGCCGGGTCCGAGCACGATGGGGGTGGTCAGCAGCCCGATCACCCACTTGTAGGACAGCCACTCCGGGATCCAGCTGCGCAGCGGGCCGAGCATGTCGTAGAAGGTGCCGATCATCACCAGCAGGCCCACCGCGCCGGCAATGACTAGATTGCGGCCCTGTCGGCGGATCTCTTCCTCCCGGGCCTGCCGCTCTCGATCGAGCGCATCCAGGCCCTGGCTGCGCTCCAGGGCTTCGTAGCCAGCCTCGCGCACCGCACGCTTCATTTGGCTGACCGCTACCGGGCCCGGCACATAGGTGACGCGGGCGGTGCCCAGACCCAGATTCACTACCGCCGCGGTCACGCCTTCCAGATCGGTCAGCGCCCCCTCCACGTGCGCCACGCACGAAGCACAGGTCATACCCCGCACGTCCAGGGTGATCTCCGCAGTAGGCACGCTATAGCCGACATCCGCGACGGCCTGACGCATGTCTTCGATCGTTACACGAGAGGAATCACGCTCGATGGTCGCCTTGCCCGTGGCCAGATTGACCACGACCTGGGATACTCCGGGCAATTCACTGAGGGCCCCCTCGACGTGCGACACGCATGAGGCGCAGGTCATCCCCTGAACTGGAAGGCTGATGGTGCTATCGGTGAGTCTCGATGCGTTCATGTTTTCTCCAAGCCCTCTCATTCAACTCCACCTTACTCTACGTCCGCCAAGTGGTGATCGGGAGCGCCGATCCCCGGCACTGCCGGTGCGCCGTTCGGCGCGGTGTCCCAATGCAGGAAGGCGCGTGGTTTTTCCTCCATAGTCGCGTCAGAATAGATGAGAACCGTGAAATGGGAAGGAGAAACGCGCGTTGAACCAAAAATCGATGCTCTGGGTACTGGCAGGCTGTTTGGCGATGGCCATCGGCTTGGCCGCCGTTTTCGTCTTCGGTGTGCCCACCAACAACGTGCTGCTGGTAGCCTTGGTGCTGGCCTGCCCGTTGGCGCATCTGTTCATGATGCGGTCCGGCATGCACGACCATGCGCAGCACCATAGCCCGCAGCGGCTTGGCACTTCGGAACCGCCTTCCACAGGAACAGATCCGCAACGCTGATCGCTCCTGGCAGGCGCCACAGGCCTCCAGCCAATATCCCACGCCAAAGCCCCTCCTGGCGGGAGGCCGCGCCATTCGGCGTGTCGAGCCCCAGGCAAATTGGGCCTATCCGATATGAATTAGCCAAATTAGAGTGACCCTTTCCGGCACCCATCTCAGGAGGCGACATGAATTCGCGCAGCTGCTTTCTCTTCTTCGCCCTTGGAGGGGTGGTTCTGGCCGCCTGCTCAGCGGGCCCAGAGCCGCTCGAGGTCAGCATGCAGGCCTCGGAGTTCCGCTTCGAACCGGCCACCATCGAGGCGATGGCCGGTCAGCAGGTGACCGTCATGATGGAAAACATGGGCACGGTCGAACACGACTTCGTCATCCAGGAGATCCCGGTGGAAGTGATGGCCGCCGAATCCGAAGCGGAAGGCGAAGGTCACAGCATGGATGGGATGGGGTTGGAGATGGAGCCGGCGGTTCACATGGGAGCGATGGCCGGGATGAGCAGCAGCGTCACCTTCGTCCCGACCAAACCAGGGACGTATGAATTCTTCTGCGCCATCGCCGGGCACCGAGAGGCCGGGATGGTCGGGACGCTGATGGTGTGGGAGCGCTAGCGATCCTGTGGGCGAGGGTTGGACGGGAAAAGCGGCAACAAGCGCGCCCCCAGGGTGAAGACCAGCAGGGCGTAGCCGAGCACGCCCACCGCAATCCCCCATTCGGCCAAGCTGGGCCAATAAGCGCCCGCCGGCGGCTGATACTGCGTTCCCGGTGAGTAGCTCAGTGGAACGACTAACCCGGACACCGTGACATTCCAGCGGTTGATGGCGACCCCAAGGGCGGCCAGCACGCCGCCCAGCGCCAGGTTGCTCCGACTCCGGTTGAGCCCCGGGGCGAGGAAAAGCAGCACCGGCAGCACGATGCCAAGGATGACCTCTCCGAACCAGAAACCGAAGCCGTACGGCGTCAGCTGATTCAGAAAGTAGAAAGCGCTCTCTGCCTCCGGCGTCCGGCCGTAGTACGCCACGACTGCCAGGTCCCACAGCTTTACGTAGGCGTAGGCCATCAGGCCGAGCCCGCTGAAGCGGGCGATGGCTCGCAGGACATCGAGGGGAACAGTTCTCCGGCGCGTCACCCACTGGAGGACGATTGCCGCCGTCATGGTCATCGCCGGACCGGCGGCAATGGCCGAGAGGATGAAGAGGATCGGCATGCTCGGCTTGAACCAGATCGGCCGTGCCTTCAAAATCCCATAGGTGGCACCCAACGAGGACTGGTGAATCAGCGAGATTAGCATCCCCACCAAGGCCAGGGCGGGGGTGGCCTTGTGGATTGCATGTGCAAGGCGTCGGGCGGCGGGCCAGCGGTCGAACAGTGAAAGCTCGGCGAGCACCGGAGCGAATTCGACCAGCATCACGCTCAGGTATAGGCTGATGGCCCAGGCGATCTCCCACAGCACCGAATGCACGTTCCAGTACACCCACGGATGCCAGAACCGCTCCGGCCGCCCGATGTCGACCAGCAGCGTGAGCATGGCCGAGGTATAGCCGATGATCCCGATCAGCAGCGCCAGACGGACCATGCTGCGAAAGCGGCTGAGCCGGAACACATAGACCACTGCCGACAGCGTGAAGGCGCCGGCTCCCAGGGCGATGCCGGACAGGTCGATGGTGATCCACAGACCCCAGGGGACGGTGTCGGTCAGGTTGGTCACCACCAGCCCCCTGGTGAACACCTGATAGGCTGTCGCCAGCCCGAACGAAAGGCAAATCACCAGAAAGCCCATCCACGCCAGCCTGTGCGGCGAACCAGCGAGCGGGCGACGCGGCAGCGCCGTCTCAGGCCCGGTCATGCTCACAGCCCCTCCTTGGGCGGGATGTAATACGCACTGGGCTCGGTCCCGAGGTCTTCGCGAAGGCGGAGACTGGGATTGTCCTCGATGACCTGCGATACGGGACTGGCGGGGTCGTTCAGATTGCCGAAGGTCCTGGCGCCCACCGGGCATATGTTGACGCAGGCCGGCGTGGCCTCCCGGTCCACGCCCGGTGTCAGGCCGAGCTCGAGACCGCGGTCGATCCGCTGGACGCAGAAGGTGCACTTCTCCACCACGCCCCGCGGGCGCCGCTCCACTTCGGCGATCCCCCAGGTCGGTGCGAATTCGTTTTCGGCGGTGTGCTCCTCCCAGTTGAACTTGCGTGCGTCGTAGGGACAGGCCACCTCGCAGTAGCGGCATCCGATGCAGCGATCGTAGTCCATCATCACCGGGCCGTCTTCCCTCACCCAGGTGGCCTGCACCGGGCACACCTCCACACAGGGCGCTTCCTGGCAATGCAGGCAGGGCCTGCTGAAGAAGAACCCGGCGCCTGAGGGAGTGCGCTCGGGGACCACGATGTTCCAGGTCTTGTCCGGGAAGACATCGTTAACCGCGCTGCACGCCCAGGTGCAGTAGTTGCAGCCGATGCATTTCTCCAGGTCGATCGCCATGCCCCAGTGGACCAGCCTGGCTTCCTCGTCTGGGGTTTCCTGGCCCTCCAGCTGCCGCCTGCGCAGTTCGCTGAAGGGCGATAGGGGGCCGCTGGTGACGGTGTAAGCAAAGGCGGCTGACCCCACCGCGGCCCCGGCCACCTTGAGGACATCGCGGCGAGTCAGTTCAAGCTCGAGCTTCTTCTTCCCATCGGCCACGTGGGCCTCCCTGGCGGCCCACTGACATGCTAGAACACCCGGTTCGTCATCACCAAGCCGGAGACGGCCTGGGCCGCAGCGCGCCATTTGCACCATATTTCACAAGAAGCTGTGGGGTGCGACCGGTTTCGCTTGAAATCGTGAGAGGTCTGGCTGGGCTACTCTGCGCGCAGCCCCGCGCCACCCAGATACGCCAAGTAGGCCGGGACCAGTGGGAGCACACACGGGCTGAGGAAGGACAGGGCACCGGCGGCGACGGCCGCCAGATACGTCGGGATCGTCGCAGTACCAAACGGCAGATCCAGGAAGAACCCGTTCCGCTGCGCCCAGATGGCGATGAGGGTGATCTGATTGGTCAGCAAGAGCGCGCCCAACAGGATTAGGAAGAGGCCGCTGATCCGCTGGAAGGTTCGGATGTATTTCCGCAGCCTCCTGACGAGATCCAAGGCGCGGTCAAGCATAACTGCCAGGGCAAGGAAGGGCAGCCCCAGCCCGAGCGCATAGCCGGAGGACAGCAGCATCGCCTGGCTGGAGGTCGTCTGGCTGAAGCCGAGGGTGAGGATGGCCCCCAGGGTCGTCCCCACGCAGGGTGTCCAACCGGCGGCGAAGAGCACGCCGAACATGCCCGAATTGAGCAGCCCTCCGGAGCTCAGTCGTCCCGGCTGCAGCCGGGCGTCCATGGAGAGCCAGGGGATGCGCAGCACGCCCAACGTATACAAGCCGAACAGGATGACGACGACGCCTCCCAGCCTGCCAAGGACCGGCTTGTACTGGCCGAAGAGCTGGCCGGCGAGGGTGGCTGCGCCGCCCCAGCCAACCACAAACACCAGCGAGAACCCGCCGACGAAGAACAGGGCATAGATGAACGTCATTCGACGTGAGGGCGCCGCCTGATCCTCGCTGAGCGTGGCTGATCTCGTCACTCGGAGACCTCGGCCGCCCGGACCGATCCGGCCAGGCGAAGTACGCGGTGACCGGTGGGAGCCCCGGGCAGGGCCCCCGGCCGGCGGGTCAGGCATCTTACCACGGCGATGGGCTCGGAGGCATGCGTCGGCTTGCCGGAGGGCGTGAGCCATTTGGCCCTAGGAGGCACCCCCAAAGCCAGATAAGGTGATTGGGAAGGCCGTAGGGAGCCGAGGCTGCTGCGCGAGGACCTGTGATCCCGCTCGCGGCCAACAGGAGATCAGATGGAGCGTCAACCGCAGCCAGTCGAGGCGGATTCGGCCGAAAACGCGGGCGCGGGGTCCGGGCCCCGATTGCGGTGGTCGATACCGTTACTGGCCCTGGGCCTCAGCCTGGCGTTGAACGCCTTGCTGCTGACTCTCTGGCTGTCTGCCCGATCCGGGGGCTTGGACCGCGAAGGCAGGACGGCCCCGATACCTGCCGCACAGCCGGTCGCAGAGTCGGCCCCCGGCCTGAACCCCGATTGGCTGTTGGAACAGGTCAACCCCGCCGCCGGCTATGAGCTGCCCGCCCTCTACGGCGACCTGGGCCCGCGCTTGATCCAGGCAGGAGCTATCGACCCGGATCGTTTCATCCAGGTCTATCAGGAAGCGGGCCGTCAGCTCAACACCGACCAACTGACTGCCCTCTTGCGCGGGAGCGACGCGCCCGTGGTGATCAGCCGCGAGAGCAGCCATTTCCTGCTCAACTTCTTCTGGGCGCTAGGTTTGGCCAACCACAATCCGCTGCTCGAGGACGGCCCGATGATGTCCTACAGCGAGGGGGACATCGGCCGGTTCGCCTCCACGGGAGGCTGGACCTTGGGGGCGCGGCCGGCGACTGAGCTGTACTCCAGCGCGAACATTCTCGAACTCACTCCGCAGCAGCAGGAGCTGGTCGAACGGGTGGCCAGCCAGGTCTACCGGCCGTGCTGCGACAACCACGCTGCCTTTCCGGACTGCAATCACGGCATGGCGATGCTGGGGTTGCTGCAGCTGCTGGCCTCCCAGGGAGCCTCGGAGGGACAAATGCTGGAGGCGGCCAAGCACGCCAACAGCTTCTGGTTCCCCCAGCAGGCGCTGGAGGTTGCGGCTTTCATGCGTGTGACGCAGGGGCTGGCCTTCGAAGAGGTGGCTGCCGGCGACGCGGTGGGGCGGGACCTGTTCTCAGGCACTGGTTTCAACGCGCTGCACGGATGGCTGGCGGACAACGGAGTGCTGCAGGAGGCACCGCGCCAGGGCGGCAACTGCGGCGTCTAGGCCCCAGGCAGAGGTCAGTGCGTGGGCGGCGGGGACGGATCTCCGGCCTGCGCCCTCAGGGGTGTTGATGGTGAGCCGTGTCGGCCTCTGCCCCCGCGCCCTGCGCAACTCCCAGAACCTGCTTCATCTCCTCAAACTGCACCCGGGTTATCTCGCCCAGGGCATAGCGTCGCCTGAGGATGTCTAGCAGCGACTCGCTGTGGGGGGCTGCCTCCGCATGGGTGCCGTGACCTGAGTGATCCATGTTGTGCCCCATCATGCACATCATGCACATCGCCAATCCTCCTTGGTGCATTCGAGAACCTGCAACCGGGCAGCGAAAGCCTCGCTCCTCGCCGGGCCGGTTTACACCGTGGCCAGGATTAGCAGGCCCATGGCCGCAACGCCCGAGCCCATTCCCAGCCGCAGCCACTGCTTGTGATGCAGGTTCCACCGCGCCAGCCGCTGAAGCGTCGGCCGGGCGGAGGCGGCAATCAGGATAACTACCAGCGGCAGGATGAAGACGACGTTGTAAAGAAGCAGGTAAGCATAGCCAAGCAGCGCGGTCGGCTGCAGGGCGAGCAGGCTTAAGACCCCCAGGTAGACCGCCCCGCTGCACGGCACGGTG
>Ga0299915_10002508_pt1 | contig 13401 bp, 23 predicted proteins | sample RVTome_13_FD_200263 | JGI IMG/M metagenome (GOLD analysis project Ga0299915, IMG submission 200263) | Soil microbial communities from uranium-contaminated site in the Upper Colorado River Basin, Wyoming, United States - RVT92D227 (version 2) ...
TCGGTTTTGGCTGGGAGGCCGAAGGTGCCCTGACTTGACATAATGTCTACCCTGGGCAGGTCAGCGAACTGCTCTCGGCACTGGCTGAACCTGATACTCCGTTTGCCAACCAGAGCCGGATAGGGTCACGATGAAGTCATAGCTGCGATACTTTTTGTCGGGGAGGTAGGGCTCGAAATCGGCCGCGTGTTTCTGACTCATTGTGGAGTAGTAAGTGGTGACAGCCTGGCCATTCAACTCGTCAACGGCAAAGCGGAGGCGTCGTTTGGGCAGGGCCCGCCCCAGTAACGGATCAGTCGGGGAAATAGTCTCGACCCAATGCTCCACGAAGTGCATCCGGGAAGGAACTCCCGGCTTTAGCTCTACGTACGATTGTAAAACCATGTCTCACTCCACTCCGAGGCTCTTACGCAGCCTCATCTTTTCGTCCCGTACCTCTTTGTACTCACGGCTGAAGTAATGCTGGCGCTCCCGCACATAGTCCTCTACCCAGGGGGGTAGAAACTCCACGATCTCAAATCCATAGTGTTCTGCCGCCGTCCTCACGCTGGGGATGATCCAGGGCACCACCAGGCGAGCCATGTATTTCTGCCCATCGTAGTTTGGCAGATCATAGGTGGCTGGTGCCAGGCCGAGGTAGTACAGCAGGTCGCCCACAGCCTGTTTGGGCTCGCGTATCTTGCACTCAATTAAATAGTAGTGATTGGGCAGCCAGTGTACCAGGTCGATGCGGGGGCGGGACGGCTGAAACAGTTTGCGGCCAGCCTCCAGGCCGTACTTGGCGATGATCTCGGCGGGGATGGCACCCATAGCCACGTTGGTGATGTAACTGCCCGGCGGCAGTTTTTGGGCGGCGTAGTCGGCGACGTACCGGCGCTCTCGCTCAAGTCGCTCCGTCATATCACCATCCGCTCAGCAACTGGTTGCACCATTGACAATCATAGTCCCAGGGGCTACCCTTGTCAATAGGGACGGTCGCGGACGACAGCTATGGCGACCGTCCTGACTGTTTTCTGCGACCTCCCAATAAATAAGGGAGGTTACAGAAGTGGCAATAAAGGTTAAACCAATCGCAGACTCGGCTAAAAAGCTGGTCGAACGGGCTCAAGCAGCCAGCGGTGAGTACGCTACCCAGGCTGCAGCCTCGGGTGAGGAGTGGAGTACCAAAACTCAGGCGGCCAAGGATAACTACGGCCAGGCTATCACCGCCTCGGGGATCAAGGAGCGGTTTTCCCGGGGTGTGGCCAAAGCCGGGGCCAGTGGCTACGTGGACGGGATCAATAAAAAGGGTAAGGGGCGCTTTTCCGAGGGCGTGGGCCTGGGCCAGGCCAAGTATGCCGCCAACACCGCCGAGTATTTCTCCACCATCGCCGGGCTGACCCTAACCCCCAGGACTCCCAAGGGATCAGCAACTAACTACGGCAGAGTCAAAGAGGTCGGCGATCCTCTGCACATCAAACGCTTAGCCATGCTCGGCTCAGGCGCTTAGGCGAGGAGGGGGTAAGACGATGTATTGGGAGAGAAATTTCTTACGCACCGCTGAGCCCTGGACTGTGGGCGGCACCCTCAAGCTGGACCTGCCCAAGGGCGGCCAGCTCGGGTCTATCATGATCCACGCCCGGAGGGCGGGCGTGACCGATGCTTTCAATGCCATCGAAAAGTGGAGGTTGATCGATTACATCTCCAAGATGGAGATCATTGTCAACGGATCCACTGTGGTCAAATCGCTCACCGGCGAATTGCTCAAAGCCCTTACGTTTTTTGACGGGGGCGGCGGAGCTCCGGACCAGGAGTTTAACTACGGATCGAGCACCAAGCGCGCCCACTTCATGATCAACTTCGGCCGCAAGCTCTTTGATCCCAAGTATGCCCTGGATTTGTCTAAGTTTGCCTCAGCTGAGATCCAGCTCACCAATGATGGTGCTGCAGCGCAGTTTGCCGGAGACTGGGCAGTGGACGTGCTGTGCTACTACATGCGGGGAGCTGACGTACAGCCACCGGCTGGGTATATGCGCACCGAGGAATGGCGGAAGTGGACCACGGTAGCCGACGAGCGCAAATACCTGGACATCCCCACTGAGCTGCCCATCCGCAGGATGATTCTCCAGGTGCTCTCGGGAGTGTCCGCCACTAAAAACGCCAACATCCAGGCCTACAGCGTCCTGGACGACATTGAGCTGTACCTGCGCACACGGGTGCTCAAGGTCATGGATTACTCGCTGCGAGATCTGTGGTACGAGAACTATTTCGATTACGGCCGCCAAGCCATGGCTGCCCTCGAGCCGTACCACACCAGCCTCTACGGCATCAAGACCGGACTGGGCCAGACGCTGGCCAAAGCGGGGATCGCTCTGCCACAGGGGATGGCCTCGGCCACACCCACGATTGCCCTGGAGCCAGGCGGCGATAGCCAGACGCAGAAAATATACAGGTCTAGCTCGGACAACGCCTCCATGATCCTCATGGGGTTGGCCTTGGAAAACTGCGCTGTGATCCGGTTCGACCAGGACCAGGAAAACCCGGGGAGCTGGCTGGATCCCAACGCCGAGAAGACGGTCAACCTGGATCTGCATACCGCTAACGACAGCAATGCAGCCAGCGGCACCATCAGGGTGATCCTGGACAGACTGGTAAAATACTAACTGTTGACAACTGACAACAGATCAGGAGGATGAGCATGGCGAAAAAAAATGCCCTGCGACTCCACAATAGCAAGACGTTCTCCAGCGCCGGCCTGGTGACGCTGGAGACGGATCCCACGCCTGACAACATGATCTACTGCATCCAGCGCTATGCCTGGGAGATCGACAAGGCCACCTCCGGCGGCAATACCCGAGTGCGATCTTACCTCAATGGCCACGGCTATAAGCACTACCTGGCTGAGGAGGATGGGCCAACAGCCAATGCCCTCTACTGGGATGCGGACTCGATCTGGTTAGTGCCGGGTGAGAGCCTGGCTCTGGACATCGATGAGGCCCAGGCCGACACGGTGGCCATCCTCAATTGCACCGGATACTGGACTGAGGTCGCCGAGGGGGTGGTGTAAATGCCAAAGATGGGGATGGTAGACCGAGCTGAGGTTGACGCCGACATCGCTACCCATGCGGCGCTCGATACCGGAGTACACGGCGCAGGATCGGACACCCTGGCCACCGACGCCGATATAGCTACTCACGCCGCCCTGGCCACAGGAGTACACGGCGTCGGCGCTGGTACAATTGTTGGCACCGGACTGACTCAAACGCTCACCTCCAAAACACTCACCAGCCCCACAATACAGGGCACAGTGGCAGCGGGGACGGGGCTAACCCTACCTGCCCACATCTCAGGCGATGTTACCATAGGTGCAAATCAGCTCATCTATACGGATATACGACTCAAGCAGATCACTGCTGCCCTGCTGGGCATACGCAACCTTGCTGATAACGCCTACCTGGGGCTGATCCTGGACACAGTAAGCTGCCAATCTGTCTTCTCGTTAGCCGCTGCGGGGGCTTTCACAACAGGTAACGACGATAATGACTATATAGTTTTCAAGTCCCGTGACTCGGGCGTCGGCCTGGTAGAGGTTGCCCGCCTGGTGGGAGCGGCCGATCCGTACTGGAGCTTCGACGCCTCGCAAGGCACACGATTTACCAACGCTGGCAAGATCTGTTTTTTCACGGGCTCTCCCGTGAGCCAGCAGCTAAAAGCGTCCCATAATAATTGGGCAGCCCTCAGTGATGTAGTAAGTGCTCTGGTCAATTTAGGACTGTTAGATCAGGCTTAATCGTATTATCGGGGGAGGCACTATGGCCAAGATCTACACCGCTCAATCAGTGGCGGCAAATCATAACTGGCAGTTTGTATTCTCGGACGGCGGCGACATCTCGGGATTAGTCATTAAGGGCGAGGTAAACTACGGCTCGATGGGCAAGATAGAGCAGTTGGACATCTGGCCTCACCTGTCGGCCGCTCAAAAGGCTCAGATACAAAACGCCTACAACGCCGTACGCACCTGGTTTAACAACCAGTTTTTGGATTAGCCCATGCCTCAGAGTATTTCGCCCGAGGAACTCTGGGCGCTTAATATGCTGCGTAGCTCCGTGTCCAGGTCTGAGGCCGAGCTCAAGCGTCAGATAGCCGCCGTTAACGCCTACCTGGAGTTGCTCCAGGGCAAGTATGGCCCTGACATCATCCCAAACGCGGGTGAGGCTCTGGAGCTATGATCTATGAGTACGATCTGGCCATCCCCGCCAACACCCTGGCCACGGCTCCGGTCAGTCAGGAGATGCCCCTGGCCAGGGGCATTATCCACAAAATAGAGCTATCCTATCCAGCGGGCTGTAACAACATGGTGCTGGTGGCGCTCAAGCGAGGCCTCCACCAGGTCAGCCCGCTCAACACTCAGGGACAGCACAAGAGCAACTTTCACACGATCAGCTTCGCCACCTGGTACGAGATGCTAGATTTGCCCTACCAGCTCGAGGCTTACGGCTGGAGTCCAGGGACGACCTACAGTCACACAGTTACGATCAGGATCGGCATACTGCCCAAAGAGGTACTTATGCCAGAGGATAAGGCGACGCCGATCCTCCAAAAGCTAAACCGCTGGTTTTTCGGGCGGGGGGTATAATATGCCTTCAGATGCACCGGATTTTGTGCTCCTGATCCAGATCGGGATCACTCTCGACCAGGACGTGGTGCCGCCTTCGGCGGTCACCGAAAAGGCGATCTGCAGTCTGAGCCGCTGGAGCGGCGCCGATGCCACATATCAGACAGTCACCAGCTATACTGTGCCACCTGGTAAGAGCTTTGTTCTGGATGCAGTGGAGATGGTTTCGTCCACCTATGTGGTGGCTCAATTCCGCCTGACTATCGCGGGAGACGAAAAATTTGCCGATAAATACCTGCAATCCCCCTTCAACCCGAGATTTTCGCTGGCCAATCTCCAAGCTGGAGATATAGTGCTTTTGGAGTGCAAATCCGATGGCTCCACCAGCATCACAGTGGATGGCTCAATCGAGGGTAAGGAGATCGGTTAATGGGCTTTGGTGCGGATGCTTTTGTGGCTGGCGGTTCCTGGGCGGGCACCCCCACCGATTTCTACAGCAATCCCGCCAGGGCACTCGATGTTGGCTACCAAAACACAACTGCTAAGGTGCGTTGGGTAAGTGTGGGTGTGGCGCTGCCTATCGTTAAGGCTGCCGGGGGGTCAACCAACTCTACCCATGTAATCATCGCCAAGATCGGCCCCACCAGCGCTGTGACCCTAAGGGCTGGGATAGCAGGGATCAGCGTAATCGTCACTCTGACCGGATATTACCTGTTCGCCATATTCAGCCCCCTTACATTTGCCGTCCCCCCAGACTACTACTACAAGATAGTCACGGCCAAGAGTGGTGATACAGGCACTCCGATCATCAATGCCTGGATGGAGTGGGATGGCTAGCAAAGTACCATATGATTAACTTAATCGGCAAGATCACCATCACCACCATCCAGGGGTTGAAAGGACAAGGTCGCCGTGCTCTCAAAATGGATGCCTGCTGACGTCATAGCGCTGCTGGTAGTATGCATCTGTGGTATATTATTAGGTATGGGGAGAGATACATTTATCGGGGCAGCCCTGGTGGCGGTGGTTACCGGCTATTTTGGGATCCGCGTCACCCCGCTGGGGGACCTTATCCAAGGCAAGAAAAAAAAGAGGTGAATTATGGCAGAACCAAGCAAAGCGGTTATCACTGATATTAGGGACATGCCGATCGTCAATCCGTCCGGCCAGGTCATGCCCGGTAAATTAGTATTTTACAGGGTCGACGGCACTCGTAACTACAGCACCTGGCTACCGGCTGACAAGGCCGACATGACCTCAATTATCGCTACGATCCAACGGGAGGAGTCCGAGCGGGCCAAGATCATGAGTCAGCCTATCGAAATACGGAAGTAACATGGCCGCCCAAGTATTAGTCCTTGCCATGGAGTATGTGCTGCCCACCTTGGGTGCGCTGACTATATCCATAGCTGGCGCTCTCACGTACTATAACCTGGTTGAGGATATTAAAGCCCAACTAGAGAGCTACCCGGGCGCTACTACCACCCAGAAGCGTACCATCCTCGAAACGCTCAGAATCCAGTTCGACCAGGCGTTTAACAACTCAGCGGTGATTTCCGAGCTGTCATTTTACGGGGTTGACGTGGTGATGGTACGGGCGGCCCTGCGGGATGCGATTGACGCTGAGCTGCAACATCTGGGGCAGGTTTATACTTTCCCCAGCTTTACCACGATCCAAGAGGCCACAACCTGGTACGGTGACGTCTGGGTGCGGTACACTCAGGGACTGGTAGGCCAAGACTATTTTGACCAGGCCATAACCTGGACAAATGCGGAGATTACTCGTATAGCTACCTCGGCAGCCGCTGCAGTGCTCGAGCCCACAGCCCCAACGCCCACAGTTCCGACGTCCTTCCCCACGTTTATGACAATCGAGGATGTCCAGGCCTGGTTCGGCACTGTGCTGGCCAGCTCGTTTGCAGGGCTGGTAACTCTGGAGTATGTGACTGCCGCTGGGACGTGGGCTAACGCTCAGATCGCCTTGCTGGCAATACAGGCCCAACTGGCAGGACTGCCGGTCACTTTACCAGGTGCCGGGGCGATTGCTGGGGCGACTACTGTAGTTATACCAGGCTTTGGTACGGCTCAGGTTACTGTCACAGTACAAGGGCAGGTTATCACTGGCCTGACGCCCACTGTCCCGATTGTCCAACCCTCTATACAGCCAATAGTAGTCTCTGCCCCGGACGTTGCTATCGGCCCGACCACTGTTAACGTAGAGGCTCCACCAGCTCCTAACGTCTGGGTTACACCCCAGCTCAGCATCGGGGCGCTGGAGGCCTCCCTGCTCACCTTGCCCCTGACTCTGAGCCAAACTCTAGTCGGTGCCCTAACCGCCTCCGCTGGCGGTATGAGTCATGCCGCAGCCCTGGGTCGTAACGCATGCTACGGATCTACCACCGCCGCCCTGCTGGCCAACATGCTGCCTACCGCGCTAGGCTTTTTCTCCATGCGGGCACTACAGTCAGATACTGGTATCGGTGGATGGGTCAAGGATCGCGCCGCGGACTGGATCGATGGGCTGGTTGATCCCCGTAAATACACACATGTAGAGACTATAGACGATCTGGTAGATAATGCCTCAAAAAAGCTGCGAGACGCCATGAGCTTTGGGCTCCAGGCCCACATGTGGGCAGTGCTGGCCGAGTCTAACTTTGTGCTCAAAAGCCTGGGGCTGGGACAGGTTGCCGGATTTATGGCCGACATGGCGGGTTTTCAACGCCTCGCTAAAGCGACCATCGGGGAGGTAGAAACTGCGGCACTGACTACCCCAGCTAAGTACCTGGCTAACCAACAACTGCGCCCCAACATCCCAGGCATGGGCGATCTCGAGATGATGTATGCCAAAAAAGAGATACCCTTTAACGCTCGTGAGGGCAACATAGGACTCTCGCAGGCGTTGGCGCTACAAGGATACAGCGATGAGTGGGCTAATATCTACAAAGAGCATCTGTTCATGGATCCTCGCCTGGGCGAGGTGATCCGCATCGGCCAGTTTTTCAGCCCCGCCCTGGTGCCCGCTTTGGCCAAGGCCCCGCCCAATGAGGGTAAGTGGCTAGAGGAGCGCGGGGTTAGCGCCGACGTTATCAACGGGCCAGACTGGTATTTTTACTGGCGGGCGATGAAAGGCGGCTACTCACCCGCCGACGTGCCCATTATAGCGGAGACTGCCAAACGGGCCACCGTCCGACGAGAGCAGACTCTTTTCCTGGATGCCGCAACCCGCCTGGTGCGGGACGGCTACAAAACTGCAGCTCAGGGCGAGGTATTGATCACAGAGGCCTGGGCCTTGTCTAACCCCATCACGGCCAGACTCCGAGCTATCGAGCTGCAGCAGGATTACAAGCTCCTGCAGGATACAAAGTCCATTATCATAATGAGCATGGCCCGAGGGCTGATCACCCGTGCCGAGGCCCGGGAACAGCTCGGGATCCTGGGACTAGACGGCCAACGGGTAGAGATCGAGGTCCTCAAGGGCACGCTGGGAATGCTGCCTGGTATGAGGCTGGAGATCTCCCGCCCCGAAGAGGTGCTGGAAGAGGCCGGAATGGAGGTTGAGTAGCATGGCAGTTGATATTAGGCCAGCCCTCAGCCTGGTGGCTCAGCGGATCGTCCTGGCTCCGCCGTCAGTGGCCGAGATCTCACCCAGCGGCAAGGGGACTCCCCAGAAACGCTACCGCGAGGGGTTGATCACCGAGCGGGAGTTCGGCGGGGAGATGCAATCGCTGGGATACTCAGCTCCAGCCATAGAGCAGGCGCTCACACAGGCCAAACTGGAGCGTGAGTTCGATCTTTTCAGCGACAAATTGTCGGCCCTGCAGGTGGCCTATGACAAGGATATAATCACCTACGAGCAGCTCAAGAGCCAGCTCCTGGAGCTGGTGCCTGACCAGCCGAAAGCCCTACAATTATTAGAGCTGTATGACTTCCGCAAGCGGCCTCAGCCCAAAGCTGTAGCCGCTGAAAAGGTGCCCACACTCACCGTGTCGCAGCTTTTGGCGGGCTACGTGGCGGGCACTCTCAGCGAGCCTCTGTTGCGCTCAGAGCTGGCCGAGCGGGGTTACAGCACTGAGGATATCGTGTTGCTGGTGAGCACCGAGGCTGCCAGACTGGCCAAGCCTACCCAAACGCAACGCAAGCTCCTCACACTAGCGCAGCTCAATGCGATGTTAGCCGCAGGGATCCTTACCACGGACGAGTTTTTGGGCGAGCTGCTGGCCCGCAACTACTCCGAGGAGGACGCCGCCCGCCTGCTGGGGCTGCAGATGATCAAGATCAACGCCCGGGCAGCGGCTTAGGGATTACCACCATGCCCTGGTCGTGGCGGCGGTTTGGTCTCCACTTTGGCATCGGCCTGGCCATCGGTATCTCCAACCTGCCTATCGCCCTGGGGATCACCGCACTGTTTATCCTCTACGAGCTCAGCGAGGATCGATGGTTGCGTGATCGGGCGTATATCGATGTCCAGGGAGCATTAGGCGGAGTGATCGTAATGGCGGTGCTGCGCTGGGGCCTGGCCCTGGCGGGGGTCGACCTGCTGAAGCTAACCCCCTAAATTTAGATCAACTGTTTGCAAAAACGGCTTCACCACGTGCCCAACAGAGGATAGCAACGTCCCAGGGTAGTATCTTTGTACCCCCTGACCTCATTTTGGTGTCAACACCTCTTGACTAACCCATTATAGCGTGCTATCATAGGGTTGGAAGCAAAAACAGAGAGGGGTAAGCATGAGTAAGAAGACCACCGTAGCCCAGGCCTGGAAGGCCTACGACGAGGCCATAGCCCAGGCCGTGAAGGCCTGCGACGAGGCCAAAGCCCAGGCCTGGAAGGCCTACGACGAGGCCGTAGCCCAGGCCTGGAAGGCCTACGACGAGGCCAAAGCCCCGGCCTGGAAGGCCTGCGACGAGGCTACAGCCCCGGCCGTGAAGGCCTGCGACGAGGCCAAAGCCCAGGCCGTGAAGGCCTACGACGAGGCCGTAGCCCCGGCCGTGAAGGCCTGCGACGAGGCTACAGCCCAGGCCAGGAAGGCCTACGACGAGGCCGTAGCCCAGGCCTGGAAGGCCTACGACGAGGCCGTAGCCCAGGCCGTGAAGGCCTGCGACGAGGCCAAAGCCCCGGCCTGGAAGGCCTACGACGAGGCCGTAGCCCCGGCCGTGAAGGCCTGCGACGAGGCCGTAGCCCAGGCCAGGAAGGCCTACGACGAGGCCATAGCCCAGGCCAGGAAGGCCTACGACGAGGCCGTAGCCCAGGCCGTGAAGGCCTGCGACGAGGCCGTAGCCCCGGCCGTGAAGGCCTGCGACGAGGCCGTAGCCCAGGCCGTGAAGGCCTGCGACGAGGCTACAGCCCCGGCCGTGAAGGCCTGCGACGAGGCCAAAGCCCAGGCCGTGAAGGCCTACGACGAGGCCGTAGCCCCGGCCGTGAAGGCCTGCGACGAGGCCGTAGCCCAGGCCGTGAAGGCCTGCGACGAGGCCGTAGCCCAAATAAGAAAGAGGAGGGCATGATCGAGAAACGTTGGAAAGCCCAGGAGCGACGCATAGCCCGAGCTCTCAACTGCGTGCGCCTCAAGCGGGGCGGCGAGCCAGGACCCGACCTGGAGAATGAGGTGCTCAAAGTGGAGGTCAAAGACCGAGCCGAGTTGCCGGCCTGGATTATAGCCGGCCTGGCTCAGGCACGGGGATTTACCTCGCCCAGCCAGCTCGGAATCCTGGTGCTCACCAGCAACTCTACCCGCCAGGCGCTGGTGGTGATGGACCTGCGGGACTATCAGGATTGGTACGTGGGAACGCCACGAAAGGAGAGAGCGGGAAAATGACCAAAGAGGAGATTATCGAGCTGCAGGAGTGCACGTCACGCGCCCGGGCGCTGTTTTGGGAGCTGCTGGAGCGGGGACAGCACCCCTCGGAGGATCACGCCAGAGCGGTGTTTACCTGCTTTTTTGCCCTGGACAAAGTGTGCGATCTGGTATCCAAGTTTATCACCCAGCTACCGCTGGAGGAGCCGGCTCAGCCAGCGCCTCAGGCCCCGCTCATGGCGGCGGATCTACCCGAGTTTGCTACTCCGGTGACAGACTCGCTGTGGCCGCCCGAACCTCCGGTTGCGCCCAGGAGGAGAAAGAAGGTTAAACCATGAAGTGCCCACTGTTTATCCTGACTGATCTGCGTACTCAGATGGGCGAGGAGACGGGGATTGGAGATTGTAGCGAGGAGGGGTGCGCCTGGTGGATCAACCTTAAGAGGGACTGCGCGATAAAGGCCCTGGCAATACACCTTCAAATCATCGCCGAGGCGGTGAGCAAATGAGCCAGCAAACAGGACCCGAGCTCATCGACAAAACCCGCTCCCTGGCCATGTTCCCGGGCAAACAGGATGCCGGGGACCGCAAACCTGTTTCCAGGGAGGCGGCTATCGCCCTAATCAACTGGGCTAAACAGTACGGCCTGGACGCCTGGTCTGGGCATGTCTGCTATATGTACGGGCAGCCGTACATCACTGAGCGGGGGGTGCTCTATAACTCCAACAAGCAGCATGACTACAGAGGCTACTCAGTAGAGGTGATAACAGAGAGTCAGTACGCTGTGCTGGGCTATCCCGATGCGATCTCGATATGGGTGTGTCACGTGTTTGCCAAGGATCGGGATGTCACTATCGACGAGTGGGGAGTGGTGGACAAATCGGAGATCGACAAGCTCAAGCGCCAGGTGGAGGCCGGAGTGCGCAAAGAGCACCAGCCCGGCACTGTGGACGAAACTCTGATCCAAAACATAGTGGCCGATAAGCTCTCCTACTTGCCGCTCTGCCGTGCTCCCAGCACCATGGCACGGACCCGGGCTATTCGCCGGGCGCACCTAAAAGCCTACCCAGTCGGGCCGCCGGAGATAGAAAATGAGCCAGAGCCTTAATTGCTGGTATTGTGGACGGGATACCATGAAGGAGATGCCCGATCAGGTGCACCGGCACAGTAGATGTACCATGTGCGGGGCTACCCACTGCGACCTGCCCCAAATAAGCTCACCAGCCTACACCGAGCGGGGCGGAAACGCCCCAGGCAAGAGAGTCCGAACTCCGACCAGAGGCGCTATCCCCCAAAAAAGGCGTAAATGACAGTTAATGGTAAACGTTTGGTAAACACGTTCAGGAGGTTTAAACATGCCTGAGAATCCCTATCCCAAAATGATCGACTGCGATTGCAGCGGACATTCCGTGGGCAATCCGCTGCATACCGCCTGGCAGCAGGGCTGGGAGGAGGGCTTTTGGGACTGCCTCTCCCACCCGGTGGCGGCTAGAGCCACGGCCAAAAGCGCCGCCCCCCCTCAAAAGAAACTTGACATAAGAGACTAACATGGTTATGTGGGATAACTGGTTAGATCAGCTAGCAACTGTGGCACTAATGTGGCTAGCGATGCATCGCTACGGGTGGATTTGATACCTTTGCAACAGAAAAGGCCCAGACGTTCTGCGGGGAGCATCTGGGCCTTTTCTTGCCCTATTGACAGACCACCTGGCGGTGGTCTATCATTGGGATTGACTAATCGATAAGGTCATAATATCAGGACGGACGTTCTGTGTCAAGCCCCAAACTTTCCAAGCTGAGGCTTAAGGAGGAGAAACTGTGTCTTTTTTACTGTCCGGGGGCGGGCTAGCTTTGTCCCCTAGGGTTTTCCCCCAGACCCCCTTTCCGTTACCCCTATCGAGATTTATTTCTACCGAAAGAAAGAAAGAAAGAAGTACTGCTACAGTACACGGTGATTTTTCTTTCTTACTTTCTTTCATAAAAGAATAATTACGGAGGATCCGGTGAAGTGCTTATATTGTGAGTATGAGGCTAAAACCGACGAGCAACTACACGTACACCAAAATAAGTTCCACGAGCGATTGCTAGCGATAAAAGGCAATGAGCAAGCGGAGGACGGATCCGCTGGGGCAGTTAAGGAACATCCTGAGTGGCCCCGGCCTCACCGTAACGGCATCGGGTTTAAGGATTGTCCCGCCTGCCACGGCGTGGGCATGGTAACGCTACACCTGCCAATGAGCGACGAACGCTGGGGCAATGCGTTCTACTGCCCAAAATGCTACCCAGGAGTAGGCGCCGTCCCACGCTACGGCAAAAAGCCAGGCTGGGACATGAAAAAACGACCTGATACCGATGAGCTAAATGCCATAGGCGACGCTGCCATAAAAGAGAGAGAGGCACGCTGGGAGAAGGCAGCTGAGGCCCAGCTAGCCTATGACAAGAGCAAAAAGGCTGTGCTATAATGCCAGCCAGGAGGTGAGACAATGAAATTGCGCCAGATACCCTGTGATCAGATACGGGTGCCGGCGGTACGAGTGACTGCTGTCTATGACGAGGAGCACCTGGCGTTACTACGCAGCTCCCTGGAGGCAATGGGCACTGTCAACCCTATCATCGTGGTGGCCGTTGACGGAGGCTTTGAGGTGGTGGACGGGCTGCACCGCTGGCAAGAGGCCAAGTCCCGCGGCGCAACGACAATCCCCGCGGTGGTACAAGAGGGCGGACCGGCGGAGTCCCTGCTGATGAACCTGGTCCTTAACAAAGTCCGCGGCAAAGTGAAGGCGTCAGAAATGGTAGCAGTTATACAGGAGCTGTGGAAAACTCACCAGATGGACTCTGATGCCATCGCCGCCAAGACAGGGCTGACACGAGACTACATCGAAAAGCTCCAGACTATCTCCACCGCATCGATCCCGCTCAAACAGGCACTCGAGGAGGAGCGGATCGGCGTGGGTGCCGCATATGAGATCTCGCGCTTGCCCAGCCCACTACAGCAGGAGCAGGTGCTCAATCAGCAC
>Ga0299915_10002510_pt1 | contig 13397 bp, 18 predicted proteins | sample RVTome_13_FD_200263 | JGI IMG/M metagenome (GOLD analysis project Ga0299915, IMG submission 200263) | Soil microbial communities from uranium-contaminated site in the Upper Colorado River Basin, Wyoming, United States - RVT92D227 (version 2) ...
CTCCGGGTAGGTGAGCTTCCGCTTCATCATCATTGGACCTTCTTTATCGGAGTCGGTAGTCCTATCTCCCGGACCGTAGCTCGATGCCCATCGAGAGCGAGGTCCTCCAGGGAAGAGACCCTGACGCTCAGCTCCTTGACCTGCACGGCGAGCCTGAGGACATCGCGGGCGATGACGGCGAGCTTGTCCTCGACTTCCTTCTCAATCACAGATGGTCACCTTCGTAGAACCGCACTTCGGGCACTCAAGGTCCTCTCGGCGTTCAGGCAGCTTCTCCACTTCCCACTTCCAGTCGCACCAGCGACACTCTAATTTTCTCGGTATCATTTTACCCACTTCCAGGTCGAGCTGTTGCACCCGATGAGCTTCATCCTCTTCAGGTACACTCGTATCTCCTCAAGACGCTTGGGCTCGACGTGACAGGTCTTGAGAATCTCCACCTCATCGACCTCGCCCACCTTCCTGACGAAGTACTTGACCTTCGAGCAGTCGGGCTGGTCGGAGATGATGGAGCGCAACTCTTGAGCACCGTTGATGTAGACCTCTGCTTCCTTGATGGCAGCATCCATCTCGGGCATCTCGATGGTGTTCGGGTTCGGGCAGAAGGAGAGGCCGTCGTACTCGTTGATGACAGCGAGTTTCAAGGCGAGGATGATGCCTCTCTTCGCTGCAGCACCATCGAGCTGACCTTTGTCGATGCGGTCGTCGAGGTCCTTCTCCCAGAGGTCGAGAAGGTTCTTGGCATCCGGGTGAAGGATATGTTCACACTTCCCGGTGATGAGGTTCGGCATCGCAACAGAATAGTCGGAGCAGAGCTGAGCGAAGTCGCTGTCCATCTGAGGTGTCACCGTCGGCAGAGAAATAGTAGGACGCCGAGGCACACCGAAGACGACAGCAGGTCGCTGGAGATACCCCTGGTCGGCGTGAACTGGTTTCAGGTAGTCGATGGCGACCGATGGAGTGCAGCCCCAGAGAGATGAGATGTAGAGCGGAGGGATGTGGATGTCCTTGTCCTGTTGGGAGTAGAGCTTGTCGAGAGAATCATTGTCGAAGAGAAGACAGAGGTCATCGGCGATGCCCGAGCCGAAGTCCTTCCCCATCGTTGCGAACAGCGTACCGATTTCAGAATGGAACCAGAAGAACTGGTCGCCGTCCTTCGCCTTCCTGGACAGTTGCTTCTCGAAGGACTCGGTGCCTGCGGGGTTCCTGATGGAGAAGTCGACATCGGGGAAGTTCTTGACAACAGCATTGAGAAGAACCTGATGAGCAAAGTCGATGACACTCGACTTCATCGTAGTACTCGACTCGCCGACGAGGATTCCGTTGATGCAGGGAGAGATGCGCTTGCGTCCTCTCTTGATGAAGACCTTCGAGCCGATGGGCCAGCTCAGCACTGCAGCAGAAGAGAGTTCGGGATAGCCATCGCTCGCCATCGGATAGTGAGAGCGGAGGACCTGATGGAAGGTCGCTCGCCATCCCATCGCTCAGACCTTCTCGAAGGTGACGATTAGGATTTCGCCTGCCTCAATCTCCAGCTTCTTGACAATCTCAGAAGGGATGACAATCCCTCGGGACCAAGGTCCCCACATTCTTGCAGTAACAGTTGCCGTAAGCCTTCTCATCGTACAGTCATCGACTCGTCGGCTATATAATGTTTTTAGTAGGTGTCCTTGCTTCACAGAGTTTGTAAGTATGTGAGACGGTCGGGTGAAAATCCTCTCTTCCCTCTGTAACTCCTATCTCTCCTACTCTCTCCTTCTCTCTCCCTACGCGCTCCTCCCTTAAGGTCGTCGCGTAGGGGTTAGGGTACTAGGGGAAGGGGATTTAGGAAGGGGGGCGCGGGTCTCGGGGGGTAGGTTCGAGAGCCTCGAAATCTTGCTCGCTGTTGTACCCGCGTTGTAGCATATGAGAGGAATCCGAGAGGCGGCCACCCCGGCTCTCAGTCCCTTCAGACACAATATATGCGAGGAACGACTGCTAGGTTTCCTCCCGAAACAGGAGAACAACCACGACGACGGCGACGGAGACGACGACGGGACGACGAAGGCTTCAAGTACTTCGCTGACCCATTACTTGCTGCCTGCTTTGTCTGGGTTTCCTAGACGAAACAGGAGAACAACCACCCGCTGGGCGAGGTCAAGTACGGAGAAATCCCCGAACGACCATAGACCCTAGCGGGCCATTTTTCCAACCCGAGCCGCCTGCCGCGCACCGAGCTTCTCCAGGGTCGGTCGGTAGGTGGCCCCTGGAGTAATCGTTATGGAAGAACAACAGCAGCAGATGTGTCCGAAGTGCTATGAGCGCAACAGAGCCTGGTCGATGTATCAGGTCTGTCCGTTCTGCGGAGCGAAGGGAAAGCCTGCGAGCGAGGTCTATGAGAAGTTCACGGAACCCGAGGTCAAAGCCAAGTGGCCGACCTGGCAGAAAAGGCTTCATTACATCGACGTAGAGCTTGCAGGAAGGAGTCAGCAGACACCTACCCCTATGAAGCCCGAGGACCACGCCCCATACTCCCCAGAGGAGCTTAGGCTCGTCATCTTGAAGAAGATACCTAACCCGAGCGGGAAAGGCTGCGACTGGTGCGGAGGCCCTTGGAAGACAAGAGAAGAAGGACCTCGGATGTGCAACCGATGTTGGAACAACAGGGAGCAGATTGGGGCGAAAATCGGCTTATCCCAAGGCATCGACTTCTTCGGCGTGAGTTCCTGTATTATCGCGGCACAGCGGGCCCTACAGTAGCTCCTAGAAGTATCTACAGGACAGACCCCCGGTCAAGATACCCCGAAGCTCTCAACGCCTTCTCGTCTTCGAGTAGGCTACGATGCGGGCTATCTTCCTCGCCCTCGCTCTGCCGTAGCCCTTCCTCCGATATGCTCGGAAGATTCTCGCTTCCAACTTCTTGCGGCAGACCACTGTCACCACGCTCCCCATACGAGAGAGACGTAGAGGCAGCCGATGAATATCATCTCACCGATGATGAACCAGATGAAGCCCTGGAAGCCTCTCTCCCTGCCGTACTTGAAGTAGAGAGCGGGGAAGCACACCATCCCGAAGAACCCGAAGATGCCCATCACCGTCAGAATCCCGCTGGTGGCTATCCAATTCCAGCCTCGCATCTGGTCCGTCGGGACCTTTATCGTGATGGTGTAGTTCTGCCATGCCGTCAGGCCGTCGAGGGTCGCGGTGAGGTTGACGTTCACCCAGCCCGGAGTGGATGAGGACCCGGTGACCCGGTGTGTGGTCGCGTTGTAGCTGAAGCCAGTCGCGTTGCCCGTCATCGTGATGACCACTGAGCCCACTGGTCCGTTGGTCGTGACGTAGTAGACGTAAGCGAAGTCCTCATAGACGGAGGTGACCGGAGTGCTCGTGAAGAGGAGCGATGCAGCGATGGTCACCGTGAAGTTCTGCCAAGTGGTCGCTCCTCTCACATTCGTAGCAAGTATGTTCGCTGAGAAGGGACCGTACTGAAGAAGGGTAGGAGTGCCGGAAAGGACTCCGGTCCCGGAAACTATGGTGGCCCAGGCGGTGATGGTGCCCGAGACACTGAATGTCACGGACTCGTTGCAGTTCGCGTCGTAGCTGTACAGAAGGAGAGAGAAGCCCGTCGTTGTCGGAGTGCTCGTGAAGGTAGGATGCCACACTGCGGTCACGGTGAGCGAGTAGTTCTGGTAGGCGTACTTGTTCCCATCGTACACGGTGAGCTTGATTGAATGGACGCCAGCGACACCGATGGCGGGGGTTCCCCAGAGAGTGTTGTTCCCAGATGAGAATGTGAGGAAGGAGGGCTTCTCGGTACAGGCGAATGTCAGCCCTGCGCCCTCGGAGTCAGAGCCCGTCATCGTGTAGGTGTACTCGTATGTCTCGACAACAGACAGGGTCGGAGAGCTGGTGAAGGCAGGAGCTATGTTGGTGATTGTCACGGTGAAGTTCTGCCAGACCAGGTTCGTCCCATCGCTCACATTGACGTGCACGTAGTAAGTGGTGTTCGCGTGAGGGTGAGATGCAGAGATTACTCCGGTCAAGGGGACTATCCCGATGCCGGGCATATCGCTCTCGACCCCGTAGGTGAGGGTCGGGTCATCGGAGTCGGTCGCATCAGCATCGTAGCTGTAGTCCGATGCCCAGCTGCAGGTCGTCACTGGAGAACTGGTGAAGGAGGGAGGAAGGTTCTCAACGGTGATGGAGAAGTTCTGCCAGACGATGTTGAAGCCGTCGGTGACGTTGACGTGGATGTAGTAGGTCCCTGGTGTGTGGGGCTGAGTCCTTGAGACCACTCCGGTACCAGGAACTATGGAGAGGCCGGACCAGTCGGTCTCAAGTCCGAAGGTCAGGGTCTGACCCTCGGGGTCCGTGGCGTTCGCGTCGTAGTTGAAATCGAGGACGTAACTCCAGGACCCAGAAGGAGGAGTCGATGTGAAGTAGGGAAGCTCGTTCGAGATGGTGAGAGAGAAGTTCTGCCAGGTCCACTGCTTGATGGTCGCGTTCCCGTTGTCCGTCGCAGCCGAGATGTGGACGTAGTAGGTCCCTTCGGTGAGAGGCTTCGTCTCCTGAATCAGTCCGGTGCCGTGGTCGATGGTCAGTCCTCCGGGATAGTCGGTCGAGACATCGTAGTAGATGGTCTGGGACTCGGGGTCTGTCGCGTTCGCATCATAGTAGAGGTCGACGAAGTAGTTCCAGGTCGTGGGCGGGGTGCTCGTGAAGCTCACCGCGCTGTTGGTCACGGTAATCGAGGTGTTCTTCCAGGCATAGCCGATGCCGTCGGAGGCGCTCACGTGAAGATAGTAGGTCCCAGGAGTAAAGAAGTGAGTGCCGGAGATGACCCCCGTCGAGGTGTTGATGGTCACCACATCGTTCCCGCTCCATTCCCAGTCCGTTTCGAGAGCGTAGGTTATCGGGTCACTGTCGGAATCGGTCGCGTTGTAGTCCTCGGAGAAGTCGTCCTTGTAGCTCCAGGTGGTAGGAGGAGTGTTCGTGAAGACCGGAAGGTTGTTACCGATGGTGACGGTGTAGAACTGCCAGGAGACGTTCGCAGTGCCGTCGCTCGCGGAGATGTGAAGATAGAACGTCCCGATGGAATGAGGAGCGGTCTTGGTCACTTCCCCGGTCCCGGAGTCGATGGCGACGTCACCTCCGAGATTGGTCGTGAGCCCGTATGCGAGCGTCATCCCCTCGGGGTCAGTGGCGTTGGAATCGTAGACGTAGTTGCCGTGCCCCCAGGTCGTGCTGTATCCTCCGATGATGTTCTTGTAGTAATTCCCCCAATAGCGATAGGGGATTGGAGTGATTCCGCTGCCCAAGGCCCCGGAGGTGGTCCAGTCGGCATTGGGAATCAAGACCTTGGAATAGGAAGTGCCAGTCACTACGGCGCCCATCCCATAGATGAGCAGAGGCTGGTTCAAAGTGTTCATCGAGACGGACATCACCATCGGCCCGGCTATCAGGGTCGCTGCGGACCAGGTGCTCGCGGGCCAGGAGTAGGAATAGTTGGTCATCGTCGTCGTAGGGGTGGACCAGGTGTGAGAGTGGCTCGCATAGTCGGCTCCGACGGTAGAACCGAAGTAGCTCAGGGGAGCCCCGGTCGCGGAGGAGTTGACCTTCATCCAGACCCACATCGTCACGGTCAAGGTGGAAGGAGGGGTCGGGCTCGCGGGCAGGTTGTTCAGATAGGGGTAGTAGTACTGCATGGCACCGACGGACTGAAGGAGATATGCAGCACCGTCCGGGGTGTAGGAAGTCGTCAAAGACGTCGAAGTCGGAGGAGTGGAGGTGAACGTGGGCTGGGTGTTCTGGATGTCGAAAGTGTAGTTCTGCCAGGAGCAGACCTTGCCGTTGGTGCTGGTGGCGTGGAAGCTCACTGTAGCCGTCTGAGTCGTGATGGTGGTCGAGAGCCTGCCCCAGAGAGTGGAGTTGCCCGAAGTCCAAGTGAGGAAGGAGGGCTTGGTATCATATGTCAGAGAGGCGGACTCGTTGAGAGTGACGGTGTAAGAGTAGGCATCGTTGGGCCACCAGTAACCGGAGTGAGGAGCCGTCGGCGGAGTGCTGGTGAAGGTAGAGGCCCATCCGTAGTTCACGGTCACTATCATCCCCATCTGAGTGACACGGAGTTCCTTGTTGTCCTGAGTGTACATCCGAGTGACGAGCCCGTTCACGTCGGAGAGGGTCCACGCACTCGAAGTAGCAGGGTTCGTGGTGATGGCTCCGCTGGTCAGGTTGGTGTAGGTGTTCGGGACGGTCGTGGAAATCTCAGCATAGTAAGTGCTCCCGATGTAGAAACCTGCACGGACGGTGACCGACCCTCCACCGTTGAGCCTCGCAATCACCCAAAGCTCGACGCTCACGATGGACTTGATTTCTCCAGAGCATCCGACAGGGACCGCGGACCAGCCGAGGTGCTCATAGGTGTTGATGGTGTTCGTGTAGAGGTAGTCGGTGTCGCCATTGCCTCCGGCGGTGGTCTCATCGACCGCCTGATAGTGGATGCTGTAGCTCACTGTGATATAAGCATCGTAGGAGCCACCGTCGAGGTCGTTGCCCCAGCTCGCATCCCCGGTCCCTGCGTAGAGGGTGGAGAAGCCGACATAGATTGTCCTGTTCGTGTTGAACTGGGTCTGCCAGATGGATGAGGAACCGCTCGCGGAGTAGTAGGTGTTGACCGTGGCGCCCATCGTGATGTTGAAGGCGACATTGGCGTTGTTGAACCAGTAGCCATACTTGGTCGAATCGGTCTCGGTGCCGTCGATGGCTCCGACTCCAGTGATGAAGTTGTAGGCGCCGGAGAAGCCGAACGCCGAGGAGGCGTGGACGCCCATCGGGACCCCGGTCGGGATGGTCGTGTAGGTGAAGGCGTCATAGACAGTGATGGAAGTAAGGAGGGCCTCAGTCGGAATCGAGGAGAGGTCGAAGGAGAGCAGGTTGTATCTCGTGTAGTAGGTAGAGTATGGCCGCGAGATGTATGCCTGTGTCGTCAGGGAGTCCTTGTAGGCGATGGTCGCGGCATAGATGCTTCCAGAGGAGCCACTCGTCGTGGAACTCCAGGCAGCTACGACATCCTCGTTCGGTCTGATGATGACGGTCTGCACTCCTGTCGGCTGAGCACCGATGAGGGGGAACATCGAGACGACGAGCAGGAACACCAGGAAGGCTGGAGCTACAGAGCGCTTGAACTTCTTAGAGAACGTTCTCTTAGGCTTGATGAAGTTGAGGTTCAACTTCTTCACTCGTTCGTCCATGTCCTTCTGCACTTCAACCGCCTCCATATGCTCTCGTGATGAACTCATAGAGAAGGAAGGCGATGGCAGCCCAGAGGGCGATGGTGATGGCCCAGCTCAGGTACGGGACCTCAGGCATAATCTGACCTGTGAGCAGTGCCACGACGTCGGTGAGGAAGTTCCAGATTGAGTCCCACCAGTCGGGCTCGGTCTCGGGTGCGCCTGGGTCCGTCCTCAATCCTATCTTGATGTTGAAGTCGTTCTTGGTGAAGAGGTCGTCGGTGAAAGCACTCGCAGAGCTTGCAGTGATGACGATGACATAGGCGGCCTTGTCGAACCCGTTGATGCTCAGGACGACAGAAGCGCTGGTCGTGTAGGTCGCGTTGTGAGCGTCGGTTATGTCAGAGAGCGAGAGGGCCATCCTGTCCACATAGGGCCAGTTGTGCTGCTCGATGGCGATGTAGTTCTTGTAGCTCTCCCAGGGAACAGTGATGAACCATCCGTGATAGTTGGTGCTGTTCCTGACAGTGGTCACTGAGAAGGGGTCGGCGTTGTCCGGTTCCCAGAAACTGGTGGCCTTCGCGTTGGGGAGACCGTTGTAGTTGTTAGTAGCATTGGCCCAGGTATAGTCCCTGCCAGCTACTGGAACGAAAGCAGTGTAGCTGATGCCGTTCAGGTTCGTCTGTGATGGGATGGCTCCCTCTGGTGCAGTGTCAGTCTCCATCCAAGAGACCAGAGCTGCAGCTGTTGCGATGAAGACGACGACCACGATGAACATAGGTCCGATGCGCTCAGCGCTTGACATCAGTCACCTCTCAACCAGTCGGCCATCTGCTTCGCGAAGAGCGCGGAGACAAGCAGGATTATCACGACCATCAGATAGATTGGGAGCCAACCTATCGCTGTCAGCAGTGCGACGACAGAGATGAGAACCACGGCTATGCCGATGAGTTCTATCTTCGCGACCGCAAGTACCAGGCCAATCATCGTGACGATACCGATGCTCATCACCAGTCCGCCAGTGACATCTCCTGAAGGAAGACCGAGCACTGAGTTGACCAGGTCGGGTAAGTCGTACAAAGCCATTGTTCAATCACCCCCTCTCAGTCCGAGCTGTACTGCACCCTCGATGATGACGGTGAGACCGATGGCGAGACCGACCACCATCCAGGCAAGACCATAGTCGAGGAAGACGAGGAGTGCCGATGCAATCCAGAAGAAGCCGGAGAGGAACATCCAGTGATACTCTCCCTTCTGCATCCCCCAGATTACGAGACCGAAACAGATGACGAGGGAGAGGATGAGAGTGCCGGAGATGGCCTTGTCGTTATCGCTCGCGACCCAGCCTCCGGGAGCTGGAACGATGTTCACCTGCACGGTGAAGTTCTGATATGCGTAGGTCTCGACCTCAGCGATGGTGTCGTGCAAGGTGATGTTCACGTAGCAGACCCCGATGTCGTCCTCGGTCGGGATGCCGGAGAGATTCCAGTCGGTGAGAAGTATGGACCAGGTGGCGTCAGTCTTGACGGTGATGTTGCCGACCCAGTTGTTGTCGCTCGTGATGTTGTAGTAGAAGACAGTGTTGGGTTCAACGACCGCCGTCGGTGGAGTAGAAGTGATTGCCAGTGCGCTTGCTGAGGATGAGAAAAATAGAAGGAAGGCCGCTGTTACCAGCGGCACCATTACGGCGAGCAGTCGTCTGCCTGTTAGCATCAAGGCTCACACTCCTGACCCTATTGATTGAAGGGTAGAAGAGGGTTTGCTTTCGAGCAGACCTACTTCTTCCGGCGGAACGCGACCATCGCGACTCCAATGGTAGCCAGTGCTACGGCCAGCCAATAGAAGACCGGGATGATTCCCACGATGCCCGTCAGGTTGTCGCCGACGTAGTTCGGACCAGTGGCGTTCTGCAGGTCTGCGATGTAGCTCGACAGCAAGCTGACGTACAGCACTGCAGCAACTACGACCATTACGACCACCGATATGAGGGCCGTCTCAACGCCCGGTTCTCCTCGGACATCTCGTCTTAGGTTCAGGTAATGCACCTCCGTCCTTTCATTAGAGCCTCTCGTAGATATACTGTTGGTGAAGGACAGCGACGTTTGCCGCACTGTCTGTCCCCTTCCGCTCTTTCCCAAGGAAAATGAGTTCAGCAGCGACAGTTGCATCGCTCCCATCCTTCTAAGTAAGTGCAGAGGCCGGGCCTCGGTCTCGTCTGTCTCGCTCTTTCTCAAGCGCCTCGGCGAACTCGTCCGTCCTGTCTTTAGAGTATGTAGAATAGTTCCAACCGGGCACGAGAAGAGAGACTGGCTTCACCTCTTCGACTTTGATTCCGAGGACGGTCGAGACGATGCCCATAAGATACAACACCGGGAGCAGGTCGATGATGACGTCTATCTGTCGTTGACTATCCGGCATACGTTCTCCTTCCGTGTGCCAATCAACTCAGCTATCTGTTTCTGGGAATACTTCGGGTCACTGCCGAGGAGCTGGATGAGCTTGTCGCGCTGAGTCGTCACGAGCTGGACACGAGAGGAGTCGGGTGGACCTCCATCCTCCGATGCGAACTCGTCGATGAAGATGTGCTTCTTAATCTCGTACTCATGCCAGAAGTCATCATCGAGTTCCTCGAAGACGAAACCGCACAGAGGTCGCCAGAAGAGATTGAGCTTCCATCGGTTGTAGACTCCCTCGCGCAACTCGGCGAATCCTCGCTGACCATCGAGGACCGATGTGCATATCCAGAAGTCCATAGCTTCTCTGATGTCACCGACGAGGAGGTTCCGGTGCGGGAGACAGACGATGACCGTCTGGAGCTTGGCGCCGATAATCTGCATCAGCTTGCCCATCTCCTTGATGGCTCTCTGTTGCCAATCTTTATTGTAGAGAGCGAAGCCACCTTCATCGAGCACTGCGACAGAGTGATAGCCTTTCTTGATGTCCGTCGGTGGCATCGTCCCGAGAAGATGTCGGAAGTCTTCGAGCCTGAAGGCCACGCGCTCCACCGGGAACTTCGGGTCGAGCCTCCGAGCGAGCTGGCAGGCGTAGGTGGTCTTGCCAGTCCGTCTCGGTCCTGAGATGAGGATGAAGTTGTGGAAGCCGTTGATGTTCCTCTCCTTGCATCGTTCGACGATGTAGTCTGTGATGCGAGAGTCGTAGATGGGGACGACCTGCTTCGAGTTCCTGGTAGAGCCGATGGAGTACTCTTCAGTTATCATACCGACGGTGACCGGGTGACCGTTCGCGATGAGCTTGACATCACGGGGGAGTTCTTTGCTCAAGTAACCACTCCTGTCGTTCCTTCTCTATCTTCTTGGCGAGAGCTATCTCCTGGGCCTCGGCTTCCTGCTCTACCTGCTCCAGCTCCATCTCCAGCTTCTGCTTGTCCCACTGGGGCATCTCGTCGATGTGCTTGATGAGCTTGTGGACCATCAGCCTGATGCGCCTGATGGAGAGCATACCAATCTTGTAGCCGCAGTTCGGGCACTTTATCTCGGCGGCTTTCAAGGCCCCTTCCTCCGAGCCTTCAACATATCGGTGACCTCGCGGAGGCCGACCTCGGAGACTTCCTGCTGTTCAAGAGAGCTGAGGGCCTTGACGACGTCGTCGCTCCTCTGTCCCTTGTATGCCATCATCAGCTGCTGGTCGACCTCGACCATCTTGGAAAAGAACGGGTCGTCGAGAGAGAGCGATGCCATATACCAGGCCTTCTGTCCGCGCACGACGAGACGAGTCCTGTCGTACTGTCCCTTCTCTGGAGTCCGGTCCAGACCTTCAGTCAGCCAAGCCGTCAACTTTTTCTTTGGGTCATCTGCCACGGTTCTTCCTCCTCAGTATCTCGCGAGTCCGAGCTGAATCTTCCTCGAAATTTTTCGCCGCTCTGGCACACCAATCATTCCACAGTTGTCGCATATGAGAGAAGTTCACGCTCAACCACCTGACCAAGAGCCAACAGAAGACTGGGACACAGAGCCCCAGCCCGAACATCATATAGAGGTACTCCATCTCTCCAGCCATTCAAAAGTTAATCCTCCCTGTAGCGAGTAGAAGCAGGAATATCACCGCGACGAGGAGGATGATGAGGAGCGTCGGAGTCAACTTGAACCCGCCGTAGCTCAGCTTCTTGTCGTAGTCCTTGTAGAGCTTCGAGAGGGCCACCCCAGCGACCACAGCGGGCGTCCACTTCTCATCGGACTGGTCCAGGAACTTCAGTGGAGGCTCGGGTACCTCTACAGCGTGGAGAGGGTCCGCTGGTTCCTTGAAGACCAGGAGACCTGTCGCGTGATACCATTGATAGATGTAGAGGTAACACATCGACCAGGGGTTCCAGGGATTGTAGGACTTCCAGGGACACCAACCGTGCAGGTATGAGACCTGGTTGTGGTCGATTCGGTACTTGTGCCCGTTGTACCCGATGGTCTTCAGAACATCGAACTTCTCGGGCGTGACGTGCCACATCTTGTACGCTCCGCCCTGGAGCAGCAGCAGGATGATGTAGTGCGAGTAGGCCTTCAAGCGTTCCATCAGAACCACCCTGCCTGCTTCATCATCAGCACGAGACAGACCCAGATGACTGCGAGCCCGACGACCGTGATGGCCCAGAACCAAGTGCCGAGGAAGCCACCGAACTCCCGCTCAAAGTGACGGAGTTTATCAACCAAGGATGCTCACCCCGAGGGTCGCCCAGATGATGACGAAAGCAGTGAGGTACATCGCGATGGCGCTCACGATGACACAGCCCGCATAGAAGAGCCGGATGACCGCGTCGATGATTCTCCGCCAGAAGAGTCTTCCAGAGTTGATTCCTCTGTAGTGATACTTCAGGCGCTCGGTCTCGATGATGGTGTTGCGGACCACTGCATCTCCCTCGGGAGCAGTGATGCCCTGACGTACCAGCATAATCGCGTCCTTCTTGTGGTCGATGTCCTTCCAGACGCTCCCGGCGGTCAACACGTGGAAGCCGTCAGCAAGCTCCACCTGTCTGTAGCTCGGAGAGATTTCTTCGGCGTAGGCGTGTCCACTGTATGTCAGATAGATTGTCTTCACGTTCTCCCTCCTAGTTTCTCCCATTGAATGAGGTCGATATAGTTCTGCTGAACGACCCGTCTGCTGCAGCCCATCTTCTGGGCTATGAGAGCGATGAAGTCCGGCGGAGGAGGATTCTGCTCCATCAGATTGCGAAGCTCCTGGAGACAGTAAGTGTGACGCAAAGTCTGGGGGGAACACTCTGGATGACCGATGCGAGAGCCGACCCTTGAGACAAGACCGTAGTAGCCTCGGGGAGTGAGCTTCCTGCCCCGAGCGAGCCACCATTTTAACTTCGGTTGAAGGTCCCGAGGAACCATCTCTCTCCTCGGAGCAGCGTTCTTCACGCGCTTCCAGAATAGGAAGTCTCCTTCGAGCGTGAGCTTCTCAGACGCGAGAGATACGTCGCGTGAGTGCATCCCACATCTCAACATAAGCCAGATAGGAATAAATTCATTATCACTCTCACAGGCTCCGATGAGCCGCCTCTGTTCCTCCTCTTCAAAGATAGCCGTCTTCTGTGTCATCTTCCTTTCCTCCGATAAGCCTTCAAGTCGGGGCTCTCGCGCTTGTGCGGGCAGAGACCGCCGTTGTGTGCCCGCCCGAAGTTGCAGTTATAACAAAGAATGCGATACCTGTCGGGGCGATACTCGGAGAGGACCTCCTTCATCAGCGCAACCCGGTTCGTGGATAATCCGAGAAAGCGCGGAAACTTGATACCGTTGGATTCGACCTCCTCGAACCGAACGTGAGTGTGCTTGTTCCGATGCTCGGTCCCATCGTTCTTCACGTGGTCGAGGGTGAGAAAGGCAGGATTGGATTCACCGCAGCAGGCGCAGACCCAACCGTACATCTCGATGAACTGGTCCTTGAGCAGCGCATACTCGCTCTTCTTCTTCGGCATTTCTCATTCCCTTCAGAGTCGGAAGCCAGCATCATCGTGCTGCAAGGCTACTCCGATAACAGCTTCCATATTGTCAGCTCACTATTTAAGGAATATCATCATCATCAGGTCGAAGAGGACGATGAGTCCGATGATGACAATCCACTCCGGGTAGGTGAGCTTCCGCTTCATCATCATTGGACCTTCTTTATCGGAGTCGGTAGTCCTATCTCCCGGACCGTAGCTCGATGCCCATCGAGAGCGAGGTCCTCCAGGGAAGA
>Ga0299915_10002511_pt1 | contig 13397 bp, 10 predicted proteins | sample RVTome_13_FD_200263 | JGI IMG/M metagenome (GOLD analysis project Ga0299915, IMG submission 200263) | Soil microbial communities from uranium-contaminated site in the Upper Colorado River Basin, Wyoming, United States - RVT92D227 (version 2) ...
TTAAAGAGAACCGTTGAGGAATACAATGGCTTCTGTGACAAAGGTTTTGATCCTATCTTTAACAAGAGTCATTACCTTCTCAGGCCTATTAAAACACCAAAATTTTATGCGGGAAGGCTTGTTCCTGGAGCATACGGAAGCCTTGGTGGAATTAAGATCAATTACAAGACAGAGGTTCTGAACAAGGATTGGAAGAAGATCCCAGGGCTTTATGCGGCAGGGACCGATGCCTGTTCAATATATGGTGACACTTATGTCTTTATTCTTCCAGGCAATACCATGGGTTTTGCTCTGAACAGCGGCCGCATTGCCGGGGAAAATGCTGCAGGGTATGCTAAAGCGGCTAAAAATTGAAATATCGTGGAAAGGAGGTGAGGATCTTTAGACCATTCGAAGTGGCAATCAGTATCAAGAGGAGGGGCATTTATAAAGAAAAATCTTAAAAACGAAGGAGGTACTAAGATGAAAAAAGGAATGATAATGATGATGGTTGGAATTTTCTTGATGGTGATGTCCTCATTTGTCTCACCGGCAATTTCCCAGGTAATAGAACTGACTGTTAACGACCACAATCCGCCGCCTTCAACGATAGCAAAGTCTTGGGATGCCTGGGGGAAATGGGTTGAGGAACAAAGCAAAGGCAGGCTTAAGGTAACTATCCATCATGGTGGCTCGCTACTGGCAGAAAAGGAAGCGTATAGAGGTACGAAAACAGGGGTTGTCGATATGGCTCACTATGTTATTGACCGTCGAGAGGGTTTCCTGCTCAGCACTGTCACGACATTGCCTTTCTTGGGCATGCCAGCCCAATTAGAAGCCGGCAAGTTATGGATGGAACTCCTGGGTAAGTTTCCTGAGATGGCAAAGGAGTGGGAAGGGATAAAGATCATCGGGTTATTCATGATGCCTCCTACACATGTCCATAATAAAAAGAAGGAGATTAAAACCCCGGCGGATTTGAAGGGAATGAAGATCCATGGGGCGGAGTATGCTCTGGTTCAAACGATGCATGCAGCAGGTGCCTCTCCGATACAACTCGACATTACTGAGATGTATACAGGTTTGGAGAGGGGGATACTCGACGGAGTTATGAATCATTTCCCCGTCTGCTTTATCTTCAGGGTTTTGGAACTGACACCCTATCACACCATATTTGGCGACGGCGGCATCAATATGACCCCTATGTTCGCCATCATGAACCCAAAGAAATTCAACAGTCTTCCTCCCGATCTTCAGAAGTTATTGGAAGATTCAGGAAAGGTGTGGACAGAAGAGATGGCAAGGCTGGATTTCCCTTTACAGAAAACAGCAGTCGATTTCTGCAAAGGAAAGAATCATACCATCACCTATCTTACTCCTCAGCAGATAAGGGTATGGTATGACCTGGTGAAACAGCCCATCCACGATCAATGGATAAAAGATGCCGAGGCCAAGGGATTGCCAGCAAAAGCAGTATATAATGAGACCTTGAAGCTGGTAAAAAAGTAACAGAAAAAGTGAAGCTCCCTGTGCTTTTGCACAGAACATCTTCACAACTTCGGCGAAACCCGCCGAAGCATATTCATCTTTCGATGAAACTTTGGCGGATACCTTTTTTGCATTCATCCCCGTTCTTCCGGGTCGAGCATTCTGCGAAGGCGGGTGAAACGTCATTAAATCGCCCCACAGCTTGTTGCTGTTATATACAACAAGCTGTGGGGCACTAATTGTTGCGATGTCTTTGTCTTTAGCATAAGCAAAACAATCAGGAAGGATGGTCAGAAATGAGAATAATTCGATCTCTGAGCCGGTTATTGGGATACGTGGCGACGGTTATGATGGGGCTTATGACGCTGCTTACAGTGGTCGATGTTTTCATGCGTTACGTGTTGAATGCACCCATAACAGGTGCGACGGAAGTGTCGGAACTCATGATGGTGGTCTTGGTTTTTCCAGCATTAGCATGGATTGCGATAGATCGGAGCCACATAAGGGTAGACTTGTTAGTGGTTAAATGGCCACGAAGGGTTCAGTTAATGGTCGAGATCATTACCCTCCTTTTGGCCCTGGGGACCTATGCGATTATAACCTGGCAAAGCTTCCTCGAATCTATGGAAGTGAGAGAGGCAACTTCCCTCCTTGAAGTCCCAGAGGCCCCATTCCATTGGATCATGACACTGGGTTTCGCAGTGCTCTGCCTGGCAATCCTGAGCCTCATGGTTGAGAATGTAGCAACCATCGTGAAGGGAGAAACAAGATGAGTCATGAAATAATTGGCCTTATCGGAATATTGATTCTAATCGGTCTTCTATTTGCCGGAATGTGGATTGGTGCGGCCATGGCTATGGTTGGCTTTCTCGGCTATGTCTTCATTATGGGTGTTGGACCTGCCTTTGGAATGGTGGCTCAGATCCCCTTTACAACAATGGCGAGCTATATTTTAACGACAGTTCCGCTATTTATATTAATGGGTGCGTTTATCGCCAACACTCGAGTGGGTCACGACCTCTTCGATACAGCTTATAAATGGATAGGACAGTTGCGCGGGGGACTGGCAATGGCTGTCGTTTTTGCTTGTGCGATTGCTGGTTCGATCCTTGGCGTCAGTGGGCCTGCAGCCATAACCATGGGGAAGGTTGCCTTGCCGGCCATGAGGAAATATAAATACGATGACACACTGGCTACCGCTTCTATCGCTGCCGCAGGGACTCTGGCCTTCCTTATTCCACCCAGTGTCGCATTTATCATCTATGGTCTTCTCACCGAACAATCTATCGGATTACTGTTTGTCGCCGGTTTTCTCCCGGGAGTGCTTCTCGCTTGCTTATATGCACTCACCATCTCAATGCTTACAGCACGTAATCCGAAGTTAGGACCAGCCGGACCAAAGACAAGCTTTAAAGAAAAGATTATAGCGTTGAAAGGCATCTGGCATGCGCTTATCCTTTTTATCATTGTATTTGGAGGGATCTACGGGGGCATTTTCACCCCTACTGAAGCAGGAGGAATTGGAGCTTTTGGGGCTATCGTTGTCACTATCATCACTGGTCAGCTTACCCTCAAAAGTTTTCGTGACTCTTTCCTGGACGCAACGAAGACTACGGCTATGGTCATGCTCCTTATCATCGGAGCTTATATTTTAATGAAGTTTGTTGCTGTCAGCAAACTCCCTTTTGCGTTAAGCGAATTTATCAACCAACTCGGTTGGGGACGCATCCCAGTTTTTATGTGTGTTGTGGTCCTTTACCTTATTCTTGGTATGTTCCTCGACATTTTTTCAGCGGTGATCGTAACGATCCCTGTTATTTTCCCCATGATGATGAATTTAGGATTTGATCCAATATGGTTTGGGGTCATCGTGGTGATCCTTTGTGAAATAGGGCTGATTACCCCACCCGTGGGCATGGATGTATTTCAGCTCAGTGGAGCCACGGGTGTTCCAACTTATACCATATTCCGAGGGGTATGGCCGTTTGTTGGGGCGTCCATTATTTGCATCATTATCCTTCTCATTTTCCCCCAGATCGCATTGTTTCTACCAGGCACGATGATGAAGTAGTCTTAGAAACTTAATAGCTGAGCTTATGAATAAAGATGTCAGTTCAATTGGAAGGGCCTTATATGGAGCGACAAAAAAGTATTCAAGATGTTAGTGCCGAAACCATTATGCTGAAGCCCCATCACTGTGGAATCAGTGTTCCTGATCTCGAAACCTCAGTCGTTTGGTATCGTGATATGCTTGGGTTTTCCGTCAAGGGGCGAATAACGCTTGAAGCGGTGGGTGCAAAGATTGCATTCATGAAACACGGTAACTTTCACATCGAGCTCTTCGAAGTACCAGGCGCTGTTCCCTTACCCGAAGATCGGCGGTTTCCGGACCGAGACCTTCTCACTCATGGAACAAAACATATTGCATTTGTGGTTAAGGACCTTCAAAGTGTAGTCAATACTTTAAAGGAACGTAGTGTTGACATAGCAATGGACGTCAGGAATATGCCTGACGGGAAAGTCGCCTTTATCCGCGACAATGCTGGCACCCTTATCGAGCTTATAGAACCGTTTTCTCCTTAAGTCAAGAAAGGTAGATCCTCTTAGACAGGAGTAAGGGATTTAATTAAAGGTGTTGTAATAGCTGATACGGATATCGTTTCTATAACCGTTAGACAATACTTTTATTTTTCTTCATAATATTGCCTGGATATACACACCCTTATGGAAAGGCAGTTGCGTATTGGGACACCTTAACTGGGAGAGATGAATATGTTTAGCAAAAGGATGTTTCGAAAGTTAATGGAACCAGGTCAAATAGGGTCGGTGCGTACCAAGAACCGTATATTGAAGACAGGCTCAACACTGGGCTTTTACCCTTGGGAGGATGGTCATATACAGCAAAAAGTAATAGATAGCTATGAAGCTTTAGCTAAAGGTGGTGCTGGTCTGGTAACGGTAGGAGCGGCTCCTCTTGGTGTTCCCCCCGGGAGGGGATACAAGATGGATGATGATAAATATCTCCCCGGTATGACCAGACTGGCTGAGGCTATCCGTAAATATGACTGCCCCGCATTCTTGCAGATGTTCCATTTAGGCCCGATGTATCCACCCCATCTAACGGGTTTGGGAGGGGAGGCGTTATCTGCTTCACCATTAGATAAAAGTGAGCTGCCCGTCCCCCATTTAGCCGTCACTAGAGCATTAACCATTGCAGAGATTGAAGGGATTGTAAATAAATTCGGCGATCAGGCGGAGAGGGCAAAGAGAGCCGGGTTTCAAGGGATAGAGTTGAATGCCGGCTCTAATCACCTACTTAATAGTTTCTTATCTCGGGCTTGGAATAAACGTCAGGACGCTTATGGTGTCGGCAGTCTGGAAAGCAGGGCTAAAATTGTTGTTGATATAATTAAGGAAGTAAAAAGACGCAACGGCAAGGACTTTGCCATTATCGCCCTTATCAATGGCGCCGAACCGGGATTGGAAAAGGGTATAACCCCTGAGGAAAGCCAGGGGATCGCTAAAATACTACAAGCTGCCGGTGCCGATGCTATTCATGTAAGGGCTGAGTTTTATAGCCGGCCCAAAGACCCGAGTAGGCGTGATAGCACACAGTTCCCCGATATAGCTTTTTATCCGGAAACCCCGTTTCCACTGGGAGGAGTCGTTGATGACAGCCATCACGGGGCAGGTGGGTGGGTGCCGCTCGGTGTCGCCGTTAAAAAGGTAGTCTCAATACCCGTCATTACCATAGGTAGGCTTGACCCTGAACTTGGCGAGGAGATACTTCGTCGCGGTAGGGCGGACTTCATTAGTTTCAACAGACGCCTGATGGTGGACCCGGAACTTCCCAACAAGCTTGCTGAAGGCAGACTGGAGGACATTCGCCCGTGCACCGGTTGTATCACGTGCTTTGATAATAATGAACATGGCAACCCTCCATTGTGTCAGGTGAATGCGGCTCTGGGAAAAGAAAAGGAATACGAAATTAAACTGGCTGAGAAAAAGAAAAGGGTTATGGTGGTCGGTAGCGGACCTGCAGGGATGGAGACAGCAAGGGTAGCAGCGTTGAGGGGTCATGAAGTAATACTCTATGAAAAAGAGCACAGATTAGGGGGCTCACTCCCCCTTGCTGCCATGGTAAAGGGGTTTGAACGGGAAGACCTCTTAGGTCTAGTTCGCTACCTTAAGACCCAGACGATCAAGCTGGGTGTGGAGGTAAAGCTGGGGAAAGAGGTCAATCGGTCAGTTGTCGAAGAGGTTAAGCCGGATGTATTGGTCATTGCTGCCGGAGGGACACATAATATTCCAGAGATACCTGGAATCGATAGGCATGGAGTGGTCACCAGCCGCGCTCTGCACCAGAAGCTTAAGGGTTTTCTGAGGTTCTTTAGCCCAAGGGTTCTGAGGTGGCTTACGAACTTCTGGATACCCATCGGGAAAAAGGTTGTCATCATGGGAGGGAATATACAGGGGTGTCAGATGGCTGAATTTTTGGTGAAGAGAGGTAGGAAGGTGACCATAATAGACACGGCTGAGGAAATTGGAGATGGGTTGTTAGAAGCTTTTATAAAGCCACACCTTCTTAATTGGTTAGATGAAAAAGGGGTAACCATGATGTCCGGGGTTACGTATGAGGAGATCACCGATCAAGGGCTAACCATTACCACTAAGGAGGGCAAGAGACAGACCATTGAAGCTGATACGATAGTAACGGCGCTGCCATTAAGGCCAAGCACTGAGCTTATCAAAAAGCTTGAGGGTAGCGCCAGTGAAATTTATGCCATTGGCGACTGTAGAAACCCTCATTTGATAGTCAATGCTATTGCTGATGGCTCGCGTATTGCACGTACTATTTAACCTTAAAGGTACATAAAAATATTCTCCAAATTATTTTCCTCTTTATCATGAATTGAACTATTGGGCTTCCCTAACGATGAATGACACGTCCAACAAACCTGATCTTAAGATCTAGATTTATCCCCCCTTGGAGGCACATCAATGGCCAGTATTAATAAATTCATGAAACTTCAAGAACACGGTTCTATAGGTTCAGTGCGTACCAAGAACAGGATTATAAAGAACGGTACGCATCTGTTCTATGATACCAAAGCTGACAGCGGCCATATGAATGATAGAAATATCGCCTTTTACGAAACGCTGGCTAAAGGAGGGGTGGGATTAATTGTCGCCACATCCGGCCCTCTCATTGATGGTGATGTTCCGGGGTTTCGTATTGACCGTGATGAATATATCCCTGGTTTTAGGAAGTTGGCTGACGCTATCCATCAGCATGGCTGCCCGGCCTTCATTCAATTGTTCCATTTGGGTCCGATGAGCCCCTTGTTTTTCAAGGCACCTGCGGGAGCAGCGGCTTCTTCCATTCCAAAAAGAGAATCACCAAGGCCGCTTTTTGAAGTCCCAAGAGAACTGACCATCCCGGAAATTCAGGATATTGTACAAAGGTTCGGCAATGCGGCTGAAAGAATTAAAAAGGCAGGATTCGATGGTATTGAACTCAATGGTGCTACCAATCACCTGCTCAATAGTTTCCTATCCCGTGCCTGGAATAGACGTCAGGATGATTACGGCTGCGGGAGCCTGGAGAGCAGAGTCAGAATCGTTGTTGAGATCATACACGAGATTAAGAGACGCAATGGACAGGACTTTGCGATCATTGCCCTTATTAATGGTGCTGAAGTTGGACTAAAACAGGGTATAACCCTGGAGGAGAGCCAGGGGTTTGCCCGCATACTGCAAGAAGCTGGTGCCGATGCCATTGAGGTTAGGGCCGAGTTTTATATGAGGCCCGAGGATAATCAGCTCCGCGACAGCACCCATTTCCCCGAGATATATTTCTTTCCTGAACCACCGAAGGTCTTGGGAACAAACATTGATGGAAGCCGTTATGGGGTAGGGGCCAGCATACCTCTCGCAGCCGCCATCAAGAAGGTGGTCTCGGTGCCTGTCATTGTCGCAGGCAGACTCAACCCTGAACTTGGGGAGAAGGCAATACGGCGTGGGATGGTGGACTTCATGAGCCTCAATAGACCACTATTAGCAGACCCTGAGCTTCCCAACAAACTTAGGGAGGGAAGAATAGAAGATATTGCCCCATGCACATCCTGCCTGACTTGTTTTGACTTTGGTGAGCATGCCCAGCCAGTGCATTGTCAGGTCAATGCCGCTTTGGGGAGAGAACGAGAATATGAGATCAAGCCAGGAAAGGTGAAGAAGAGGATTATGGTCATTGGTAGTGGCCCGGCAGGAATGGAGGCGGCCAGGGTGGCGGCGTTGAGGGGACACGACGTCACGCTTTACGAGAGAGAGCATACATTAGGTGGGTCACTCCCCCTTGCTGCTTTGGTAAAAGGGTTTGAAAGGGAAGATCTTCTCAGCCTAATTCGTTATCTCAAAACCCAGGTTACTAAGCTGGGGGTAAAGATCAATTGTGGTGAGGAGGTCAGTCAGTCTATTATTGAGAAGGTTAAGCCTGATGTGTTGGTTGTGGCTGCAGGGGGTACACATCATGTTCCGAGTCTACCCGGAATCGACAGGTTTAATGTGGTTACAGGTTGTAATCTGCACCGTAAGCTCAAGACCTATTTGAGGTTCTTTGGACCCAAGCTTCTTAGGTGGCTTACTAAATTCTGGATGCCCTTGGGGAAAAGGGTTGTGGTCATGGGTGGTGGGTTACAGGGTTGTCAGGTCGCTGAGTTCCTAGTCAAGCGAGGGAGGAAGGTGATCATTGTTGACACGGCCAAGGAGATTGGAGACGGGTTATTGGAAACACTGGTTAAACCGCATCTTCTCATGTGGCTCGCTGACAAAGGGGTGGCCATGATGGCCGATGTTAAATATGAGGAGATTACAGACAAAGGGTTGACCATCACTACCAAGGAAGGGAAAAGGCAGACTATTGAAGCAGATACGATTGTGACAGCGATGCCTTTACTGCCAAACACTGATCTCTTCAAAAGTCTGGAGGGTATTGTTCCAGAAGTCTATACTATTGGCGACTGCAGTGAGCCGCACCTGATCATAGATGCCATTGCTGACGGCTCGCGCATTGCACGTGTTGTCTAAACCTCTACTTGCTCCATCGAGCACCTACGAAACAATTTTTCTGTAACGCTTCATTGCCTTCCATAAAGAGAGCTTCGAAAAACCGCTTCTTGCTCTCTTGATTACATAGATTCCCTAAAAAGATTACACAGATTTTTCTTTATCTTCAATACATTTCTAATCGGCATAATCATTACATAATCCGTGTAATTAGAGATTTATAAGATTTTTCATAAATCTCATAGAAAGACTTGACAATGTTTCCTCATTGTGATACTTGAGTCTACTGTCAGGAATAAATTTCATTATATTAATAAAAAAAGTATTCTAATAAGAAACTTATAGTTGCTTATCAAATAATCCCTATTAATAAATTAGAAGGAAATGAATATGATTCAGGAAGAGGAATTGGGAAAAAAAATTAAAGAATATCGAATGAGTAAGGGGATCACTTTACAAGAATTGGCCGATAAAACCGGACTGACAAAAGGTTATCTATCCAAAATTGAAAATTCTGAGAAAGCCCCTCCTGTTTCCACTCTGATCAATCTCGCAAGAGCACTGAATATCAACATTTCGGAGATTTTTGGAGAAACAGGAGAAAGTATTCCCATCTGCTTAGTTAAGAAGTCCGGTAGGCGTATGATTGCGCGAGATGGATCCGTTTTTGGATATGCCTATCAGACATTGGCCCACAAATTTCACAACAAGCATATGGAGCCGTATTTTCTGACTCTTCCTCTTCACCCCAAAGAAAATGCCCTTTTTCAGCATAAAGGGGAAGAAATACTTTTCGTACTGGAAGGGACGATGAAATTCTTTCACGGAGAAAAAGAGTTTATCGTGGAAGAGGGGGATTGTATCTATTTTGACGGTAATATTCCACATTATGGTGTTTGTCAAAACAATAAAGAAGTAAAGTGTTTAATGGTGATTTACTCCCCAGAATAATTTACAGCTGATTTTGTTGATATGATGATTCTTTAGAATTTTGGTAACTCTTGGACAAAGGTTCAAAATAAAAATTAAGAGGAGGTATTTATTATGGGAAAAGTGAAGCTTTACGATTTGAGTCATCCGTTTGGTGACAAAGTTCCTTTATGGCCGTATTTTGCCGATGTCAAGATTGAGCGCATGCACTACCATGCCAAATCCGGTGTACTCTCTCAGGTGATTACAACCACGATGCACTGCACAACCCATGCTGATTCACCAGCCCACGTGTTTGAGGGTGGCATGTTCACTGATGAGATTCCCTTGGAGAAGTATTACGGCACTGGAGTCGCCGTGTCCATTCCGAAGAAAAAGTGGGAAAAGATTATGCCGGAGGATCTGGAGAAGGCACGCCCCAAGATTGAAAAGGGTGACATCGTCATGATTAACACGGGCTGGCACCATAAATACTCTGACAGCGTTGAGTATTTCTGCTACTCTCCCGGTCTTTACAGAGAAGCCGGAGAGTGGTTGGTGGCAAAGGGAGTGAAGTGTGTGGGTGTTGACCAGCAGGCATTGGACCATCCTTTAGCGACAGCTATTGGCCCTCATGGGCCAGGCCCGCTCAGACCGGATATCTGCGCCGAGTACAAGAAAGTGACCGGGCACGATGTTCTCCAAGACTTCCCTGAGTGGGAGCCTTGCCATAATCTGTTACTCCGCAATGGAATCATGGGCTATGAGAATGTCGGTGGTGACCTGGAGAAAGTAACCGGTAAGAGATGTACCTTTGCCGGCTTCCCCATTCGCTGGATGAAAGGCGATGGTTCAATAGTTAGAATAGTAGCCATTATGGATGAAGGAGACCAATAGAAAAATTAATGGCCAAATGGACAATTCTAATGGAAAAAGGAGGCGATCAAAAATGAATAAGGTCAGCCGCCGAAAGATCTAAAAGGTCCAGGATATGTTATGGCCGGCCGAGAAAGATTTTAAAAAGAGGGGAGGTGATATGGGGGAAGGAAATGAAATAAGAAATTGACTACATTATTAATAAAGTCATGGTTTAACAGGACTATTATAAGGGAAAGAAACTAAATTTCCGCACAATTGGGGTAATAAATAAACATAAATAAGGAAGGAGGAAATAACAATGAAAAAGATTATGGTAATTGCTTTGATGATCGTTGTGGGATGCGCACTGATTTCCAGCGGCTATGTGCAGGCAGAAGATGCACCCAAAGAAATCCTCATAGGCATCAATGCACCCCTGACAGGTATGCATGCGGGCTTCGGCGAGGGCAATGTGTATGGGGAAAAGGCGGCCATCCAGGATATCAACAAACAGGGTGGTATATTCGTAAAAGAGTATGGACGCAAGGTGCCAGTTAAATTTGTCATTGTCGACAACCAGAGCGACCCCAGAAAAGCAGGGTTCCTCGAAGAAGAACTGATTCTTAAGCATAAAGTACATTTTCTTGCGCCTCCTAATCAACCCATTCCTCTTGCGATTCCTGAGGCGATTGCAGCGGAGCGCTTTAAGAAGGTGCGTATCAGTGGCGGCACGCCCGAAGAACCCTGGCTCGCCGTGAGGAACGAATCTTCGCCCAAATGGGACCATAGCTGGACCTATACCCTGGCCATAGCTTCCCCAGCCCCGAAAGGTTCTGTCGTTGATAAACCTGGATATACCTGTATGGATTCGTGGCTGACTGTGCTAAATCAGTATAAGGAAAAAACAAACAAGCAGTTGGGGGTCTTTGCCTCAGACGAACCTGATGGAAGGGGGTGGTATGAAGTCATCCCTAAAGTGCTCAAAGATCAGGGACTCGTTCCTCACGTTGAAGACAATTTAGGCCTTTTCTCTCTCGATACCACTGACTTTACGACCATGATACAGAAGTGGAAGAGACTTAACATCGAAATAGTCTGGGGCAACGCTCCGGCGCCACTCTTTGGTACTATGTGGAGACAGTGTCGTACAATGGGCTTCAAACCAAAATTGGTTATTGCCACCAGAGCTGGCCTCTTCTACGAAGATGTAAGCGCCTGGGGCGGTGACCTGCCTCTCGGTATTTCAGGAGAGGCTTGGTGGTCTCCAGCATTCGACGGCAAGGCGTGCACCGGCATTGGCGGAACAACACCGAAGAGTCTCTATGAGAGATGGCAGAAGGATACGAAGAAACCTTTGAATCCAGGCATCGGATGGGGCTATAACGGAATTCAGATCCTTGCCAATGCAATCGAGAGAGCCGGGTCGCTCGACTCTGAAAAGATGAACGAAGCCCTGAGTAAGACCGATATGAAGACGATATCCTCACCCCGTGTAGTGTTTGACCAGAACCACTCCGCACGCCTGCCGATCTTTTTCTCACAGTGGCAGAAGGTTGACAAACCGTGGAAGTGGGAATGCAAGGTTGTCATCTCCCAGCTCGATTTTCTGAAGGAGGAGGCGAAGCTGCTGTTCCCAATACCTTACAAATAACACCCACCTCACCCAACCCTCTCTCGTTCGAGGAGAGGGTTGGGTGAAGGTCTCGCTAGTAAAGGGAGAAAGATGAAAGAATCTATTTTTTCAGTCGAACGATTAGGCAAATATTTTGGAGGGGTGGTTGCCATTGCGGACCTGAGTTTTGAAGTGCAGGCTGGTGAGGCGCTCGGCTTCATGGGACCAAATGGGGCAGGCAAGACAACATTGATCAATGTCATATCGGGGGAGTTTAAACCAGACACCGGAACCATAAGATTCAAAGGCAAGAACATCGCAGGTCTTCCCCCGCATGAAATATGCAGCCTTGGCATTGGGCGAACCTATCAGATTCCCCTGCCTTTTGCCAAGTTGACCACCCTTCAAAATATAGCCGTAGCTGCAATGTACGGAGGTAGGCTTAGTAAGTCTGAGGCCGAGCAGGAAGCCGTCAGGATCATCGGCCTTGTCGGACTGGAAGACAAGAAAGAAAAGCGCGCTGGAGATTTGGAAGAGATATCCCTCAAGAGGCTGGAATTGGCCAGAGTTCTGGCTACCAAGCCGACGTTGTTGCTTATAGATGAGCTTGCCGGTGGCCTAACCGAGAGGGAAATCCCTGCCCTGTTAGACCTCTTGAAGGAAATAAGAGGCATGGGCATGACAATGATACTGATTGAACATGTCATGAAAGTAATGATGAATGCCGTGGATAGGATCATTGTGATGGATGAAGGTATGAAAATCGCGGAAGGCAAGCCGGAAGAGGTAATAGAAAATAGAAAGGTAATCGAAGCTTACTTCGGGTCTGATGAGAATGAAGAGGCAAAGGAATGAATGAGGGGGCCCAGCTAAGTGTTACCTCTATCGATGTCTTTTACGGTGGTTTTCAAGCCATCCATGAAGTATCTCTTAAAGTACAATCAGGCGAGATAGTCGCGCTTGTCGGTGCCAATGGTGCTGGTAAGTCCACTCTCTTGAATACGATCTCGGGCTTGATTCAGCCTGCTAAGGGGAGGATTGAATTTGAAGGAGAGAGCATTACTGCTATGGATCCTTCCCAAATAGTCGCTCTCGGTATCTCCCAAGTTCCACAAGGAAGAAGGATTTTCCCCGATATGACTGTACGGGACAATCTCGTATTAGGTTCATACAATCGGAATGCAAGGTTTAAAAAAGAACAGAATTTTGAAATGGTTTACAATCTCTTCCCTATACTAAAAGAGAGGAAAAAACAATTGGCCAAAACATTAAGTGGGGGAGAACAACAGATGCTGGCACTTGGGCGGGGTCTCATGTCAAGCCCAAAACTAATGCTTCTCGACGAGATGTCCCTTGGCCTCGCCCCGATCATTATCGGCAAGGTTTACAAGGCATTGCGGAAGATCAGAAAGAGGGGCATCACCATCCTCTTTATTGAGCAGAGTGTACGGCGAAGTCTTGAAGAGGCAGACAGGGCCTACATCAT
>Ga0299915_10002513_pt1 | contig 13393 bp, 10 predicted proteins | sample RVTome_13_FD_200263 | JGI IMG/M metagenome (GOLD analysis project Ga0299915, IMG submission 200263) | Soil microbial communities from uranium-contaminated site in the Upper Colorado River Basin, Wyoming, United States - RVT92D227 (version 2) ...
CAGGCATCCAGAGCATGATCCCTGGACGGGCTGTCTTGCCCTACCTGTTTCCTGCCGGCACGATGCCGATGGTCGTGACGATCCTGTATGGTCCCGGCGCCGGGGTGCTGACGGCCGTGCTCTCCGGGTCGTTGGCTGGATACATTTCCGGACGTGGCCTGGAGATCACCCTCTACATCCTGACAGCCGGCTCGCTGGCCGCGCTGATGATCGGGCGCGCCGAGAGGCTGAGCGCCTTTCTCCTGGCCGGGTTGGCATCCAGCGTCGGCGCGGCTGCCGTCGTCGTCATTTTCCGCTTTCCGGATCCGACGACAGATCTTATCGGGAAGGCGACGCTGCTCGGGGCGGCGCTGCTCAACGGCCTGATCGCCGCCAGCATCGCCTTCGGCCTCGTCCTGCTCGCCGGCAACTTGCTGGGCATCGCCACCAATCTGACGCTGCTCGAGCTCTCCCGGCCCGATCATCCTTTGCTCCAGTACATCCTGCGCCGGGCGCCCGGGACGTATCAGCACAGCCTGCAGGTGGCCAACCTGGCGGAACAAGCCGCGCGATCCATCGGGGCCAACGCCATGCTGGCGCGCGTCGGAGCCCTGTATCATGATGCAGGCAAGGCCATCCAGCCCCAGTACTTCATCGAGAACCAGGTTCCGGGCCAGAACATCCATGAACAGATGGAGCCCGATTCGAGTGCCGGCGTGATTCTGGCGCATGTCAAGGATGGATTGGAGTTGGCACGCAAGTACCGGCTTCCCCGCCGGATCCAATCCTTCATCCCCGAGCACCACGGCACTCTGGAGGCCTCGTATCAATACCGGGCGGCCCTCGAGGCGGCGGGCGGCGATGAGAGCCGGGTGGATCGCTCCAAATTCGCCTATCCGGGACCCCGCCCCCGATCCCGCGAAGCCGCCATCCTGATGCTCGCCGATGGGGTGGAAGCCAAGGCGCGTGCCGAGAATCCAAAAGACGAAGATGCCATCGAGGCCCTCGTCAAGTGGGTGATCGAGGACCGCAGGTCACGCGGCCAGCTCGATCGAACCGATCTGACTCTCAGGGAATTGGAGCTTCTGCGGCGCTCGTTCCTCAGTACGCTGCGCGGCATCTATCACCCGCGCCTGCGCTACCCCGGCACGCCGAACGGCGGGAATGGGGAGACTGCGGCGTGACCTACCACATCCATTTGCTCTCGGATCGCGGCCTGGCGCGCTACCGCCCCGGCCTGACGGCGGCAGCCCGCGCGGCGCTGGAGTTCGCCCAGGCACCCCCAGGGGAGCTTTCGATCCGGTTGACCCAAGAGGAAACCATGCGGGCGCTCAATGCACGTTTCGCCGGCGACGATCATGCGACGGATGTGCTTTCGTTCCCCGCGCCTGCAGACGATCCGGCGCGCACCGAACGCTACTTCGGCGACATCGCATTGGCGGTGTCAGTGGCGCAGGTCCAGGCCGAGCGCGGCGGTCACTCGGTCCGATCGGAGCTGGCGCTGCTGACGATCCATGGCGTGCTGCACCTGCTGGGCTACGACCATGCGAGCCAGGATGAGCGCCGCCGCATGTGGCAGGCGCAACGCGAGATCCTGGTCCGCCTGGGAATCGCCCCACAGCTGCTGGAAGTGCACGGGGGATGAGCGTGACCCGTTCAGTCAGTCTCCTGGCCGCGTTTCGACATGCTTTCGCCGGCTGGCGACACGCCCTGCAGACCCAACGCAACGCCCGTATTCACGCCGCCGCCAGCGCGGCTGTCGCCGGACTGGCCCTCTGGCTTCGTCTCGGCTGGCCGGAGTGGGCCCTGCTGACGCTGGCTGTGGGAATGGTCTGGATGGCGGAAGCGCTCAACACCGCCCTGGAAGCCGTGGTCGACTTGGCCAGCCCGGATGAGCACCCCCTGGCGCGAGTGGGGAAGGACGTCGGAGCGGCGGCCGTCCTGGTTGCGGCCCTCACGGCGGCGGGCGTCGGGATTCTCATCCTGGGTCCTCCCCTGCTCGCCCGCCTGACCGGCTTGCCCTGAGGCCTCGCCTGTCCGGCCTGCACTCTGCACTCGATTGCCGAAGGTTCGCATCTGTGTCATAATCCCACCAGTTGCCTGCGAAAAGCCGATTGGGCAACCTACAGGTCTCGCCTTCCATGCCAGCAGAGAGCAACGTCAAGCAAGGCAAGCTCTTTCGCGCCGCCACCACGACCTACGACATCTACGACCCTGCCCGTGCACTGAACGCCATCCTGCAGCTGACCATGGAGCTCATCCAGGCCGGACGGGCGGCGTTGTACGAATACGACGAGGCGGAGGTTGTCTTCGGGCCGCGTTTCGCCCAGGGGGTCGCACTGAGCGACCTCGGGCGTGTGTCGGCTTCGGGGGAACACCCGGTCCTGCGCTCGGTCCTGACAACCCACGCCGCGGCAACGACCCCCGACAACCGGGGCTCGCTGGGATTGCCACTTGCCCCGGGCGTCGTCGCATGCGCGCCGTGCACCGTCGGCGGTCAGACGATCGGCCTGCTGTTCGCTGCCGCCGATCGAACCGATCCCTTCCCCGATCAGGATCTGGCCACTCTCGAGGTCCTGGCTAGCCGGGCGGGCGAGGTGCTCGCCTTCGCCCGCCAGACGGCGAGCCAGAGTTACATCCTCAACAAGCTTTCCTTGCTTTACCAGGCCAGCCACGCCATCAGCGGGACGCGCGATCGGCAAGAGGCGATGAAGCAGACGGCCGCCCATTTGCTCAAGGCGACCTCGGCCGATTTCTGCGAGGTCCATATCATCTCGGATGGCAAGGGCCGCCTGACGCGTTACCGCCAGCAGCTGGGCAAATCAGTCCAGCAAAGCCTGGTCGTCCAGGTCTCAGACAACCTGCCCGCGTACCCGGTGCACAAGCAGGTCCTCAAGGAACTGCGGCCGGCGACGCTCAGCGTCGTGCCCCCACTCGGTTCGGCGCGTGACATCACCATCCTGCAAGAAGAGGGCTTCGCCTCCGCGACGGTCTTCCCCCTGGCGACCCGCAGCGAGGGCCTGGGCCTCGTGCGCCTGCTCTTCACCCAGCGCGGCCGGCAAATCAGTGACCAGGAAATGGAGCTCGCCCAGGCGATCATCAACATCGGGGCGGTCGGTCTGCAGGACGCAATTCACTTTGAGACGGCGCAATCGCGCGCCGACCAGCTCCAGGTTCTGGCGGAGATCGGCCGCGACCTGACCTCGACCCTGGACCTGCAGGTCGCCCTCGAGAACGCCATGTCGAACGCCCAGCGACTGTTGCAGGCGGAAGCCGTGGTGCTCTTCCTGCTCAATGAGCCGGGCGAGAAACTCGTCCTCAAAGCCAGCGGCGGTACCCAGCTGCGTATCCGCGACGTCGCCATAGGGCTGGAGGAAGGCATTGCCGGCTGGGTCACGCGCAACCGCCGCCCCTTGATCGTCAACGACGTCCGCACCAATCCGCTCTACCACAGCTCGATCGACGGGCAGACGGGCTTGCTGACTTCGTCGGTGTTATGTGTCCCGCTCGAGACGCGTGGTGAGGTGTTGGGCGTCATTGAAGCCCTGAACCATCCGCGCGGTGCCTTCACCGAGGCGGATCAGCAGGTTCTGGCCTCGGTGGCCTCCTGGGCTGCCATCGCCCTTGACAATGCCAACCTCTTCCAACGCGTGACCGAGGAGCGCAGCCGCCTGGAAGCGACCCTGGTCGAGACGGCCGACGCGGTCGTCCTGACCGAACGCTCGGGTCGCATCATCCTGGTAAACAAGGCCGCCGCACAGGCCTTCCGCATCAATGCCGAGCTGGCCGCCGGCCGGCTGGCCAGCGAGATCTTCGCCGGTCACCCACTGGGTGAGATCCTGATGGGCAGCCCACAGGAGCTGCCCACGACGCGCGAGATCACCACGCCGACGGAGCGCGTCCTGTATGCCACGATCAGCGAGATCACCAACGTCGGCCGCGTCGTCGTCATGCAGGATATTACGGCCCTCAAGCAGATCGACCGCATGCGCTCGCAGCTGCTCGGCACCGCCGCCCATGACCTGAAGAATCCGTTGAATGCCATTCGCCTGGGCGCCGACCTGCTGGGTGACGCCCCGCTCTCCGACCAGCAGCGCAAGGCACTCAACATGATGCAGCGCGCCACCGATAGCATGACGAACCTGATCACCGGACTGCTCGAGACCATCCGGGTCGAATCCACCTCCAACCTCAACAACGAACCCTGCCAGGTCAACGACCTGATCCGCCATGCCATAGAGGACATGCGCCCCCTGGCTGACGCTCGCAAGCACAAGATCATTTACGACCCGCCGGCCGAGTCCTTGCTGATGATTGGCGACCCTGGTCGGTTGAATTCCGTCATGAGCAACCTACTGAGCAATGCCATCAAGTTCACGGATCCGGGCGGGGAAATCCGCGTCGAAGTAACCTGGGATGACGACCAGGTGCAGGTGGCCGTGTCGGACAACGGGCCGGGGATTCCGGAGGATGAGATCCCGCGGGTCTTCGAACACCTCTTCCGCGGCCGGGTGACGGTCAAAGACCCCAACAACCCGATCGATGGCACCGGGCTCGGTCTGGCCCTCGCCAAGACGGTCATCGAACAGCACGGGGGTCGACTCTCGGTGATCAGCAAGGTCGGAGAGGGAACCACGTTCTCCTTCACGGTCCCCCGTGAGCCGACTCCCAAGACCGGATCCTTGCGCCGCGAAACAGCCACGGCCTGATCCACTCTGCAGCCTAGCTTTGCACCGGGCTTCACCCCGGCGCGGCGATGGAAGAATCGGTCGGCTTGCCGGAGCCTCCTGCGACTGGCAGGCCGAATTCGCCCCTGCGCCGGGCGCGTAGGATCTTCCTCGCAGGCCGCTGCACCGTCTTCCACTCGTAGCTAACGACAGGGGAGTGACATGGACGAGATGTTACGCTTTGGGACAGTGGGCTCGCCCTCTTCCACCCCTCCAAAACCCGGCGGGTCGATCGGCACCGTCCGCCACCTGGCGGAGATGGGCCTCCTGGCCTATGAACTGGCCTGGGTCCAGTCGGTGCGTGTCAGCGAGGCGACGTGCGCTGCGATCCGGGAAGCGGCAAATGGGAGCCAGGTCGGCCTGAGTGTCCACGCGCCGTATTTCATCAACCTGAACGCCGACGACGAGGAGTGGCCCAAGAGCCGCAAGCGCCTGATGGACGCGGCCCACTTCGGCAACCTGGCCGGCGCGACCGACATCGTCTTCCATCCCGGCTCGTACTTTGGCCGCCCCTCGGGAGAGGTGCTGGAGGCTGTTCTGCCGCGACTGCGGGGCTGTGTGGAGGAACTGCGCAAGGCAGGCAATCCGGTCACACTGCGGCCGGAGACGATGGGCAAGTCCGCCATGTTGGGATCGTTGGAAGACGTCCTGGTGTTGGCCCACGAGGTGCCGGGTGTGGCGCCGTGCCTGGATTTCTCGCATCTTCACGCCCGGGGCGGCGACGGCTCGGTGAATTCCTACGCCGAGTGGAAAGCGCTTCTGACGACCTACGCTCAGGTGTTGGGCACCCCCGCCCTCCAGCACCTGCACTGCCACCTCTCGGGGATCGAGTACGGCCCAAAGGGGGAACGACACCACCTGATGCTGCGCGACTCGGACTTGGACTTGAAGGGCCTGCTCCGGGCCCTGGTCGAGCTGGGTTGCGGCGGCCGGATTCTGTGTGAAAGCCCGGAGATGGACGTCGATGCCCTGGTCATCCAGAAGACATGGCGGGAGCTGAACGCTCTTCCGGCCTGAGCCCCGCGCTGCGGGCACACGCGCTGGCGCAGCTACATGGCCACTTGAACGCCTGCCGGTTGTGCCTCGAGGCGGGCCACGAGGTCTTCCCGCGGGCGATCTACTCCGGGGTGAGTGGGGCCCGCATCCTGCTTGTCGGCCAGGCCCCGGGAATCACCGAGAAAGAAGCCGGCCGGCCGTTCAATGCCGGCAGCGGGACCCGCTTGTTCGCCTGGTTGCGCCAGGCCGGCCTGGACGAGGATCGCTTCCGCAGCCAGCAGTACATGACCGCCGTCACGAAGTGCTATCCCGGCCGCGGCCGCGGGGCAAGCGGGGACCGCGTCCCCGGCCGCGAGGAACAGGCCCTCTGCCGCCCCTATCTGGAAGCGGAGATCCAACTGGTCGATCCCTGGTTGGTGATTCCGGTGGGGCGCTTGGCGATCGAGACGATCCTGGAAGACAGAGCTCCCCTCGAATCGGTTATTGGAAAGGAATACCTGCGGCATGGCCGCTGGGTGATCCCGCTGCCTCATCCCTCGGGTGCCAGTCGCTGGCATCAACTGCCCGAGAACCGCCGACTCGTTCGGCGGGCGCTGGAGCGACTGCGTTCTCGGCTGGCCGCCCTCGGTCTCCCCTGACGGCAGCCCAGCCTCCCCGGCTGGTCCCGCTCCACGGACTCAGAAGGCGACCTCTTCCTTCCCGGCCAGAAGCTCCTGCATGCGCGCCACCACGATCTCGAGGTGGTGCGCCTTGTGAACGAAGTCCAGGTCGTCCGTTCGGATGGTCAGGACAGGGCAGAGATCGAAGGCCGCCATCCATTCCCGGTAGTAGGAATCGAGCAGTCCCAGATACTCCCCCGTGATGCCGCGTTCCATCTCGCGGCCGCGGGCGCGTATCCGCTCCAGGATGACGGGAACCGGCGCTTGCAGGTAGATGAGCAGGTCCGGGACGGGCAGGCGGGCGACGACCAGGTCGTAGACACGCCGATAGGCGTTGTAGTCGCGCTCGCTGATGTTCCCCAGGCTGAGACTTGCCCGGGAGAAGATCTCGGCGTCCTCGTAGATCGAACGATCGAGGATCGCCGAACGTGCCTGCTGGGCCAGCACCCGGTGCTGCTCTGCCCGGTGACCCAGGAAGAAAACCTGCAGATGAAACGCCCACGCCCGCATGTCGGCATAGAAGTCCGCCAGATAGGGATTGTCGACCACGGACTCGTAGGCCGTATCCCAATCCAGTTTCTCGCCCAGTCGTTCGGCCAGCGAGGTCTTACCCACCCCGATATTCCCGGCGACCAGGACGAAACGTTTTGTCTTTGTGTGGCTGGCCTTCACTCCTCTTCCCTCGTTGGAAGATTCTGTCATCCCAGGAGACCGCCGGCCGAGGCGTCGTTGAGGGCCTGGACGCGTACCGCCAGCCGGCTGGCCTGCTCGCTGGCGGTGCGCACGCGGCTGAAATGCGCATCCGCAGACACGCCGAGCGTGTCGTGGATCCCGTTTACCTGCGGGACGATGACCTTCTCGACATACTCAATAACCGCCTCCACGTCCTTGAACTGGCGCAGGCGCCGGGCTTCCAGCATTTGGCGCACGTCGCCCAGGCTGCCGACCGACCCCTTGATCGTGGATTCCGCGCTGCTTGCCGCCTTGAGCAGCTCGGCAAGCCGTTCCAGGGCGGCCTGCATCTCCTGGAAGGTAATCATGGTCGACCTCCCGCGCCGACCCGGACTCGTCGGCTGAATCGAGTATACAACCGGCGTGCCTCGGATGCACCGTCGCCCCGGGACCTTCCGGCAAGCGAAGACCCGGGACCGCCTGCCCCGGGTCTCTGTTGCTCACAGGTCTCCTGCCGAGGATCTCGTCAGGTTAGCACTCGCTGTAGCCGCAGGCATAGCACTTGCGACAGCCTTCTTCATTGACCACCGCCGCCGCGCCACATTCCGGGCAAAGATCCCCCACCTTCATCGGCATCTGGTTGGCGGGCGTCGGATCCAACTGAACCAACAGACCGGTTTCGGGGGTCGAGCCGAGGAACTCCGCCAGGGCCCGTGCCAGGCCATCCGGCAGGGAGAGCACCCGGTTCGGCCCAAATCCGAGGGGCCGGCCTCCGCCAATCCCGGCTAACTGGCGCACGACTTCCGCCATGCGCTCCCGGGGCGGCACCGGCGAGGCGACGCGCAGAAGGTAGGAGATGAGGCGACCAATCGACTCAGACACGGCGGCCGTCTCCGAGCCGGCCTTGGCCGTCGTGATGAAGACCTCAAACGGCTGGCCCTCGGCGTTCTGATTGATGGTGACAAAGGCCTTGCCAACTGGAGTGCTGATCTGATAGGTGCAGCCTTCCAAACGCTGCGGCCGCGGCTTCTTGCCCTCCATCCACATGCGGATCTGGGTCGGCAGGGGATCGGCCGGCGCCTCCCTCTTGGTTACCGTGGCCTTGGTCTCCAGGACGACTTTCTGCCTCGACCCGGTGACGTAGACCGTCAAGCCTTTGCACGCGAGCTCCCAGGCCAGCAGGTAGGCTTTGGCGACATCGTCGGTGGTGGCCTCCTCCGGGAAGTTGCAGGTCTTGCTCAGGCTGTTGTCGACGAAGGCCTGCAAGGCGGCTTGCATGCGGACGTGCTCTTCGGCCGTGATGTCCTGTGAGACGACGAAGATATGGCGCAGGTTATCGGGGAGTTCGGCGACCTCCTGGCAGGAGCCCTTCTCCATGACCTGAGACAGGATTCGCCGCCGGGCATCATCATCGAGACCGGCTTCGATGGCCGCCTGCTCGAACAGCGGGCTGGCGTAGGTCAGCGTCAGATCGCGTCCGGCATCGTCGACATGACGGTAGTAGGCCAGGGCAAATACCGGCTCGCATCCATAGCCTTCGCAGCCGGCGACGGTGGCGATCGTTCCCGTCGGCGCGACCGTCGTCTGGGCCGCGTTTCGGATTCCGTGGCGCTTGAGGTCTTTCACCAGGCCGTGCCAGTCGACTTTGGGACGGCCGAAGTCGCGCTTGGTGGGCACCAGAGCCTTGGGGGGCTGCCAGGTCAGATTCTGTGGATCGTAGATGCTTCCCTGGATGGCGGGGAAGGCGCCCCGTTCGGCGGCCAGATCGACGCTGGTCCGCAGGCAGTGATAGCGGATGAACTCCATGACCTGGCTGCCGAAATCGAGCGATTCCTCCGAGCCGTAGCGCACGCCGACGTGGTACATCAAATCGCCCAGGGCCATGATACCCAGGCCGATGCGGCGGGCGCGCAAGGCAGCCTCGCGGAGCTGCGGTACGGCCGGGACGTACGCGTTGGCCGTGACGACATCATCCAGGAAGCGCGTGCTGTCGACGACGCTCTGCCGCAGGCCTTCCCAATCGACCGTCCCCGCCGGGCCGAAATGCTGGGCCAGGTTGATCGATCCCAGGCAGCAGTTCTCGTAGGGTCCCAGCCACTGCTCACCGCAGGGATTGGTGGCTTCCAGCTCGTACAGATGCGGCACCGGATTGGAGCGATTGGCGGCATCCAGAAACAGCACGCCCGGTTCGCCGTTGTGGTGGGCGTGTTTCACGATCAGGTCGAAAACCTCGCGCGCCGGGACGGTCTCGAGAATTCCTCCGTCCTGGGGAGCGACCAGGTCATAGGTCGTGTCGTCGCGCACCGCCCGCATGAAGGCGTCCGTTACGCCGACCGAGATGTTGAAGTTCGTGATGTGGTTCTCGTCGACTTTGCAGGTGACGAACTCGCGGATGTCGGGATGGTCCACGCGCAGCACCGCCATGTTGGCGCCGCGGCGCGTCCCGCCTTGGGCGACTTCGCCGAAGGCTTTGTCGTAGACGCGCAAGAATCCCACCGGTCCGGTGGCCTGGCCGGCCGAGGACTTGACCAGTGAGCCCTTCGAACGGAGACGGCTGAAGGAGAAACCGTTCCCGCCCCCCGTTTGCTGGATCAGCGCGGCATCTCGCAGAGTCTGAAAGATGCCGGCCTGCTCGCGACCCATGTCATCGGCGATGGGCAGCACGAAACAGGCGGCCAGCTGACCGAGGGGAGTGCCGGCGCCAGTGAAGGTCGGCGAATTGGGGAAGAAGCGTTTGGTGGCCAGCAGGTTGTAGAAGGCGAGAGCGGAGGCCTGCACGTCGCCGTTCCACTCCTGCTCCGCCAGCGCCACGTGGAAGGCTACGCGCCAGAACATCTCCTCGACCGTTTCCTGCGGACGGCCGTCGGGACCTTTGCGGATGTAGCGTTTGGTCAAGACGGTGCGGGCGTTCTCGGTCAGATCAACGCGGCGTGCGCTTTCCGGCAGCGGGGGCCGCACTGCCGGCTGCTCCTGTTCGAGATTCGTTCCGGCCGCGGATCTCACCGTCTCCAGCATCCCTGCCTCCTCCCGACCAATACCTGAACGTACTTACACCCTGCACCAGGACCGCGCCATGAGCCTTTGGCGCAGCCGCCCCCGCCTTATCCTTCCAACAAACGATCGATCTCGTCTCGGATCGACTGCAGATCATCCAGTCCCAAATAGACAATCGCATAGCGCACGTAGGCGATGTGATCCATTTCCTTCAAACCGCCGATGACCATGTCGCCAATGATGCGCGAGGAGACCTCCGACTTGCCCAGTGACTGCAGGGAAGACTCGATCTCCCCCACCAATCGATCGATATCCGCCGCGGAAACGGGCCGCTTGGCACAGGCAATCCGGATTCCGCCCGCCAACTTCTCGCGTTCGAACTCTTCGCGCGTCCCATCTTGCTTGACGACCAGAGGAGTCGCCAGGACGGGCCGCTCGTAGGTGCTGAATCGCTCGCCGCATGCCTGGCAAACGCGCCGGCGCCGCACGCCGCCCCGCGCTTCATGTGAAGTGTCGATCACTCGCGTGTCTTCACTGCGGCAGTAAGGACAGCGCATGGCGCCCGACCTTTCTTGCACGCGTGCCGTGGATGGCCACGCCGGAAACCCAGGAGCCTGTCGCCGACGAAGAGCGGCCTCTCCGCAGCCAGACCCTCGCACCCCGGATGACTAACTCACACACTGGCGGTGCGAACATCCGTTTGGCGCCAGATGTTGCGTCTCGATCGGACTCGATCCGATATATCCGGTTGGAAGGCCCTGATTGTAGCATGCGCCGCGTGGGCCGCGCAAAGCGCGCAAGCCGATTTGGGGTCGTAGGAGCCTAGTACTAAGGTACTGCCGGGGGAAAAGGCAGACCGACGCCGGGAGGAGGAAGCCGGCGTCGGTCTTGCAATCGGCCCCACGCATACCCGCGATCCTGTGCAGCGACCAGGTCACAGGCGGTGGACGCCCGGGAGTGGCTTGCCGGGGCCTTCGGCAGCCCCGCCCACGCTAGCGGTGGCGCAGGAAGGCCGGGATGTCCAGGTTATTGACATCGTATTGCGGCAGATACTCTGCCATGGCTGGCGCCGGCTCGGCCTTGGTGGGTCGGGCCTGCACTTCCGAACGGCTGCGAGCACGGCGTTCCGAGCGCAACAGCCCGCCCGGCCGCTCGAACCCGGTGGCGATCACCGTGATCCGCACTTCCTCCCCGATGTTCGGGTCGATGACCGCCCCGAAGATCAGGTTGACGTCCGGATGTGCGGTCTCCTTGATGATGGCCGCGGCCTGGTTGACCTCGAACAGGCTGAGGTCGGGGCCGCCGGTGACGTTAAACAGGATGCCGCGCGCACCATCGATCGTGATGTCGAGCAGATTGCTAGAGATCGCCTGCTCGGCCGCCACCCGGGCGCGATCTTCGCCGGTTCCGCGGCCGACGGCCATCAGGGCCGCACCGCCTTCCGACATGATGGCGCGTACGTCGGCAAAATCCAGGTTGATCAATCCGGGGACCGTGATCAGCTCGCTGATCCCCTGGATGCCCTGACGCAGAACGTCGTCCGCCAGGCGGAAGGCCTCCTGCAAACTGGATCGCTTGTCGGCGATCTGCAGCAGCCGGTCGTTCGGAATGACAATCAGGGTGTCGACGTGTTCCTTGAGTTTGGCGATCCCGGCCTCCGCCGATTGGGAGCGCTTAGCGCCTTCAAAGGTGAACGGTCGAGTGACGACCCCGATCGTCAGGGCTCCGGCTTCCTTGGCGATCTGCGCAATGATGGGTGCCGCTCCCGTCCCCGTGCCGCCGCCGATCCCGGCAGCGATGAAGGCCATATCTGTCCCTCGGAGGACCTCATACAGCTCCTCGGCCGATTCTTCGGCCGCCTTCTGACCGATCTCGGGATTCCCCCCCGCCCCCAATCCGCGCGTCAGCTTGTCGCCGATCCGCACTCGGGTCGAGGCGTTGGAGAGGAGCAGAGCCTGGGCATCGGTATTGATCGAAAGGAACTCGATCCCGGCCAGGCCCTCCTCGATCATCCGGTTGACGGCGTTGCTGCCTCCGCCGCCGACCCCGATGACTTTGATACGGGCAAACGATTCCATCTTCGGTGCTGATTGCATGGCGTCCTCCTCCTCGCTCGTCATTCGATATTCGGCCGAGTTGACTGGTTCGAGCACTCAGCCGGGAAGTAATCTCCGGAAGAAATCGGCTGCCCGCTGCAGATCCAGTCTGGGGAGCACCAGGCCACCCAGGCCGCGGGCGTGGAGCATCTGCTCGTCCTGCAGTTTGGCCCATTGCAGCAGTCCGAGACTGGTGGAATAGGCCGGAGAGCGCAGCGTATCGACCAGGCCGCGCAGTTCCTGCGGCTGTGCGGCGCGCACCGGCAAGTTGAGCACCCCGCCGGCCGCCTCGCGGATCCCCTTCAGCAGGCTCGTCCCGCCGGTGAGCACCACTCCGGCCGGGAGCAACCCGTCATACCCCGAGCGCTTGATCTCCTGCCGCACCAGGCCGAACAGCTCCTCAACCCGCGGTTCGATGATGGCCGCCAGGTCGGAAAGCTGAACCTGGGCCGACTTCTCCTGCCCAAAAGGCCGGACGGCAAATCCCTGCTGCGGATCGACCCCGGCCGAGCGCGCTTCGCCATGCCGCCGCTTGACCGTCTCGGATGTTTCCAGCGGCAGGTGCAGGCCTTGCGAAATGTCACTTGTGATGTGATCTCCCCCGACCGGCACAACCGCCGTGTACCAGACCGCACCTTCGATGAAGATCGCGATATCGGTCGTGCCCCCGCCAATGTCGCAAAGCACCACGCCCATCTCACGCTCGGTTTCGGTCAGGCAGACCTCGGCCGAGGCGAGCGACCCAGCGACCCAGCCGTCGGCCGTCAACCCGGCGGCCTCCAGGCACTTCTCCATATTGCGCAGCCCGGTGGTCCCGGCCGTCACAATATGCGCTTCCACCTCAAGGCGGTAGCCGTGCATGCCCACCGCTGAGCGGATCCCATCTTGTCCATCCACGACAAAACCGCGCGGAATGACATGCACCAGCTGACGGTCGTAGGGAATGGCGATCGAGCGGGCGGCGTCGAGCGCCCGGCTGACATCGTCGTAGCCAATGACCCGCCCGGAGACACCCGCCATGCCCTTGCTGTTCTGGGAGGCGATCGAGCTTCCCGACAGGCTGACCAGGGCGGAGGTGATCTCGTAGCCGGAAGTGCGCTCGGCCTTGTCGCGGGCGGCCTCGATGGCCTTGGCAACCGACTCCAGGCTGATCACTCCACCCTTGCGCATGCCGGTCGAAGGCGCGGTCCCCACGCCGATGATCCGCAGGCGGCGGTCCTCATCCAGATGGCCGACGAGGGCCACGACTTTGGTGGTTCCTACATCCAGC
>Ga0299915_10002516_pt1 | contig 13376 bp, 8 predicted proteins | sample RVTome_13_FD_200263 | JGI IMG/M metagenome (GOLD analysis project Ga0299915, IMG submission 200263) | Soil microbial communities from uranium-contaminated site in the Upper Colorado River Basin, Wyoming, United States - RVT92D227 (version 2) ...
GCCCTCGAGTCCGTCGGGCTCAAGGACCGCTCTCATCACAAAACCAACCAGCTTTCGGGCGGCGAGCAGCAGCGGGTGGCCATCGCCCGGGCCCTCTTGAACAATCCCTCGCTCATCCTCGCCGACGAGCCGACCGGCAACCTTGACACCAAGACCAGCGACGAAATCATGACCATTTTCCGCAATCTCAACCAGGAAAAGGGCATTACGATCGTTATGGTCACGCACGAGTCCGATATCGGGGCCCAGGCGAAAAAGAGAATCTTCATGCGCGACGGGCAGATTATCCGCGAAGACGGGAATTAAAGGAGAGGCACCATGTTATTCCGCATATTACGCGTTTCTCTCCGGGCTCTCAGCCGGAACAAGATGCGCACGTTTCTGACCATGCTCGGAATCATTATCGGTGTCGGGGCGGTCATCGCCATGGTCAGCATCGGGACGGGCGCCAAGGCCGCCGTTGAAAGCCGCTTTGCGGCCATGGGCACGAATCTCCTCTTCGTCAGCGGCGCGAGCCGGCAGACTCAGGGTGTCCACTCCGGCTTCGGCGGCTATCAAACCCTGACGGTCGAAGACGCCCAGGCCATCCCGGATCGGTGTCCGGCCGTCGAATACGTCTCGCCCAGCGTCAACACCCGGGCTCAGGTCGTCTACCTCAACAAGAACTGGAACACCTCGGTCCAGGGCACGGGAGAAAAATATCCCGAAGTAAGGAAATGGGAGATGGCCCTCGGGACATATTTCGACGAAACCATGGTCCGCTCGGCGGCCAAAGTCTGCGTCCTGGGAGCCGACGTGAAAACGAATTTGTTCGAGGACGCGGACCCAATCGGCCAGACCATCCGCATCAAGAAAGTCCCGTTCATGATCATCGGCGTCCTGAAATCCAAGGGCCAGTCCGGCGGGTTCGGCAGCCGGGACGACATGATTTGCGTTCCCTACACAACCTGCATGAAGAGACTGCAGAAAGCCGAATTCCTGGGCTCGATCGATGTCTCGGCCGTCTCCTCGACGCAGACGCAGCAGGCGAAGCAGCAAATCGCGGAGTTGCTCCGCGAACGGCACCGGATCGCGCCCGGCGCGGCTGACGATTTCCAGGTCCAGGACATGTCCGAGATCGCCGAAGGCGCGGCCGACGCGACCAACATCCTGACCCTCCTCCTCGGGAGCATCGCCTCGATCTCGCTTCTCGTCGGCGGGATCGGGATCATGAACATCATGCTCGTCTCGGTGACGGAGAGAATCCGGGAGATCGGCATCCGGATGTCGATCGGCGCCCGCGAGCGCGACATTCTCATCCAATTCCTGGCCGAAGCGCTCGTCTTGAGCCTCGTCGGCGGGCTGCTCGGGATCGCCATGGGCGTCGGCGTCTCAAAAATCCTCCACTATATTCCCATTTTTGCCACGATCAAGACGGTCGTCTCGATGCAATGGGTGTTGATGGCCTTCTTCATTTCCGGATCGATCGGCGTGTTCTTCGGGTTCTACCCTGCCCGCAAGGCGTCCAAGCTCGACCCGATCGATGCCCTCAGATACGAATAACAAGGAGATCTCAGATGACGTGGAAAAAAACTGCCGTTCTCATAAGCCTGCTTATAGGCCTCATCCCCCAGGCGGGATTCGGACAGGATCAGCCGGCTCAGGGAAAATCGCTCTCCCTGAAGCTTGACGACTGCATCCTCCGGGCATTGAAGAACAACCTCTCGATCAAGGTGGCCGAATTCTCGCCGAAATTATCCGAAGAGTCCCTGTCCAGCGCCCAAGCCCAGTATATGCCCACGATGTCGTTCGGCTATACACCGGGCCGGAGCGAAAACGCCTCGTACTCCTGGCTCGATACGGCCGGGACGAGCGTCTTCACCGACTCGCAGACATATAACGGGTCGATCAACGAACTGACTCCATTGGGCGGGAGGTTCTCCATTTCCATTGACGGAAGTCGAACCCACACCAACCAACGGGCCACGACGATCGATCCCCGGTACTCGGCAAACCTCAGATTCAGCTACTCTCAGCCTCTCCTCCGGAGCTTCGGGCCGGCGATGACCAACCGGAACATCGTCATCGCCCGGAATAGTCTGGAAAGCTCCGAGATTTCTTTCTACAAAACCGTTCAGGATACCGTCTATTCCGTGATCCAAGCTTACTGGAATCTCTTCTACAGCATTGAAAATCTCAAGGTCCAACAGCTCGGATTGCAGTTGTCCAAGGAACTCTTGGAGAAGAACCGGAGGTCGGTCGAGATCGGGACTTTGGCGGAGATGGACATCCTCACGGCCGAGGCCGACGTCGCCTCCCGCGAGGCGAGCATCCTCGCGGCCGAAGCTTCGGTCAAGAGTAACGAAGATAATTTGAAAACGCTGATCAATCTCTCCCCCGAAGAAGAGATGGGGCTGAGGGACATCGTCGCTCTCGACCAGCCCAAGCTCGAAGAGCAGAAAGTGGAGCTCGATCAGGCGCTCATGATCGGCATGGCCAATCGGCCCGACCTCAAGATCACCCAACTCAGCTTGAAAAACACCGATATCAGCCTCCGCTATGCCAAAAACCAACTCCTCCCCGACCTCAGCCTAAACGCATCCTGGAGGAGCCCCGGGCTTTCGGGCACGCAACTCCTTTACGACAATCCGCTGACCGGAAACCTTATCGGGACGGTCCCCGGCTTAGGATCCCAGGCCTGGAAAGACGCCTTCGGTTTCAAATACAGCAACTGGTCGCTCGGCCTGACGCTGAGCATCAACTTGAGCGATTATCTGACGCGGGCCGCGTACGCCCAGGCCAAGTTGAGCATGGACCAGGCTTTCGAGAGCATGAAGCTCCAGGAGCAGCAGGTGATCATGGAAATCCGGAATGCGGTCCGCTTGCTTCAGACGAGCTACAAGCAGGCCCAAGCTTACAAGATCGCCCGCGACTTGGCTGAGAAAAAATATCAAAGCGAACAGGAAAAACTCCGGGTCGGGCAGAGCACGGATTATTTTGTCCTCCAGTATCTCCGGGACCTGACCAGCGCCCGGGTTTTCGAGCTGAACGCGATCATCAACTATAACGTGGCGATCGCCGGACTCGATCGCTCGATGGGGGTTCTCCTCGACAAGAAGAACATTCAGCTTGAAGATACGGGGTCCTCAAAGTAAGCGAGCGGCGGCCATGGATTCGCCCCCGAACGGCTTCGACCCTGAAGGCGAGGAGCGCTCCCTTTCGGGAGGCCAGAGCTTGGCTTCGGGAGGAATGGTGGCCTTCGCCTAGGTCGGTTGCGGACCGGAGAAACCGCCAGGCCTCGGTTTCCCATGACCCCGGACTTGAGTCCGGGGTCATTTCTTATATCGGCATGATGCCTTGTGCTATTTTTTATGGGCATAGATACTCTCGCAAGGAGGCCAGAGCCGAACGATGAGCAACACACACAGATATAGATGGCGTCCCCAAATTCTCCTTCCGATGTTGGCCGTATTCCTGGTTTTCCCGATGTCCCCATCCCAAGGAAGCCAGGAGGAAACCCTGACCCTCGAATCGGCTATTCACATGGCGCTTGCCCGAAACGAACGGGCTTTAACCGCGGACGCGAAAATCTCGGTCGCGGACGCGCAGCTGACGCGGGCCCGGGCTTATTTTCTCCCCGCGATCACCGTCTCGGGCAATTATACGCGACGGCCGTTCGAGGTTGTCCGGATTGTCGGTAACTCCCAGATCATTGTCCAAAATTACAACGCTCTTTCCGGAAATGCCCAGCTCAATATGACCCTTTTCGACTCACGCAGCATTCCGGCCTTGAAGCAGGCCAAGGACGAGCAGCTTTCCACGGCCTATTCCTCTGCCGAGACGAAAAGGCAATTGGCCTTCGAGGTCGGGAACGCGTTCCTCACGACTCTCGGGACCGACCAAATGCTGGAGGCGGCCAAACACCGTTTCGAGTATGCCCAACAGGCTTTGGACGCGGCCAGGGCGCGCTACGCGGCCGAGCTGGTGTCGTCCAACGACGTGACCAGGGCCGAACTCGAATATGCCAGCGCCGAAATGAGCATCACCCAAATGAGGGGCCAGGTGGAGACGAATTACCTGGAGCTCGGCAATCTCCTCGACGACGCGCTGGCCATCGGGAAGAAGCTTGTCGTTCCCGATTTCTTGGTCAAAGCCGGCGCGGAGGTTCCGGCCGATGTCGAGTCCTTAATTGACGAAGCGCAGAACCGCCGCCTCGACCTCACCTCGCTGGAGCTTCACGCCCGGGCCCAGCACGCCCTTCTGCTTGAACCCGCGCTCAAATGGCTCCCGACCTTAAACCTCAACGCCCGATATTCTTATACGAACGAAGCCGGCCTCACCGGACGGAGCTTCAACTGGAATGCCGGGTTGACTCTGAGCTGGGCCGTGTTCGACGGGCTCAACCGAAACGCCGATTATCAAGAGCGAAAATCTCTGGCCTACCAGGCCGATCTCAGCGTCCAATCTTCCAAGCGGAGCATCGACCTGAGTGTCCGCGACGCCCTTGTTTCCCTCCAGAGCCAGAGGGCCGGCCTCAAACAGGCTCAAATTGCCTATGATATCGCTAAGCAGAACGCCCAGGAGGTCGCCGAGCTCTATCGGCAAGGTCTCAGCTCCGTCCTTCAGGTCGCGGACGCCAATTACCAGCTGTTCAACGCCGAAGTCGGGCTGGTGCGGCAGCGCTATGATTCGGGGATCGCGTATTTGAATTTCGAGGCCGCCTTGGGCCTGGATCCGTTAGGCAAGGAGCCGATAATATGAAAAGACAGTCCAACGTCTGGCTCATTTTTGTTCTGGTGATAGGTCTCCTCTCGACGTCCTGCGGCAAGGGGAAGGAGGGGCAGAGCCAGGGTGAGCCCCCTTCTCCGGGCGCTAAGTCCGGGAAATCGGCCTCCCCTTCCCGCTCGAGGATTTCCTATACCGTAGAAGCCCAGCCGGTCCAAGCCCGTTCCTTGATTTATACGGTCAACGCCGTAGGATCCATCGAAGCTTTCGAAAAAGTCCAGGTGACGGCGCGAGTCGCCGGGATCGTCGACCGCGTTCTTTTCGCCGAAGGGAATTACGCCAGCGTCAGCCAGGTTCTCGTCGAGATCGAACCCGAACGCTATAAGCTGGCCGTAGAGGCCGCCCAGGCCGCATACGAAAAAGCCGAAGCGTCCAAAGCCGATGCCGAGGCGGGCTCGAAACGGCGCGAAGACGTGGCGACGAAAACCCCGGGCCTGATTCCCGGAGAAGAACTCGCGACCTGGCGAACCAAAGTCCGTCTCGCCGCTTCCGATGTCGCCCAGGCGAAAACGGCCCTGAATCAGGCGAATTTGAATCTCCGCGACGCCTATGTCAAGGCGCCTTTTTCGGGGATCATTCAAACCCGCACGGTCCAAACGGGTCAATATGTCCAGGTCGGAACTGTCCTGGCCACTCTGATCCGGCGAGACCCGCTCCTTCTCCGATTTAGAGTTTCGGAACGGGATGCCGCTCGGTTCCATCCCGGACTCACGGCGAATTTCGAGATGCGGGATAATCCCAAGGAATATTCGGCCAAGATCGTTCATGTCGATGCCTCGGCGGATGAGTCATCCCGGATGGTCGCCATCACGGCCGAAATTCGCGATACACAGGACCAAGCGCTTCGGCCTGGAGCCTTCGTTGAAATCTCGGTGCCGGTGAGCAGCCCGCGCATGGCGCCGGTTGTGCCCCAGACGTCGATGCGCCCGAGCGACAGGGGTTTCCTTGTTTTCGTCGTCGAAAACAATATTGCCCTGGAGCGGACCATTTCCGTCGGGATGAGAACCGCGGACGGTTTCGTCGAGGTCCTCTCGGGATTGAATCCCGGGGAGATGCTCGTCGTCCGGGGGGCGGAAGCCTTGCGGAACGGGGTTCCGGTCAACGTCGGCAAAATCGGCGCGCAGCCAGGTGACGCGCCCGGGCCGGCCCCGAAAAAGAAATCTTGAGAGGATTGATCCATGAATCTCACCGAAACCTGCGTCAGAAAGCCGGTTTTAGCCTGGATGATGATGGCGGCCACGATCGTCTTCGGCTTGGTCGCCGGAACGCGCATCGGCATCAGCCAGTTTCCCGATGTCGATTTCCCGACGATCAGCGTTTCGGTTGGCTGGGAAGGCGCCGCGCCCGAGGTTATGGAAAACGACATTGTCGAGCCTTTGGAGGAATCGCTGATCCAAATCGAGGGCATCAAGACGATTTCTTCGTCGTGTCGCATGGGCGGAGCGTCAATCACGTTGGAGTTCGAGCTCACGCGCAAAATCGATTTCGCCATCCAGGATGTCCAGGCCAAGGTTTCCCAAGCGACTCGGAGTCTCCCTCGGGACGTCAATCCCCCCACCATTTCGAAGTCGAACCCCGAGGATAATCCGATCATGATGATCGCTCTCTCGGGCCCCTTCCCGCAGCGCATCCTCACGGATTATCTCCAGTATACCCTCAAGGAAAAACTCCAGACGATCCCGGGGGTCGGCGAGATTTCGCTCATGGGCGTCCAGGACCGCAACGTCCGGATCTGGCTGGACGCGACGAAACTCGACGAGCGCGGGCTGACCGTTCGCGACGTCATTTCCGCGCTTCAACGGGAGCATGTCGAACTTCCGGCCGGCCGCTTGGAAACGCCGGGGCGGGAAGTGAATGTCCGCGTCCTGGGCGAAGCCATCGATATTGACACCTTGCAGAAGATCGTCGTCCGCGAATCGAGCGGCAGCCCCATCTATATCGGCGACGTAGCCCTGGTCGAGGACGGTTTCGATGACCTGCGGCGGATATCCAGCGTCAACGGTGTCCGGGCGCAGGGAATCTCTCTCAAGAAACAGCGAGGGTCGAACGCCGTGGCCGTCGCCAAGGCCGCCCGGGCGGCACTCGCCGATTTCCAGAAGACGATGCCCGAGGGGATGGCAGCCTACGTCGTCTTCGATACGACCCAATTCATCCAGGACTCGGTCAGGGAGATTGAATTCGAACTCATCCTCTCGGTCGTTCTGACCGCTTTCGTCTGCTGGCTCTTCCTCGGCTCTCTCTCGAGCACATTGAACGTTGTTCTGGCTATCCCGATGTCTCTCTTCGGAACCATCGCGATCATCAATTTCCTCGGTTTCACCTTCAATACCTTCACCCTCCTCGGCCTGGCTCTCGCCGTCGGCCTTGTCGTCGACGACGCCATCATGGTCATGGAGAACATCTTCCGTCACCGGGAACGGGGAGAGGGCCTGGTCCAGGCCGCTTTGGGCGGGACGAAGGAGATCGCCTTTGCCGCCCTGGCGGCGACGCTGGCTGTCGTCGCCATCTTCGTCCCGGTCGTTTTTATGAAGGGGATTATCGGGAAGTATTTCCTTCAATTCGGCATCACCCTGTGCCTAGCGGTCCTCTTGTCTTATGTGGAGGCCGTCACCCTGGCTCCCTCGCGATGCGCCCAATTTCTCAAAACGTCCCGCGAAGGCCGGAACCGACTCGGCCGGGCCGTCGACAAGAGCTTTCAATGGCTGGAGAGAACCTACGCCAAAGTTTTGCGGCGGAGCCTTCGCTGGCCCGTCCTCATTCTGATTCTGGCCGTCATGCTCTTCGCCGCGGCGATCTATATTATGACCTCCCTGCCCGCCGAGTTTGTCCCGTCCCAGGACCTCAGCCGGCTGTCGGTCCGCATCCAGACGGCCGTCAGCTCGGACATCAGCGAATCAGCCAGGCTCTTGCAGAAAGCGGACGAGGTCATCGGCAGCCATCCCGAAGTCATAGGACAATTCAGCAACATCGGCGGCTTTGGCGGCGGAGTGAATTCGGGAAATATCAACGTGACGCTCAAACCGCCCAGGGAGCGCAAAGTCAGCCAGACCCAACTCCAGGCGATGCTCAGGAGAGAGTTGAACGCCATCCCCGGCATCCGGGCCGTCATCCAGGACCTCTCCCAACAGGGGTTCACCGGGCAGCGCGGCTTCCCCGTTTCGTTCTCCGTCCGGGGTCCGAATTGGGATCAGCTCATAAAGCTGAGCGAGGATATCATGGGTAAACTGGGCGCGAGCGGCACGGTCGTCGATATGGATACGGACTATCAGATCGGCATGCCGGAACTTCACGTCCTGCCCGAACGGGCCGTGGCGTCCGACGTCGGCGTCTCGATTGACGATGTGGCCACGACGCTCAATGCCCTGGTCGGAGGAGTCCGCGTCGGCAAGTACAGCTCGGGCGGACGACGCGTCGACGTCCGCTTGAAGCTCCTCGCGGCGCAGCGATCTCGGCCCGAAGACATCGCCCGGCTGCGGGTCCGGAGCCGTTCCGGCGAGCTCATCCCCCTCTCCTCCCTCGTGACCTACGAAGAACGCTCCACGCTTCAAGCGATTACCCGCAAGGACCGGGAACGGGCCATTTCGATCTACGCCAATGTCGCGCCCGGGCATTCTCAGGATGAAGCCATCCGCTATGTCGAAAGCCTGACCAAAGGTCTGCCCATCGGGTACCGGATCGTCCTCGGAGGCACGAGTCTCGCTTTCCGCGATTCTATGAATAGCCTGATATTCGCCCTCTTTCTTGGGATCGCGATCGCCTACATGATTCTGGCCTCTCAGTTCAATTCTTTCAAGGACCCTATGACTGTCATCACGATCCTTCCGCTGTCGATTGCCGGCGCGGCATTTGCCCTCCTGATCGCCGGGAAATCGCTCAATATCTTCAGCATGATCGGTCTCCTCCTCCTCATGGGGATCGTCAAGAAGAACTCCATCATCCTCGTCGACTATGCCAATAACTTCAAAGCGCAGGGCTTCAGCCCGAGGGAATCCATGGAAAAGGCCGGGCCGATCCGTCTCCGGCCGATTCTCATGACGGCCACGGCGACTTTGATGGCCGCGATCCCGCCGGCTCTGGGCATTGGCCCGGGTTCGGAGATTCGGACGCCGATGGCCATCGCCGTCATCGGAGGCTTGATTGTTGCGACGATGTTGAGCTTAATCGTTGTCCCGTCCTTCTATGTCATTGCCGAAGGGAAGCGGAAGAAATCGAAGACAATAGAACAGCGGAAACCAGAAGTCATCTCCGCTCCGTAAGATCTTAGTCGGGCCGCGGGTTTCCTGATAAGGGGAGGCCGAGAGCGAAGTGAACGTCGGAAAGGGTCTTTCCGAGGCGAATCAGATATCGATCTTAACGCCGAACATGGCGGTGAGGCCGGAGAGGTTGATATTGGCTTTCCGGATCCCCGAAATCCCGTCCCCCGCGGGCCCGTTTTTATCGAAAAATCCGATTCGGGGATAAGTTTTGCCTTGGCTGTAGTCGTAATAATAGTAGTAATACTCAGCGCTGCTGTTGTTGACGGTTTCGGTCGCCGACGTGCTGAAGAGCGACCAGTTTCCCATCAGATCCGTCGCCCTCGCGGATCGATATAAAATATCCGTGATGAGGGCGATACCGCTCGCGAGCTTGAAGCTCAGACCGATCCCCGCCTGGAAGCCGAGGGAGGGGGCCGCCGCCCTGAATGTCTCTTTTTCAGACAAGGAATCGACGGTCGAGGTCGCCTCACGCTCAAAGCTGAATTGGACGATCTGAAAGAGGGGACCGGCGAAGATGTCGACGCCCGCCCTCGAGGTGAGATTGATCTTATAGTAGATATTCAAGTAAAACGGGATGACCGACAATTGGGGTTGAAAAGTCGAGTCCGTGGTAAATGGGACATCGTCGGCGATTCCTTGACTCGTCACCCGGTCATTGTGTCCGAGCTGATAATAGCCGCCGCCTAATCCAGTGGCGATCCGACGGCCCCAGTGGGTGATGATCTCGAACTGGAAATTCGCGCCTTTTTTAAGCTCTTGAAAGGCGCCGGAGACATCGGACATCGTGTCCCGGATGAACTCCATTTCGCCGGCGATTCCCTTGTTGTAATCATCGCCTTGGATCCAGGTCGGGCCGCCAAATAGCTTGAAGGACACTTGCTGGGAATAGGCCAGGCCCGAGGCTACGAGAAAACAGAGCGCTGTCAGCAATGCTTTTTTCATATGATATCCTCGATAAATGCCCCCTATTTTTCCTTACCCGGATGCGGAATGTCAAGAGAGAAACCGCTCGGCTCTTTTTGTCTTCTCGGTGGACGGCGACCGAGGAGAGATGCAGCCGATGGTCTCGACCATTCCTTGAAAAGGAATCGCGACTCGGCTCGATTCCCGTACGCCCCGGAGAACAAATCCGGACCTGGGCTATTCCATTTGCGAGGCGAGTCTCACCTCAGCCCAGAATGAGTATTTCGGAGGCGTGGCCCTCCCTCTTGCCGAGCCGAGAATGTCGGAGGTCGTTGTGCCAATCCCCTCATTGGCGATATTGGTGCCGCTCGCCTCGCGCGAGGCCATTTTCTTCATCGCTTCGGTCTGCCCGCCCCACTCGAAGCCGACCGTCACCGTTTTTCCAGGCTCAACGCCCACTCCGGCCGCCATCTCGTGGACGCGCGAGAGGGGGATGGCGAATTCATAGACGAACGTCTGCTGCTGCGGCGCGTATTTGAAAAACGCCGTTTGAGTCCGCATTCCCGCGGGGAGCTGCTTGACCTTGGCGTCCTTATTGAGGACTTCGTACTGATAGACATTCCAGGCCGGCTTGGCTCGGAGCTGGCTCTTCTGCTCCTCGGAAAGCTGAGTTTCCTTTTCCAGAATGGCGATGGCCTCCTCGGTCGGGACGGTCTTTTTCTGGAAGAGAATGGAATAATCCTTTTTCTTTTTTCCCTCGGCGTTGATATAAAGGTTGATGCCCGTCTGTTCGATCGTGCTCCGGAACTTGGGATTCTTGAAGACGAAAAGGATATAGAGGTTTTCGGCGTCGTTCCGGAAGGAATATTGGACATCTCCCTTTTCCCAGATGGTATACTCTGCGCCTCGCCAGTCGTCTTCGGCCCCGTCGATCTTGACCGGGATGTTCGTCCACGAGCTCGAGATCACCTGATCCTCAGCCGCGGTTCGCAACGGCCCCAGCAGCCCCAGGAAGAGGACTCCCAGGGTGATAAGAATGCGATTTTTCATGGTATCCCTCGTATTAAAAATTTATTATATCATATTAAGCTTCAGGCTTTTCATCACCGGCGCCATCCGGCTCCTTCCGTGCGACCCAGGCGTAGATTGCCGGCAAAACGACGAGCGTCATCAACGTCGACGTCACCAGGCCGCCGACGACGACCACAGCGAGCGGCCGCTGCACTTCCGACCCGGGTCCCCGGGCCGAAAGAAGTGGGATCAGGCTGAAAATCGTAATCGTCGCGGTCATCAGGACGGGACGGAGCCTGTTGGAACATCCCTGGAGAATGGCCTCCCGAAGGGGAGTTCCACCCTCGCGGAGCTGGGTGATGTAGGAGAGGAGGACGATGCCGTTGAGGACGGCGATGCCGAAGAGAGCGATGAATCCCACCGAGGCGGGGACCGAAAGATAGAGACCGGAGATAAAGAGAGAAAGAATCCCGCCGATGAGGGCAAAGGGGAGGTTCAGGATGACGAGAGCGGCCAGGCGGAGAGAATCGAAGGTTATGAACAACAGGAGAAGGATAAATCCTATGGTCATGGGAAGGATGAATGCCAGCCGGCGCATCGCGCGCTGTTGGTTCTCGAACTGACCGCCGAAGGTCACGTGCATGCCCGGCGGGAACTTGACGTTCTGCCGGATCGACCTCTGCGCCTCGGCGACGAATCCCCCCAGGTCGCGGCCTGAGATATTGCACTCTACGCCGATCCGCCGCTCGCCCGATTCCCGGCTGATCTGGACGGGACCTTCGGACGAGGAGATCTCGGCGACCTGGCTCAACGGGATATTCGCGCCTTGGGGAGCGCGGACAAGAATATCTCTGATGGCCTCGATGGAATTCCTTCGTTCCTCGGGAAAACGGAGCTGGACGTCGAACGATTTCTCTCCCTCGTAGAGCTTGGTCACGGTTTTGCCGCCGATCGCCGTTTCGACGATCGTCTGGACGTCCTCGACCGAAATGCCATACCGCGCGATCTTGGCCCTGTCGGGCCTGATCGAAATGTAAGGCTGGCCTGCGACTCTCTCCACGACCAGGTCTTGGATTCCCCGGATCCTGCGGAGAAGCGCTCCGATCTCGTTGGCTTTTTCCTTCAAGGTGTCCAGGTCCTCGCCGAAGATCTTGATGATGAGCTGGGCCCGCGTGCCGGCGACGATTTCGTCGATGCGGCAGGCGATCGGCTGGCTGAAGGAGAAGGCCATTCCCGGGAAGGCGGCGATCGCCTCGCGCATCTTGTTCGTTAATTCCTCACGCGTCTTGGCTGTCGTCCATTCCGCTCGCGGCCGGAGCATCCCGACATAGCCGGTTTTTTCGACGCCCCGCGCCTCGAGGGCGATCCCGGTCTGGCCGGTCTTGCCGACAATCGTGACGAGCTCGGGAAATTCCATGAGCCGCGCTTCCACCCTGCGGCTCATTTCGAGAGAGTCCGGGAGGGAAATGCCGGGCAGGAACTGGAAGTCCATGTCGAAGGCCCCTTCGTCCATGATGGGCATAAACTCCGTCCCGAGGCGGGGGACGAGCGCTACGGCACCGCCGAGGAGGGCGAGCGAAACGGCGATGAGCACCGTTTTATGGCCGAGCCCCCAGCGCAAAATCGGCAGGTAGATTTTTTTTGCCGCGTCGATGACGATGATCCTTTTTTCTTTTTTGGCCTTGAGAAACAATAAGCAGAATGCGGGAATGGCGAAGAGAGAGAGGACGAGAGAGGCGAACAAAGCGATGACATGGGTGAAGGCCAGAGGAAGGAACATCTTGCCTTCGATCCCCTGTAAGGCGATGATCGGGATGAAGGTCAGGGCGATAATCAACTCGCCAAAGATGGACGGCTTCCGGACTTCCAGGACCGCGCGGTGAACCGTCGCGAGCTTCCTCTGCCCCGCCTTCGATTCGGAAAGATGGCGCTGGACGTTTTCCACTTGGATAATGGTCGCGTCGATGATCATCCCGATGGAAATAGCCAGGCCGCCGAGAGACATGAGGTTCGCGGAAAGGCCGGCGAGGCGCATGGTGATGAATGTGAACAAAACCGATAAAGGAAGAGCAAGAATGACGATGAACGCCCCGCGGAAGTTGCGAAGGAACAGGTACAGGACAAAAATGACGAAGAGCGAGCCGATGACCAAGGCTTCGGACACGGTATGGATGCTTTTGGCCACGATCTCCGAGCGGCGGTAATACGGTTTGACGGTCAAGTCCTTGGGAAGGATTCCAGTCGCGTTGATTTCGGCGACGCGCTTTTCGACGGCCGTGACGACCTCGCGGCTGTTGGCCCCGCGGAGCATCATCACCACACCGCCGACGCATTCATGCTTTCCGTCTTTGACGGATGCCCCCTGGCGGACGGCCTGACCGGATGTCGCTTCGGCTACGTCGCGAAGAAGAACGGGGGTCCCGCCCTCGGATTTGAGGACGA
>Ga0299915_10002517_pt1 | contig 13352 bp, 9 predicted proteins | sample RVTome_13_FD_200263 | JGI IMG/M metagenome (GOLD analysis project Ga0299915, IMG submission 200263) | Soil microbial communities from uranium-contaminated site in the Upper Colorado River Basin, Wyoming, United States - RVT92D227 (version 2) ...
CGCGAAAATGTCGTCGAGGGCAAGGACGCAGAACAGGACGGCGAGTCCGGCCAGCAGGACCATGACTTCCGTGATCCGGGCCCAAAGTTTGAGTTTTTTCAAGGCCACCTCCCCTTTCTCATTAAAAGTATTATTGCCGCTGGTTGAATTCCTCCTCCTTCCGCCCCGGTTCTCTACAAAACGGATGGTAAAACGGGCCGGGCCAGAAGTCAAGCCCCTGGGGGGTTCTCGTCGGGACAATCGGCCTGTCCGATCACGGACTCTCTCGGCCCAAACGGCGTTCGCGGAGGACCAGGCTGAAGAGGAAAACGGCAAAGACAAGGGCGAAGTGGCACTGGATCGAGGGAAGGACGCCCTGCGGCTCCCGGAGCAGGATCCGGACGGCCAGCGAGGGAAGGACGAATCCCAAGAGGCCGGCCTGAAGGCTGGCCAGATGCCTGCGAAGGACCGGGTCTTCCGCGCCGGCCAGGCCGGCCGTCGTCCCGAACATGAGGACGGCCAAACCCGTCTGGTAAAAGAGCCCATAGAGAACCTCGAAGATGGGGGGATGGAAATAGCGGGCGATCACCACCTGGCAGACGGACTTGGTCACGCACCCCGGTTCGACGAAGATCCAACCGACAATCAGGGCGGCCGCGGCGAACCAGATAAGAGGAAGGACGGCGAATCCTCTGCGGCGGGGCAAAATGAGTTGAACCATCAGCCACAGCCCGAGCGGAGGGAGCCAGCTGATGCCGAAATAGGCGAGACGAGTGAACAGGAGGTTGTCGGGAGCGGCGCAGACGGCGATTTCGGCAAACTGGTATCCGGCCAGTAGTAAAAAGATGAGGGCGGTCGGCATTAAGATCCGTTTCCGGCCGGGACTCAGGAGCGTGAAAAAAGCGCCGAAAAATTCGAGGACACCGGTAATCAGGGCCAGCAGCGGCGAGTAACTAGGCATGGTCAGGATTATATCTCGGCCCCAATTTTAATCAAGCTCTTCCGGGGTCTTCCCCTCCAGGATTGACGGGGATCCCCGCCCGGTGATATGTTTTATAAGGTACTAGGAAATCGAAAGAGGGCTTGCCTTGAGAATAAAACTGATTCTCGCGGTCCTTCTCATCAGTCTGCCTTCTCTATCCGGTCTCCCCTCCGCGGCGGAGGAAACGCTTAAAATCACGTATCTCTCGAGGATCCAGGAGCCGTCCTGGGCTTGGGGCTCTGAGGCCGGAGTCTACGTCCACCAGAATCAACTCTACATTCCTCTCGGATATCCCGGCTTAGCCGTCTATGACATCAGCCGGCCCGACCAACCCGTACGGCTGAAGGTCCTGAGCTCCTTCGAACTCGGCGGCCAAGCGGGCCCGCTGGCCGTCCGGGAGAACAGGGCCTACCTCGCCCTCCCCGATGAATCCGCCATTGCCGTCATCGATGTTTCCAACCCGGCCCGCCCGGCGGTCCTGACCCGCTTCACCGTCGCGCAGGGCGTCCAACAGCTTCAAATCCGCGGCTCCTATCTCTATGTCCAGGTCGGAAGCTCGATTCAAAATGAAGGGGGCATTTTCGCCTTTGATCTATCCAAAGAACCGCCCTCCCCGGCCGGCCAGTACACGAAGGACCTGATCGATCCCGGGTTTTTTCTCACCGGGACAGGGATGGTTTTCCTGGCCCGAACGCCGGCCTACTCGTACGACTCGGCCAAGATCGACTGCGTCGACATGAGCCGGCCCGAGAAACCCGTCCTTAAAAGCCAATGGGCCTCCAAATATCCCGGGAACATTTCCGATATCGACATGAACGGAACCCGGCTCTTTTGCGCGGCCTATTGGGGCGGCATCTGGGTCCTGGACGCCTCGGACGTCACGGACTTGAGGCTCGCGGCCCGTTTTGACTGGATTCAGCCGGCGCCGTATTCCAAGTCGATCCGTGCCGTCACTCCCTACGTTTTTCTGGCCCAGGGGGGGCCCGCCATGTCGGATCAAAAGTTCTCGGAGTACAAAATGTCCGGGGACGGCTTGAGGCTCATTCAAGAGATACCCGCGTCGACCTACACCCATTCCGTATTCCGGGCCGGGGAACTCCTATTCCTGATCGAACAGGAATCCCCCTGGGGCAACAGCTTTCCGCAAAAAATCATCCGCGTCTACAGAATCGAGTCCGCCCTCCTCCCGCCGACTCAGGTTTCCCTCAAAAGACAGATCAACCGAAGCCTTTTCTTCCAGGAGGCCGTTCACACCATCAGCTGGCGGTCCAATCCCGGCAATGAGGGAATCGCCGTATCGAGTTATCGAGTCTATAGGAAACCGGCCGGCGGAAACGACGATGAATATGTTTTACGGGGGGCCGTGTCGGGGAGCACGCTCAGCTATGTGGATTTCCGGTTGAAGATGTCCCAGAAATTCGAATACGTCGTGACGGCCGTCGACGGCGAAGGCCTGGAGAGTCCCTTTTCGATAACCGTTAAAAACTGAATCCTCTCCCCTTCAAGCGGGAATCCCGTGAGGGCGCGGCCGCCCTGAAAAGAAAGAAGGATTCCTTCCGGTTTTTTTTCCTGAATAGCAACGTCGGCTCTGTTCTATCCGTATAGAATTGTAAATGAGGAGGTCCATCATGCTTCATCGCGACTTTATCAAGGTCGGAGGGGCCGGCCTGGCCGCCCTGCTGATTTTCGGAGCCGTTTTGGCCGGATAAGAAACCTACCAATTCGAGAAGCGGGAAGTCGTCGTTCCCGATTTCCCGGCCGAGTGCCTTCGGACGCCGACGTCCCGGCCGTCAAGTCGTACCGGTGATTTTAAAATACTTATCGCTTCCGTCCCAGCAAGCCGGAACATCTCGGCTTGTGATTCGGATTTTATAGTTAGCCCCGACGGCCAGATTGGACGGTATTTTCCATTTATAGGATCCTTTCCCGTTCGTTCCGATTAGGGCGCTCGCGCAGATCGTCTTAACGGATTGGCTCCCCTTGAAAAGCTCGATGGCGACTCTTTTTCCTAAGGATCCTGAATATTTCCATTTGATGTTATAGGTCCCGCTGACCTTCCAAGCCTCTCCTCCATTGGGAACGGTGACCGTGATTTCGCCTTCCAGAAACTTGGCCACAATGGCGTCCCTCTTGCCTTTGATCTCTTTTTGGAAAGGATTCTGGGTGGGGAAAGTCTTGGAATCCGTCCATCCGACGATATAGGCCGCACCGTTGCCATCGACGGCGACAGCCTCGCCCCGTTCGTTGGCCGAATCCCCGAATCGGGTGGAATAGGCGAGGGCGTTTCCCTGGGGCATGAACTTGGTCAGGAAGATTCTTCCGTCCTGGCCTTTGAGGGAATTCTTCGACGGAAAATCGGTGGACGAGGTGAAGCCCGTGACATAGGCCGCACCGCTTGAGTTCACGGCCACTTTATTGGCTTGATCACTGTTCCCTCCTCCCAGATAAGTGGAGTAGGAAAGCGAATTGCCCTGGGGCGACAGCTTCGTCAGAAAAGCCTCCTTGTACGTCCCTATGTTGAATACGCTCTTGTAAGGATTCATCAACGGAAAATCATTGGACTCCGTCCATCCCGTCACATAGGCCGCTCCGGCGGAGTCGACCGCGATGCCGTGGGCCGAATCAAACCACCATCCTCCGAGATAGGTCGAGTAGACCAGCGCGTTTCCCGCGGGCGCGAGCTTGGCGACAAAAGCGTCTTCATATTTCAAGGCACTCTGATAAGGATTCTGCAGCGGGAAATTGGAAGACCAGGTCCATCCCGTCAGATAGGCCGCTCCGGCGGAGTCGACCGCGATACCATTGCCCTCCTCGTTCTGCACTCCGCCGAGATAGGTCGAATAAACGAGCGCGTTTCCGGCCGGCGCGATCTTGGAAACGAAGGCATCCTCGTTTCCTCCCCAGGCAGCTTTGAAAGGATTCAACACCGGAAAATCGGCCGATTTCGTCCATCCGGTCAGGTAGGCCGCGCCGCTCGCGTCCACCGCGACCGCGGTCGCCCATTCGCTGTCGCCGCCGCCCAAATAGGAGGAATAAACGAGCGCGTTGCCCAAGGGCGAAAGCTTGGAGATAAAGGCTTCCGGATTTTTTTTGGGCGCGCTCTGAAAGGGATTTTGCAGGGGAAAATCCTGGGACCCGGTCCATCCGGTCAGGTAAACGGCGCCCGCGCCGTCCACGGCGATTCCTTTCCCGTGTTCACCCAGGCTCCCGCCCAGATAGGTGGAATAGACAAGCGCATTGCCTGCCGGAGCGAACTTAACGACAAAGGCATCATTAAAGACCCCGTTTTTCAGCGTCTTCTGATAGGGACCTTTGAGGGGAAAGTTGGTGGATTGGGTTTCGCCCGTTACATAAGCGGCGCCGTTTTTATCCACCGCGATCGCATAGCCATGGTCGTAATTCGATCCGCCTAAGTAGGTCGAGTAGACCAGGATCAGGGGATCGATGACCAGCTCCCGGTCCGGCCGGTGATCCTCGACGGCATACCCGAAGACGCGGTTTCCCAGAGCGACATAACGAGAGCCGATGACGATTGTCTCCCCATCTATCCTCTGCCGGCTCGAAGGCTTTTTGTTGACGAGCCGCCCGAATTTCGTCTCGATGGCCAAGTTGCCTTCCCGGTCGATGTCCGCCCTCTCCGCGTCCCTATATTCAAACCGAATATCCTGATAACAGCTCCCCGGCTTGACAATCCAGTCGTATTCGATCTGGTCTTCCCGCCCATAGATTTTAAGATCGATCCCGTGATAAACCTCTTCGTAGAGTACGGCCAGGGAAGTCGGGATATCCTTTTTCCAATTCGCCGGATCGTTCCCGATAAAATAATTGACTTTATGCTCCGACGGTTCAAGGGCCGTGATCTTGGGATTCCTGTTCGAGTTGAGAAAAGCCAGGCGGGGAGCAGCCCTCTCGGACTGGGCCTCATATAGAGCCGGCTTGTCTCCGGAATAAGTCGAATCAAAAATCAGTCCCTCATTCGTCACCCAGAGCGTATATCTGGATGTCCTGGAGTAAAACAGAGCCCGCTCGTCCGCCTGTCCTTGGTTGGCCATGAAGTACAGGGGCGTTTTTCCAAAATCCGGAGCCAGAGAAAGGTCGCCTGGAATCGGGATTGGGCCGGAGGCTCCGGCGGAAAGCGGATCGGCCTTCTCGCCCAAACTCCTTCCTTTACCGGCCTTGGTGGCGGATAGAGAGCCCAAGACCAACAGAACCGGAAAGATTATCGCCAAAACCAAGCTTGCTTTTTTCAACATGCCCCTCCCGAATTCGATCGGAATTTAGAAATCTCTGTTTGCTTTATATTAGTCCTTTTACCGAATCCAATCAACCCTGAGCGCGCGCCCATGAAGAAGGAAACATTGGCCTCGATCATGGCCAGCCTGTATTTCAGGGCGGATAAGAAGGAATACTCGACCGTGAATTGGGCTTTGCTTAAAGAGGGAGGCCAGTGGTTCACTGATTTCGACGAGACGATTCGGGGAGAAAAAGCCCGAAACGGCGCCAATGCCTTCCAAAGCTGGATCATCAAGGTCCAGAAACGATAGGACCATCCTCGATCGGGAAAAAAGCAACGGCTGGAGGGGGACGTAAGCCGAATTCTGTTCCCGCGCGAGCGGGGGCGGTTATTTATCTGGCCGGCCGGTTGCCCGGACGATCCTGCGGCCTACCCACCCCTTCGGACGGGCCGTCCTCGAACGGGGTCTCTTTGGCCTTGCTCCGGATGGGGTTTGCCGTGCGCCGCGCGTCGCCGCGCGGCCGGTGAGCTCTTACCTCGCCGTTTCACCCTTGCCCCTCCCGGACCCGAAGGCCCGCGAGGGGCGGTCTGGTCTCTGTGGCACTTTCCCCCGGTCGCCCGGAGTCGCCGTTAGCGACCATCCTGCCCTGTGGAGTTCGGACTTTCCTCCCCCTCCTCCTGGTCGGAGGAAGGAGCAACCGCCTCGCCCACTCCAGCCGTTGTCTTAGGAATGCCGTGCTACGCTATAACTTATACAGGTTAGCCCGCGGCCTGTCAATTGCCCGGGCTTCCTCCAGCTTATGAATCGGCGCCGCCAAGAATTTCAGGACGGCCTTTGAGCGCCCGACGTTTTTTCCTTCTTACGGGCACCCGTTCCTCTTTTCCGAAGTTGCGGACGGCCGCCGAGTCGCGGGGAGCTTCAGTATTTGATAACGGTATAATCGTAGCCCGTGCCCGAGCCTTTACTATATCCGCTCACGCAGACATGGCCCGCGCTGTCCACGGATATGGCTTCCGCCCCATCGTCGCCGTTCCCCGGCCCGTTGTACCTCTTCACCCAGACCTGCTTTCCCGAGCTGCTGTACTTGATCGTGGCAAAATCACGATAGGTGCTCAAACCCGGGCTCTCTCCGGTCACGTAGACATTGCCGGATTTGTCCACGGCTAAAGCGCAGGCGAAGTCGTCGCCGTTTCCCGGGCCGTTGTATCTCCTCACCCAGAGCTGTTTTCCGGAGCTGTTATATTTGATCGTGGCATAATCATAGCCGGTGCCCGGCGCTTTGCTATATCCGGTGACGTAGACATAGCCGGAGCCGTCCAAGGCCAGAGCCGCGGCATAATCATCGCGGTTGCCCGGCCCGTTGTATCTCTTGATCCAGAGCTGGTTGCCGGAGCTGCTGTATTTGATCGTGGCATAATCACGATAGGTGCCGGAACCCGGGCTTTCTCCGGTCACGTAGACATTGCCGGATTTGTCCACGGCCATGGCCCTTGCGGCGTCGTCGCCTTTAGCGGGCCCGTTGTATCTCTTCACCCAGATCTCGTCGCCGGTTTGAGCGGAACTCATAGTATAAAATAACGTGATACTGGCCGCCATGACTGCCAATAACAATGTAAAAAACATCGCTGTCGCCCTTCTTTTTCTCATAATCTCCACACTCTCCTTTCCTTCGTGACTTGCGGGCCTGCCTCGCTTACTCAGCAAGGCTCATCGCTCCCCCTCCTCCTCGGAGGAAGGAGCATCCGCTTCGCCCACGCCGGCCGTTATCTTGATGCCGTACTGTTCCAGTTTCTTATACAGGTTGCTGCGCGGCGTGTCGATCTCCCGGGCCGTTTGGGAGACGTTCCAACCGTTCGCCTCGAGCTTAGCCAGGATGAAATCTTTTTCGGCCAGATCCCGGTACTCGCGGAGCGTTTGGACGGCCTTGGCGTCCGGAAGCAGGACGGACCGTTCGCCCGTGACCGTCTCGGGGAGGTCCCGCCGCCGGATGACCTCGCCGTCGGTCATGATGATGAGCCGCTCGACCAGGTTCCGGAGCTCCCGGACGTTCCCCTTCCAGGGATATTTCATCATGGCCTCGAGGGCGTCCTCGGCGAAACGCTTGGCCCGGGCGTTGTTTTCGTCGGCATACGTCCGGCAGAAATAATCCGCCAGGATCGGGATATCCTCCTTGCGCTCGCGGAGCGGGGGGGAGACGAGCGGGACGACGTTCAGCCGGAAGAAGAGGTCTTCCCGGAACCGGCCCCCGCCAATTTCCTCGCGAAGGTCCTTGTTGGTCGCCGCGATGACCCTGACGTCAACCTTGTTCGTCCGGCTTGAGCCGACCTTCTGGACCTCTCCCTCCTCCAGAACCCGTAGGACCTTGGACTGGGTCTTGAGGCTCATGTCCCCGATTTCGTCCAGGAAGATCGTTCCGCCGTCGGCTTGATCGAACTTGCCCGACTTCTTCTCGGTCGCGCCCGTGAAGGCCCCCCTCTCGTGGCCGAACAGCTCCGACTCGATGAGCTCCTCGGGGATGGCCGCGCAGTTGACCTGGACGAAGGGCTCTTTAGTCCGGAGGCTCAGGTTATGGATGGCCCGGGCGATGAGCTCCTTGCCCGTTCCGCTCTCGCCGAAAATGAAGACGGTCGCGTTCGTCGGGGCGATCTTCTGGACCTCCTTCCAGAGACCCTGGATGAGGGGGTGGCTCCCGATGATCTCGTAGCGTTTTTCGGCCTTCCTCTTGAGGTCCTGGCATTCTCGTAGGAGCCGGTTCTGGGTCAGGGCGTTCCGGATGCGGAGCAGGACCTGGTCCCGGGACAGCGGCTTCTCCATGAAATCGAAGGCGCCGAGCTTGGTCGCCTCGACGGCCGCCTTGACGGTCGCCTGCCCCGAGATCATGATGACGTCGGGGGCGAAGGGCTTCCGCCGCAAATCCTGGAGGATGCCCAGGCCGTCTTTGCCCGGAAGCATGATGTCAAGAAGGATGAGGTCCGGCATCTCCTGGACGGCCAACATGTCCAGCGCATCCTCGCCCGACGAGGCCTCGACGACGGAATAGCCTTCGTACTCGAGGATCATCCGCAGGGACTTGCGGATGTTCTCCTCGTCGTCGACAATCATGATCCGGGCTTTGATTTCGCTTTTCATGGGATTGCTCCGAAACCCCGCCTATTTTAACATTATTTCCGGGGACAGACGACTTATTTCAAACCCGGGAATGATTCAGAGGACGCATCACTTAATTCCCGCCCTCCGCCTTGAGCTTAAGAACCGATCCGATATTAAGTGATGTGTCCCCGGAATTAATTTACATGCGGCGTAAAATTATTTAACATGAAGGGGTCGGCCCTAAGGAAAGAAACTTGGCACAAAATCGGCATTATAAATCGCGGCGGGCCGGATGAAAGCGAGAAATAACTCGACCCTCCTTCCCTCCTCCTTCCTTTTCCTCGCCGCTTTTCTCACGGCCCACCCCCTTTTTCCCTCCCCGGCTGAGGTCAGCAAATTTTTCAATCTGGACAACGGCCTGAGGGTTTTCCTCCTCGAAAAGCGCGATGTCCCACTCCTCAACGTCGCGACGGCCGTCAACCTGGGCTCCAAGGACGAGACCGCCGAGACAAACGGCCTCGTCCACATCCTGGAGCACTGCATCCTATTCCGGGGAACCGAGGCCCGCGCCGGGGGTGACGCGGGCCTCGCTTCGAGGAGTCGGGGCGCCTACTTCAACGCCCACACCGATCAGGACCTGTCCCTGTTCGAGATATCCCTTCCGGCCGCGGAGGCCGACTTCGCTTTTCGCCATCAGCGGGAACTCCTGTTCGGTCTCGAGCTGAGCCCGGAGGAGCTCGAATCCGAGAAGGAGATTATCCTCGAAGAGCTCAGCATGCTCGAGGACGACGCCCAGAGGTACGCCGGATACCTCGTCCAGCAGAGCGTGTTCAAGGGACATCCCTACCAAAAGCCGATCTACGGATCGCGGGAGATCATCCGCTCCGTAACGGCCGATCAGGTCCTCGCCTTTTACAAAAAGTACTTTGTCCCGGCCAACGCCGCCCTGGCCGTCGTCGGGGATTTCGCCATCGCGGACATGGAAACCAAAGTCCGGGCCGCTTTCGGCGACCTGGCCAAGACGCCCTTCGCTCCCGCCGACTTCCCCAAGGCGGCCCGGCTCGAGAAATCCGTGGAGATCAGGGAGACCAGGGACGTTCAAGAGGCGACTCTGGTCCTGGGCTGGGCGGCGCCGGACGCCGATCATCCCGACCAATACGCCATGGACGTCCTGACCGAAATATGCGGCCGCGGCGTCAACCCCATGCTGAACGGCGTCCTGAGGGGCGGCCGCCGCGACCTGGTCAAAACGCTGTCCATGAGCTATATCGCCCGTCGCTACGGCGGCTTCGTCATCCTGACCATGACCCTGGAGCCGGACAACGTCGGCGCCGCCAAGCGGCAAGCCGTGGATTTCATGAAGAAGGCCCGGAACTTGAATTTCGCCAAGGATGATTACATGGGCGAGGCCAAGTTCTATGCCTTCGATTTCCTGGGAAGCGCCAAAAATCAAATCCGGTTTTCGGTCGAAGCGTTCCAGGAGAACGGCCTCAACCTCGCCCGCTCCCTGGCCAGGTACATCCTCTTCTCGGACCAAGGGAGCGGCACGGACTTTCTGGCGGCGATCGACAAGTTGACGTCCTCGGACCTCAGGAAGACGGCGGCCCGAGTCTTCAGCGAAGGGGAGGTCGCCTCGGTCGTCATTCTCCCCAAGGACAAATCGGGACAACGGAAATGAGGGAGCCGGCGTCGGGACCGATTTGGGCGGGAGTCCTCGTCCTCCTGTTGGGACTGTCGGCCGGGCCGAGTCCCCGCGGCGGCGGCGCGGCCGCGGCGGCCCTCCCCTCTCGCCGGGCCCTCGAGAACGGCCCCGCCTTCATCTTTCAACGGGATACATCGTCGGCGGTCACGGTCCTGGGCATCGTCATCGGGGGCGGAAAAGCGGCCGAGCCGGAGGGGCAACAAGGTCTGGCCCATCTTACGACCCGGCTTTCGCTCGAGATCACCGACGAGGGCAAAGCCCGGGATCTCATGAGCCAGTCGACCCGGCTGTTGACGACGGTCGAAGAGGACTACGCTCTCATCCTGATCGAAAGCCTTTCCTCCCATTTCGAGGAGGCCCTTAAAACAGCCTCCGAAATCATCCTCGACCCCCTGTTCTCCGGCTTCCGGATCGATTTCATCAAGGAGTCCATGGCCCATCAAGCGAGGCTCGAGCAGGATGACACGTCCCGGGCCGGCCGGCCGGCCGCCCTCAGGGCGTTCTTCGGTCCTTCCGGATACGGCGCGTCGGTGTTCGGGAACGAGCAAAGCCTCAAGGCCATCCAAAAGGACGCCATCCGCGGTTTCTATCGGGATCGCTTCCGGACCGGCAATCTCTCCTTCATCGTGGTCTCGGACCTCGAGGAAGTTAAAATCGAAGCCTGGCTCCGGAAATATTTCAACAAGCTCCCGGCCGGAAGCCCGCCCCCGGCCCCCGCCCTCCTCGCGCCCGCCCTTAGGGAAAAAGAGAACATGATCGACAAGGCGAACAAGCAGACCTTCGTCTCCCTCGTGTTCCCCCTGCCGGCCCTATCGCTCCGGACCTATACCCTCGGCTCTCTCCTTGAGACCTGTTTGGGCAAGGGCGTCGGATCGAAGCTCTGGCCGCTGAGGTCGAAGTCCAGGCTCGCCTATAATGTCGCCGCCAGGGCGACAACAGGCCGCTCGGGCGGCGTTCTCGAAGCCCTCCTCGAAACGGACGCATCGAAGACAACGGCGGCCATCGAAGCCCTCGAGACGACGCTCAAGGACTTCGCCTCGGGTTTCAGCGAGGATGAGTTGCGGACAACCAAGGCCTACGCCAAGGCCGATTTCCTCAGGGACTATGAAGGAAAAGGCTCCCGCGTCCGAATTCTCGCCTTTTGCGAGGGGACGGGCTTGGGCCTGGACGCTTACAACCGCTTCGCCGAGCTCGTGGATGAGGTCGGCCTGGAAGACATGAACGCGTTCTGCCGGAGCGTCCTCGAACCCTCCCAGGCCGCCCGGGTCGTCATCGGACCCCTCCGTTAGGCCCGGGCTTGGAAGTTTTGACAATACTCCGCGTCTAAACTACGATATATCACTATAGACTTGCGCGGATCGCTCTAAAGGAGGATCGTTCGAACCCCATGAACGACATAAGAATACCCCATAAAAAGCGAGGAAGGCGGACGGCCGTGCCGTTGCTGCTCCTCCTGCTCGTTCCGGCGGCCCTTCACGCGGCGCAGGACGAGGTCTTGACTCTCGAATCGGCCATTCGGCTGGCCTTGGCCCGCAACGAGCGGGCCCTCCAGGCCGACCAACGACTCAACGCGGCGGAATCCCGGGTGGGCCGGGCGCGCGCCTATTTCCTGCCCACGCTCACGGGAACGGGAACCTATACTCGGAGGCCTTTCGAGGTCAAGAGGACGGTCGGCAACACCGAAATCGTCGTCCAGAGCCTCAACGCCATCAGCGGGATCGCCGCCCTCAACCTGACCCTCTTCGATTCCCGCAGCCTCCCCGCCCTCATGCAGGCCCGCTCGGACCGGACGGCCGAGAAGTACGCGGCGGCCGAAACCAAGCGCCAATTGGCCTTTGAGGTCGGGAACGCCTTCCTGTCGACGCTCGGTGTTGACCAGGTCCTTGACGCCGCCAAGCGCCGATTCGAATACGCCCGGCAGGCTCTGGAGGCCGCCAAAGCTCGCCACGCGGCCGGGCTTGTCTCGGTCAACGACGTGACCCGGGCCGAGCTCGAATACGCGACGGCCGAGATGGGTATCACCCAAGTCCAGGGTCAAGTCGAGACGACCTATCTCCAGCTCGGCAACCTTCTCGACGAGAAAGGATTGTCGGGACGGAAGCTCCAGATCCCCGAATTCCTCCTTCAGGCCGCGGAGATCGAGAGGGGAAACGTCGAGGACTTCATCGTTCGAGCCCAGGACCGCCGCCTGGATTTGACGAGCCTGCGCTGGCGGGCCAAAGCCCAGCGCTCCCTGACCCTCGAGCCCATCCTCAAATGGCTGCCCTCGCTGGCCTTCAACAGCCAGTATCGCTACACGAACGAGGCGGGGCTCACCGGCCGGAGCACGAACTGGAACCTGGGGTTGACCATGACCTGGAGCGTCTTCGACGGCTTGGCCCGAAACTCCGAATTCTCGGAGCGAAAGGCCAACGCCGTCCTGGCCGACCTTGAGGTCCAAGCGACACTGCGGAAGGTCGAGCTCGACGTCCGCGACGCCTTCCTCTCGCTCGAGAACCAGCGGGCGTCCCTCAAACAGGCCACTGTCGCCCACGAGGTCGCCAAGAGAAACGCCGCCGAGACGGCCGAGCTCTACCGCCAGGGACTGGGCACGGCCCTTCAGGTGGCGGACGCCAACGTCCGCCTGTTCGAGGCCGAAGTCGCCCTGGTCCAAGAACGCTACGGCCTCGCCATCGCCTATCTCAACCTGGAAGCCGCACTCGGACTCGATCCGTTAGGCAAGGAGCCAATACTGTGAAAATGAGACGCCTCTGGATACCGTTCGTTTTAATGCTGGCCGCGGGCTTCGTTTCCGTCGACTGTAAAAAAGGCGCGGAGGGCGCCGGAGGGCGGAGGGCCTTCGACCGGTCCAAGATCATGTTCCCGGTCGAGGTCCAGTCCGTTGAGCTTCGCTCGCTCGTTTACACCGTGAACGCCGTCGGCTCGGTCGACGCCTTCGAGAAAGTCCAAGTAACGGCCCGGGTCCCGGGCGTCGTCGACCGGGTCCTGTTCGTCGAAGGGAGTTTCGCCAAGGTCGATCAAATCCTGGTCGAAATCGAACCCGAGCGCTACCGGCTGGGAGTCGAGGCGGCCCAGGCCGCCTATGAAAAGGCCGTCGCCGCCAAGGCCGATGCCGAAGCCGGACTCAAGCGGAGGGAGACCGTTATCACCCAGAATCCCGGCCTCATCCCCGGGGAAGAGCTCGAAACCTGGCGGACCAAAGTCCTGTTGGCCGCCTCGGACGTCGCCCAGACCAAGTCGGCCCTCAACCAGGCCAACCTCAACCTCCACGACGCCTACGTCAGGGCTCCCTTCTCGGGCATCCTCCAGACGCGGACGGTCCAGACGGGACAGTATGTCCAAACCGGGACCGTCCTGGCGACCC
>Ga0299915_10002519_pt1 | contig 13351 bp, 9 predicted proteins | sample RVTome_13_FD_200263 | JGI IMG/M metagenome (GOLD analysis project Ga0299915, IMG submission 200263) | Soil microbial communities from uranium-contaminated site in the Upper Colorado River Basin, Wyoming, United States - RVT92D227 (version 2) ...
GAGCTCATGCTACCCCCCTGGAAGGTGTGCCCGCATGCGGCAGGAAAGCTCGTGCCATCTACCCTCGTTTTCCTATTTCCCCAATCTCTGCGTTTTCGCTGCGTCCTCCGTGCCTCTGCGGTTTGCTTTTTATTGGGTTGCGGCCGTTAGGCCGCGCTAGGTCTCGGCGGTGAGGTTCTTTTTGCGGCCATGCTGCTCCAGGTATTCCGTGGTCAGCCAGGAAAGGAGGCTACTGCGGTTCCCAGGCGTCCTTGTCCAGTTCGGGGAAGGTGACTTTGCAGGTACCGGGGTCGATATTGTCGACGCGCGCGAAACCCTTCTCGTCCAGCGTTCCTTCAGCAACGGTGGTCCCGTCGGGAAGAGTCACGCGATAACGCTCGCCTGCGACCGGTTGGCCGGCTTCATCGACGAGCTCGATTTCAATCCAGGACGTCTTGTCCCTGCTTTCCTCCGGTTTGTGCGTCGGTGCCGCCGATGCCGCGCTCTGATTCCGGTAGGTCGGTGATTTATCACCTGGGACGGCGTTGTCTGCAATGAGGGTTTCACCGGGCGCAATGGGCGCCACCAAACTCTTTGCCGATGCCGACCCTGCGCCGCCGCCGCTGTTGATGTTCACCATGGCGCCCTTGATCCATACCCCCGCAGGATCGATGGTAATGAAATTGCCGCCCACCTTCAGCGAGACTTTGGTCATGCCTTCAACAAGCACCTCCTTCGCCTTGACATAACATTGCCCGGTCACCTGTTGCTGATGGTCGGCCTTGAAATGTTCGAGGACATCGCCCTGAACGCTCAGGGAGCGCGATCCTGTCACTTCAATGGCCTGCTTGCCGCTGATTTTCAGGTGGTGATCGCGGCCGATCTCCTCGATGCGGTCTTGTTTGGTGAGGCTCTGCTCGTCGCGCTTGACCGTCTGGCGCCTGTCCCGGGTAACGATCAGGTGCCGGTCGTTGCCTATCCACTCTCTCCGGTCGCCCTTCACCCGGATATCGAGGGACTTCTCCCCGTGAATAAAGACCTGCTCGTGTCCCTTTTTGTCCTCGAACCGAATCTCGTTGAAACCGCCGCCCCCCAAGGACGAATAGGACTTGAAACACGACTTGGTCTTGTGATCCGGCAAGGTATAGGGCGGCATCTGGTCGGCATTGTAAACGCAGCCGACGATGATCGGCCGGTCGGGATCGCCTTCGAGAAAATCAACGACCACTTCCTGTCCGATGCGGGGAATCTGAATCATGCCCCATTGCCGGCCGGCGATCGGCGTGCCCACGCGCACCCAGCACGAGCTGTCGGAGTCGAATTTGCCTTCTCGGTCCCAGTGGAACTGGACTTTAACCCGGCCGTACTTGTCGGTAAATATTTCCTCCCCCGGAGGTCCCACGACCACAGCGGTCTGGCTCCCCTGCACCGCAGGTTTTGGTGTGGTGCGGATCGCCCGGAAAGGCAAGGCTGCCGGGATGCAGGCAAAGCGGTTTTCATACGAAAACCCCTCCCCCCCCGACTCGCTGCGGTACTCGCCCCCCAGACTTGCGCCGTGCTCCACGGAGGTCAGCACATACGGTCCGTCCGCATCGAAGTGCCTCTCCAGGGTGAACTTGTGGCCGCTGACGAAATGCCTGCAGTTGCTCGTTCCCCGGATCAGCAGGCCGGGCAAGGCCTCCTGTTGCATGCGGATCGCGGCCGTGCGCTTGTTATCCTGAAAAACCTTCTGCAACTCTGAAGCCTGCTCGCTGCCGCCCTTGTCGATTCCGCCAAAGCGCTGCGCATATTCGCCGGGATAGTCGTATATCTCCAGCTTGTCATTGCCGCCTACCTTCAGTTTGTGTGAAATCCTGCCGACCTGGATGCTTTCGAGGATACGTTCCTCGACTTCCAGATTGCGTCCCGGAAGTTCGAATGAGTGGTCCCATAGTGAGCATTTCCCCGAGCGCAGCTCCTGGATCTTCTCCCATTCCATAACCCGATCATCAGGCCGGATGGCGGCGCCGGCAACCGTTTCAAACAGGACAGTGTCACTCTCCGGCATTTTGGGATGCCCTTGAGGCGTATTGGCCACAACCATCTGGTGGCCGTCGGCTGAATGCCCGAAAAAGTAATATATCCCTTCCTCCTCCATCAGGCGGCTGGCGAAGCTGAAATCGCTCTCCCGGTATTGGACGCAATAGTCGCGCTGCTCGAATGTTCCCTGGATTTCATACTTTACATCGAGGCCATCCAGCACTTTTTTGAGGATGTCGGGAACTGTGAGGTGCTGAAAAATGCGACTGCGGAAGACACGGGTGTGCAGCCAGAATCGGGGTACGACCTCCATCCGGTATGTCGTGAACACGTTGTCGCGCTCGCCCTGACTGAGCTGCGCGCAGATGCCGTTGAAATGCCGCACCTTGTCGTTGCGCAGGGCCAGGGTCACGCCGACCTTCTGACCCATAAGCTTGTCGAACTCCACCTTTGCGCTGTTTTCAGCCAGCAGTTCGAGCCTGTAGCTGAAAAGCTGCGAGACGGCCTCGTACCCCTGGAATCCCACAAGGAGAAGCATGTCCTTCCCCAGCGGGGTCGTGACCGCCATTGCTCTTCCTTCCTGGGTATAGCGTCCCATGGCTCGCCTATCCTCGCATTACTGTGATTAAACGGGGTAGCCGCAATGGTTCCGTCATTCCGTCGATCCCCGCAATATCCGTTTGCCGCCACATTATGGCGTCTTGTGGCGCGTATTGTATGCCGTCAGGCCGTGATTTCAGATAAGCCTGCATCAAGCGGCACCGAGCAATCAGCTATCAGCTCGCCGTGATCCAGGGAATGCTGGGCCTTCCCGGAAAGATCTGACAGCTGATTGCTGAGGGCTGACAGCTATGATATCAGGTATTTGAAATTCCCATCGTCGTCCACCGTTATGAGTACGCTGGAGATCGATCCGCCGGCAGCCATTCGGCTCAGGACCTCCTGGGATATCTCCGGCAGCAAGGTCCGCGTGAGGATGTGGTCGACATTGCGGGCGCCGCTTTCAACCTCGGTGCATCGCCCGGCGATGGCCGCCACCAGGGAGTCATCATAGGAGAACTGGGCGCGATGATTCTCTTCGACCCGCTTTTTGATCCGGCCGAGCTGCAGCCTGATGATCAGGCGCATCACCTCGTCAGTAATGGGATAGTAGGGTACAACGATCAGCCGGCCCAGAAATGCAGGCTTGAAAAACTTCAGCAGGTCGGGACGCAGCACATCGGCCAGGGCAAACGGGTCCGGCCGCGTCTCCGGATCCGCACACAGTTTCATCACCGTGTCGGTGCCGGCATTGGATGTCAGGAGGATCACCGTGTTCTTGAAGTCGATCTCCCGGCCCTCCCCATCTTCCAGCCTCCCCTTGTCGAAGACCTGGAAAAACAGCTCCATCACATCGGGGTGTGCCTTCTCCACCTCATCCAGGAGCACGACGCTGTATGGCTTGCGCCGGACCGCCTCCGTCAGGACGCCGCCCTCGCCATAGCCGACGTAACCGGGAGGCGATCCCTTCAAGCTGGAGACCGTGTGCGCCTCCTGGTACTCCGACATGTTGATGGTGACCACGTTTCTCTCACCTCCATAGAGGGTGTCCGCCAGGGCGAGGGCCGTCTCGGTCTTTCCCGTTCCACTCGGTCCGACCAGCAAAAAGACGCCGATCGGGCGGCGCGGGTCCACCAGGTTCGCGCGGGCCGTGCGGATGCGCTGCCCGATGGCCCACAGGGCGTGGTCCTGCCCGATGACTCGCTCACCGAGCTTTTGGTGAAGCGTAAGGACGGTGTTAATCTCATCCGAAAGCATTTTCCCAACCGGAATGCCCGTCCATCCTGAAATCACGTCCGCAACCGTCTGCGAGTCAACACAGACCTGCATCAAGGGCGTTTCGCCCTGCACCCTGCGCAGCTCTTCGTTCGCGTCGGCCATTTCGGCACGGAGCTTGTCGAGCTCCTGCGGCGGCAGTTTTTCGGGCTGGCCGCCGTCGCCCTTCACCGCCTGGCTCTCCAGCTGCAGGCGGATCTCGCGCAGCCGCCCCACCAGCGCTTTTTCTTTTTCCCATTTCTCCTGGAGTCCCTGGAACTCGGCGGCGGCCTTTTCTTTGGCGGCCGTCAGGGCGGCGATCTGATCGGCGTGCGTGGCGCCGGCCACCTCTTCGCGCTGCAGCGCTTCGATCTGTGTGTTCAGCTGCCCGATGCGCCGCTGGCAGTCCTCCAGTTGCGGCGGCGTGGAAGTCTGGCTCAATGCCAGCCGGGCACAGGCGGTGTCCAGGACGCCGACGGACTTGTCGGGAAGCTGCCGCCCGGAGATGTACCGGTGCGACAGCCGCACGGAGGCCTCCACCCCCTCGGCGAGTATGCGCACCTTGTGGTGTTTCTCCAGCGATGCCGTAACGCCGCGCATCATGATGACGGCCTGTTCCTCGGTAGGCTCTTCCACTTTGACGACCTGGAAGCGCCGCGCCAGCGCGGGGTCTTTTTCGAAGTATTTCTTGTATTCGGCCCAGGTGGTGGCGGCAATCGTTCGCAGTTCGCCGCGTGCCAACGCCGGCTTCAGGAGATTGGCGGCGTCGTTCTGGCCCGCCTGCCCGCCGGCGCCGATCATTGTGTGCGCCTCGTCGATGAATATGATGATCGGCTGCGGTGAGGCCTTGACTTCGGCGATCACGGACTTGAGCCGGTTTTCAAACTCCCCCTTGATTCCGGCGCCGGCCTGCAGCAGACCCAGGTCGAGGGTGCGCAGCGCCACATTCCGCAGCGGCGTCGGCACATCCCCTTCGGCGATCTTGAGGGCGAAACCTTCGACCACCGCCGTCTTGCCCACCCCCGCCTCTCCGGTCAGGATCGGATTGTTCTGCCGCCGCCGCGTCAAGATATCGATCACCTGTCGGATCTCAAAATCGCGGCACAGAACCGGGTCGATCTCGCCTTTGCGCGCCCGCTCGGTGAGGTCGACGGTGAACTGATCCAGCCCTGGAGTCTTGGAGCCCGGCCGGCCGGCCGGCGCCTCACCGGGTTCGGTAAACGCACCCGCCGGCGCGGACTCCCGGTCCTCCGCCGATCCCCCCACGATGTTGACGAAATCCTTCTGGAGCGTCTCTACCGAGATCTTCTTCAGTTCCGGCGCCTGATCGCGCGTCAACCGCGCCGTGTCGGGATCACTCAGCAATGCGAGCAGGAGGTATCCGGAACGTACCGAAGAAGCCCCGTAGTCGATCGAGCCCAGCGACCACGCGTCTTCGATGACACGAGGGAGCCGCGGTGAAAAGACGGGAGTCCGCGCGTTTCCGGTCTTAAAGCGGTCGATGGCCCGGACCAGATCCTTCGCCACTCGCGAGGAATCGATTTCGAAATGGCGGAAGACCTTGGCAAAGTCACCGTTGGTGTTCTCGGCCAGCTTGAGCAGCAAATGCTCGACTTCCACGTCATAGTGGGTGCGCGACAGGCAAAGGCCCGCAGCACCTTCCAGGGCGCTGCGACTGGTGGTATTGAGTCTCCCGATTAGCGCTTTCAGATTGGTAAACACGGTCTTCTCCCTATCGATTAGTGATTACAAGCGAGGATGGTATCGCAGGCATCTCGTCTGAACTCCTTCGTTTTCAGCCATGTGGACCAGCCCAGGCGCGCAGCGGACCTATCCCCGAAGGCCAGCCGGCAGGGGGGCACCTCGCCGGCCGCAAGCGAGAGCTGCATGTCAAAGTCGCGCTCCAGTCCGGCCAGCAACCTCGCCAGCTGGGCGCTCTGCTCATACGAGCGGCCGCCGGGAAGGAAATCCATGAAAGCATCGAGGAGCAGCGGTCCGACCCGAACGCGGAACTTTGATTGCCGATCCCAGACCCGAGCCCCACACACAGTGCTGATTCCAAGCGCGTGGTTCTGCACCCCCAGGCGCGTCTGGTTTTCCTCGTCCAGCCGGACCCAAGCGCCCTGAAACTGAATTACCTGCACCGGACACCCGAAAAAGTCGCGCAGCACGGTCTCCAGGGCGGAGGCGGAACACGGCCGCTGACTCAGCAGGCCGGCATAGGGCAGCAAAGCCTGATCATCCAGGGCCAGCTTTCCCTGCAGGCCGGGGGTTCCCATTCCGATAAGCGCGAAAAGATAGGAGGTGAAACGGTCATCCCGGCCCAGTTCGTAAGCGATTGGAAACCGATACTTCTCCCAGGCGCGGTAAAAGAGGGAGAGCAGGCGATGATTGAATATGTCCAGGAAGTCGCGCAGAGCGACATCCTTCTTCGCCATAACCCGGTAGAGTATGAGTTCGGTGTAGTGGCGCGGCAGCACGCCCAGAGGCCCCATCAATCCGAAGAAATTCACGGTAACGCGCGCCTGGGGGTCGGCGCTGTCATCGAGCACAATCTCGTGAATCTCGCTGGCGGGAAATGCCAGCGTTACGCGGGAGCTGAACCGCGCCACCTCCCGCCCGGGTTCGCGCGTGAAGCTCTGCTGTCGGGTTCCGCCGGGCATTTCCTCCGGCTCGACGTCGGTGTATCCCACCGGCTCGCGGTCGGGGTACAGCCGGCTGAGAACGCGCACCGCCTGAAAGAACTCAAACTTGTGCCCGTTCTCAAACACCGAGTCCTTCATACCAGCACCTGTTCACCCGCGCGTGGCGGCCAACGCTTCAGTATTCCCTCGCGCTGCTGCGTGGCGGCGACCAGCTGGACGAAGGAGTTGATTGAGGCATACAGCCCGAGAAAGCGCTCCAGGACAGTGGCAAAAAGATAAACTCCGCTGCCGACATACTGTCGTTCATCGAACTCCATGTGGACCTCGACGCCGCGCACGAAGCCCGCATTGAGGAGGGAGCCGACACAGCGGTGCACCCGGCGCGCCGAGATGCGCGTGATGCCCGCAATCTGCCGGGCGGTCGCCGCCGAATCGGCGAAGTCGTAGAGCCGTAGTATCTCGCGCAGAGCCTCGGGTTCGCCTCGGCTATCCTGCTCGATGAGCGACAGGTAGTTGAGCGCGAGGTGGGAGATCAACCGCCACTGGATCGCCCCCCGTTGCCTGGGTCTGAGCGTGGGTGTGGGCTTTTTCAGGCAGCGGATCGCAGTGAACAGGCCGGGGCCTTCCAGCTGGAGGTCCAGCGCGCCGCTGCCGAAGGGCAGTCTTCCCGGAAGGTCACGGTTAGTGCACCAGGTCATCACCTCCAGAGCCTCCGTGCCGGACATCATGGGGTTGAAATTGAGGTCCACGAGAGATAGGAATACATCCGTTCCACCATCCTTGCGCAGCGACTCGCGGCGGGGGGCGAACCAGTAGGCCTGGCTCTTGTCGCGCGCCGCCGCATGTCGGAGAGAATAAAACGGCAGAAACTCGACCGTTTCCTCGCTCTCCGATGACCATTTTCTGACCGTCTCAATGGAGTAGACCTCCATCGCCGACTGGTGGGAAACATCCGGCCGGACCCAGTATTCGGTCTGAAGATGCGACAACTCCCGCGCTTCAGCCCTCTGCCTGAAGAGGTTGATGACCGGCGTGCAATTCAGCCGGAATGTCTGCGCATTAATCCCTTTTTCGAGGGGAAATTCCTGGCTCAGGTGGAACCGCACCTCGAGGTTCCCGCCGAAGCCGGCGCCGGCGGCCCGTGAGAGCCCGCAAAGGTCGAAGAACAGGAACTTGTCCGGAAACGTGAAATACTCCTGCAGCAACCGGTAGCCGATAAAGGACCGGTCCGTGCAAGGGAGCATTCCCTGGTCGCCTCCTAAGCCGACTTCACGGATACAGTCGGGCTGCAGGACAATGGGCGGCGGCGCCTTCCTGCCCGAACCACCGCGCAGTTCCACCCGGAGGACATTGTTGAAAATCAGCTCATACAGGCCGAATGTAACTTTTTCGTCCCCCTGCAAGTAGAAACGAAGCCGATCTATCGGACGCTTCTCGTTTTCCGACACCTGTTCGAACAGGTCTGAGAGGGGTACGCCGCCCACGGTCTGAAATTCGAGACGGAGCATCGAACGCGCATCGTAGGTCTGCATGCCGATGCCTGCCGGCGCCTCGAAGCGCGCCGAAACTACCTCGATCGGCCAGATGGTGATCGGATAGCAGGTCCGAAAACGGCACGGGGTACCGTCGACCGGGCGCGACGCCAGCATGGATCCCCGCGCGATGGTCTGGCCCGTCTGCATCTTGCACTGCCCGGCGTCCATCATGAACTGCACGATGGACATGGAAGGGATGGGGGCGAGGTAATGCGGATAGAGCATGCCGAGCAGGGACTCGGTGATTTCCGGCAGCTCGTCGTCGAGCTTCCGATGGATCCGGGCCGTCAGAAATGCAAAGGCCTCGACCAGGTGCTTGACGTGGGGATCCTCCGGCATGCCTTCTTCGAAGACAAGTCTGTCGGCAATCTTGGGATATTTTTCGGCGAACTCCTGGCCCATGCGGCGCAGGTAACGCAGCTCGGCCTCGTAATAGGGCAGAAGCTCGTCGCTCATTCCGATCCCTTCACGGCACACTCTCCGCTGAAGAGGTCCACCGTTGTGTCGAAAACCACAAGCTCGGGCGCCGGATCCACCCGGAGCTGGGCCTCAATGCGGAAGCTGAGGACCTGTTTGCCGCCTTCGATCGAACCCACCGCTACTGAGACCTCCGTCAGGCGCGGCTCGAAGCGCCGGATGGCCTCCTCGATGGCGCGCCGGATCTGCTCTTGCGCCGTGGCGCTCCTTGAGCCCAGAGCCGTGAAATCCGGCAGCCCGTATGTGGCAAGCGAATCGATCGTCTCCGGGTATTTCTCGGGAATGTCGTCGGGAACCCGGCGCGTGTTCAGGATCCACTCCATATCCCGCCGGACCGCCTGCTTGAGCTGGTACAGGCTCTTGAGCGGCGACCCGGGCGAATCCGACAGCAGTCCCGGGTCATCATCAATCAGCCGATCCAGGATGGACTGGTTTATGCGCACGGAGATTTCACTTATTGCCGCGCATCGGGACTAAGGGCTCGCGCAAAAATAACTTGGCATTTTGTTGCGGCCCCATGCGTAACTCTAACATTTTGTTTGACGCGTGCCATTGGAAGCGAAATATCCTCAGGCTCAACAAGCCGAGGGGCCGCAACCATTCGGGGCGCGGCGCCGAGCGGGCATCTGCTGCGTTGCCGCTCCTCGACGATGTCACTACATCGCCTGCGTCGCGGCGCCTTGCATCTGCCCGCTCGGCGCTCGCGCCAAAATGCCAACTTATTCTTGCGCGAACCCTAATCCCTGATGCGGCCTCGTTTGATCGAAGATGCTTCAGCTGCCCAGGATAGCGCGGGAGCTCCACGCGGAACGGGGAGCAGAACCTAAGCTCCCTTGTTGGCCGTTAAATCCCAATGGGCTTTAACATCACCCGCCGGCATGCCCGTCTTGGGGTCCGTTGCGGTGTAGCCCCATTCAATCTTTCCGTAGTTGAAGCTGACTTCTTCCATAGGGAGAGTTTCCTGACCCTGTGCAGATCCTCCTGGGCGGTATGAGCTGACAATCACATCCGTCAGTTTGAACTCCATGTACTTTTGTTTGTCGCCGGCGGCGCGGCACAGCTCAAGAGTCACTTCCTTGACGTGTTTTCCGTTGCAGCAATATAGCGCCAGTTTAGGCGAGGCCTTATCCACAGCCTTAACGATGGAAAAATCCGTGTGGTCGCATCGTTCCGCCGCACGGCCGCCGGCAGTGCTCTGGCTCCCCGTGGCGCGCTGTGATATGCCGTGGGAAAAGGAAAGAATCTCGACCCATCCCTTATGCTTGTCGTCCGTGCTCTCTCCGGGTATGCCATCAATCTTTAAAAAAGCATCAAACATTTCCTCTGTCTCCTTTGCTATGTTTCTGCGGTTTAGGTTCTTTTGCCAATCATCAATTAAATTCGGAAGAGATGGAGAATCTCGCTGCAGCAGGTCATACTGCGAGCTTCTCCGCGGCGCCGTGGTTGCCTGAAGCTTTCGCGCTCTCCGCCGTCCTGGAATCCTTTGCCGGATGTGAGGCGCTGGAGTTCCTAGCCCTGAGCCGGCGGCGGCAGGTCGGCCACCAGGCGGAGCGATACGTCGATCTCCTCCAACTGGAAATGGGGTCTCAGATGCGCCACCGCTCGGTAGCAGCCGGGGCGGCCGGGGATTTCCTTGACCTCAATCCGGGCCTCACGCAGCGGCTTTTGCGCCTTGATTTCCTGGCCGGCAGTATCGTCGAGCAGGACATACTGCGCGATCCACCGTTCCAGCAGGTTCTGCGCCTCCCCCCGGGACGTGAAGCTGCCGATCTTGTCGCGCATCATGGCTTTCATGTAATGCGCAAAGCGCGAGACCGCCATGAGGTAAGGCAATCTGGCCGACAGCTGAGCGCTCGCGTTGGCGGCGTCCTCCCTGTATTTCTTGGGCTTCTGCGCAGACTGGCCGCTGAAAAACGCCGCATAGTCCTTGCCCTTGCAGTGCACGAGCGGGACGAAGCCCAGGTCGGCGAGTTCCTTGTCCCGGCGCTCGGTAATGGCGATCTCCGTGGGACATTTCAGTGCGATGTCGCCCTCGTCCGTTTTGAACGTATGCGTCGGCAGGTCCATAACAATGCCGCCGCCCTCAACGCCCCGGATAGCCGTGCACCATCCGTACTTGGCGAACGAATCCGTCAGGCGTGCAGCCAGGGCGTATGCTGCGTTCCCCCACAAGTACTTCTTGTGTTCCTTGCCGTCCACCTCCTCCTTAAAGCGGAAAGCCTCGACGTCCGCTTCCTCATAAGGGGCGCGCATCAGGACGTGCGGCATGCACATCGCGACATAGCGCGAGTCCTCTGAATCGCGGAAAGACCTCCATTTGACGTATTCCGATGTCTCGAAGATCTTGGCCAGATCGCGGGGCTCGTCCAGCTGGGTGTAACTCTCCAGATTGAGCAGGTCCGCGCTCGCCGCGGAGATGAAAGGCGCGTGCGCGGCAGCGGCCACATTGGAGATCTTTTCGAGCATGGAGACATCCCGCGGGTCCTTGCCGAACTCGAAGTCGCCGACCAGCGCGCCGAACGGTTCCCCGCCGAACATGTCATATTCCGCCGAGTATATCTTCTTGAACAGCTGGCTCTGATCAAACTCGATCGCCCGCTCGAGGTCCTTGCTCAGCTCCCTTTTCGCGACGTTGAAGACCCGGATCTTGAGCTGAGTGCCGGTCTCCGTTTTGTCGACCAGATAATGCAGGCCGCGCCAGGAGGCCTCCAGTTTCTGGAACGGCTCGGCGTGCATGATCTCGTTCAACTGGCGCGAGATCAGCGAGTCGATCTGGGCGATCCGGGCGTTGATCATCGCCTCCGTGTCCTTGGAGATGGTGATCTCGCCCTCGATCACCTGCTTGGCAAACTCCGCGATGATATCGCGCGCAGCAGTGCGCCCGACATCTCCCTTCCACCGCCCTGCCTGGACAATCTTATCCAGCAGGCCCTGGCCCTCGCTCACCTCGACGGTGCGCGCTTCCTGCTGGGCGCCCTGCGCTTCCGGCTCTTTCTTAGCCATTGCTCCCCTCCTTTTCGTCCTTCACCTCAATGCCGGCCGCCTGACCGACCTTCTTCAGCGTTTCGCTACTGCTGATGATTTCCTGAAGAGTCTCTTCGAGCTTTTCATTGCCGTCGATCTTGTGAACCAGGTCGGACAGCTTCTGACGGGCCTCCAGAAGCTTGCGCAGGGGTTCCGCCTGCCGGACGACCTGTTCAGGGTCGAAATCCTCCAGTTTGCTGAAATTCAGCTCCACGCCGAGTTTGGAGCCGTCATCCGTCAGCTTGTTGTCGACCTTGAACGCGAGACGGGGTTTCATCCCGGCCATGATCGCGTTGAAGTTATCCCGGTCCACATTGACGAAATCACGCTTCGCCATCGGCGCCAGCGGTTCGGCGGGCTGGCCGGAAAAATCGCCCAGGACTCCGACGACAAATGGCAGTTCCTTCTGGGTGGTGGCGCCCCCCACCTCCACATCGTAGGTGATTTGGACGCGTGGCTTGCGGACGCGGTCGAGTTTGTGTTGCGTACTCTCTTTCGCCATAAGGTTGTCCCCTCCTGATTAAATCGTACGGGTCAATATTAAATATCCGCCATTTCCTCCAGTGATCGGAATTCCATCATACCCTGAAAAGGCGGCGTCTGCTTCCATCGGACTGCTTGTTTTTCCCTATTCCTTCGCCTTGATGCCAAGTGTTTCGCGGAGTTCGTCCAACACCTGAGCGTTCTTGACTACATCTACCAGCCAGTTTTCCAGCGACATGTTTCCCCAGTTGATGCTGCGGCGCAGCAGATATGCCACCGGACTGTGGGGCTCGGTAGCCTGGAAAAAGTCCGCCACCTCCGCCAGCCGCCGCAGGGCCTCCCGGCGGGAGCGGATCGGTCCAGCGGTGATCCCGGGCCGGCCTGCCGCCGCGCCGGCCTGTTCGGCTGCTCCTTCACCGGAATCAGCCGCGGCGTCCGGTTCGAGTATGCGCTTCTCATCGACTATCTTTTCCACAAACACCCGGATTTCTTCGAAGCCCTTTTTAAGGCCGTTCAGTCCGGGAGTGTGCCGTCCGAACTTCTGGTCCATCACCTCGTCGAGCGCCTTGCATTCATCGCGGCACCGGTTCATGAAGCGGAAAAGATCCTCATAATAGGCCCGGTTCGAGGCGGCCTGAGCCTCCGCCCATTCCTGTGCGCTGATCCGCCGCTCCACACCTGCACCGCCTGTACTTTCCCCGTCCGGCAGCTGGCCTTCAGCGCCGGCACTCGACAACTTCCAATCAAAATAGGAATAGCGGAAGGCCTTTTTGCCGTTTGTGATCGGCGCTTTCTGCACCGCCAGCAGAAATGAGGGCCGGTTGAGGCTGTCGATAGCATTGGCGCGGCCCAGGAGGTCGCCATCCTCGATTTCGGGGTAGAGGGTGTCCCAAAACCCCTCGAGTAATCCGCGGATCAGCCTCAGCCCGTCGTGCAGGCCCGCGAAGCCGTGGATGCCGACCAGGGCTTCCGTCAGCCAGGCGGCGATTTGAAGGTCTTTGGACTTGGCTGCCAGGGCCTCCGTGGCGAGATCGAGCACCTTCGGCCAGTCTGCCTGCTTCATGCCGCGCGCATCGCCGTGGTACTTGTCCGGATCGTCGGCAGTCCGCGCCTGCTTGAGGTCGTCGAATTCCTGCCGGTAAATAAGATTGTCGCCTGAAGGATTGTCTCCAGGGATGGGCGCCAGCAGCTGGTCGAAGTCGATAACGGGTTCGTAGGGCATGCTCAGGCTCCGCGTAGCTTGCACTTTCCGCTCATGGCGTGGGTGATACGACGTTTGGGGTCCATGGTGAATTCCAACATTGCCGGACAAACGATCAAAGATGCGGTGAGGGTTACGCGCCCTGCAGGCGGCCGCATCGCCTAAGCCCTTTCCTGCTCATGGTCAGAATTGAA
>Ga0299915_10002520_pt1 | contig 13348 bp, 9 predicted proteins | sample RVTome_13_FD_200263 | JGI IMG/M metagenome (GOLD analysis project Ga0299915, IMG submission 200263) | Soil microbial communities from uranium-contaminated site in the Upper Colorado River Basin, Wyoming, United States - RVT92D227 (version 2) ...
CGGTCCGCGATTTATAAACATCATAGGTCACGACGCCGTTTTCGCGATGGACGGAGCCTTTCTTCAAATACTCGGCCTTTCCGCCCCTGAGCCAGCGAACGCCCAAGTCCAAGTCGATCGAGAAGGCCCGGTCGGTCCGATCCCGCCGCCGGACCTGGAGCAGAGTCAGCTTCGTCCCGCCTCCCAGCCCGGCGCTGAAGGCCGTGTCGTTGAAATTGTTGGAGCTGAGCGCATCGCCCCATTCGTCATGGCCGCGGATCGAGGTATCCGTGGTCAGATAGTGAAAGCCCGCCAGGCCCTCGAGATAGGGGCGGAGGAAGCCCGTCCGGGGTTGAACCCGGACAAAGATATGCCCGAGCAGGATGGCGTTCGTTGTCGTGACATCGACAACGAGGTCGGGGATGGTCGAGGACAGCGGCTCCTCCCGCGACTCGCTCCCGTAGATCAGGAAGCCGAACGAAAGGCCCGCGGAGACGATCGTGCGCGGAATATGGTAGGCACAGCTGAAATCGGCGCCGAGCCCGGTCCTGTCCAAATTGCTCCGGAACTCGCCCGAAGGGAACCCGAGAAGAAAACGGAAGCCCGTTTCGAACCTTTCCTCGGCGCAAACGGGACCCGAGAAGCAGAGACCGAGGACCGCCACGGCCGCTAACACCGCACATTTCATCCTCATCATGTCCTCCTGACAGACGCATCGAACATTCCAATAACCTGCGCCGTTGAACAATTGCAATATCCATGCCAGCTTCGGCCAGGGGGAACATTCTCCGTCCTGTCCTCGGGAGAGGACAGGACGGAGATTTATTTAAAACTTGACCTTGATCAGGAATGTGGCCGCGTCGCTGAGGGCCGGCGTTCCGGTATCGGTGGCCAGGACCGTGAGACGATAAGGCAAGTGACGACTTTCGTTCGAGCCCGGATGGAGTTGAAGGACACGGCTGCCGTCCGTCTTGGCTAGGATTTTCGCGAATCGGAATGGCGGATCCAATGTCAGCCCCACCGCCTGCCCGTCCGGATCGCTCGTGATGAGCGGGATCTCGACGATAATATTAGGCACGAGTTCGACGTCCTCGATCCGTATCAGAGCGGGTTGTTTGTTGGAGGGCGCCGATTTCCAAATCCAGACCCGGCCGAAGTAATTGATTCTTTTATCGGCGGCGAAGTCGTCTCCGATCCGGAAGTCGGCCCCGTAGTTTTGGCGCCCGCCGTAAAAAGCGTCGGGAAGAAGGAACGTTGTCATATTCAAGATACCACCCGTCGGTCCCGCCGTCGTAATACTCAACAGTAACCCAAACCTCGCTTGGGGCGGCGCAGATGAATTCGTTGCCGACATCGAGGTAGATGAACCCGGACAGCTTGCCCGCGTGTTCGGGATAAGCGCCCTCCCTGTTGCCGAGGTTGCGGACCCTCCAGGCGCCGTCCTGGGCGCGGAGAGCGGGCCGGAGACCCCGGACGTAAGGAAAGCGTCCGAGGTCCGTCCAGACGTAGGAGGTTTTGGAAAAGTCGGCCTCCTTCCAGCGGCGGATGCCCTCGGCCGTCATGTCCAGGAAGTGACGGCCGTACTCGATGCTGGGAGCGACTTCGGTCGCTTCGTGCCACTCGTTCCAGGTCTCGATGGTCGCGATCCGGACGCCCGAAGTGGCGATTTCATCCCAAGCGGCTTTATAGACATCGCCTTGCTCCCGGTCGCGGACGCTTTTGAGAGGACGGTCAGAGACGGCCCGATCGTCGTATCCGGGTCCCAGGCTCCCGATTCGCCCCATGGTCCGGGGACCGTTGAGGGCGACTCCCCAGACAAAGGCGCCGCTCGTCCGGACTTTTTCCCAACTCGCCTCCAAGACGAAATAGGGGGACGCCCCGAACTCCCCCTGAAAACGCTTGGAGATGATGTCGAACGTCCACTGGTTATAGTCCCTGACAAAATCGGCCGAGTAGATAAAAGTTAGAGGCTTGCCATCGACGACGGCCCATAGGCTCGCGGGCACGATGCTCCAGAAGTCCGAGATCATCCTGTAGAGGAAGGATCGTCCGCGGGACGTCCTGAGGTCCGGTTTCCCCCCGTACTGAAGCTCCACGGACTTACGTCCGTGGGATCTGCCCATTGCAGGCGTTGGAGCGCCTGTCCCCGAAGCGGGGATTCGCTATCCCTCCACGGACTTACGTCCGTGGATTCCCGCGAGGGGATTGAATCCGGAGAGAGGCCGTATCCAGGAACAGGCCGAAACGGGGCGGCTGGGCTCCCTCCGCGGCAAGCTGGAGGGCGGCCGCGACGAGGTTTCGGAGACCCGGCTTGCTCCAGACGACGTTGTGGCGGTCTCCCCAATAGACCGGCAGGATGACGTCGACGTTGGCGGCCATCATGTCCAGGAGCTCCCGCCGGCCCCAGGCCGGATCCGCGTAGGTATAGTATTTGATAACGTCGCCGGGCGGATGATGGGTCATCGCGTCCGATCCGTCCGGATTCTTGAAATGGGCCCCGCTGGCGGCGTCGTACCAATAAAAAAAGTAGGCGCAGGCGATCTTGCTGTCCGAGGTCCAGCCGGCTCCGGCCCGGCCCGCCGGGCGGAGATTTCCGGAGAAGGCGGAAAGCGTCAGCCCGGCCACGACGGTCGCCGCCCACGGCTTCATTTTCATCAGGATCACAATCTCGATTCCATTATGACAGAGCCGCGGACTCCCGGCAACACGGGAAAGGTTGCGTACGGAAGGCGGCCCGCAGGATGGAAGGGAAAAGAGGCCGAGCCAGGAAACGTCAGGTGCCCGTATCGGGTTTTACCCCGCGGGGACAGATGATCCAGGAGCAACTCCAGTTGACGAGATCCTCGTCGAAGTCCGATATGGTCGTGACCGTGTAGATCCCGGCCTCTAAATTTTCCGGATCATACATCGTATAGAGGGGCCCTTCTTCATGGTCCCGGCCAAAGGAGGAAACGAGGAAATCGTCCCCGCCGCAATCTTCAGGCGGGATACCCGATAACCCATTGGGCACCGCGGTCGCGCCGACGTAGACGTTGAACGGGGTCCCCCAAGCATCGGAAGTGGGAAATCCCTTGAGCCGGTAGGGATAGAGGGCTTGGACGAATTCTCCTGAAACAGCGATGGCGCCTTCCTGGCTGATGTCACCCCAATCCCCATGGTCGACTACGTAATCGGAGCAGCCCGTTACCAAGAGCATAACATTGCCCATGGTACTCTTTTGCTTAGACTTCTGGATGGCAACCATGACGTTGGGAATGAGCAGAGAGGATAAAATCCCGATAATGGCCACGACGAGAAGAAGCTCAATGAGGGTAAAACCTTTTTGACTTTTTCTCATAGGCGGTTTTCCTCGTTTGTTTCGATTCAAAGATTCTGCAAAAATCGTACCAAAGTATCAAATGATTAAGCGATTGATATAAAAAGAATAATAAAGCAGGAAGATAGAAAAATTCGGACTATGTTGACATTTTTTGTCAAATTGCATTGACAAAAGTCGCTTCTTCCCTGAAGCCCCATGGACGTAAGTAAGTCCGTGGAGCTTCAGCCCCGAACAAGCCCAGCCTTGCAGTACCCATACTAAGCCGTTTCCGGCTTAGCATGAGTGCCGGCATTCATGCACTCATGGCTTCCGTGAGTGTCGAGGGGTTGCCCTTCGCTAACGCTCAGGACTACCCCTAAACATGCCCATGCCCTAAGGCGGGCTTGCAGCCTTGCAGCACTCATGGCTTCCGTGAGTGTCGAGGGGTTGACTTCTTCGAATCTGAGATATATACAGATTTCCGTGCCGGAAAAAATCGCCCTCCTCTTCAACCCGGGCGCCCGACAGGGCCGCGCCGCGAAAAGCTTGGCCCGTCTCGAGCGCGCCTTCCGCCTCCGCGGCGTCCCTTATGACTTGTTTGTCAGCCAAGACGAAGGGCACCTGCTCCGGCTGGCCGCCGAGCTCCCCGAACGATACCCGAAGATGGTCGCAGCCGGCGGCGACACGACTTATTTTCTCATCGTCAACGAATGGCTGAGGCGGGGGATCTCGGCGCCTCTGGCCGTCATCGGCCTCGGCTCCTGCAACGATGTGGCGCGCGAGCTCGGAAGCACGGATCTCAAGGAGGCCGTCGGCCGCATCCGCGACGGGACTGTCCGGAGCTGGGATGCGGGACGGGTCGAAACGGACGGATGCGTCTTGGGTCACTTCCTTGGACAAGTCCAGGCCGGGGTGGGCGTGCTCCTCAACCATTTCGTGGAGGACCGCAAGGCTCGCCGGAGCTTCCTGGGCCGCCACCAGACTCTCGCCGGCGCCGTCGGCCTGGTCCGGAGTTACTCATCCTCGGACCTCCCGCTGCGCTTGACAATCCGGGCGGACGGGGAGGAGTTCCGTGGGAATTGTCTCTTGGCCTTGATCGGCAATATTGGTTTTACGGCGGCCGGATTCCGCGCCATCCCCCAAGCCCGGCCCGACGACGGAGCGCTTGACCTTCTCGCCATCCGTCCCTGTTCCCTTCCGCGCTTTATCCGGCTTTTCGCCCTGGCCCGCAGCGGCCGGCACATCGGGAAGCCCGCCGTCGAAACCCTGACGTCCCCGGTCTTCGAAATCGTCTCTCAAACGCCCATCGAGGTCCAGGCCGACGGCCAAACGCTCTCGGCCCCGGACGGCCGCCGCGCTTTCACTCGATTAACCGTCAAGGCTCTGCCCGGCGCCCTGCGGATGATCGTTTAGTCCTACTCGACGGGGTGAAGCCTCTTGGCGAACCAGGACCTCAAGGCCTCCATCCGTTCCCGCTGCCGAGCGGGCGCCCGGCGCCGACAGGCGGCGTATTCGGGACTTCCCTCCGGCGCGCCCCAGCGAACCTCGATGCCGTCGTTCGGATTATAGGCCATTTCGAAGGCGTCCCGCCTTTTCAGAATCTCCTCCAAGGTCAGGACGCGCTCGGTCCCATCCGATCCGGAATAGCGGATGACCATCTCACGGGTCAGCGTCCGGTACAGAGCCCGGAGCTCGTCCAGAATTCGTTCCGTGTCCTTCCCTTTGGGCCGGCGGAAGCGTTCCGGCATCCGCTGGAATCGCTCCGTGAAGCCGAGGACGGCGTCCATGGCGATCAAGAACCGCATATCCCTGTTGGGGGTCGCGAAATCTTCCCAGGGCCCGATGGTCAGGAAAACGGCCGGTCCCGTCGACGGCATCGGGATGACGGTTCCCGGGTGGGCTTTCATGTACTCTTCGCCGTTGGCGACGGAAATGACCCGGACTAAGAGCTGTTCATGGAGAGCCGTCATCAGGTCGCGAAGGGCGCCGGCCGGGTCGAGGGGCTCGGGATTGATGAGACGGTCCATCCGTTCGTAGAAAAGATCGCTTGCCATCCCTTTTTGTTCGAGCGAGAACGAAGCGGCGGCCCCGCTCCCGGCGATCTCGTCGTTCCGGAGCGGGCGCGGCCGGCCGGCCTCGAGAACGATCGGCCGGAAGGCTTTGAACCCCGGACCCCCGACGACGCCCGAAGCGGCGAACAAAAAGTTGCCCCTCCAGAAACGCTTGAGGCCGACCGTGCCGTCGGGCTGGGCGTCGACGGCCAGCAGGCCGCCCGGCCGGTCGGGAGTTTGATCCAGCCAGCGGACGAGGACAAGCGTATGGCCGTAGGGATCGGCGAAAACGATCCCGGGACGCAAGCTCGAACGCTCGAGGGCGACCGGATAAAGATCGGTCTCGTCGTCATCCAGGGCCGTCCGGCCGCTGGCCGAGTGGATGGCGTTCATCATCCGGCCCAGGAACGAACGGAAGGCGCGGACGCCGCCGGTCGAAGACAGCACGTCCATATTCGTGATCCAACGGTCGCAGGCCGGCGGCCGGCGCAGCGTCCCCCGCGAGCACTCGTGGAATCCGAACGGAAGCCCGAGCTTCCAGGCGAAGTAAGCGCGGAGAAAAAAAGGATTGTCGGCGCAGTCCGGGCGGAACAGCAGGGGATCTCGGGCGTCGGAATCGTCCTCGCCAAGACCCAGATGATCGTGAAGGACGTTCCGGGCCGGATCACGGAGGACGTCGTGGAGGGCTTTCCAGGAAGACCTCTCGTCGCCCTCATGAAACAGCGCGTCGATCCAGGCCGCGTAAAGGGCTTCCGCTTCTCCGTCCCATCCCCGCTCGACCGGCCAGACGCTCCGCCCTCCCGACGCCCTCCGGTCGGACAGAGGAACCGAAAGAGACCGGCTCGTCGCGATTTTCCCGCGGCTCACTAAGCGGACCGTATAGTCCCCGGGACGGCTGATCTTAAACTCGGCCGACCACCAATAGGGAGGGCCTCCGCCGTTCTTCGGTTTCGAACCGGGCAGGACGAATCCGGGACCTCGCAGCTCCCAGGCGGCCTCGGGAAGCGGCGTTTCGGCGGCGGCCAGGACGCGGACGATCCCATCCAGGCCGATGACCCGCGGAGAGACGAGGACGGCGCAGGAATCGGCCGGAGCCGCCGTCGCAACCGAGATCCCGGCCGCGAGCAGGACGACTCCTGCCCCTAAAAAGGGGCGTCGCCATCGGGCTTTGGCTTGATTCACTCGATTCCTCCGGAACCGAGCCGGATGAGGATATCCTCCGGCCGCGTGTCGACGGCGACGGAGATCGGGACGACGGGAATCCCCGCTTCCCGATAATACTCCATCAGGGGGATCGTCCTCGTCCTGAAGATCTCGAGCTTGCGACGGATGTCCTGTTCGGAATCGTCGAGCCGGCCCGCCCTGTCCCCGCCCGCGTTTCGCCGGATCCGTTCCCCGATGACTTCGGCCCCGGCCTCCAGGACGACGACCATCTCGACTTGGACATGGGATGCGAGCCCAACGGCCTGCCCCAGGTGGCGCGGGAATCCGTTGAGGACAAGAAGATCGCCTTGTGCCGCTCCGCTCTTTTCGAGGAAGGCCATCAGGATTTTAAGGGCGAGCGGAAAATGCTCGTTTTCGAGGAGCGCCCCGGTTTGAAGCGAACGAACGATGATGTCCCGCTCTTTCCCGGTCAACCCCGAGACGCCGCCCGACGCGCCGGCCGCTTCCCGCAGGTTGGCCCCGAAGTCGAAATGGAGGCATCTTCTCCCCCGGAATCCGGCCGTTTCCAGGTGGCGTCCCAAGGGCGTCTTTCCCGAGCCGCTCGGACCCAACAGAAGAAGAGCTCCCAATCGCTCGGACGATGGCGGTGTTGTCATACTCGAAAAGTCCTTCCGGCTACGAAGGATCTTGCTCGACGGCGATCGTCTCGAGAAGGGCGGCCGTCATATTCAGCGGGGCGAAGATCAGGGGAAGGTGATAGTCGAATTTCAGGGTCAGGAGATTCCGGCCGCGCCGGATTCGACCCGGCCCGATTTCGATCTCGAGAAGATTGCCTTTATCCCGCAGCGGCTTTTCGGCTAAGGGCTTTCCGTTGAGGAGGATTTGAACGCGCTGAACGTAGCTGCCGTACCAATAGATATGCTCGAACTCGAAGGGGGAAAAGAGCAAGAGCCTGAGACGCGTTTTCGCTTTCTTGAGCCGGTTGAGCTCGATCCGGACTTCCTTCTCGAGGACCCTCATCTCCCGGCCGAAAAACTTCGTCTTCGGACCGAGGCCGGCCAGGTAGACGATCCGGTCATTGCGCCGAGCCTCGCCCTGAGCCTGCAGGCTCAGGGACAATTCGCGCGCCGAGGCGGGAATTTTGAGGCCCCAGTATTCGAGGCGATAAACGGCCTTGAAGGAGTCCTTCCGAGGGACCGCAAGCTTGAATCGATTGTCCTCGGGCCGCGAACCTAGATTTCTCGCCGCCGACGAGAACGAAGGAATCTCCGCCCGGATTTGAGTGCCGGGCGGCAGCGCTCCGCCCGGGGGGGTCCGGAACGAGAGGCGGAGATAACCCTTGGCCGTCTTTGCTTCTTCGAGCCGGAACTCGGGCAGGCGGGGAGGAACGTCTTCGATAAGCCTGCCGATGAAACGAGGGCTGAAGGCCTGACTGTCGAGACCATGGATGAGGCGAGTCCCCTCGATCTCCCGCAAACGAAAGGGAACCTCCAAACCCTTGAGAAGCTCGACCAGGGCCGCGCCTCTCGATGCGTCGGGCGAATCCTTCATGAAGACGAAAGCCCCGCGCCGACCCCTGTTATAGTAGTCGAGGTGGTAGGGGGAATAGCGGTTAACGGTGTAGGCATCGACGATGACATTCTCCCCGGCTACGGCCGTGAGCAGATAGGCGGTCCAATAGTCCGCCTGCCAGTACTTGACGCCCGTCGCTTCCATGGCCGCGATAACGTTTCGAATCGTGAGGCCGCGGCTCCGGATCGTGCGATAAACGGATACGGCTCCGTTCACGTTGAACGCGAAGAGGGCGCAGAGGATCGCCAGGGAGACTGCGATCCTTCGACGACGGAGAAGGAACCAGACCCCTCCAAACAGGAGGATCGGAAGGCATAGATACGACGGATAGAGATAACGGATAGCCGACCTATTGCTGAATCCCGAGATTAAATAGATCCCGAAAAACAACACGAAGTAGAGAGCGTACAGGCCCCGGGGTTGACTTTCTTTCTTGCGAAGAGCCTGATAGGCCAGAACCCCGCAGCCGATAAGGAGCAAAAGAACGAAGAGGTAGGTCAGCGGATGGTCCGACGACGACAAGAGATTCCGCGCGTAACGGGCGGTCTGGGCGAGCCTGGCCCAATCGGGAAGCTGTTTGTCCCCGGCTGTCAGGAAGTAGGCCATGTGAAAACGGCTGTGAACTTCCTGCATCAGGAGGGGGAACAGCCCGACCAGCGTGGACAGAAAAAGGGTCGCATACCTTTTCAAGCTCGGCTTCGAACGGATGAGGACCGCCAGCCATGCCGCCAGGATGTAGGCGACGGCGCCCTGATGAGTCCAGAAGGCGATTCCCGTAAGAAACCCGAACAAAGTGAGCCGGCGGTCTTCCCCCTTCCAGGCAATCCGGTAGGATAGATACAAGAGGACGGCCCCGAGAAGCAGGCTCAAGGGGAAGGCCGCCGTTTCGCCGATGCTGATCCGCAAAAAGCCCCCGATCGGAAGGGCATAGAACAGCCCGACTACGGCGGCGAACTCGCGCGAGAAAATCTCCTTGAGGAAAATAAACTGGACCGCGAGGAATCCCAGATAAAAAAGCAGAGTCGTCGAGAGAAGGACGGGGATGGAATAGCCAAAGACTTTGAAGGCCAGGCCGAAGACATGGCTCGTTGTCGACCCCATGTAGAGCTGTCCGTAATAGGAGATCGGAGGGACCTTCCCCTCCGCGATGTGCTTCCCCATCAAGGCCGGAATGGCGTCGTCGCTGGTCAGGATTCCGGAACCGTAAATGAGAAAAGGGATGCGGACGATCACGGCCAGAAGGATAATAGCCGCCAGGATCCAGGTCGTCCGGTTCGGCCTGAGCCGGAGGCGGAACGGCTTGTTCCGCCAGGCCAGAATAATCCGCGCGCAGACGACGGCCGCCAGGAGCAGAAACGGGAGGAGAGGTCCGCCCGGTACGGACCTGAGAGAGGGGATATTGTCCTTGAACCAAAAGAACAGGAACAGGACGAAAAGGAGCCAGCTCAGGAGACGCAAGGCCAGGGGGAGGCGTTTCTTCATGAAACCGTCCGACTCAATCGAAGAATCGGTAGCGGAGGATGTGGAAGATGGCGGCCAGGCCGTCCTTCCATCCGATTTTTTTGCCCTCGGCGTAATCCCGGCCCGAATAGGAGATCGGGACCTCATAGATCCGCGCGCGGAGCTTGGCCAGTTTGATCGTAATCTCGGGCTCGAACCCGAACCGTTGGGAGCGAAGACGGATCTTCCTCAGCATCTTGGACGAGATGACCTTATAACAGGTCTCCATGTCGGTCAGGTTGAGGTTCGAGACGATGTTCGAGAGCACGGTCAGGATTCGGTTCCCGACATAGTGCCAGAAAAAGAGGACGCGGTGGGGACCGCCCATGAAGCGGGAACCGTAGACGACATCGGCCCGGCCGTCCAGGATGGGGGCGAGGAGTTGAGGGTACTCGTTGGGATCGTATTCGAGGTCGGCGTCCTGAATGAGGATAAAGTCCCCGGTTGCCTGGGCGAAGCCGGTCCGCAGGGCCGCACCCTTGCCCTGGTTTGTATCATGGAATAGAATCCGGACGTTCCGATCCTTGATTCCGGCCAGGACTTCCCGCGTGCCGTCCCGGGAGCAGTCGTCGACGATGACGATTTCCTTCCGGACCGGAAGCTTGACGGCTTGGACCCGGCGCAAGATTTCCCGGATGGTCGTTTTTTCGTTGTAGACGGGTATGATGATCGAGAGCTTCATGAGACCTCAACCGTTCTTGCCCAGCGTCGCGCGGAAATACTCGATCGTCCGGCCCAGTCCCTCCTCGAGGCCGACGCGGGGTTCCCAGCCGAGCTTGGCCCGGGCCAGACCGATGTCCGGGCAGCGCCGGACCGGGTCATCCGAAGGAAGCGGCCGGCGCTCGATCTTGGACCGGCTCTTGGTCAACTTCAGGACGAGCTCGGCCAGCTCGAGGATCGTGAACTCGGCCGGATTCCCGAGGTTCAAGGGACCGATCGTCCCTTCCCCCTCCATCATCCGGACCAATCCGTCGATGAGGTCGGAGATGTAGCAAAAAGACCGGGTTTGCCGGCCGTCCCCATAGACGGTCAGGGGTTCCCCGCGGAGGGCTTGAACGATGAAGTTGGAGACGACCCGGCCGTCGTCGACGGCCATGCGCGGACCGTAGGTGTTGAAGATGCGGACGATCCGGATATCGACCCGGTTCTGGCGGTGGTAGTCCATCATGAGCGTCTCGGCGACCCTCTTGCCCTCGTCATAGCAGGAGCGGATCCCGATCGTGTTGACGTTCCCCCAGTAGGCCTCCCGCTGGGGATGGACCTGGGCGTCGCCGTAGACTTCGGACGACGAGGAGAGGAGGATGCGGGCCCGGATCCGCTTGGCCAGGCCGAGCATGTTGATCGTCCCCATGACGTTGGTCTTGACGGTCTTGATCGGGTTCTCCTGGTAGTGGATGGGCGAGGCCGGGCAGGCCAGGTGGTAAATTTGGTCGACCTCGACGAACAGCGGGTGGATGACGTCGTGGCGGATGAGCTCGAAGTAAGGGTGGGCGAACAGATGGCGGATATTATCCTTGGAGCCCGAGAAAAAATTGTCGATGCAGACGACGTCGGCCCCCCGGCCGATGAGCGTGTCGCAGAGGTGGCTGCCCAAAAATCCCGCGCCGCCCGTGATCAGGATTCGTTTCATGGCCTTCCCTGTCAGGTCCTCCGCCGTCTCATGGAATTACTGCTATTTTATAGCCGATACCGGAATGAGTCAATCATCGGAAACCCCGGGGGGCTGGAAAGCTACGGTCGAGAGGAATAGAATAGCAGCCTGGCCAGGAATGAGCAAACCCCGAGTCTTCGACCCCGCCCGCCGGAAACGCCTCTGTTCGGCCGAGCGCCATAAACGTCTCCCCCCACACAAAATCCTGTCCGAGATCGGGCTCAAACCGGGAGACACCTTCGTCGACATCGGCTGCGGAACGGGCTTTTTCACTCTTCCGGCCGCCGTCCTGGTCGGCCCGCGCGGGAGGGTCGTCGGCCTCGACATCTCCCCCGAAATGATCTCCGACCTCATCCTGGCCGCCGCGAAGAAAGGGTTGACCCATGTCAAAGCGGTCCTCTCCCCTCCCGGAAAACCCCGTTTCCCCCGCGGCACGGACGTCTATTTCCTGGCGAACGTCCTCCACGAGGTCGCGGATAAGGCCGCCCTCCTCCGGGCCGTCAGACGCAATGCGACCCGGAAATCGCGCCTGGTCGTCATCGATTTCTATAAGAAAAAAACCGAACACGGCCCGCCGCTTCGGGAAAGGATTTCGCTGGCCGGCCTCGAGTCCTTGCTGAATAAGGCGGGCTTTGCGACCTTGCGCGTCTGGCCAGTCAATACGGAGGAATACGGGCTGATCGCTATCCCCAAGTAACCTGAAACGGAGGCTACTTCGCGCTGGCCGTATTCCGTAAAAAGAGAAAGATTGGGGTCAAACCTGCACTTTGGCGCTTAGTGCAAATTGAAAACAGCCTACGAACTGGAAATGAGTGTTGTGTCCCCCGAATTGATTGTGATATAAGCTCCTCGGAGATTGAGCCGCGGATGGCCTGGCAACAAATCTACGATCCCCTCGGCCATTGGCTCGCATCGACCCTGATCGCGGCGGTCCCCATCTTGATCCTGCTCGGCTCGCTCGCTTTTTTCCGGGTCAAGGCCCACCTGGCCGCCCTGATGGGTCTCGTCTCGGCCCTCCTGATCGCAGTCGCGATCTTCGGGATGCCTCCCGCCCGCGCCGCGGCCGCCGCCTGCTTCGGCGCGGCCTACGGCCTCTTCCCGATCGGATGGATCATCCTCAACGTCATATTCCTCTATAATATAACGACGGAGAAGGGGGTATTCGATGTCCTGCGGCGGAGCCTGACCGCCGTGACCCGGGACCGCCGCCTCCAGCTTCTCCTCATAGCGTTTTCGTTCGGGGCCTTCTTCGAGGGGGCGGCCGGCTTCGGGACCCCGGTGGCCGTGACGGCCGCCATCCTGATCGGCCTCGGCTTCAGCCCGCTCTCCGCCTCGAGTCTCTCCCTCATCGCCAATACGGCGCCCGTCGCCTACGGCGCCCTGGGCACTCCGATCGTCGCCCTGCAGGGTGTGACCGGGCTGTCCCTGCGGGCACTGAGCGCCCAGGCCGGCCGCATTTTGCCCTTCTTTTCGGTCCTCGTCCCCTTCTGGCTCGTTGCCGCCTTCGCCGGGCTCCGAGGAATGATCGAGGTCTGGCCGGCGCTCGTCGTGGCGGGCGTCTTCTTCGCCGTCCCCCAGTTTCTCGTCTCGAATTTTCACGGCCCCTGGCTGGTGGACATCGTTTCCTCCCTTGCCTCGATGGCGGCCCTCGTCCTCTTTCTCCTGGTCTGGCGCCCGAAGCGGGTTGACAGCCTCCGGGCGGAGGCCGGCTCCGACCGGCGGCCGGAGCGCCGGGAGGTACTCAGAGCCTGGATGCCTTGGATCATCCTCAGCGTCATTGTCTTTCTCTGGGGCATTCCCGAGGTCAAGGCTTTCCTCGACCGGCTCTTATCATTCAAGATTTCCGTTCCCTTCCTGGACCGGGCCGTTCTGCGCATGCCTCCGGTCGTCCCGACCCCGACGCCCGAGCCGGCCGTGTTCGGCTTCAACGTCCTGTCCTTCACGGGAACGGGAATTCTTATCGCGGCCGTGATTGCGGGATTCGCCCTGGGCGTCCGGCCCGGCCGGCTTCTTAAAATTTGGGCGATGACGCTCTGTCGGGTCCGCTTCTCCCTTCTGACCGTGGCGGCCATGCTGGGGCTTGGGTTCGCGGCCCGCTACGCGGGCCTGGACGCGACCCTGGGGCTGGCCTTT
>Ga0299915_10002521_pt1 | contig 13347 bp, 11 predicted proteins | sample RVTome_13_FD_200263 | JGI IMG/M metagenome (GOLD analysis project Ga0299915, IMG submission 200263) | Soil microbial communities from uranium-contaminated site in the Upper Colorado River Basin, Wyoming, United States - RVT92D227 (version 2) ...
AGGTGCCGAGCAGGCTGAAGTCGGTCAGCGAATTCCTTCTCCATGCGGCCACTATGCCCGTTGACACCCCCAGGAGGAGCGCGAGAAGCGAGGCGCCGCCCACGAGGATGAGCGTGTTCACTAATCGGTCACTAACGATGTCCCAAACCGAATCCCTGTACGTGAACGAGATGCCCAGCTCTCCAGTGAGGGAGTTGTACATGTAGATGAAATACTGGGTCAATAGGGGCTTCTCCAGCCCGAAAGCTTCTCTCAGCTGCTGGATATCCTGAGGGGTCATCCTGGGGTCCTGGAACATCGTCTTGATCGGGTCCCCGGGTATCGTGCGGAAGATGATGAAATTGAGAGTCAGGATTACGAGGAATATCACGAAGGCTGTGACTATCCTCTGGAAAACGTACCTTCGCAGGTTCATTTGGGCCCCCGTGTGAGAGGTGTTTGTGAGCGCTGGAAAAAAGGCCAGCGCTCTTACTGCAAATCAGATGTTTTACTCTTTCGGAGGAGCCTTCTTCGCCTTCATCATGGCGAATGCGACCGCAGCTACGGCGACGATTATGGCTACGCCTGCGATGGCCCATGGAACATAGTCCGTCTGCGCTCCCTCTTCCTCAGCCTCGATCAGGTGTACCTCTCTCAGAGTGTACGGGTTCAGGTCGCTCAGCAGTCCAGTCGGCATGTTGACGAACCCGGCGAAGGTGTCCAGCCGGTACGCTCCCGTGGCCTGCATGTAGTAGAGGACGATGTACGGGCAGTCGTCATAGACCATGCCCTGCATCTCGTATATGATGCTCCTGCGGTCCTCGACGTCCGTCGCGGTCGACATGTCGTCGTACAGCGCGTCATAGGTCGCATTGGCGTACCCGCAGTCGTTCCAGTTCTGGATCTCGTTGCTGAGCATGATCAGCAGGCTGAAGGCCGGATCGGGCTGTCCCGAGTATCCCCAGATGAACATGTCCTGGGAGTATTCCGGATAGATGTAGCTGTTGATCGTGTTCGCATCCGCGGCCGTTACTGTCAGTTCGACCCCGAGCTCGCCCCACCACGTTTGGAGCTGCTGTCCAGTCCTCATCTCCTCAGGCCATCTCTGGAGAATGAGCAGAGTGTAGGACATCTCCACTGTGCCGTTCGGGGATTCCCTGATCCCGTCATCATCGATGTCCATGTACCCGGAGTCGTTGAGCAAGGCGTTGGCAGCGGGTATGTCGAACGGATACGGCTCGATCGAAGAGTCCCACCAGTACGACGCCGCCTTCTGAACGATCGTGGTTCCGGGCTCAGCGTAGCCGAGGTGCACGAGGTCTATGAGCGCCTGCTTGTCAACGGCCATCGAGAGCGCCAGCCGTACGTTGAGGTCTCTCAGCGTCGGGTTGCCAGCGCCGTTCTCGTTCACGTTGATGCTGATTTCTCTGTAGTACAGGTCAGTGTTAGTGGTGACCTTGACCTCGTCGTCCGCGTTCAACAACGCGATAGATGTCGGAGGCAGCTCCTTCGGAATGATGTCTATCTCGCCGTTCCTCAGCGCGTTCACGAGCGTTTCTGTGTTGGAGAACTTCTGGAACACGGCCTTCTCGATGTATGGCGCTCCGTCCCAGTAATCGGGGTTCGAGTCGAGCACGACCGACACGCCCTTGGTCCAGCTGTCGAGCACGAACGGTCCAGAGCCAATCGGGTCGTCGTTAGTGAACAACGCGATCTCGCTCTTGTTCATCCCGGTCCATATGTGCTCCGGCACTATCGGCACCGTCGCAAGGTCCGACAAGACCGTGGCAATCGCCTGGGAGTACTCGACCGTGACTTCGTAGTCTCCGTTCGTTGTCACGCTGGACATGAACTTCACGTTGCTGTAGTAGGCCGAGAGTTGCTCGTCCTTGATCAGGTCGAACGTGAACTTGACATCCGCCGCTGTCAGGTCGGTCCCGTCGCTCCACTTCGCGTTATCGACCAGCTGGAAGGTCCAGTTGAGCGAGTCGGCAGTGGAGGTCCAGGTCTCCGCCAGGTGCGCTACGGGTTCGAGCGTCTTGTTCCAGATCACGAGGTTGTCATACAGCAGCTTCAGCATCGTCTTACCCTGAACAGTGACGGTCACGAACGGGTTGAGCGTGTCCTGTTCCTGCAGCCATCCAAGCCGCAGCGTCCCACCGGTAGGAACATCCTGGGCGGCTCCTTTCGACACGAGCGTCCCAGGGAAGGCAATCGCTGATGCAACCAACACAAACACGACAAACATGGCTAGTACTCTACTCAGCCTAATCACAGACTATCCCCCTTGGATCGGCGGAGGCTAAGTGCCTTCTCCGACGGTTGTCCGAAAGAGCCTCGCAAGTATATCTAAGTCCCCCTCCCGCGAGATGTCCTGGTGCGGATTGAAGTCCTTTCGAAGCCAGTGTGATGGAAATGGTTTCGGGCGCAGGCCCTTCCAATGGAGCGCTCAGGTGACTGGAGCGCATGCATTCTGCTAGCACGCCACAGTTCTCTACTGGGTAGTTGCGAACCATTAATGTACGCACAATCCGCTCCGAGAGGCGATGTTCCCAGCCAGGGTCGCCTCGCTCAAGGTCTCCGGCATAAGGAAGCTGTTCGAGACCGCTCCTCCAGGCTCTATCAACCTTGGCCTCGGGGAGCCAGACATCCAGCCTCCAGCGGAGATGATCGAGGCTTTCGCCGACGCTCTCAGGAAAGGGTACAACAAGTACGGACCGAGCGCGGGAATCACCGAGCTGCGGCACGCGGTAGCTGAGGACCTGAGAAGGTACAGGAAAGACGTCGCTGCGGACAACATCATCATCACCGCGGGCGCGACAGAGGGGATGAGGATCGCGTGTGAGACGATACTCGGAGAGGGCGAGGAGGCCCTGGTGCCGAATCCCGGTTTCATCATATACGGTCCAGATGTGTCCCTCGCCGGCGGAAAGCCAGTCGAATACTCCCTGAAGGCGGAGAACAACTTCCTGCCCGACATCGAGGAGATCAAGCGGCTCATCACTCCGAGGACAAGGGCGATCATCGTGAACAGCCCCTCCAACCCGACTGGCACGGTCTTCCCGAGGGAGACCGTCAAGGCGCTGAGCGAGGTGGCGAAGGATGCGGACCTGTACATCCTCTCAGATGAGGTGTACCACAATTTTGTGTACGAGCGCGAGCATCTGTCGTTCGCGAGGTTCCACGATGACACGATCATAATCAACTCCTTCTCGAAGTCCCTCGCCGTCACTGGCTGGAGGATAGGATATGTCGCCACATCGAAGGAAATCGTCCAGCAGCTCGCCAAGGTTCAGTATTACACGCTCGCATGCCCGCCGACCGCGACCCAGTACGCCATCTTGAAGGGCTTGCAGGTCCAGGACGAATTCCACGACCAAATGATAGCCGAGTTCAGGAAGAGGCGCGACCTCGCCATGAGGAAAGTTGGTGACATACCTAGCTTCTCCACGCCCAAGGTGAGCGGCGCGTTCTATGTGTTCCCCAAGTATTCCCAGCGAATCGGGTCCGAGGAGTTCGCTGTCAAGATACTCAATAACGGAGTCATATGCGCCCCGGGGAACGCCTTCGGGTCCTTGGGCGAGGGGCACCTGAGGTTCTCCTACGCCAACTCGCAGGAGAACATCGCGCATGGTCTAGATATCGTCAAAGAGGTCGCAGCCAGGCTGTAGAAGACCGCGTGCCATTAGATTTATACAGTTCGGCATATCTTTAGGTTGTATGCCCGGTCAGGGCGCGGGGAAGTCGGGGACCAGCGCTAAGCTGTTGAGTCCCAAGGCTGCCCTGTCCGTATCCAACAGCGTCATCGGCGCAATACTCGGGACGACCGCCCTGGTCTACATCGCCCAGAACATGGGCCCGACGGTCCTGGGCACACTCGGGTACGCCATGGTCGTGATCGGGCTCCTGAGCTTCCTGTCCGACTTCGGCGTAGGTTCCGTCCACGCGATGCAGATCAAGTCCTGCGCCAACACCGGCAAATGCATCGGGGCGTATGCCGCGATAAGGCTCGTTCTGTTGGGCGTCTTCTCCGTCGTCACGTTCGTCATCATCGAGCTCTGGAAGAACGGCATGATGGGCGGGAGCATGCCCTCGGTACCGAGTGGCATGGGCTCTCTGATCGATTGCATGTGGGTCTTCCTGGTCTACTATATCCTCTTGGGCATCAGCCAGATCGCTACGCACACTTTCGAGGCCCTTGACGCGCCTGCCAAGTCGATGGTGCCTTCGCTGCTCGAGCTGGTTGTCCGCGTTTCCTTCATCCTGTACATAGCGACATCTCCGTTGGGGGTCGGCACGAACGGAGCGGCACTTCTCGCTTCTTCGTACGCTGCAGGCATCGTGGCGGCGATGATCCTCGTAGCGCTTCTGATGAGCAAGTACCGGATCGAGATGCCCGACCGCGAGACTCTCATGAAGTACATACACTCGCTCGCCCCGGTTTTCATAGTCTCCGTCACAATAATAATCGACCTCTACCTGGACAAGGTGGTTGTCGGGTACTTCTGGGGAGAGACCGAGCTCGGCCTGTACTTCGGAGTTCAGAAGATGGCGGTCTTCGTTGGCGTCTTCTCCCTGTCGGTCGCAACCCTCATCCTGCCCTCCGTGACGACATACTTCATCAAGAAGGACGTGGGGGCCAGCTGGGATATCGTCAACCAGGCGGAGAGATACGTCTCCCTGATAGTCATCCCGACCGCAGCGTTCTACCTGATGTACGGGATCGACCTGCTCAGGGTGTTCCTGGGCAACGACTTCACGGATGCCGTCCGGACGATGGACGTGTTGGTCCTCTCGGCGGCCGTGTTCGCGCTCGTCCTGCCCTTGCGGTCCGCGATAGTGGGCGCTGGCAGCCCGGGCACGCTCTTCAAGATAGGCACCGGAGGCCTGGTCCTCCAGCTCGCCCTACTGCTGATCTTCGTCCCGGACGAAGTGCTCGGCGTGAAGATGCTTGGGCTCAAAGGTCAAGGTGCGGCCCTGGCCCTTCTATTCGCATCTGTCTATTACTTCTTCGCGCTCAGATACACCGCCTGGAGCATCGCCAAGATACTGCCTAACTCGCGGTCTTTCAAGCACCTGATAGCCGCGGTGACCATGATAGGGGCGATGTACGTGGTCGACTGGTTGTTCGTGTCTCACATCGATTGGGTCGCCCTCACCGTTCTGGCAGTCATAGGGACCTTGGCCTACGGCGCAGCGGCGTACTTCATCGGAGAGCTGGAGTATTCGGACTACAAGCACTTCCGGTCCATGCTCAACCCGCAGGACACGTTCCAGTACGTCCTCAACGAGCTCCTGGGGAGAAGGGTTTGACCGGGCTCGATTCGTTTATAGGCACCCACCCTGATTACACGCACGAATCGAATGGCTGAAGATCTTCTCATAGTCCATGCCTCCGAGCTGGTAACTCTTAGAGGGCCGAAGCGGTCTCGCACGAAGTCCGAGATGTCCGACCTAGCAGTCGTGCTCGACGGGGCGGTGTTGATCTCGGACGGGGCGATAGTCGATGTAGGGAAGACCGAGACCGTACTCAAGGACAACAAGAGCATGGGCGTCGAGAAAGTGGATGCCTCCGGCAGACTCGTGATGCCAGGGTTCGTCGACGCGCACACTCACCTGGTCTTCGCGGGTTCGAGGGAATTCGAGCTCGAGATGAAGATCAAGGGCAAGTCGTACATGGAGATCATGCGTGAGGGAGGCGGGATATACAGGACTGTCCGCGACACCCGGGCAGAGTCAGCGGAGGGCCTTTACTCCCAGGCAGCGCTGAGGCTCGAGAACATGATCGCGCACGGCTCGACCACCATCGAGGCGAAATCCGGGTACGGACTTGACCTCGAGAACGAGATCAAGATACTCGAGACGATCCTGAAGCTGGGCGAGGACTACCCAGCGGACATCATACCTACATTCCTGGGAGCGCACGCGGTCGCTCCCGAGTTCGAGGGCAGGCCAGACGAATACATCCAGTTCATCGTGGGCGAGGTCCTCCCTGAGGTGTCTCGAAAGGGGCTAGCGACATTTTGCGATGTCTTCTGCGAGAAGGGTGTGTTCACCGTCGAGCAGTCCCGCAAGGTCCTGCTCTCCGCGAAGGAGCTCGGAATGGGCCTGAAGGTCCATGCGGACGAGTTCTCAACGACAGGTGGCGCGGAGCTCGCAGCAGAAGTTGGTGCCATATCTGCGGATCATCTCGCCAAGCCTTCGGACGACGGCATCATGGCAATGGCGAGGAAGGACGTCGTCGGTGTGCTCCTCCCGGGAACCCCCTATTCCTCGATGCTAGGCCAGTATGCGGACGGGCGGAGGCTGATCGACCTCGGCGTGCCGGTCGCGCTCGCGACCGACCTCAATCCGAACAGCTGGAACGAGTCCATGCAGTTCGTGATAAGCCTCGCGTGCTACAAGATGAGGATGAGCCCCGCCGAGGCGATCACCGCGGCAACGATCAACGCAGCAGCCGCCCTCGGTCTCGACAAGAGGATCGGCTCAATCGAGCGTGGAAAAAGGGCCGACATCATCATTCTGGACGTGCCCTCACACGCTCACATACCCTATCGGTTCGGGACCAACCTGTGCTCTCTTGTGGTCAAAGACGGGAAGAAGGTCTGGGAGAAGCTCGCCTTCGAGGGGGACTAAAACCTCAGTATGACTATCCCGACCACGACCGTTGCGATGCCTATCCATTCCTTTAGGTCGAGGTTCTCCTTCAGTAAGGCTAGGCCAGGAGCGTTGTGGACACCGCGTTGGAGGTCGCAACTGCCTCTGTGGGGCCAGTGCTCGTCCCCGCATGAGGCATGGCGAATGTGAAGCTCAGGATGCCGACCCCGAGCAGCGCTCCCGCGGCTATCGGGTAGAGTAGCTTCGAGTCCAGGGTGGGCAGGTTGTCCGTGAAGTACAGATACACCAGAAGGCAAGCCCCGAGGGCGCCGATGGTCGTCCACATGACCGCGGCGAACAGCGTGGCGTCCATGTGCCGATTCTTCTCGCCGCATCCGATCAGGAAGTTCGTCGTGCCCCAGCAGAAGAACGTGAACAGGGCGAACAGCAATACAGAAGTCTCCATGGTGCTTCGCTCTACGGAGCGGCTGAGCAGTCGAACGATATAGATACATTCCTCGGGCCGGAACCGCCGTGGCTGGCCAGCGGCTCGCGGCTCGGCCCTTAGTTATGTATTTATGTCACTAGGAGCATGCTCGCGCACGGCGGGGAAGAGGCTGGTTATTGTCCTCGCTCTACTAGGTCGGTGGTCGCATGGTGTCCGTCTGTTGGCTCACTGAACTGGAGAGCTACAAGAGGATCATCCCCTATAGGAACCCCGGAGGGATGGGCACCAACGCTCCGATGGTGGCCAAAGAGCTCGAGAAGCTGGGGTGCAAGGTGCTCTTCAACGAGCCGAAAGGGGAGTACGATGTCCTCCATGTCCACAGCCCCTTGCCGAACTCGTTCTGGTGGGCGCTCAAGAGGAAGATCGCGCGGAAGCCGCTAGTGGTCCACGGCAGGCATCTGCCCGAGCTGGTCAAGGGCGGGTTCGTGGGCGGTTCGGTGGCGTATCCGTTCGTCAGGATGTATTCGGTCGTGTTCTACAACCTGGGGGACGTGGTGCTAGGCGCGACTCCGTACGTGGCCAAGGCTCTCGCGAAGGACGGGGTGAAGGGGCCGTTCAGGACGATTCCAAACGGGGTCAATAGAGAGGTCTTCGTCCGCAATCAGATGCTCGGAGACAAGTTCAGAGAGCGCTGGAATGTGGGCAAGAATGAGAAGCTGGTTGTCAGCGTTGGCCTGAGAATACCGAGGAAGGGCGTGGACACATTCATCAACATGGCCTCGATGCTCAAGGAACGGGCTGACTGTAGATTCGTCTGGGTGGGGGCTTCGGAGCCGCTGCTCAAAGACGCTCTGGCAGAGCTCAGTCCCGGCAATGTCATGTTCCCGGGGCACGTGCCCTTCGAGGAGATCGTAGGCGTGTACTCCGCTGCCGACGTGTTCGTGTTTCCAACAAAGGCCGAGAGCTACGGGAATGTCATGCTCGAGGCAGCCAGCTGCGGCTGTCCGTTGCTGATACGCGACATCCCAGTGTACGATGACTGGGTGGTCGATGGCAAGCACTGCCTGAAGGCGAAGACGGACAATGAGTTCGCGGCCAAGCTTGGAAAGCTCCTCGATGACGCGAGCCTGCGTGACGAGATGTCAAGGGGCGCTAAGGCGCTCGCTGAGGAGCACGATATCAAGCGCTGCGCCAAGATGTTGAAGGAGCTCTACGAGGAGCTCGCAAGCAGGAGGCCCGTGGCGTGATAGGTGAGGACATCATCGGCGTGTTCGCCTCGCTTGGCGATATAGGGATGCTGCTAGCACTGGTCCTCATCATACTCATAGACGGGACCGGGTTCCCGACACTGCCGGAAGTCTGGATGATCTGGATTCTAAACACGGGATGGTCGGAGTTTGTCGGTCAATACCATCCGTTCGCGTGGGGATTCGCCGTGGTCATGGTTGCCAGCCTGGCGAGCCTGGGCGGGAACTTCATACTCTACTCCCTGGTGAAGATAGCTAAGCCTCCTCGTTGGATCCGCAAGGCGATGAAGAAGTACACCGACTTCCTGATTGTCAGCGACGAGCGGCTGCTGCTGCTGAACAGGCTGGCCCCCGTTGTGCCATACACGGGCGCTTTCATGGCGGTGTGCGACTGGAACGTGAAGAAATGCGCCATGTACCTAATCATCGGCGCAATGGCGAAGGCGTCGGTCGTGACAGTGCTGTCCTGGCTTAGCTACGACAACTTCCGGAAGGAACTCGCTCCTTGGATTGCCTTGGGCGCCGTCGCAGTGGTAATGGTCGTGAGCATTGTAGCATCCTTGATGTACAAGAAGAAGATAGGGCTCGGGGGGGGACCTGCACGATCTCAGTCATAGTCCCGACCTACAATGAGAAGGACAATCTCGAGGAGCTCGTGCGTAGAACGAACGTGGCATGCGCCTCGGCCGGGATCCAGGTCGAGATGGTGATTGTCGATGACAACAGCCCGGACGGCACTGGACAGCTGGCGGAGGAGCTCGGAGCGAAGTACAAAGTCAAGGTCATCCACCGGGCGGGCAAGCTCGGCCTGTCGACTGCGGTGATGGAAGGGTTCGCGGCTGCCTCCGGTGCGATACTCGTCGTCATGGACGCCGACCTGAGCCATCCGCCGGAGAAGATCCCTGAGATGGTCTCTCGAATCGAACATGCCGGCGCGGACATGGTCATCGGCAGCAGGTACGTCAAGGGCGGCCATGTGGAGAACTGGCCTGCTCATAGGCGCATAATCTCGAAGGGGGCGACGCTGCTGGCGAGAGGCCTCACCAAGGTCAAGGACCCCATGTCAGGGTTCATGGCTCTCAGGCGCGAGGTCATAGAGGGCGTCACGCTCAACCCGATCGGATACAAGATCGGCCTCGAGATACTCGTGAAGGGCAAGATATCGAAGATCGATGAGGTGCCGATCACCTTCGCTGACAGGAAGGCGGGCAAGAGCAAGCTGGGCACCTCGGTCACGCTGAAGTACATAGACCACTGCATCAGGCTCTACGAGCACAAGAAGCCCTGGCTCGCCAGGTACATCAAGTTCGCGTTCATCGGCGGAATCGGTACCCTGATCAACCTGGCCCTTCTGTGGGTGGCCGTCGAGATATTCTTCGTGCACTATCTCTGGGCTGCCACATTGGCGTTCGTGGTGGCTGATACTAATAACTTCATCTGGAACAGGTGGTGGACCTTCAGGTCCAAAGGGAAGATACGGTTCCAGTACCCGCAGTTCCTGCTGGTCAGTTTAGACGGGCTGATGCTCAACCTGATCCTTCTGAAGACGCTCGTCGAGGACCTGATGCCCGCGCTAGGAATAGGAGAGGACAGGGCAAGCCTATTCCTCATCGTCGACCAGGTGATCGCGATATTCCTTGTGAGCCTGTTCAACTTCTTCGCGAACTCCCTGTGGACGTTCAGTGAAGACGTCAAACGGTCCACGTGATCAGAATGCCTGTACGACAGGGATGCCTCTTGCAGCAGCGATGTCCGTCTTGATGCAGAACGTCACAGACCCGATGCCCTCCTGGAAGAGGTCCAGCACGGCCTTCTCTCCTTGAACGAGGTCCGGGACGACAATTGAGTAGTTGTGCGCCTGCAGGAAAGACGGCAGGGCTTCAAATTCGCTCAGCCTGTAGCATATCACTACAACGGCCACGTCGTAGTCGAGAATAGCATTCTCCAGGATCTCCTCCGTGAGGTCGGGGGACTGTCTGTAGGCGACATTCACTACCTCTGGCGGGATCATCCTGCCGGCATACGAAGCGATTATCGGGGAGCCGCTGACAACCCAATCTCCTTCGTGGGTAAGAGCGCGCAGCTCGCGCGCGTACACAATCTCCAGCGGCTCACCCTGCGTGATGACCCCGTACGTGCTGAGAGAGATCGAGACGGTCAAGTTGATCACGACCAATGCCACTGCGATGGCCATTCTTCGTATGTCTTTTTTTGAGCGAATGGCATCATGTGCTACATTCGGAACGGCCTTTTCATGGTAGAGAAAATCCTTCAGGAATAACCCCGTTAGAACTGCGAGGAACGGGCTCATGATCGCCATGTGGTGGAGGAATATCAACGGCTGAACAACCATGAACGCGATCATGACAAAAGAGGAGCAGAGAAGAAATCGTTCCGGCCGCCCCAACGCCCAGATCCTGCGAGAGTAGAGAAGCGGGATGATGTATGCGAAGTTGATTCCGAAATAGGCCAGCAAAGACAGCTTGAGGTAGAGATCGAAGCCGCGGCTAGCCTGCCCGAAAAGCATCCCGTCGATCACCTCAGAAGGTCCGAGGAATAGCATCAGGGCCAGCAAGGGGATTGCTGCTGCTACGGCTGCAATTACGAGATCAAGGGTTCTCGCCTTCCACTTCGAGCGTTCGTTGTACATCTCGAATATTAGCAGAACCAGTAGACCACCCAACGCAAGGACTCCGAGCAACTTGACGGACGCCGCGATTCCTATGGTCAGAGAGCCGACCGCAAGGCTCAGTCTGTTGTTGCTCTTGAGGTATGGAACGAGGGCAACGACGGAAATTGCCAGGAGCGAAGCTGTCATGCCGTCCAGAGAGAACAGCCTCGATTCGCGAAGGAAGACGAAGTCAGTGGCCATCAACACGCCTGTGACGATCATCGCCCTGTCGCTCCCGAGTTTCCTGGTAGCAACGATGCATGCAGCGATTGCGGTCAGGGAGAGGACAGCTGACAGGGATCTGAGGGATACGACGTCTCCTCCGAAGATAGAGCCTGCCAGGAACGCGAGAGGCGCTTGGTCACATGGTATCTCGGTGTAGAGCTCGTACCCATGGCTGACAAGGAGCGATCTCTGCAGCATCACGCCCTCGTCTATTCCGTTGTTCGAGAAGCTCCAGCCGATGTTCGCCCTGAGGGCAATGGCGACGGCGAACACGATGACAAGCCCGAGAATGAGCCGTCGCTGTTCTCCGCTCATGCGCGTCAGAAGCTTCATCCCCGGTCCCGTGGATTCTAAGAAGGCCGTTCCGGCCTATTGAGCCTGCCGCTGCTCAGAGGAATTCCCGGAACTCCTTGACGAGGTCTGGGTACTTCTTCTCGATCGATTTCAGTATGGCGTAGGTGGACATCTTCTCCACGCCCACTTCCTTCAGTGTCGAGATGATCTTGTTGAACGTGTCGTCGGAGAGCGTCACCAGCTTCTCCTTCGCCATCCAGTTCCTGTAGAGGTGGTTCTCGATGAGGTCGCGCCAACCCTTCTCGTACCTGCGGAGCGACTTCTCGCTGAAGTCCTTCTCCTTCGTCGCTTTGGCCAGGACCTCGCCCGCGACCTTCCCTGACTTGCAGCTGTTCGAGATGCCCCCGCCCGTAATCGGGTCGATCTGCCTGGCAGAGTCCCCGACCAGGAGCACGCCGTCGCCGACAGTCTTCTCAATCGGCGCGCACACGGAGACCGCACCGCTGACCATCTCCAGCGGCTTCCCGATCCTCAGCCTAGGGTCGCTCTCTATGTACTTGTCGAGGTACTTCTTCACGTCCGCGGGGTCGCGCAGCTTCGACAGCTGCATGCCGATCCCCACGTTCGCGGTGTCCTCGTTCTTCGGGAAGATCCAGATGTACCCTCCGGGCGCCTTGCTCCCGAGCAGGAACTCGCAGTAGTCCGCCTCGTGCTTGATCCCCGTGAGCCTGTACTGGAAGCAGCTCGTGATGTCCCTGGGTGCTAGGCTCGTATCGATCCCAGCCCATCTGCCGACCTGTGATTCGAACCCGTCGGCTCCGACGACGCAGCCCGCCTTGATCTTCTCCCTCTTGCCGAAGGAGACGACCTCGACCCCAGACACCTTCCCTCCGTCCTTGAGGAGCTTGACGGCGGATGTCTTGAGCCTGAGATCAGATCCAGCTTTCACAGCGTCGTGCGCCAACTGCTTGTCGAAGAAGACGCGGTCGATGACTATTCCGACCTCGTCCCCCGCGTGCTTCGCATCCAGGTAGAAGGACGTGCCGTTCGGTGAGACTATCTTCGCGCCCTTGACCTGCCTCGCGATGCTCTTCTGGTCGAGCTTGATCCCCACGGACTCGAGCCAGGTCGTGGATATGCCCTCACCGCACCTTACGGGGGAGCCGATCTCCTGCCTCTTCTCGATCATGAGGACCTTCGCGCCGCCCTTGGCTGCCCACTTGGCGGTCATAGAACCGGCAGGTCCAGCGCCGACGACGACCACATCGTAGTCTGCCACCTACTTCCCCCCTATCATTGATATAGCGCCCACTGGACAGACCTTGATGCAGCGCTTGCACAATGTGCAGTCGTCGTTGAATTCCAGGATGATCTCGTTCAAGTAGATCGCGTTGACCGGACAAGAGCCAACACACGCGCCGCAGTGCATGCACCTAGTTACATCGACTTCCAATTCGTCTAGCTGGTCCTTCATCAGAGCCACCTCAGGTGTACTCTTCCCCGTGCTTCTTCCGCCACTCTGCGAGCGGAATCGAGAACTTCTTCTCAACCCCTGTCCTGTAGACCGGGCCAGAGTTGTACGCGCAGAACGGTATGAGCTTCATGTCGGGCGTGGTGTAGTGGATGCTGCACCTCTTGACCCTCTCGATGTCGTAGTTGTACGAGTCCTGGAAGTGCATCGCGCCGACGTACATCATCTTCCAGCTGAACTTCGAGAGCCCTTTCTTGGTGTCCTCTGAGAACACCCGCCTCAGGACCTTCAGGAACTCCATCGTGTCCATGCCCCCCGGGACCTTTTCTTTGATCATATACTTCTTGATCAGTCTGTAAGCCTTCACCTTTGTGAACACCTGGACTTTCTTTCCCCGCGCCTTCTTGGCGAGGTC
>Ga0299915_10002522_pt1 | contig 13343 bp, 11 predicted proteins | sample RVTome_13_FD_200263 | JGI IMG/M metagenome (GOLD analysis project Ga0299915, IMG submission 200263) | Soil microbial communities from uranium-contaminated site in the Upper Colorado River Basin, Wyoming, United States - RVT92D227 (version 2) ...
GTTGGGGGCATAGGCATCATGAACACCATGATCGTGTCAGTTGTTGAGCGTACCCGGGAGATCGGGATCCGCAAAGCGGTGGGCGCCCGTCGCGGCGACATCCTCCAGCAGTTCCTGGTCGAGTCCCTGGTCGTCAGCGTAGGGGGAGGCCTTCTCGGTATAGCTCTAGGCATCGGCTTATCGAAGGCCGCCGAGGGCCAAACCATCTTCAACCGACTCATACACACTTCGGTTACCCTGGAGGCAGTTCTCCTGGCCTTCGTCGTTTCCGCGGCGACGGGCATCGTTTTCGGTATTTACCCGGCCATGCGCGCTGCGCGTCTGAATCCTATTGAGGCGCTCCATTACGAATAAGAACGGGTGCCCATCGTAAGAAAGGAAGGAACAGGATGAGAATGAGTTATCGTAGTCTTCTTTTGGCGGTAGCTGTGGTCGGCCTGGCTGTGGGGATCGCTTTCGGGGGAGGGATCGCCTTGGGGCGGAACACGGCGCCCGAAACGATAGTCACAGTGACCTCCTCCGGGGGCGGATCTGCTAGCCAAGGCAGAACTGCTCCTGCTGGACAGAGCGCGACCCCGACCCCTGCCCCAACTGGGGCAGCAGGTGGCTTCGGCATCAGACCGCAGGGCGGCACGCCTGTCACCGGGACGGTGAAGAGCGTCGAGGGCAACATCGTGACGGTGTCTACCAGCAGCGGAGAAACGAAGGTCCAAGTGGGGGAGGCCACGGCAATCCGAAAGATAGAGAGCGGAGCCTTGTCTGACGTCAGCATCGGCGCCTCTATTGTGGCTGTAGGGCAGCCTAACGCTGAGGGCGCGGTAGTCGCGGCCTCCATCGAAATAGGCAGCGCAAGTCCGTGACTCATTACTCCTTGAGAGCCGCTCAGGGTGGACCGCATCAGCCTCCGAGACTGTTACCCTCACCGATGTTGTAGGTCTCCTTGACCCGGCCCCGCGGGGCCGCCCAGAGGGGCGGCGAACGTGGCAAAATTCACAACTTGTCGGGTTGTGCCCCACAGAGTTCAGGGTTTTACCTGACAGACAGCGATCGCTTCCGCATGGTATCCTAAGCATGGCACTTCCAGTAAGCGCCTCGTGGGGTTAGGCCACCCTGCGGATTTATTTTATGGTTGAGACATTGCTTCGTAAGCCGCTCGACTCCGCCACTGTCCGCGTCCCACTTGGCCAAGTATTTTTGATCTCGGGGCGCTGCAAGGGCTGTCGCTTCTGCATCGATTTCTGTCCCAAGGACGTCCTGGTCGAGTCCCAGAACATGAACGCCAAGGGCTACCACTACCCAGTGGTCGCCCATGGCAAGGAGGATGCCTGCGTCAACTGTGGCTTCTGTAGCTTGGTCTGCCCGGAGTTTGCTATCTTCACTGAGGAGGTGTGATAGTCACCCCCAGGGAGGCGCGTGTCCTCACCGGCAGTCACTTCATGCTGGGTGATCACGCCTGCGCTGAAGGGGCTCTGGCCGCTGGCTGCACATTTTTCGCGGGTTACCCTATCACCCCCTCCACCGAGATTGCCGAGAGGTTGGCCGCCCGCTTGCCAGCAGTAGGGGCCATCTTCGTCCAGATGGAGGATGAGCTGGCCAGCATGGCTGCCCTAGTGGGGGCTTCCCTGGCCGGGGCGAGGGCCATGACCGCCACCTCCGGCCCCGGTTTCAGCCTAATGCAGGAGAACATAGGGCTGGCGGTCATGATGGAGGCACCCTGTGTGGTGGTGGACGTACAGCGGGGCTCCCCCTCCACCGGCCTCCCCACCCTGGCAGGGCAGTCCGACATGATGCAGGTGAAGTGGGGCTCCCACGGCGACTATGAGATCGTTGCCTATGCCCCTTCTTCCCCCCAGGAGGCCTTCGACCTCGTGGTCAAGGCCTTCAACACCGCCGACCGCTGGCGCATCCCTGTCTTCGTCATGGCTGATGAGTTGATAGGGCACATGACGGAGCGAGTAGTAATTCCGCCCGCCGACCAGATCCCGCGGGTGGAGCGAAAGCGGCCTCGGCATAAGCCAGGGGATCCCTCCTTTCTCCCCTTTCTGGCTGAAAACGAGGACCTAGTGCCACCCATCGTCCATGCAGGTGAAGGCTATCGGGTGAACTTCGACAGCCTCACCCACGATGAAAGGGGCTATCCGGCCACCGCCGCTGCGCCGCACGACCGCCTGGTACGCCGCCTGGTGAATAAGATCCGGCTGCACGCTGACCAGATCATCGAGTACGAGGAGGCACTCCTGGATGACGCCGAGGTGGCTGTTCTTGCCTACGGCTCCACCGCCCGTTCGGCCCGACGGGCGGTAATCGAGGCGCGCGAGCAAGGTATCCGGGCGGGCCTTCTGCGCCTCATCACCGTTTGGCCTTTCCCTGAGAACAAGATTAGGGAGCTGAACAATCGGGTCAAGGCGTTTGTGGTGCCGGAGCTGAATTTGGGCCAGATGTCCAGGGAGACTGAGCGCTTCAGCAGCCGCCCGGTAATCGGGGTTAACCATGCCGGCGGAGCCATGATGGCACCGGCGCCCATCTTGGATGCAATCAGGGAGGCGACGAAATAAGGATGGCTGAGATCCAAGTCGAGAGTCACCCCATCGATGCCCTCTTCCGGAAGGACCGGCTGCCCCACATCTGGTGCCCCGGTTGTGGCATCGGTCCCATCGCTCATGCCTATGCCTTGGCTATCCTAGAGTCGGGCATCCCCCAGGATAAGCACGTATGCGTTTCCGGCATCGGCTGTTCCGCCCGCGCGGAAGGCTACATGAACCTCGACACCTACCACACCACCCACGGTCGGGCCCTCCCCTTCGCCACGGCCATGGCCCTGGTGAACCCAGAGCTGGAGGTCACAGTCTTGAGCGGCGATGGCGACCTCATCGCCATCGGCGGCAATCACCTTATTCATGCCGCCCGCCGCAACGTAGACATCAACGCCATCTGTGTCAACAACTTCAACTACGGAATGACCGGCGGCCAAGTAGGGCCTACTACTCCCCCGGGAGCGCGGGCTACCACCGCTCCCTACGGAAATTACGAGCAGCCCTTCATTCTGCCCTATCTGGCGGCGGCCGCAGGGGCGGTGTTCGTGGCCCGCTGGACATCTCTCCATGTTCGCCAGCTCAAGGACGCCATCCTGAGGGCCATGCAAAAAAAGGGCTTCACATTCATCGAGGTGTTGGCTCCCTGCCCGGTGGGCTTCGGCAGCCCCAACGACATCGGTGACGCTATAGAGGAGACGTGGCTTTACCGCGAGCGTTGCGTGGTGGATCATAACGCTTCCCTACAGAGCTTGGAGATCGACCTGCGGCGCAAAGATGTTCCCTTTGTGATGGGTAACTTTGTGGACATTGAAAGGCCGACCTTTGACCCCCTGGTGATGATGAAGGAGAAAGGGAGGGAGTAGGCTGTGCGACACGAGATCAGGGTGGCCGGCTACGGTGGGCAGGGTGTGATCTTGGCCGGCCTTCTTATCGGCAAGGCCGCGGCTCTCTACGACGGCAAGGAAGCGGCCTTCACCCAGTCCTACGGGCCAGAGGCTCGCGGAGGAGCCAGCTGTGCCAACATCGTTATCTCCAACGAGCCCATCGACTACCCTATGGTAACACACCCCGATCACTTCGTGGTCATGTTTCAGGAGGCCTACGAACGCTACCACTACACCTTGATCAAGGACGGCGTCCTCCTCATCGAGTCGGACCTGGTTAAGCCCTCGCCGAACGAGGGCCCTTACCGAGGGATTCCAGCCACCCGCATAGCGGAGGAGTTGAGCAGGCGCATTGTAGCCAATGTGATCATGGTGGGCTTCTTCTGCGGTGCCACCGGCCTAGTCAGCCGTGAAGCTGCGGAGGAGGCGATCCGCACCACGGCGCCCCCCCGGGTTGTAGATCTTAACCTGCGCGCCTTTGCCCGGGGTTACGAGTACGCCCTGGCGGGAGTGAAAGCATGAGCGATACGGTTGTCGTCATTGGCGGCGGCATCGCCGGTGTCCAGGCCGCCTTGGACCTGGCCGAGGCCGGTGCCAAGGTGATCGTGGTAGAAAAAGGCCCGTCCATCGGCGGCATAATGGCCGCTCTGGACAAGAACTTCCCTACCCTGGACTGTTCCATCTGTATCGAGGGCCCAAAGCTGGCAGAGGTGGAACAGCACCCCAACATCGAGGTGCTGAACAACGCCCAGGTGGTGGACCTGCAGGGGGAGGCGGGGGACTTCAAGGTGACTATCCGCCAGCGGGCCGGCTTCGTCACCAGCGAATGCACCCGCTGCGGCGAGTGCGAGCTCGTCTGTCCGGTAGTCCTCCCCAACGAGTTCGACTCTGCCATGGCCTCCCGCAAGGCGATCTACACCCCCTTCCCTCAGGCCACCCCTGGCGCTTACGTCATCGACATCGAGCACTGCCTGAACGAGCCGCCCAACTACTGGCCCTGCCACCGCTGCGCTGAGGCCTGTCCTCCGAAATGTATCGACTTCTTGATGCCTGCCGAGCGGCACCTCCAGCGGAAAGCCGCCGCTGTCATCGCCGCTCCTGGGTACGACACTCTTGACCCATCCCTCCTGCGAGAGTACGGGTACGGGAGCCACCCGGACATCCTCCACGCCCGGGAGTTCGAGCGTCTGATAATCTCTTCCGGGCCCACCGGGGGCGAGATCATCCGCCCCTCGGATCGGAAACGCCCGAAGAGCATCCTCTTCGTCCTCTGCGTGGGCTCCCGCGACCGCCGCTTCTACCGTTACTGCTCCCGGTTCTGCTGCATGTACTCCATCAAGCACGCCTTCCAGGCCCTGGATCATGGCGTGAAGGACGTCAGCGTCCTCTACATGGACGTGCGGGCCTACGGCAAGGGGTTCGACGCCTTCTGGCAGCGCACTGAACATGAGGGTGCCAAGTTCATCCGGGGCAGGCCTGCCGCCATAACTCCGGTCGGCCGCAAGCTGGCGGTGCGCTTTGAGAACACGGAGACCGGCCGTATTGAAAACAGGCGGGTAGACATGGTGGTGCTGGCCAACGCCGTGCGGCCCCCGGAGGGGCTGGCCCAGTTGGCCCATACGCTGGGGTTGGAGACGGCTGAGGATGGCTTCCTGAAGGCCGAAGAGACCGTTGCTGGCCTCGTGGGCAGCGCTCGCTCCGGCATCTACCTGGCAGGCTGTGCCGGTGGGCCCAAGGACATCCCCGACTCGGTGGCCGAGGGCAGCGCCGCGGCCGCGGCCGCCCTGGCTCACCTCAGCGAGCGCTCCTGGCCACAGCCGGAGGTGGTGGAAGCCATCACCGATCTGGAGGAGCCGCGGGTGGGCGTCTTCATCTGCCACTGTGGCAGCAACATCGCTGGCGTCATCGATGTCTCCGCCCTCACGGAGTATGCCCGCACCTTACCTGGTGTGATCTATGTTCAGAACCAGCGCTTCTCCTGCGCGGGCAACTTCCAGGGAGAGATCGTGGACATTGTAAGGGCCCAGAACATCAACCGGGTGGTAGTGGCGGCTTGCTCCCCCAAGACCCACGAGCCGACCTTCCGCGGGGCCTGCCTGCGGGCCGGCCTTAACCCCTACCTGCTGGAGATGGTGAACCTACGCAACCATAACTCCTGGGTGCATAAGGAGGATCGGGAGGCTGCCTACTTCAAGGCGATGGATATGGTGAAGATGGGCGTGGAGAAGGCCGTCCTCCTGACGCCCCTGGAGCCGACCCAAGAGCCTATGGTGCAGACTGCCCTGGTCATAGGGGGTGGCGTTGCCGGCATGGTGGCGGCGGCCAACCTGGCCTGCCAGGGCTTCGAGACACACCTAGTGGAGCGCGAGCCGGAGTTGGGTGGCCTCCTGCGTAGCCTGGACGAGCTTTCGCCCGCGGGCATTGACGCCCGCAGCCTGTTGAAGCGGTATCGAGCCCAGGTGCTGCAGGCCAGGGTCAAGGTTCACCTTGGCACCGAGATCGAGCACATCGGCGGCCACATCGGCGACTTCTACGCCCGCCTCTCCGATGGCGAAGAGATCCGCGCCGGTGCCGTCATCCTGGCCATGGGCGCCCAGCCCTACACCCCCAGCGAATTCGGGTACGGCAGCCATCCCCGCGTCATCACCAACCTCGACCTGGAGGGCATGTGGGCTAACGTTCCTGGTGAACGGGTGACTATCGTCGGCTGCGTCGGCTCCCGCCAAAACGGTACAGGCTGCTCTCGCTACTGCTGCGAATCGATGGTCGGCCAGGCCCTGCGCCTGCGTCGCTTGGGCAAGAGGGTGCGCGTCCTCTTCCGCGATATCCGTACCTTCAGCCGCCAGGCTGAGGAGCTATACGAGCAGGCCGCCCGCGAAGGTGTCCAGTTCATCCGCTACCATGATGTCCCTGCCGAGGAGGCGGTGCGCTTTCAAGACGGTGCCGTCACTGTCCACGATGAGCTGCTGGATGCCGACCTGCGCGTTCCTACCGATCTGCTGGTGCTGGCCATTGGTCTTCGTCCACCCCAGGAGAACGTCTCGCAGCAGCTCAAGGTGGCTCACAGCGAGGACGGCTTCCTGTTGGAGAAGCACCCTAAGCTGGGCCCGGTCGAGACTGGCTCACCGGGGATTTTCCTGGCTGGTGCCGCCCAATTCCCCAAGGACGTGCGGGAGGCCGCCGCCCAGGGGCTAGCCACAGCAGCCAAAGCAGCGGCCCTCCTGGCCAGAGATCACATAGAGAAAGAGCCCCTGACGGCCCACCTGGTCCTGGAGAAGTGCATCTTCTGCGGCAGATGCGTTCCGGTCTGTCCCTTCGGTGCCATCGAGATGCTGGGGCCGATAAAAGAGGGGCCGATCCGGTTCATCGAGGCCGCCTGCCAGGGCTGCGGCACCTGTGCTGCCGAGTGCGACTACGATGCCATCATCATGCCTTACTTCACCAAAGAGCAGATCATGACCCAGATCGACGCCGCCCTGGCCGAGCGGCCCCATGAGAAGGTGTTGGTCTTCGCCTGCAACTGGTGCTCATACGCCGGGGCTGACCAAGCGGGCATCGAGAAACTGCAGTATCCCGCCTCGGCCCGCATCATCCGCACCATGTGCTCCGGACGGATCGCGGAAGACTTCATCGCCCGGGCCTTTGAGAAGGGCGCAGGAGCAGTGCTCATGACCGGCTGTCGCCTTACGGAAAAGGGCTCCGACTGTCACTACATCGACGCCAACAAGCAGACGCTGAAACGGTTCGAGTTCTGGCGCCGCAAGTACGGGCGCAAGGGGGTGCCGCCAGAACGGCTCCAGCTTCAGTGGATATCGGCCTCCGAGGGGCGGGAGTTTGCGGCCAAGATCCGTGAAATGGACGCTATCGTGAAGGCCTATGCCCGTGGCGAGGGTGTGCTGGCGTGACACCCCGACGAGCAAACTCCGCCATCGAGATCGACGACGCCCTCTGGGAGCGAGTGATGGCGGCCACCAACGGCGCCGTCGCACCCTGCTTCCAGTGCGGCGTCTGCACTGCCACCTGCCCCTGGGGCCTCCTCCAGAAAGAGCCGACCAACGTGCGGCAGCTCATACGCCGGGCGCAGTTAGGTGTCCCCCAGGCAGTGGAGACCCTTTGGTGGTGCACCACCTGCCGCGCCTGTGAGGAACTGTGCCCCCGCGGGGTTCCCATCGCCGAGGTGATACTGGCCCTGCGCAGCCTGGCCTGGAAGGATCGCCAGGCGCCGGGGGCCCTCTCCTCCGTCCTTTGGGCTCTGTACTGGGATGCCAACCCCTGGCGGCGCCCGCCTTCGGAGCGGGCCCGTTGGGCCAATGGCCTGGAGGTGAGCGCTTTTCAGCCCACCGATGAGATCCTCTACTACGTAGGCTGTACGCCGTCCTACGACACCCGAACACAAAAGGTGGCGCGGGCCCTGGTCTCCCTCTTCCGGGCAGCTGGCGTCTCCTTCGGCACCCTGGGGGATGACGAGCCCTGCTGTGGCGATGCCGCCTACGTCCTGGGCCAGCACGACTATCTGAAGCAGATCGTCGATGCTAACCTACAGCTCTTCGCCAAGAGGGGCGTCCAGACGATAGTAACCACCTCGCCCCACTGCTACGATTTGTTCCTGCACCAGTATCCGGCGGCTAATGGCTTCCAGCCTCTCCACTACACCCAGTACCTGGCCAGTCTTATCGATGGGGGGCGCCTGCGCTTCGAGAAGCCCTTCCGGAAGAGGGTGACCTTCCAGGATCCCTGCTACCTGGGCCGCCGTAACGGCATCTTCGATGCGCCCCGCCAGGTCCTGAGCGCTATCCCGGGGCTGGAGATGGTGGAGATGGCCCGAAGCCGAGAGGACGCTCTCTGCTGCGGTGGTGGTGGCGGCCGTATGTGGCTGGAGACCAAGGCCGGCGAGCGCTTCTCCGACCTGCGTGTACAGGAGGCTGCGGGCACGGGTGCTCAGGTGCTGGTCACCGCCTGCCCCCATTGCATCGCCTGCTTGGAAGACAGCGTCAAGCTCTCTGGCAAACGGTTGCGAGTGATGGACCTGGCCGAGGTGGTGACTGAGGCGCTGGAGCTTAGTACTTCACCCTCTCCAAGCCCGCATTCCGTTGTGAGGCCTGCAAAATGATGACATCCGCCTACCGCGCCGACCAAGCCTCCGGACTGTGGGTCTTCCTGGAGCAGCAGGATGAAGTCCTGGAGCCCGTCTCCCTGGAGCTTCTAGGGAAAGCCCGTCAGCTCGCTGACCAGTCCCAGCAGGTGGTCACGGCCGTCCTCCTGGGGTACCAGGTTGGCCATCTGGCGGTCCCCGCTATCGCCCTCGGTGCCGACAAGGTATTGGTGGCTGAGAACATCCTCCTCCGCCATTACACCACCGACCCCTACGCCAAAGTTGCCGGGGAGCTCATCCTGGAACGCAAGCCCGACATCCTCCTGCTGGGTGCGACCCCCAACGGCCGGGACCTTGCCGGGCGCCTGGCAGTGCGCCTCCGCACCGGCCTCACCGCTGACTGCACAGACCTCACCCTCAACCAGGATGGCCTGCTGGTAGGCCAGGTCACCGGGTTCGGCCGTGGTATCCTGGCGGGCATCCTGTGCCCCGATGCCCGACCCCAGATGGCGACCGTCCGCCCTGGTGTCTTCCCTCACCCTCTGCCGGACGAGGGGCGCCAGGGTGGCATCCGCCGCGTCGAGGTACACCTCTCTCAGGCCGACGCGCCGGTGCGCGTCATCAAGCGCTCCCTGGAGCGGGGCAGCGACATCACCGCCGCCGAGCGCCTAGTGATCGGTGGACGGGGCGTCCAGGGCAACTTTGACCTCCTGCGCCAGTTGGCCGCTCTCCTGGACGCCGAGATCGGCGCCAGCCGTGTCGCCGTGGACCAGGGCTGGATCGAGCACGAGGCGATGATCGGCCAAACGGGGTACGTTACCCGGCCCAAGCTGGCCATCGTCTGCGGCGTCAGCGGCGCCATGCAGTTTGCCGTGGGCATAAAGGATGCCGAGACCATCGTCGCCATCAACACCGATCCTGAGGCGCCCATCTTTGAGGCCGCCGACTACTGCATCGTCGACGACGTTCTCCAGGTCCTCCCGCCTTTGATCGAGGCCCTTCGTGCCCGAAGGGGGAACGGGGGTGGTTAGCATGCCTGGGCTGCATACCATCGTCTGCCTTAAGGTAGTTCCCAAGTCGGAAGAGGTCACCATCAACCCTGAGACTCGGACCCTGGACAGGAGCAAGGCCCGTTCCGAGATCAACGGGGCGGACCTCAACGCCTTGGAGGCCGCCCTCCGTCTCAAGGATGCCCACGGTGGCCGTATCTCCCTGCTCTCCATGGGGCCGCCCTTCTTTGAGCGCTATCTGCGCCTGGCCCTGGCTATGGGCACCGATGCCGCTTACCTCATGAGCGACCGCGCCTTCGGCGGCGCCGATACCTTGGCCACCTCCTACACCCTGGCAGCTGGCATCCGGGCTATAGGCAGCTTCGATCTCGTCCTGTGCGGCGAGGAGTCCTCCGACGGTGCTACAGGCTCGGTGCCGCCAGGCATCGCCGAGTGGCTAGGTGTCTCTCAGATGACCTACGCCACGCACCTCCAGGTGCTCCCCAGGCAGCGCCTGCTCCGCGGCCGTCGCGAGCTCCGGGGCGGCTTCGAGGTGGTAGAGGCGCCCCTCCCTTGCGTGGTATCCATTAAGCTAGGAGTCAACGAACCCCGCTTCCTGGACTTCGACCGCTGGGACTGGGCGATGCACAAGGCGCCGCTAACTGTGTGGACCGCTGCTGACCTGGGCCTTAAGGAAGACGTCATCGGCCTTCCCGGTTCACCCACCACCGTGGCCACCATGGATACCGCGCCCACGGCGGAGCGGCGCCGTGAGTTCCTTCGCGGCACGCTCCGGGAGCAGATTGAGCTGCTCTTACAGAGGATCGGGCAGTGGATACCCGCCTAATCTCTTTTTCCGGCACCTAGAGGGCGGTTGTCCCCTGGAAGAGGCCGCCATCGCTCACCACAAGGGATGCATCGGCTGCGCCGACCATTTCCTGGAGCCAGCCAAAGCCAGGCACACCGTGGATGTAGACGAAGGGGCCGTGTCGGCCCAGAATCGAGCTCAGCAACCAAGGCGCTGTTCCGACAGCCCGACTTCTCTGGCGCCGCTTCCGGGTTAAGCGACTTCTTTAGAAATAACTATTCTGCCTTGAACTGAGGCGGACGGCGCTCAGCGAAGGCGGCCAAGCCCTCGCGGACATCCTCCGTGTAAGCCAGTGAGTTGAACAGGCGGTGCTCCAGCGCTAGGCCTTCCTCCAGTGGGAGCCCTAGCCCTTGCAGCATGGCTTGTTTGGCGGCACGCAGGGCAAGGGGCGCGCAGCGACACAGCGTCTCTGCCCAGCGATGAGCCTCGGTCATCAGGTCGGCGGCGGGGACCACAGCGTTCACCAGCCCTACGTGCAAGGCCTCCTGCGCGGTCAAAGGCTGGCCGGTAAGGACGATGCGGGCGGCCACCGCCCAGGGGAGCTGTCGCGGCAGACGTTGGGTGCCGCCCCAGCCCGGAATCACTCCCACAGTCACCTCCGGGGTGCCAAAGCGGGCGTTCTCCGCCGCGATGCGCAGGTCACAGGCGAGGACGATCTCCAGGCCGCCGCCCAGGGCATGGCCGTTGACGGCGGCGATGAGGGGCTTGGTTACCGTTTGACCCCGCATGATAGTGGGCGGCTCCGGATAGGGGTTGTGGTCAGGATCGTCCATGAGGCGGGGGACGGTGGTGCTCAGGTCAGCCCCGGCGCAGAAAGCGCGGCCGGTACCGGTGATGATCCCTACCCAGGCCTCCGCTTCAGCCTCCAGGCGAGCCGTGGCCTCCGAAAGGGCCTGCCAGCTCTCCAGATCGATGGTGTTCAGAGCCTCGGGTCGGTCCAGGGTGATGGTGACGATGTGGCCTTCCATCTCATAACGCACCGGCATGGTCAAACCTCCTTGGATGTATAGTCGAAAAAACCCTTGCTGCGCTGCCGCCGTGCGTGATCCCGTACAGGCTCGATGAGCCTTCGCTTCCTTTCGTCGTTATCTACATCCTGTTCACTTAGGTGCCTGATCCCCTGCATACGACTCCATATCTTAGCCGGGTTCCCCCGGTGCCGTCGCAAATACGCCATTTGGCGCTCAGTCGGAGGGTATGTCCTCGGGCTTGAGAGTCCCCGCAGCCAAGCCCTCCAGCATCTTGGTGGTGAGGGACTTGGGTCGCTCGATGGGATACCCGAGTGCACGGTCCCAGGTGATGTTGGCGAGCACACCGATGCCTCGGCCGACGCCAAACAGCACTGTGTGGAAGTCCCACTCGGTCAGGCCGTAATACCACTGGATGACGCCCGAGTGCGCGTCCACGTTCGGCCACGGGTCCTTGATCTTGCCCTGCTCGGTGAGCACCCCCGGAGCTACCCTGTAGATCAGGTCGATGAGCTTGAAGAGCGGGCAGTCGGGCAGGTTTTTGAGAGCGAACTCGCGCTGCGCCATGTAGCGCGGGTCGGTCTTGCGCAGCACCGCGTGGCCGAAGCCCGGGATCACCTGGCCGGCGTTCAAGGTATCCCAAAGTGCCCCGCGTACCAGTTCCTCAGTGGGTTCCTTGCCATTCAGCTTTTGCTGGAAGTTCATCACCCACCGCAGTACTTCTTGGTTAGCCGCGCCGTGGAGCGGCCCGGCGAGACCGTTGATCCCGGCCGCCAAGGCGTAGTAGGCGTCCGACAAGGCTGAGGCGACTAGGTGCGTGGCGTGCGCTGACACGTTGCCCGACTCGTGATCGGAGTGGAGGATGAAGTACATGCGGGCGACGTCGTCGTAGGGCTTGGCAAAGCCCATTTGGTGCGCGAAATTGCCGCCGAAGTCGAGGGCCTCATCGGCGGGGATGTGGACATCCGCCTTGTACTTCATGCGGTAGATGCAGGCCGCGATTGTCGGGAGCTTGGCGAGAAGGTTGGTGCAATCCTCGTACATCGGGTCCCAGTAGTCGTCTATCCGCATACCTTCGACGTAGCGCTTGGCGAAGATTGACTCACGCTGCATCGACACGATTGCCGCCGAAAACATGGCCATCGGATGGGTGTCCCGCGGCATAGCGCGCAGCAGGTCGAGCACATAGTGGGGAAGCGCGCGGCGGGTCTTAAAGTCCTCCACGACCTCGAGGGTCTCCTGGACGGTCGGTATTTCATCGGTGAGCAAGAAGTACCAGAACCCCTCCACGTAGGGATAGTCGCAGCCCGGCACCTTGGGCAGCGCCGCGAAGGTCTCTGGGATCGTCCTGCCACGGAAACGGATGCCCTCGAATGGATCCAGGTACGAGATGTCGGTGACGAGTGAGCGGATGCCGCGCGCACCGCCGATCACTTGTGCGATGCTCACGTCGGAACCCACCTTGACGTTGCCGTGCTCCCTGAGCAGCTTTTGGATGCGCGGACGGTTCTCCTGGATCTTCCTCGACAGCGTGTCCTTCAGTTTTGGTACGAACATCCTCTTTCTGCTAAATTGGCCGGTTTTCCCCGGCCTCTCTGGTGGCTGATCATGCGGTGCTTCATACGGTGCGCTCACGTCACAACCTTCGATTTACCCCACCCCCAGTACAATAAAATACCCGTGCGACGCTGCCGCACTGGGGGGCCTCCATGTTGGCCATTTGGGTATTTGATAAGGTCCGTCCACCTGCCCGCTGCCGGTGGCGTTCATCACATAGGTCTTGAAGTTGCTAGTACCAAGCTCACCCCAGTTTGGGGCAATTTGTTGCCCTTGTCAACTCTGTTGAGAGGGCGGGGGCCTCTGCGCCCAGCAGTTCCAGGCCCTGGCTGACATCTCCCGTCGCTTCTGTGGCGGCCGCCTGCGGCCGCCCATCACCCATGTTATAATCCGGCCAAGACTATGCCAGTCACCCCAGGTGCCGTCCAGACCCGCAACCGGCCCGCCGCGC
>Ga0299915_10002523_pt1 | contig 13341 bp, 11 predicted proteins | sample RVTome_13_FD_200263 | JGI IMG/M metagenome (GOLD analysis project Ga0299915, IMG submission 200263) | Soil microbial communities from uranium-contaminated site in the Upper Colorado River Basin, Wyoming, United States - RVT92D227 (version 2) ...
CACGATCATCAGCGGCGTGATCTCCTGCGATCTCTCGCTCACCAGCAGCATCGATCCGGAGCAGGCCATGGGCGGTACGGTGATCGTCAACGGCATGACCCTCACGTTCGGCACGGACTGGATCCTGGTGAATGGTGACACGATCCGGTTGCTCGGTACGGCGTGCGATTCGCTGAAGAACACGCCCAACCCGACGGTGTCCGCCAGCTTCCCCTGCGGCTCGGTCATTCTCTAGCTGCTAGATCAGCGGGCGCGCCATACGGAGCGCCCGCTGTCCGCGATCGTACGTCGCCGAGCCGTCGACGATCCGGAACCCGTTACGCGCATAGAGTCGCTGCGCAGCGGTGTTGGTCTCGGCCACCGTCAACCGCAGCGTGCTGATCCGGCTCGACGGCGCGACCCGCTCGGCCACCTCGATCACGTGATGGAGCAGCTTCGAGCCGATGCCGCGGCGCTGAAACCCTGGCAGCACGGCGAGCGCGAGGAGGTCGGCGACGACCTGCGACGCTGTTCCCCCGGGCTCCGGAACATCCAGGTAGAAGCCGAGCATCGCGAACCCGCGACCTCGGTTCTGCAGGTCGTGATCGATCCATGCGAGGACACCGGGCTGCTCGAGCCACGACGGCAGGATGCGCGTGTAGTCACCGAGGTCGCGATACGCCTCGGCACCGGACGCGATGATCCAGGGATGGTCCGCGACGTCCGCACGGCGGATCATCGGTACTCAGGAGATCGACAGCTAGCCAGCGAACCCGCCGCCCTGCGCATCACTGTCGCTACGGGCGCGGGGTTGGCTCGGTGCTGCGGCGGCAGGCTTGCGGGCGCCGAGCGCTGTCATCGATGGGGCCGGCGACGGCGTGGGCGCGCGAGCGCCGGTCGCCGGTGGCGCGATCACTTCGCCGAGGGTTGCCGTTCCGGTGAGCGCGGCGAGAGTACGGAGCGTGTAGCGACCAGGCGACGTGCGGACGAACAGCGACCCGTCTGCTTTCTTCTTGATGTCCATCGACAGGTCGCGGGCAACGACAGTGTCTGGAGTCTTCGACTTGCTCGGAAGGCGCGAACCGGCGCGCTCCACGATCTCGCGCACCGACATTGGTATAGCGGTCTCGCGCAGGATTTCTTCCACCACAGCAAGCGTGCTCATAACCGTCGTGCCTCCCTCGAAGAAATTGAACGGAAACCGTCGAGACGTGAGTCATCCTAGCGCCGCCGTTTTCCGGAACCAGTCTTGACATAGCTTTTTTTCGGAGAGTCGCGAACTGCAACAGAACCTGGTGACTGGCGTCAGTTCCAGGCTTGAATTTTTCGCCAACATGGGAGCGTCAGACACCGTGTTGGACGATCCGGTTCGGACATGCCGGGCTTGCGCCCCGCCACGAGTTGGGCGAATGCTCGGCCGGAGCGCGTTCATTCGTTCCGGAGGACACCATGGCGATCGTCGAGATAATCACTCTCTTGCTCGGGTTGGCAGGCTTTGGACTGCAACCTAACCCCAAGGCTCCGACGGCAGACCAGTCGCTGCAGTACGCCATGCCGGATGCGGACATCGTCGTGCAGTTCGATGTCAACAGCGTCGTCCCGAACAACTACAAGGCGCTCCTGGCACTCCCGAACATGCCCCAGATCAAGGCATCGCCGGAGTTGTCGAAGATCGTGCGCCAGGTGGTGAGCGAGATCGACGGCGCGCGAGGGATCGCCAAGACGGCGACCGGCATCGACCTGGCCACCGACATCTACGACGCGACGATGTTCGTGCAGATCGTCCCCAACAAGGATCCGAACTTCGTGGCGGCGGTGCGCGGCAAGCTGACGACGAGCGTCGTCGACAAGCTCGCCAAGATGTCCAACAAGCAGGCCGTGAAGGTCGGCGGCGGCATGATGATCGAGACCGGCGCGAACGATCCGGCGATCGGCATCACCAAGGACGGCGTGCTGCTCGCGGGGACTCCGAACCTCGTGCGCGACCGGCTCGCGGACACCTGGAAAGCTCCGGCCCGCGCCGCGAACACGAACCTCGGCTACGCCCAGGACGTCCTCGGCAGCAAGCCGGTGTTCGCGCTCGTGCTCACGCTCTCACCGACCGCCCGCAAGGAAGTCACGCGGAAGATGCACGGGCAGAACTTCGTCACGGACCTCGTCGCGCGCCACAAGGTCTTCGCGTTCTCCATCTATCACGACGGCATCGGCTGGACCTGGGTCGACACCAACAAGGCCGGCCTCGACCAGATGGCGCTGATGTCCGAAGGCATGATCGAGGTGATGCGTGCGTCGCAGATCGCGCCGCGCGGCTTCGCGAAGATCCTGCTCGGCGCCATCGAGTCGTACAAGGGCACCGACAAGCGCGTCGACGAGATCATCCGCCGCAGGGGCGACATCATGAAGATCGTCGACAGCTACACCGGCGACGGCAACTTCAAGGTCCAGGTCGACAAGGACCCGACCAAGCTGCGCCTCAACGTTCGCGCGACCGGCAAGTCGGTCAGCGAGGTCATCCCGGCCGGCTTCATCGGACCGGCCGCGATCCTCGGGATGTTGATGGTGCGTGGTGGCGGGTCGTCGAAGATGGACTCGGGTCCGACCATGGTCGAGCCCGCGCCGCCACGCCTGGCGCCCAAGCCGATCGCCCCGCGGAAGACTCCGTAGCTCAGCCGGCGAGCTCGGCCGGGTGCGCCTGAAGGGCGCCCGAGCGATCTTGCGCTGCTTCCTCTGGCGGTCTGAGGCTCATGACGAGCTCGCGGATCTGGGTCAGGTCGTCGAAGTCGACCTCGACGGCGTCATCGGACGCGGCTTCGATCGTCACCTCGATGATCATGTCGTCGTCGATCTGCGGGTAGTCACCGCGCACCGAGCGGCGGTCGCCGACGCGGCGTTCGTACACGAACACGCGGGAATCGGCCTTGCCGACCCGGCGATCCGTGTTGCGCCGCTCGCGTGACACCACGACGCGGAGCTCGGCCATCGTCGCGGGCAGCGGGACGATGTGGAGGAGCTGCCCCGAGCAGTTGAAGCACATCGGCTTCCAGCCGCCGTAGAGCTCGACGGCCTTGAGGACCCGCCGGCGCTTCTCGCTACATGTCACGCAGCGCGCACCGATCCCGACGGGCCGGGCGTCGACCCACCGAGCGTAACAGCCCCAGCACCGACCGCGTCGGAGCTCGTGGACCTTGGCGCTGCAGACCTCGCACGTATGCACACTCACACATCGGTGGTAGGGCAGCCGGTTCTCGCCGGCAAGTTTTCGGCTACCCTTGGCCGGCTTGCCGTCGACGCGCGCGCTCATCCACGCTCCATGGTCGGCCTCGAAGGTCTCGACCGCGTTGCGCTGCCCGCGGCTGTTTCACTTCAAGTACGTCGAGAAGGTGAAGGAGCCCGAGGTGATGCCCGAGGCGCGGATCGGCAAGGCGATCCACAAGGCGCTCGAGCAGGTGCTGATGGGGACCCCGATCGACGAGGCGACCACCACCGTGCGCGCCGAGCTGCCGAGCGAGACCGAGCAGCTGCGGTACGACCGCCTGTGCATCGGCATCCCCGCGTTCGTCGGCCGGATCGGTCAGTTTCGTCGTCGCCGCCGGGTCGCCCGCCAGCTCGTCGAGTACTCGCTCGCCGTGCGCGAGGACCTCACGGTCACGCAGTTCTACAGCGGCGACGCCTACTACCGCGGGGTGATCGACCTCGGGTACCTGTTCCAGGACGACTCGCTCGCGCTGGTCGATCACAAGACCGGCGTGCGGCTCCCGGGCACTTCGATCACCGACCAGCTCGAGGGTTACGTCGTGCTCGCGGCGGCGGCGTTCCGTCACGTCAGGCAATTCTGGCTCGGGGTGCACTGGATCGCCGAGCGCGCGGTCGAGTGGAGCCCCCCGCTCAGACCCGAGACGGTGATCGACGAGCTGATGCCCGACCTGCTCGACAACATCGAAGCGGCGGCGCTCGCCGTCGACGACGGACCGCGCCCCAACGTGGGGACGTGGTGCGATCGGTGCAGCTACCGCGAGCTCTGCCCCGCGAGCCGCGAGCTGCGCTACGAACCCGTCGAGTACTACGAAGACGAAGACTAGGGGACGCTCGGAGCGTCCTAACGGCCGGGGCCACGCCAGCGCAGGAGCCGTGCGGGCCACACGAACAACCCGTCGTCGCGTCGCTTGGCGGCACCGCGGGCGGTGAGGCGCGCGAGCATGACGAGCATGCCCTCGAGCTCGGACGGCGCACCCGACGATGCGGCGAGCGTTGCGGTGCCGTCGTCGACGAGGATGGCGGTGGTGGAGTACTCACCGTCGGGCGTGTAGATCGTCGCGCGATAGGTCGCCCGGGTGCCATCCTCGGTCAGTCGCTCGAGGAGGAACCGCGCACCTTCAGTCGGACGCAGATCATTCACCGAGATCAGCGGCGAACCGGCTCGAGACCGCGGCGGCGTTGCCCCACTGCGACTTCTTCCATTCGACGTTCCACTGCCGAAGCATCCACATCGGATCGAGCAGTAGCCGCGCGCCGATCGTCGCGGCAGCCACGCCCCACAGATCTTTCTTCTCGCCCGGATCCTTCGAGAGGTTGTAGAGCAGCGGTGCGCCGGTGCCGGAGAGCCGCGTCTTCCAATGGCCGAGCCGACCGGCGTGGAAGTTCTCGTACTGCGACGCCACGGCGAGCTGCGGATACACGATGCCGTTCGCGAGCGAGACGAGCGAGCTGCCCTGCCACTCGGGGTCGTGCGCGACGCCGAGTGCATCGGCGAGCGTGGGGACGATATCGATGCCCTCGGAGCCCGACAGGATCTTCGCGGCCGGGAACATCGGCGGGTAGTGGATCAGCATCGGCACGTGGACCACCGTCTGCCGCGGCATGCGCGCGTGGCCGACCGTCTTGCCGTCCTCCCACAGCTCGTCGCCGTGGTCCGCGGTGACGATGAGCATGGTCTGGTCCCAGATGCCCCAAGCCTGGAGCTTCGCGACGAGCTTGCCGAGCAGATCGTCCTGGTAGCTGACGTTGGAGTCGTAGAGCGCGCGGACGTGGTCCTTCTCGCGGTCGGTCAGATCCTTGGGAAAGCCACCCGGACCGTCATCGCCGAACGAGGTCTCGAAGCGGCCCTTGTAGCCGCCGTCGTACTTGTCCATCCACGGCTGCTTCGCGCGCCACGTGACGTGCGTGTCGATGAAGCCGAGGTAGAGGAACCACGGCTGATCCTTCTTCGGGGTGATGAACGACAGCCCCTTGTCGACGATATCGGCGCCGCGCAGGCCCAGGCTCTTCTCGATGTGGTTGACGTACTTGTCCCATCCCGAGCCGAATCCACGCGCGGGGCGGATGTAGCCGTTCGCCGAGACACCGGCGACGTACTTGCCGGCCTTCTTCGCGACCTCGTCGAGCGTGGTCCACCTCTCGGCGAGCTTGTCGGCCATCTGGCTCGCCCTGTGCTTCGCGAGGTAGAGCGACGTCCACATCGACGCGTGCGAGACCTGCGACTCGGTGCCCTGCACGTAGTGCTGCACGAACAGCGTCGACGTCTCGCCGAGCTTCTCGAAGTTCGGCGCCTCGGCGCGGGCCTTGGGGTTGAACGCACGCACGTGATCCGCGCGCAGCGAGTCCATGATGATGAACAGCACGTACTTCGGGGGATCACCGCGCTTGACCGCCGGAGCGTCCCCCGGCACGACGAGCGCCGCGTTCGAGACCGCCACCTCCGCGCACCCGGTGGCCTCGAGATCGAGCCGAACGGCCTTGCCGGCGAGCCTCGACAGATCGACCGCGGCGCCGATCCCGACGAGCGAGCCAGAGGCGGACGCGCCGTCATCGGCGGTCGCGAGCACCCCGAGCGTGCAGCTACCGTCCGACAGATCGGCGGTGAGCTTGGCCTTCTCGGGGACCATGATGTACCAGCTCATCTGACCGTCCTTGGGGACGAGCAGCGCCTTCTGCGCGGGGTCGAAGAACACGGCCTCGCCGTCATCGCCGACCGGTGTCTTGCCGCCGATCTGGATCCACGCCACCGTCGCCTCGGGCGCCTTCATGTAGACCTGGAACGCGTTCTCGCCCTCGACGAGCTGGCCCGTCGCGTCGAGCTCCACCGTCTGCCAGCCCTTGACGACCTTGCCGTTGATCTCCCGCTTCTCGTTGTCGTTGATACGCAAGCTGATCGCGCCGTCGTCCTTCGCGTTGACGCGGATCCGCACCGTCCCGCGCCCGGCCTGCTGCGCGGTGAGTGGGACGAACACCGAGGCCATCTTGCCGCTCATGCGCGCGACCTTGATGGGGCCATCGGACTGCCGCAGCTCCCACGACTTCTTCGCGTTCTCCTTCATCACGTTCGGGAACCGGACGTACTTCGCGAACCCCGCGGAGCCACCGGGGAGCAGGATCCCTCCACCCCGCGTGAGGTGCGCGGAGAGCCGGTTGTCGAGCAGCGAGTACACGACCCGCTCGGGCCCGCGCGACGCCGCCTTCACCGGTGGGGTGAGAGGCTTCGGGGGCTGCGCCGCGCTACCGGCGGCCACCGTCGCCGGAGCGCTCGGCCCCGCCGTGGTGGTCGTCGGGCTCTGATCCTTGGTGCTCTTGCCACAGCCGGATACGAGAGCCGAGGCTACGAGGATGTGAAGGACGCGGTGGTGCATCGACGAATGACCCTATGAAATGGGTGGATCGGTGGCAAGAAAGCCGTGCAAGCAGCTGTCTCACCGTCGGTATTTCAAAGCCGAGGAGCCACGTCAAGGGCCCCGGTGATCGCCACGAGATTCGCCGATCAACGAAGGCTGGCAGCCGATCGCTCGGCGTGCAAGGAGGTCACTGCACGCGCCAGCCGTGCGCGTACACGTTGCAGCGCGCCCCACGGACGAAGCCGGCGAGCGCGAGGTTGAAGCGCTCCGCGAGCTCGATCGCGAGCGAGCTCGGCGCCGAGACCGCCGCGACGATCGGCACCCCGAGCATGATCGCCTTCTGCACGAGCTCGTAGCCGAGCCGACCGGACAGGAAGAGGACGTGCACGGCGGGATCGAGGTGCGTCGCGAGGGCCCAGCCGACGAGCTTGTCGACCGCGTTGTGGCGACCGACATCTTCGCGCGCCGCGAGGAGCGTTCCCGTCGTCGTGAACAGGCCGGCCGCATGCAGCCCCCCGGTATCGGCGAACACCGACTGCGCGGCGCGCAACGCGTCGGGGAGCTGCGCGAGGACCGCATGGGGGATCGTGGTGTCTGCAACCACCTCGCGCGCGCGATGTTCGAGATCGGCGATCGCGACCCGGCCACAAACACCACACGCCGCCGACGACAGCAGCCCGCGCGCCGCGAACGCGGTGGGCTCGACGTCGAGCTCGACGGCATCGTCGTCGAGCTGGCGGACCTCGCCCGGGACGATCGACTCGGCGTGCAGCAAGCCTCGCACGAGCTCGAGATCGTGCCCCGGCGTCCGCATGATCGTGGCGACCGGTGTGCCGTGCGCGCGCAGCTGGAGCGGTGCCTCGACGACGACGCGATCGCGGTCCGCCGTCCGCGCGCCCTGGTCCAGGCGTTCGATCGCGACGTCGCGGATCTGGCTCACCGGAGCGTCATAGCAACACGGCGGTTGTGCTGGCGAAACAAATCCTGAAACTATCCATCGACAACCTCGAACGCGGATGCCGGCTCGCGCGCGGTCGAGCTGTTGTTGCGATGGCTCGACGCCGAGCTGCTGGCGCGTGGCGGGTGATCACTCCAACATCCTGAGATCACATGACCGGCGGGGCGCGATTCGCGAGGTCCAACAACGGTTGATACGATTCTCGGCGTGGCGACCGGCGTGAAAGACCGAGTGTTTCGCGATCCCGTGCACGGGCTCATCGAGTTCAAGGGCGGCGATCGCCCACTCGCCGATCTGCTCGATACGCACGCGATGCAGCGGCTGCGGCGCATCAAGCAGATGGGGTTTGCGTGGCTGGTGTATCCGGGTGCCGAGCACTCGCGCTTCGGCCACGCGCTCGGAGCGTTCCACATCGCGCAACGCGTGACGCGGCGGCTCGACCTCGAGCCCACGATCGCTCGACACGTGAAGGTCGCCGCGCTGCTCCACGATGTCGGGCACGGTCCGTTCTCGCATGCGTGGGAGCACGTGTTTGCCGGCCACGATCACGAGCACTGGGGGGCACGGATCGTCGCCGAGGACACCGAGCTCTGTGAGGTGCTCGAGGACCTCGAGCCGGGTCTGCCGGCCACGCTGCGTTCGTTCTGGGGCAAGGGCTACAAGCCGCACTTCGCGCGCAAGCTCGTGTCGTCGCAGCTCGACGTCGATCGCCTCGACTACCTGCTCAGCGATGGTCATTACTCCGGCGCCGGGTATGCGACGTATGACCTCGACTGGATCATCCACGCGATCCAGGTCGCGAACGTGCGCACCGGGCACGACGACCCCTCGGATCTCGTCGTCGACTACCGGCGTGGCATGTACGCCGTCGAGCAGTACCTGTTCGCGCGTTCGTACATGTACGCGCAGGTCTATCACCACAAGACCGTGCGAGCGGCGGAGTGGATGTTCATCAAGACGATCGAGCGCTTCGCGCAGCTCGCACGCCAGGACGCCGAGCCGCCCGGGCTGCCGATCGCGGGTGCGATGGCGCGCGGCGTCGAGGTGCCGGTGGCTGACTATCTGCGCCTGCACGACATCTCGATCACGACCGCGCTCGATCGGTGGGCCGGCCATGACGGTCCGCCCGCCGACGACGCCGTGCTGAGTGACCTCGCCGCGAGGCTCGTCGATCGCCGACTGTTCAAGACGTTCGATCTCGGCGACGACAAGGCGGCGGCCGATCGGCTGTGGCCGCAGGCGCTCGAGGTCACCGAGCGACGGTTCGGCGCCGCCGCGCGCAGCTACGTCCACCTCGACACCGCACGGCAGGTCGGCTACCTGGCGGCCGACGACGAGGAGCTCCACGTGATCGATCATCCGCGCTACGGCGCGGTCACGCTGTCGCGCTTGCTCGAGGACATGCCGCTCGGTCAGCCGATGGCCGCGATCCGCCTCGTGTGCGCGCCGGAGCTCGTCGACGAGCTCCGGCCGCTCGTCGAGCACGCGCTCGGTCGCGGTCGCGGCCGGCGATAGCTCGAGCGTGCGGCGCAGGGACATTTGACCGTCCCCGCCGCGCCGTGAGCTATCCTGTCGCGTGAGCTCCGGACCGCCCCCGGCGTCAGGAGAGTCGAGCCTCGACACGGCGACGCTCGATCCGTCGACCTTGCCGACGCACATCCTCACGCCCGACGAGCCGCAGGAGCCCGAACCACGACGCGCGCCGTCATCGGCGTCGGCGTCCTCGACCACCGTCGGATCGCCGCTGGAAGCGCTCGAGCGCGACGAGATGTTGCGGACGCGACGCTTCTGCTTCGTCGGGATCGCGATCTCGCTCGCCGGTGGGCTCGCGGTGGCGATCCTGCCGGGCGATCCGACCGCGTCGCTGATCGTGTTCTGCGCGATGGGCGCTGCGATCACCGCGATCGTGTTCCTGCTCGGCCGCACCGCCGATCCGATCCAGTTTCGCCGGCCGAGCAGCGTGATCGGCTGGTTCGTCCCGGCGGTCTGCGTCACGAGCGCGCTGCCATTCTTCGGCGTGTTCTCGCCGGCTCCGATCGTGCTGGTGCTCGGGATCTACTTCACCGGCCTCGGCAAGAACACGAAGCTCGCGTTCGCGGTGTACGGAACGTGCGCCGGGATGCAGGCCCTCATCTCGGTGCTCGTCATCAGCGGCGCCACGCGCGACACCGGGCTCGTCCGGATCGCCCTGCTCCCGACTCGCGAGCAGGTCGTCGTGCAGGCGCTCGTCCAGTTCGTGCTGCTCGCGACGTTCATCACCGCGCGGATGTCGCGGCGCACGGCGCTGGTCGCCGTCGGAGAGCTCCAGCGAGCCGTCCGCATCGCCGCGCATCGCGAGGCGCTGCTCCTCGAGGCGCGCGAGGAGCTCGAGCGTGCGCTGCGTTCGGGGCGCGGCCGGTTCACAGGCCAGACGCTCTCCGGCTACGAGCTCGGCCCCGTGATCGGCCGAGGCGCGATGGGTGAGGTCTACGAGGCCAACGATCCGCACACGAGCGCGCTCGTCGCGATCAAGCTGCTCTCGCAGGCCTCGCTCGCGAATCCCAACCACGTGCTGCGCTTCCTGCGCGAGCTTCGCACCGCGATCGGCATCGACTCGCCGCACGTCGTCAAGGTCCTCGAGGTCGGCGAGGCGCCGGTGCCGTACCTCGTGATGGAGCGGCTCGAGGGCATGACGCTCGGCGAGATCCTCAAGAGCAAGCGCGCGCTGTCGGGCGGCGAGGTCGGCGATCTCATCACGCAGATCGGCGCCGGCATCACGGCCGCGGCCGCCGCCGGCATCGTCCATCGCGACCTCAAGCCGCAGAACCTGTTCCTCCACCGCGGCCAGTGGAAGATCCTCGACTTCGGGGTCGCCCGCGCGATCGACCAGGGCGACACGCTGACCTCCGGGCATGTCGTCGGCACGCCGTCGTACATGGCACCGGAGCAGGCCTCCGGCGGCACCGTCGATCACTGCACCGATCTCTACGCGCTCGCCGCGATCGCCTATCGCTGCCTCACCGGTCATCCACCGTTCGCCGCCGGCGAGATCGCCGAGACGCTCTATCGCGTCGTCCACACACGTCCGCGCCGGCCGACCGACCTCGCTCCCCAGCTCTCCCCCGACGTCGATCTCGTGCTCGCGATCGGGCTCGCACGCCGCCCCACCGATCGGTTCGGTGCCGCGGTCGACTTCGCCGGAGCCCTGATCGGTGCGCTCGAGGGCAAGCTGTCCTCGGCGCTGCGCGCTCGCGGTGATGCCTTGGTCCGCCACAGCGGCTGGTCGGGCTCGTCCCAGCGCGCGTCGACCCACCCGCTCAGGCCGGCACGACGCTAGCCGCGCTCGAACAGAGGATTCGAACCTCGGAACTGGGTAGCCGCGCGGCGAGGAGCGTCAGTCCCCATTCGCGCCACTTCCTGGCGCGATCCAACTACTTCGCGCCACTAACCTCCCAGGTAATTATGTTTATTAGGTAAACATTGGCGCGATTCGATGGATTCGCGCCAGAATAGGCCGTGGCACGACAGGTCGATTTCCAGATGGTCGAGGAGATCGTCCAGGCCATCAGCAAGCACCCCGACGGCGCGACCATCGAACAAGTGGCTGCACGCGTCGACGTTCCCCGTCGAACCCTACAGCGACGGCTCGCCGAGCTTGTCACCAACGCACGTGTTCGCGCGATCGGTCGCGGCAAGCAGCGCCGCTATCAGCTCCTCGCCCTCGCGGAGAAGCATCCCGAGGAGCTGTCAGTCTCCCGGGCCGGTCGACAGGTTCGATCGCTGGTTCGGCGACCCTTGATCCAACGCACGCCGATTGGTTACGTCGCGAGCTTCCTCGACGGCTATCAACCGAATCGCGACTTCTATCTCGACGCTCCGACGCGATCTCGGTTGCACGGGCTCGGGCGTGCGTTTGGGGCCGAGCGTCCAGCTGGCACCTACGCACGGCAGGTCCTGAGCCGCCTCCTCGTCGACCTGTCATGGGCCTCGAGCCGCCTCGAAGGCAACACCTATACCCGGCTCGATACGCAGAACCTGATCGAGCTCGGTCGGAGGGCGCCTGGAAAGGACCAGCGCGAAGCCCAGATGATCCTCAACCACAAGGCGGCGATCGAGATGCTCGTCGAGAGTGTCGAGGAGGTCCGGTTCGATCGCTACACGATCTGCAACCTCCACGCGCTGCTCGCCGACAACCTGCTCGCGGATCCCTCGGCGACGGGGCGGCTCCGAAAGATCGAGATCGCGATCTCCGGAACGGTCTACCAGCCCCTCGCGATCCCGCAGCAGCTGGAGCAGCTGTTCGATCAACTCCTCGCGAAGGCCACCGAGATCGCGGATCCGTTCGAACAGGCATTCTTCGCGATGGTTCACCTGCCCTACCTCCAGCCGTTCGAGGACGTGAACAAGCGCGTGTCGCGCCTGGCCGCGAACATCCCGTTCATCAAGCACAACCTCGCGCCGCTGTCGTTCGTCGACGTTCCCGAGCGCGACTACATCGACGGCTTGCTCGGCGTGTACGAGTTGCAACGCATCGACCTCCTGAGCGACGTCTTCGCGTGGGCGTACGAGCGCTCATGCCAGCGCTATACGGTCGTCCGGGATGCCCTTCCCCAACCGGACCCACTGCGTCTCCGCAACCGCGAGCAGCTCACCGAGGTCGTGAGCACGATCGTTCGCGACGATGCCCCGATCGAGGACGCTCGAATCCGTGCGATCGCCGCGCCGATCGTCGCACCCGAGGACCTCGAGGACTTCATCGCGATGGCGATCAGCGAGCTGAGCGGGCTGCACGAGGGCAACCTCGCTCGCTACCGCCTGCGCCTGAGCGAATTTCGTCGCTGGCGTGGGCGCCCGCAGTGACACGCCGGACCCGTTCCGGTGGGCAACGAGTCGCCCTCAAGAAGGGAGGGTCCCAAATCCTCGTCGAGAAACTGTAGTCGGGGCGAGAGGATTCGAACCTCCGACACCCTGGTCCCAAACCAGGTGCGCTACCAGGCTGCGCTACGCCCCGAGACTCGCTGAAGCGAGCCCTGATCGATTACCCGGTCTCGCGTGATCCCGCAAGCGGGATCCCAGCTAGCGGCCGCGCTTCTTCGCGGGAGGCTTCGCAGGAGGCTTGGCAGGCGGCTTCGCGGGCGGCTTCGCGGGCGGCTTCGCGGTGTCGGCCGGCTTGTCGGCCGCGGGCTTGTCAGCGGCCTTCTCGACGGGCTCGGGCTTGGTGTCGGACTCGGCCGGCTTGTCGGCGGGCTTTTCGGCAGGAACATCGGGCGCCGCCGAGGGTGCGGACGGGGTCTTGCCGCCGGCCCACGAGAAGTAGTGGCGCAGCATCGTGGTCTCGAGGTTGAGCTCGCCGAGCGTCGTCTTGCCCTCGCCCGCTCGGATCGCGGCATCGAGCTTGGCCTCGCAGTTGCCGCACGGCACCGCCGCGATCTTCGGCAGCGCCAGCAGGATGCTCTGACGGATCAGGCGGTTATCGCTCTTCGCGTTATCGAGGAGCAGGTCGGTCAGGCTCGCCGCCGCTGCGCCCTTCTTGCCGATCTCGAGCATCGCGCGCTCGATGTTGCCCTCGAGCAGCCCGAGCTTCTCGTCCTTGGTCCAGTCCTTCACATCCCTGATGTAGACGCTGAGGTTCTTCTCGGCGTCATCGGGCTTGAGGCTCAGCGACGCGGCGTAGCACTTGATGTCGTCCTTGCAGCGGATCGCGATCTCGATCCGCGCGATGTGCGTCTGGAACATGCGCGCGAAGCCCTTGTAGGCCTTCGAGGCGTTATCCGCGCCCTTGTAGGGCAGCGTGGCGTCCTTGTGCTTCTTCTTGGCGAT
>Ga0299915_10002524_pt1 | contig 13340 bp, 15 predicted proteins | sample RVTome_13_FD_200263 | JGI IMG/M metagenome (GOLD analysis project Ga0299915, IMG submission 200263) | Soil microbial communities from uranium-contaminated site in the Upper Colorado River Basin, Wyoming, United States - RVT92D227 (version 2) ...
GATAATATAATTTCTATTGAACTTTATAGGATGGATTGGAAAACAAGTTCTACTAATAAATTTAAGACCATTACAATTTTTTCAAAGAAAAATTTAAAGTAAGTTTTAATATTATTTTTTAATAATTCGAAATAGTATTATTATTCTCGCCTTTTTTTTCCGCTAATTCTTTTACTTTTGGAAGGACTCTGTCCCAAACTTCTGCACTTAGATCTCGATATTTCTTTCCCTCAGACATAACTGAAAAATCACCTTGCCTTATACGAAGTATCGTCTTACTATTCTCCACAGATAACTGGTATGTTATACCATCTTCTTCGGTAATAAGAGGCTTTTCTGGACTGCGAACATCAAATACTGTAAAACGGATTAGTTTGTATAGTTTTAATGCAGTCACATTTCCATCGACAATAACTGTGCCATCTTGATCTTTCCAAAGTACATTACTGCCAAGTTTCCAATCAGATTCAATGTGGAATTGAGGACCGCCACTTGAGAACTCATGTACCCATAGATCTGTATATTCGCGCTTGGTCAGTGTATCCCAAACTTTTGACGCTGGAGCGTTTATTATAATTGATTTATCTACGAAAAGTTTTGGATCAACCTCATCTTCTAAAAGTTGCTTCAAATTTGTTAATATCATACCCCAATTCTTTTCAGAATGTTCGCGCGCTTGTTTAGATGGGTTATTACTTTGAGAAAGCGAAAGAAATGTGCGTGATCCTTTATCAGATAGCTTAATAGTTACAATATGATAATTTTCTGGAGCGTCTGATAGTCCTGAAAGAGGACTAAAATGATTGTATTGAATTAGGTGCTTCGGCACCAACTTGAGAATTTTTCCCTTGTCTTCGTATTTTTTTCCTTCCCATTCTCCTTTCCAGACGATTGTTTTGTCTTCCTTCCAATCTGAAACAACATTCGTACCAAACATATATTTTTTAATCAATTCAGGATTTATAAGCGCATCCCACACTTTGACAATTGGAGCGTTAATCGTGATTTTTGCTTTAGCGATGTAGTCTTTTTTCATATGTTCACACCATTATAATTTCTATATTATTATAAATTTTAAACTATGTAACTAGATTTTAAAACAAATTATAGTTATTCCTTAACTGATCAAATTAAAATATAACGATATCGTTTATTTTTTATTAGAAATTTAAGTTCGTTTGTTATCATCGTAAAATTCTTCGCAATAAACATTAAATTTGAGTAAAAATTGCTTTAAGAATAAATGTTATTTTGAAAAGGTACATATACAATTTTACGGTAGAATAAAATTGTATTTGTATGAAGAAAGAGCATTTTAATTAGTTAGTATACTAGAGTTTTAATACTTAAAAATTATAATCCATACAATTAATTACACGAGAATCATCTTAATTCTAAAATAATTATAGGTGTAATTCTAAATGAGAAAAATTAAGATGACAATTCAAGCTCAACCTACAATTGAAGGTGCGGGCGTAAGACTTAAAAGGGTATTTGGTAACGACGAAGTTCGATATTTAGATCCTTTCTTGTTATTGGACAATTTCGGTTCAGATAATCCTAACGATTATTTAGCTGGATTTCCATGGCATCCTCATCGTGGTATAGAAACGATCACATATATGATCCGTGGCGAAGTAGAGCATAAGGATAGTCTAGGCAACGGGGGCGTGATTCATACTGGTGATATTCAATGGATGACTGCAGGATCCGGAATAATACATCAAGAAATGCCTAAAAGAACTGAAGGGATGATGGTGGGTTTTCAATTATGGGCAAATTTGCCGGCCTCACATAAAATGATGGACCCACGATATAGAGATATAACTGCTGATATGACTCCTCTTGTTAAGACTGAAACAATGCAAGTTAAGATAATTTGTGGAGAATTTAAAGGAATTAGCGGACCGGTTCAAGATATAATTACGGAACCTCAATATTATGACGTAAAAATTTCTCCTAATTCTGAGTTTATACATCGTTTCCCTAAAGGTCATACGGTATTTGCATACATCTTTGAAGGAAAAGGATATTTTGATGAGAATAAAGACCCACTTAAAAAAGCAGGACAATTAATTCTTTATGAGGATGGCGAAGATATTTATGTATTTGCTAAGGATCATCTTAGATTTCTTCTTGTGTCTGGAAAACCAATCAGAGAACCTGTAGCATGGTATGGTCCTATTGTAATGAACACTCAAAAAGAGTTGGAGATTGCATTTAAGGAATTTAGAGAAGGTTCGTTTTTAAAGAGTCCCGGCAATATAAATTTTGAATACTGGAACCAATAGTAGAGCTAAATCAAGCTATAAAATACAAAAAAAATTGTGACTCAAATCAAATTGAAATTGATCCCTTTCTGAAGTCAGTTTTGCCAATTAAAGCATTTATTAGAACAGGACTTCCATTAAGAGAAATCTCTTTTGCTCTTTGTAAAACACTTTGTATACCCTTTAAAGAATCAATTTTAATTCCTTCAGCTCCATAACCTTTAGCAACAACATCATAATTAGAATAGGTAAGAGTAGTACCTACATCATCTTTTAAATATTCAACCTGATCTCGCGTAATCTGCGTCCAACCAGCATCATTTCCAACAACTGCAATTATAGGGATTTTATGTCTTACGAACGTATCAAATTCTGTGATGCTATACCCTGCTGCACCATCACCGTACAATAACCATATTTCTTTTTCGGGATGGACCAGTTTTGCAGCTAAAGCAAATCCTGCCCCCACCCCCAAGGTCCCATAAGGACCAGGATCTAACCATGACAAGGGGGCTTTAGGATGGATTAAATAGGAAGCGGTTGCTACAAAATCACCTCCATCTCCAACAATAATTGAATTATTATCGATAATTTTATTAATTTCAATGCATAACTTTAGAGGATTGATGTATTTTGTTTCAATATCTTTGAATGTGTTTATTTTTTCTATTCCTTCTGAATTTATTTGTTTTAATTTTAAAAGCCAATCATCCCAATAAAATTTATCAATTTTATGAATATTTGCTAACGCTATTAAAAATGTTGAAACATCAGTTTGAACACCTAATGTGGGTTTCCTATTCTTTTTTAATTCTTCCTTCTTTCTATTCAGAGTTATTAATTCTGCGTTTCTACTTATCATTCTACCGTAATCTAATCTAAAATCCATAGGCATTCCTGCTAAAATTACTAGATCCGCCTCTTGTAAAGCTCTTTTTTTATTATGGTATAAATTTAACTTATGATTCTCTCCTAATAACCCTCGAGCCATCCCTGTAAGATAGACGGGAATACCTAATCTTTCTATTGCTAATGGTAAGTTTGGGACATTTTGAATTTTAAACAATGCTTGAGAGCCAATAATCATGATAGGTTTTTTTGCGTTGTTAATATAAGTGAGCACCAATCCAAGATCTTTTTGATCTATTGCAAATGGAACTATTGATTCTATTTCAGAGACGATTTGCTCTTTATCTTGGCAAGTAAATAATCTATCAGCATGATGTTTGATATACCAACTAATTATTTTTCCTGAGATACTTTTTGGTTTTCCCAAGGACATCGAATACCATTTTTTGACAAGAGCTTCGTCATATAATATGTCGATTGGACATTCTATAAATACCGGACCAGGAACTCCCGAAGCGGCAACTTCAAATGCTTCTTCCAAAATTGGAATAATATCACAATCTTGTTCAATAGTCACGACCCATTTAGTAATTGTTTTATATAATTCAATTTGTTCAATATCTTGAAGCGCCCCTCGATTTTTAAGTATCGTAGCTACTGCACCACCTAATAAAATCAACGGAGATTGTGCGATTTGCGCATTCTTTATTGCAGTTACTGAATTTGTAACTCCAGGACCAGCTGTTACAGCGGCTACACCAGGAATGCCAGTTAATCTTCCATAACAATCCGCTGCGAATACGGCTGTTGCTTCGTGTCTTACATCAATTACTTTGATACCTTGTTTTTTTGCACCTACTAAGATAGGAGAAATATGACCCCCACATAAGGCAAACAAAAATTCAACTCCCCTTTTTTTTAATACCTTAGCTATTAATTCTCCGCCATACATCACTTTCTAAGCTCCATCTAAAACATGTTTATTAGGAACATAGCAATAAAATTCACCATTAAAAACAAGCTCCTCTTTTCTTTGTATTTTCACATTAACCACTGACTTTTTTTTTTCAATGTTTTCCAAAAACGCTTCTGCTAAGAGTTCTTCACCTTTTTTCACTGGTCGTAGGAATTTTACACTTGCACCCCCTAAAACAACGAAAGGATGATTAATTGCTAGCATTGCTGCATAATCAGCCAAACTGAAAATAAAACCTCCGTGTATCAAACCCGTTTCATCCAAGACCATTTCATTTATCGTCATTAATTTTACTTTGCTATATCCTTCTTTTAATTCTATAGGAATTCCACAATATTTATTATTGATTTTTTGATGAGTTTTGATATCCAGCATGTTAAACCAAGAAAAATTTTAAAAGTTTAAGATATGAAAACAATTAATTAATTATATTAAAATAATTTTGGATTATATTTTTAAATTTAGAAATTGACTTTAAACATTAAATTGAGTCTTTTGAATTTATTATGTTTTTAAACAGATTTTTTTTATAAATTTTTATTGTAGCTTATTATTTTTGAATATTCTATTCTCTTATTTTTTTAATAATAATCCAGATTTATTTTCTAATTCTCTTGATATCATTTTATAAATTCTAATAAATTATTACTAGTTTTAAAAAATAATAGTTAGATTTTAATAAAAAAAAGTAATTATAAATTTTCATGCAAGGCAATAGTTGTTGTGATTGTGGAAAAGAAATTGAAGGTAAAGGCCATACATGCATATCTTGTGGGGGCGATCTATGCGACATCTGTGCTGAGATGTGTGATATTTGTTTGGGATATTTATGCGATGCTTGTAGAGTCACGCATACCGATTAACACTAAATGGATTACAATTAGAAGTAAGTTTGATATTTAGTTAAAATTAGTCAATAACTCACATCTTAACTATTTTTTTATCTTATTCTCCAACTAACATCTTGATTATATAATGATATTCTAAATTACAAATTTTAAAATATAATTATTAAAATTGTATATCTACTAATAATATTTTTTTGCAATGTGAAAATAGTTGTTGATTTTTAATTTTAAATAAAATACTAGTTCTTTTTATAAGGTATAAACACAATACTTTTTAATTTATAGTTTATTCGATACTTATGAAAATAGTTGTGTGTAAAGAATGTGGATATTCTTTTAATGATAATAGAGAACCTGGTGAATATTATTGTTCAAGTTGTCAAAAATTTGCTACATTTTATAAATTAGAGGTATTTTGCGGAGCAAAACCAGGAGTTCTTTACGAAAAAAAACCATAATATTTCTATATGTCGTTTTAAAATAATTATTTTTTTCTAAAATTTTAACAATACTTTTCCAAATTGAATACCTTTTTCTAGATAAATCATAGCGTCTTTTATTACTTCTAAAGGAAAAATTTTATCTATAATTGGGGAAATTTCTCCATTAAATACTAGTTTCATTACATTTCTGAATTCGCTTTGGTTAGCCATTGTTGATCCCTTTATTTCTAAATGTTTCCAAAAAACTTTAGCTAAGTCAATTTTAGTAGTGGGACCAGAAGTTACTCCACATGTAATTACTCTTCCGCCAGTTCTAAGAAGACTAATGCTATCTGGAAATGTTGCCATTCCTACAGTATCAATGGCAACATCAATACCATAACCATTAGTTAATTCGGTATAAATAACCTTAGCAAGATCCTTTACTTCTTTATAATTAATGACGTAATCGGCTCCAATTTGTTTTGCTTTTTTAATTTTTTCTGAACTACTCGTTGAAGTGATTACTGTTGCACCTAGTAATTTAGCGATCTGAATAGCAGCAGTAGATACACCTCCCCCTGCCCCATGAATAAACACATACTCACCTTTTTTAACATTTGCTTTAGTTGTAAGCATCCTCCAAGCAGTAAGAAATGTTAAAGGTGCTGCAGCCGCCTTATCAAGAGGATAATTATTTGGAACTTTTAAAGCATTAACTTCGGGAACCTTAAAATATTCAGCAAATGTTCCAGCTTGAAACTCTCCTAAAATTGAAAATTGCTTGCATAATACTTGGTTTCCAGATAGACACATCTCGCATTTATTGCAACTTAATCCAGGATTTATGGTAACTTTATCTCCTTTAACTAAGGTTGAAACCTCAGATCCAATTTCCTCTACTATTCCACTTGCGTCTGCTCCAATTATATGCGGCATTGATAATTTTAACCCTGGCCATCCTTTTACAACAAAAAGATCTAAATGATTTAAAGCCGCAAATTTTGTTTTGATTAAAACATCATTTGGTCCGATTTTAGGGATTTCAAGGTTTCCGATTTGAATTCGATCAAGATCTCCATGAGAAGTTATAAATGCTGCTTTCATATATTTTTAAATTAAGTTTAAATATTTAAGTCTTTTAATCATGAAATATAAAAAATCGAATTAAATATAATAGACGTAGTTAAATTTTTTTTATTTTTAAGCATTATATGCTTTTAGGTGATTTTTATTTCTATTGAACCCATGAAATTATTTTTTAAAGAAATTAAAGAACCTATCGAAACTGCAATGATTGGAAATTACGCAGTTGCTGGAGCAATAACTCAAACTGATCCAGATGTTATTTGCGCGTTTCCTATTACGCCACAAACGCAAGCTGTAGAAGGTTTAGCGGATGTAGTAAACCAAGGAAGGTTAAAGGCTGCGTTCGTGAATGTTGAATCAGAATTAGCAGCCATGAGTTATTCAACAGCAGCATGCGCTGCAGGAGCGAGAACCTTTACTGCAACTGCGTCCCAAGGGTATTTGTTGATGACTGAGGCTTTGCCCATGGCAGTTGGATGGCGCGTTCCTTTAACGATGTTAATATCTGCAAGAGCTTTTAATGCGCCAAATTTATCAATATGGAATTCATGGGAATTTAATTTAATGGATTTCGGATGGAATTGTATTGTGTCTGAAAATGTACAAGAGTCGTATGATTCTGCAATTCTCTCCGTAATGATCGCCGAAGATACATTATTCCCAACAATGTTTGTTCACGATGGCTTTATAACATCTCATTCTGTCCAAAAATTAACGCTAATGCCAGACGAAACAGTTCGGCTCTTAACTCCAAAAAAATCAAGACATACTATAACAACAAAACGGCCAGGAGCATGGGGTACACTTGTATCGCCAAGTTTTTACATGGAAAGTCGATTGCGATTAGAAATTGATAAAAAGGAGGTATTAACTCGTATAGGAAATGCTTTTAGTAGATTTAATAAAGCAGCGGGTTGGAAATACAATTTAATTGAACATTATAACTTAGACAATCCCTCTAAAACAGCGTTTATCACAATGGGTTCAATGTGCGGAAACTTAATAAGTTGGATGACAAATAATAAGGATGTAGGTTTAATAAAAATTAGAGTTTACAGACCATTCCCGTATCTTCAATTGCAGAAATTATTAGAAAGCTACCACGTTGAAAAGTTAATTATTTTAGAAAAGTCGGATTCGTTGAATAATCTTCTTCCTCCGTTTGCATCGTCAATTGCAACGGCAGTCGCCCCTTTAAATGTATTATATAGATGTTTTATAGTGGGTTTAGGCGGAAGAGATGTCACAGGCGACGAGTTTGATGTTGCTAAAAGGAAAATGAAAGATGTAACGAATATGAGAGGACAGCTTTACATGTACCTCGGAGCAAGAGAAAGCAGAGATAAAGTTCACGAAATATACATTTAAAATCTTCAAGAAAAAAAAGGATTTAACTTTTAAAGTAAATATATATATGAATTAAATAGGATAATTCCCGTTTTAATTAATAAATTATAATCAAAGATTATATAATTTTATTTTACCGATTTTAAATCATTTATATATAGTATCTAAAGAAATATACATATGGGTTTATAAATATTAAAATACTTGAAATTTACTATGGATTAACATTACTTGAAATTGATTTTTTTTAATAAAATTTTACTAAAATTATAATTATTAGTGGTGAAAATTAGTGGTAGAAGAATTATGGATTATTGACCGCAACGGGATATGTTTTTTTCATAGATGGCTTGATAATAAAACAGAATTAGAAAACATTCACGAGAAAGTTCAAGTTGAAGAACAATTGTTTAGTGGACTCCTTTCAGCCATATTAAGTTTCACTTTTGAAGTCACTTCAGATAAAATCGAAAAAATTGAAATGAGAGAGGGTAAATTCTTATTTTTTACAAAAAAAAATTTAATATTCATTATTAAAACAAAATTAAATGTATCAGATGACAAAATAAAACAAAAAATACAACAATTAGAAGAACTTTTTATTCATAAATTTGAAAAAGAGCTTGAAGAATTTCAAGGTGATGTAAAGAAATTTCAAGTTTTTGAAAAAGATTTAGATGTAACTTTTAAGAAAATAACCAAATCTGAAAAATGGGGAAAAGCTATAATGGAACTATAGAGTTACGCCTTATACCTTAATAAGAAACCATTTTTTAAAAATCATATATTTTTTTTTGATTTAAGCTGGTTCTAAATAGACCTAATTTTTATATTCTTTAATTTTATAATACTTTTAAGACTTAGTTTCATGAATTCTGCATCTAAAATCTGCTAACAAAAGAAACTATATTTTATTATTCTGAATATTTTTGAACAAGATTATTTAGAATAAAGTTTTTCTTAATTAATAATTTATAATCAAAGATTATATAATTTAATTTTACAAATTTTGATCTAAAATTAAACAAATAATATATTAATAGTTATATATATAGGAGATTAAAAATGTCAATATATCTTACAACTCCAGAAGTTGTTCTCGCAATCCAGTTAATAGCAATCTTCGGATTTTTGTTTCTAGCAGCTTACACGATGTATGCATATTTAAAAATGAAATATAAAACAACATTATACATTTCCCTTGCTTTCGCAGTAATAGCCATCTCTATTGTATTTAATATAACAATCGTTCCTGTAGTAGAAGAAAGTTTTGGTGAAGCAGGCATTATAGAAGCAATCTTTGAATCAATTCAATTTTTGGCGGCTTTTCTATTTTTTTACGGTTTAAGAATCATTAAGAGCAAGAAGGAGGTCGAAAAATAATGGTATTGGATTTAACTCATTTAATAGAATATAGCGTAGAAATAGGTTATGGAATAATATATCTCGTATTAGCAATAACGACCTATAAAAAATATCGAGAAACGGAAAATAAATTAGCGTTGTTTTTCATAGGTGCGTTTATTTGTTTTGCTGCTTCAGGTTTATATGGTGGGATAGCGGGGCTCTTAAACAAAACAGCTTTTGAAGCAATTGATAAAATTCTTGAAATCTACAACGGATTAGCATTAATAGCTTTAATATTTTTTATAATAGGTCTATTGAAATTATAAGTATAAGAGGAATATATGTGGTAGAAGAATTGTGGATTATTAATCGCGACGGTATATGTTATTTTCATAGATGGATAAATCGTAAAACAGAAATAGAAAATATTACTAATCATGTTCAAATTGAAGAACAATTATTTAGTGGACTACTTTCAGGAATATTGAAATTTACTTCGCAAGTTACCTCTGATAAAATTGAAAAAATCGAAATGAAAGAAGGAAAATTTTTATTTTTTACTAAAAAAGATCTAATTTTTATTGTAAGAACAAAAATTCACGATTCTGACGATAAAATTAAAACAAAAATACAAATGTTAGAAGAACTCTTTATTCAAAAATTTGATAACCAATTAGACGAATTTGACGGCGATATCAATAAATTTCAAATATTTGAAAAAGACTTAGATGAAATCTTTAAGAGAATTACCAAAGCCGAAAAATGGGGAAAAAGTATAATAGATCTATAATTATTATATTTTTAACTTAATGAACAATTTTTTTTTTAATTCCTAATTTTTAATTAATATTATAGAAATAATTTTTATATTCTTTAATTCTATAATAATTTTAAGACATAGTATCAAGTAAAGCAAGAATTTTTTATGTCAAGCGAAGAAAGAAATATTATTAAAATGGAAGATTTACTCGCTCGAAAAGAAAAAAGTAATGTTTTATTCTTAAATTACGATAACGAAGCTTTTATGAAAGTTCATGAATTATAGTCACGAACCGTAAATACAGGCATTCAAGAGAGCGGAGCAACTCCTCCATTTGCTAGTACCACAACAGGACCTGGTGGAGAAAAAATACCGGGAAAAATTGGAGTAAAACAAGATCTGGTTACACCTTTTGGATTTTTAGGAGCAAAATCGTTGTTTTTAGCAACGGCTAATCCTGCTTATCCCAACGATTTGATGGGAAAAGTAATAGATGGTCTTAAATTTAACGGTGCTGCTTTTATTCAAGCATATTCAGATTGCATGCGTGGATGGCGTCATGCTGCTGAAGATGCGATAAAAATCTCAAAATTAGCAACTGATTGTGGTTATTGGCCTCTATACACCATTAGAGTTAAAGATGGTATTCCTACTTTTTCTTATTTTAGAGGTTTAGACGTAGATAAAGATAAATTTGTAGAATATTTAAAATCGATGGGCCGTTTTAAGCATTTATTTCGTCCAAAATTTATGGAAAAAGAAATCGACCTAATTATATACTATACCGAACAAAGAAATAAAAAGTTAAAGGCTTTAATCGAAAAATTTGGTGCTGAAAAACCTATTGATGTTTATCAAGTTGATCGAAAGCAACTAGAACCACAAACGCATTTGCAGCCTGGACACGGATTATGTCCTGGATGCGGCGCGGGAATTATATTAAACCAATTAGCAACAGCAGCTACTCAAGTTACGGGAAATAATGTTATCTACGTAAATAATACAAGTTGTGTCGAAGTCTCAACATCTAAAGACAACACGCATTCTTGGCGCGTTCCATGGGTACACCATCTTTTCGAATCTGGGACTACTGTTGCCGATGCTATATCAACAACTTATAAAATCTTGAAAAATAAAGGTTTATACGAAGGTGAAATACCTTATGTTATCCATATTGGAGGAGACGGTTCGACTTACGATATTGGATTTCAATTTCTTAAAGCAGCGTTAATGAGATTGAGTAGTTTTGTTGAAATGAACGAGTACCTTGTTAATCAAAAATAAAGTTTATTCCTTTTTCTAAAAAGTGCATTTTTTAAATTTCAATATATTAGGAAAGGATTAACTTCTTTTTCCTTAAAAAAAATACTCTTATTGACTTTAGTCAACTTTTTAATCTTTTTAAAATTTGATTAATCTAAATTTGAAAAATATCAACAAATATAAGATTAAATAATACATTAATAAAAAAAATATAAATTTCTATAATTTGATCATCATGTATGAAGTTCGCTGGCATGGACGTGGTGGTGGTGGAATAATTACTGCATCTGAAGTCCTTGCATACACTGCTTTAAAGGAGAACAAATTTTTTCAGTCGTTTCCGGATTTTGGTCCGGAAAGGATGGGTGCTCCTATAAGAGCATATACAAGGATAGATGATAAAGCGATTAATATTCATTCTCAGGTTTACGAGCCCGATGCAGTTGTTGTCCTGGACTCCACTTTATTAGGTAATGTAAATGTAAGTGAAGGCTTAAAAGAAAAGAGCGTTTTAATTATTAATACTCCTTTATCAAAAGAAGAAATAAAAAAAAAGGTGAAATTTGTGGGGAAATTGTACGTTCTCAACGCTACAAAAATAGCCATGGAAACAATAGGTAAACCTATGGCAAACATATGTGTTGTCGGAGCCTTATCAAAAGTGAGCGGAATTGTTAAAAAAGAAAATTTAATCTCAACGATTAAAGAAACGTTAGGTGCCAAATTTTCTGAAAAAGTTGTAAATGGAAATGTAAATGCAGCATTAAGGGGTTATAACGAGGTGAATTAAATGAAAGGATGGAAAGATATATCTGAAGGAGGAATGATCGTTGAGCCTGGAAATTCACTACAATACAAAACGGGTTCTTGGCGCGTAGGAAAAAAGCCTATTAGGAATGAAGATAAATGTATACACTGTTGCGTTTGTTGGGCATATTGTCCGGATGGGGCAATAATAGTTGAAAACGAAAAAATAAAGGAAATTAATTACGATTATTGCAAAGGATGTGGTATTTGTGCCTATGAATGTCCTAAAAAAGCAATAGAGATGGTGAGCGAAAAATGAAAGTGTTAGGTTTAAATGGCGATATGGCCGTAGCTTATGCTATGAAACAAATAAATCCTGATGTAGTCGCAGGGTATCCAATAACTCCACAGACTATTGCAATCGAAAAGTTTTCTGAATATGTTGCGGATGGAGAAGTTGACACGGAATTTGTCGCAACTGAGTCTGAGCATTCTGCTATGTCAGCCTGTATAGGTGCATCGGCAGCAGGGGGACGAGTTATGACATCTACAGCTTCGGCGGGACTTGCGTATATGTGGGAAATGTTATATGTAGCTTCTGGAACTCGATTACCTATTGTCATGAACGTAATGAACAGAGCTCTATCGTCGCCTCTTAATATTCATTGCGATCATTCCGATAGTATGGGCGCTCGAGATTCAGGATGGATTCAAATTCACGGAGAAAATGTTCAAGAAGCTTACGACAATATAATTCAAGCAGTTAAAATAGCAGAACTTACGAGACTACCTTCTATGCCTTGTTTTGATGGATTTATTGTTTCTCACGCCGTCGAGCGTTTTAACGCGTTAGAAGACGAAGAAGTTAAAAATTTTATAGGAAAATACGAACCAAAACATACATTGCTCGATTTTAAAAATCCTATAACAATGGGCCCCGTCGATTTAACAGATTATTACATGGAGCATAAAAAGCAACAACACGAAGCTATGAATGGTGCTCTAAATATTGTAAAATCTGTGGGCAAAGAGTTTGGAAAACTTACGGGCAGAACCTACGACACTTTCGAGAGCTATAAACTTGACGACGCCGAAATAGCTATTGTTGTGTTAGGGAGCACAGGGGGAACAGTAAGAGAAGCAATTAACAAAACTAGAAGTAAAGGTATAAAAATTGGATTGTTAAAATTAAGATTGTTTAGACCTTTTCCAAGTCAAGATATTATAAAGGCGTTAAAAAACGCAAAAGTTATAGCAGTTATGGATAGGAGCGATAGTTTTGGATGTTTTGGAGGACCATTATTTTCAGAAGTCCGAAATGTTCTATATAATAATTCAACTGCGGAAATTGTTAATTACATATATGGTCTTGGAGGTAGAGATGTAACAATTCATAACATTGAAACAGTATTTAACGATTGC
>Ga0299915_10002526_pt1 | contig 13330 bp, 14 predicted proteins | sample RVTome_13_FD_200263 | JGI IMG/M metagenome (GOLD analysis project Ga0299915, IMG submission 200263) | Soil microbial communities from uranium-contaminated site in the Upper Colorado River Basin, Wyoming, United States - RVT92D227 (version 2) ...
CAATCAAGTCACCTAGGCTCATTCCCCGCCCGGTATATCTTTTTGCGATACTGACGACAAGCCTTAGATTGCTTCGCACCAGTTGCTCTCTGGCCCAGGGGTCGTTTTTCTCGACAACGAGTTTGCCTAACTCGCACTCTTCTTCCCAGGTTAAAAGCGATGCCTCGTCGATTTCTTTGAGGTATTCTTTTATGGTGGCGTCAAATATTATGGTAGCCTCCCGCCCAGCCGAAACCCGCCGTCGGCGGGCCAGCCATAAGGGCTAATCTTGATTCCAGTCGGACAAGTTTGGTTGCGATTTTACCTTCTCCTTGCAGATTATCGGCTGTCAGCCGAATCCAAATCCTCAGTGTAGTTATCGGCAGATTCGCACCTGCGCTTTAGCGCGCAAAAGAAAATCCGCCTGTCCTTATCGGTCTCAATGAATATGTTGACTTTTTTTGGCTTGAAGAACAACATCGGCTGTGTAAGATAATGCTTTTGAGAAACGCGATGGCTCAGAACTCTAAAATAGAATGGACCCAATCCACTTGGAATCCGGTTACCGGCTGTACGAAGGTCAGTGTCGGCTGCCGGAACTGCTACGCTGAGCGTATGGCCTTGAGGCTGATGGCCGCTGGCAGTCCAAATTATGCGAATGGTTTCCGTGTCACGGCACATCCACATCTTCTTGAGATGCCACTTCGCTGGAAGCAGCCGCGGATGATATTTATCAATTCCATGAGTGACCTGTTTCACAGGGACATTCCCTTTGACTTTGTGGTGAAGATATTTGATGTCATGTGTCGGGCCTCTCATCATCGGTTCCAGGCATTGACAAAACGGAGTAAGCGCTTGCTGCAATTAAGCCCTAAGCTTCCTTGGCCGGAGAATGTGTGGATGGGCGTCACTGTCGAGACGGCAGACTATCTTTGCCGTATAGACCACTTACGGCAGATTCCAGCGGCGGTGAAATTCATATCCTTTGAGCCGCTTCTTGGCCACATTCCTGACCTTGACCTCACTGGCATTGATTGGGTCATTGTCGGCGGTGAATCCGGCCCTGGTGCAAGGCCGATGAAGCAACAGTGGGCTATCGAGATTCGTGACAAATGCTTTGCCGCCGGTATTCCCTTTTTCTTTAAGCAGTGGGGTGGCGTTAACAAAAAAAGAAACGGTCGCTCGCTTGAAGGCCGCAAATATAACCAAATGCCAGAGTATTACAGGTTCCAGGAATTTACCTACCTTTAAGGTTTCAATAACCTAAAAGTAGGATTTGCTCTCTGAGAATATCTCCCGGTGAAGTTCGATGGTTCTATGTGCTTAGCTTTTTTCTGCTCATTTAGCACCTGCCACAAATGTTTCTTAAGCCATATCTCCTCACGCAGCATTTCAGTCATTTCCTCCCAAGTGTGTGGTCTCTTAGACAGCTTCTCGAACAGCCAGTCTCGCAGAGGTATTAAATCTGGCGTGGGCTCTATGAGGTACTGCTGTTTTGGGTCGTCTCTTTTCCTGGCATAGTAACCTCCATCTGGGCAGCATTTCCATATAACCTCCTTCATTAGATCCCGCCCGGCTTCATGGTCGCTCAAGTGAAGCAAGAAGTATCGCGTAACTTGATTGTCGCCCAGCATCCTGATATAAGTTGGCCATTTAGCACCTATTTTGGTTTTGAGAAGTTGAATCGCGGCTTCTCCACGGTCATCGAAACTTGGGATTTTGCTGATACATTCCCATTCTCTGCCGCCAAAAACCGTGTCCAGAGTTTTTCTCATTTCTTGCGAACGATTCTCATTTTGCATCGCCATATCAAGCTCACGCCAAATGAATGTTATCAATAGTTCGGAGCGAGAATGCGCCTTGATTCTTCTCAGCAGTTCGCATGGGATTTTGAATCCGTATGGGTCTATGAACATGAAACAAGGGGCCAGTTTACTATTGGTTCTATCAAAGTCATCCGCTATGTTCTTCAATAATTCGAATGCGTTTTGAAGATGAATATCACAAGCCATACCTTCCGGCAAAATGCCGAGCGCCTGTACTTCCTTCCGCAACTGCTTAGCATTTGACTCATCACATTCAATAAAGATAAACCTCACTTCAGACCTACTCAGTATTTCATCCCGCGAGCTATGATTCAGGAATGTTTTCAATGCAATCAAAGGTGACCCTTCTTGGCCTCCCATGTGTTTACCTCTGCCAGCATGTGTATCTATATATAAGATTCTTCCAGACCAAAAACCTAACTTAGGGAACCATCCCTTAAGATACTCACTGATCAACTTATGCTTGATGAATTGGAGATTGCTATATTCGCTCCAATATGCCTGATTTGTGTCCTTCATCCTTCGCTCCTGGATCATTCATGCAATTGTCTAAACGTCTGGCAGATCTAATACCTTGTTATTTCCTTGTCCCGCTACTTTGACGCGATGATTTGCTAACCTAACCTGCTAGGTTAAACTCAATCTACGAGCATCTCCTTGTTGAAGCGAGGCTGCCGTCTGACTATGCGAGGGCACCCGCTCAAGGAGCCCGTAACTGGTCCAATGGATTTTCCCATCCACAATATAAGTTATCGGCTGAAATTCACCCGAAGATAACAATTTCCACCGCTTCTGTCTTGTGTTTTCTGTCTTCTGCCGTCTGTTCTCGCAGAGCTTGGGATTCAAAAACCAGCCCCGCTGTCAAGAGGCAAAATGGCCAAAAAATGAGGTGGAGACTGACCGCCCAAAAGTCCAAAAAAACAAATGTCCAATTCGACGCCGCGACATACCACCACGGCGCGAACCAGACGGGGGCAATTTGATTGACCTATTCAGAGTTTGATGCTACTTTATTGCGAACCTAAATTACGGAGCTAAATTGTGGAACTAACTTGGTTAATGAGGGCAAGAATCGCCGCTGCGATGGCCATCGGCATGGTCCTGATCGGCATTCTGGCCTGGCCGCTGGCGGTGCCAAACGACCCAATCGGGCCGGTGCGGGCCGGCAACTTAAGTCCTGCCGGGGCACTAACTTTGGCGCTTCTGGCACTTGCGGCTAACCTTATCGCTTACTTTGTCTGCTGGCCTTACGGGCGAGAAATCGGCGTCCTGGCGGCACCATCCGGCCTGGCAGTCTGGGCAATTCGCTCAGGCAGCATAGCCCAGCTAATCCAGATGAATCCAAGTTTTTCGCAGCGCCAGGCGATATTTGCAACGCTCAGGTGGGAGCCCATCTTCTGGCTAGCCATCGTTGCGGCTGGATTTGCCGGCGTGATATTAGGCCAAAGGCTCCTGCCAACACAGAATCCTGCTGAGCCGGAGCAAGAGCGCAAGTCCAATCCAAGTAATTACTTAAATCCACTCATCGGTCTGGCAGGCTCAGCTCTGATAGCTCTGTTTTGTATCACTATACTGGCCCAGGACATAGGAATGGCTGATGACGCAGTCGGCATGGTTCTGGGCCAGCCGGCCGTCGGACAAATCGTTTTTGCTATCTTAGTTTCATTCGGCCTTGCTGCCTTTGTTGTTAAGAGATACCTCAATGTCAGCTACATCTGGCCTATAATTGCCGGTTGCTTGATAACTCTTTTTGCGATAAGTATTTATGCCAGAGCAAACGTCCTGGAGGATCTTGCCAAGCGGTGGCCTCCGGTCTTCTTCTCCAACGCGGCTATTTCCATATTACCCGTGCAGATGGTAGCCTTTGGGGCGTTAGGCTCGATTGCCGGTTATTGGCTGGCCGTCCAGTATAACTACCGGCGGAGGCACAAAGCCGAATAGGAAAAGCAAATTCTATACATCTTTTTTGCCCCTTCTCTTTGTGTAAGCGCCTTTAATATAAGTGGTTATGAGCGAAACGCCCAATAACTGCTCTTGCTTTTGCCTACAAAGACAAAATTGGTTGTTTTTGGTCTTAGAATTAGCCGAAATATAAGTGTGTTTGAAGTTTGTAGCTTAGATGCCGTCCTCTTGGCAAGCCCTTTTTGGCGGGGCAGGATATCAAGCATCTTAGCGAGCCCTTGGCGAACAGTTGGCTAAATTATGTCGTACTTATTAAAGTAAAACCAGCCGACAAAAGGAGTTAGCGATGTTGGTTCTAAGCAGACAAAGAGACGAGTCAATTATGATCGGCGATGATGTTGAGGTTACTATCGTCGATGTACGTGGGGATAAGGTGCGGTTAGGCATAACAGCCCCGAAGAGTATTCCGGTTCACCGCAGGGAAATATACGACGCGATCCAGCGGGAGAAAGCCGAAGCAAAAAAAGGCGATGAACAGCCTCAGAAAACTGCTCGGCGACAACCGGAGAAATCCGCTCAGCAGCGCGCCGAAAAAGAGCCGCAGCAGGAACCTGAAAAGGAACCCCAAGAACAGCGACAATAGAACAAGTAGCCAGCCCGAATCACTACCCTCAATTTCTCACCGCCCTCAACTATGATCCCTTCCGTTAGGGCGGTTTCCTTATGCACTCTTTCAGAAGCGGGTGAATGCTAAAAGCTATTGAATGACACCAACGCAATCCTTATCATTAAATGTGCAGAACACGGTCGGACAATAAAAGGAGGCAGTTGGCATGAGAGACATAGCATTGACCCGGCGTGGTTTTCTAAATCGCGTCTGCGCAGGCACGTTGGCAACCTTTTTCCCTCGACGTGGGCAAGCTGCGCCGATAGACGAACCGCCGAACATCGTAGTCATTTTGACTGATGACCAGGGCTGGGGCGATCTGAGCATCCATGGCAACATCAACCTGAAGACGCCGAACATTGACTCCTTAGCTCGGGATGGAACCTTCTTTGACCGGTTTTTCGCCTGTGCACTCTGCGCACCGACACGGGCGGAGTTTCTAACAGGCCGATACCATCCGCGCGGTGGCGTGCACGGCGTGACGACCGGAGCGGAACGATTGAACCTCGACGAGAAAACGATCGCCGACACATTCAAGGCTGCCGGCTATGCGACCGCAGCTTTTGGAAAGTGGCACAACGGTACACAATATCCGTACCATCCAAACGCACGCGGCTTTGACGAGTTCTACGGTTTCTGTTCCGGACACTGGGGACAATATTTCGATCCGCTCCTCGAACACAACGGCAAGACCGTGCGGGGCAAGGGCTTTATCATTGACGATCTAACGGATCACGCCCTGGCGTTTATAGAGCAGAGCAAGGATCGGCCGTTCTTCTGCTATCTGGCGTACAATACTCCCCACTCGCCATTTCAAGTGCCTGATCGGTTTTACGAAAAGTGCAAAGACCGGCGGATCGAAATGCGCAGCCGCGACGCGCAAAAGGAGCAGCTCGACACAACTCGCTGCGTTTTAGCCATGTGCGAAAACATTGATTGGAACGTCGGGCGAATTCTGGACAAATTGGAGGGATTAAAGCTCTCGGAAAAAACCATCGTGCTCTATTTCAGCGACAACGGGCCGAATAGCTGGCGATGGAATGGGAATATGAAAGGGCGAAAAGGCTCGATCGACGAGGGGGGCGTCCGCGTACCCTGTATGATTCGCTGGCCGGGCTGCATTTCGCCGGGCACAAAGATTCCGCAAATCGCCGGCGCTATCGACCTTTTGCCCACCCTGGCAGAACTGGCGGGAATTCCGATCGTCGGTGATAAGCCGCTCGACGGTATCAGTCTCAAGCCCCTTCTTTTGGGAAAGGCCCAGGATTGGCCTGATAGAATGATATTCTCGCACCAGAACGGGCGTGTCAGCGTCCGCACGCAGCAGTATCGGCTCGATGATACAGGCAAGCTGTTTGACATGGTGGCTGACCCCGGACAGGACCAGGACATTTCAAGGGGCAAGCCCCAAGTCGCGGCGAAACTGAGCGAAGCAGTTGCCTGGTGGAAGCAGGAAGTGCTGCCCAAATCAGCGAAGGATGACCGGCCATTTCCGGTCGGCTATGGCGAGTTTCCCACAACGATATTGCCTGCCCGAGACGGCGTTCCGCATGGAAACATCCGTCGCAGCGCTAATGCGCCTAACTGCTCCTTCTTTACCAATTGGACGGCTGCCGACGACAAGATCACCTGGGATATAGAGGTTGCAAGCAGCGGTAAGTATGAGGCAGTGATTTATTACACGTGTGCCGAGCAAGATGTAGGTTCAACTATCGAGTTGCGTTTCAACCGAAGCTGGATTCAGGGCAAGGTCACTGAGCCGCACGATCCGCCGCTGATTGGCGCCGAATTCGACAGGGTGCCGCGGAGCGGCGAGTCGTATGTTAAGGATTTCCGGCCGCTTCGCCTGGGCGTCTTTCGTCTGGAAAAGGGCCGGGGCGAGTTAACCCTTCGCGCACTTATCGTGCCGGGCAGACAGGTAATGGATGTCCGCGCAGTCGCGCTTACTCTGTTGAGATAGTGTGCCATCGCCGTCCGGCTACGGCTCGGCGCTCCGCCGAGACGAGTGCCGGCGACGGCTAAACAATCGCTAAGGGTTAAATCACGGCCCGTTCGTTTACTACGCAGCAACCTTAGGCTGGAGGTGCTCTCTTCTAAGCAGCAGGCCTCGGACTATCCAGGCCGCACCCACACCTGCCAGAACAAATGCTATGATTGTGCCCGGCTGTGAGGACATCACCAAGCCAAAGGCGATGACCAGCGTTGCCACTCCAAGGCAGATTGACTTGATCCATAGCGGACTTTTTTGCCTGGGGTGCATCAGTTCCGACAATGCCGTGCCCTTGTCCACCGCTGCCATAATCTGCTTGTGCTCCATCCGTTTCTTCATATAGTACACTACGCCGAGGACTATGACGGGACAGGCAAGGCCGACCAGCACTAAAAGTATTGCAAAACCTTCTTGAACGTGCATTTTTGTTCCCTTTCAATTTGAAGAGTCAGTATAAACAGGATTTCAAGCTGCTTTGATTCTTAATAGGCCATCATGGGTCTTCAGATAGATGTCACCGATACAAACAAGCTGTCCTGGGTTCACCATATCCATAATCTTCTTCCTGTCTGCTTTGGGCACTACCATCAAAGGCAGGTCTATCCTTATGGAATTGTTTTGCGTCCACGCGGGTTGCAGAGATTTGTTCGCATTCATCTTTTTACTCCCTGTATTACTCGATCCCTTATCTGTTTAATTCTTCTGGTTTTTCGCCGAGTTAGTCGAGCCGCAGTTATGATCGGTTTCAAAAAAATGATTGATTTGCCCGTGCCTGTGCTGTTATTTTTGCTTTTTGAGTGTGAACAGAGTTTTGCCAAGAATTCCGTGAAAAATTTGAAACCGTTCCGTTGCCTAATACGACTAAATTTGCTTGGCGACATTGTCTACTACCCTTTGAGAGGATGAATTACAGGTGAGACCATACAACTTAATCATCCTAACTGCCATATTCACCCTTAGCCGTGCGGCTTTAGCTTGGCCCCAGACAGAGCCAGGCAAAGGCGCCCCACCGCAGTACCGCACGATGAGATACACATCGCGACCAGCAAGCGATGCCAGAAACTGGCAAAGAGATCTCAGGGCTAAGCTTTTTGCGATACTCAAGATAGACGACCTTCTCACCAAGAGAGATAGATTTGCCTTCGACGGCAAAGAAATTCTTTTTGCCGACAGAGGCACGCATCTTGTTAAAGAACTCCAGATATACTCTACGCCAGGCAGGCGCATGCAAATTATTGTTACCGTGCCAACTTCAAGAAAAGGCCCTGTGCCTGCGGTTGTTTGCATAGGCGGCCACGGCAGCAATCAATACAGCCCGTATAACGAACAGACTGTTGCCAAAGATATTTCCAGGGTAAAGGCGGATCGTATCTACAAAGGATTCGGCACCATTCTGGCTAAAAGAGGATACGTGACCATCTCTACCACTGTAAGCCAGCACACGGTATACGAAGACGGCCGACTGCTAATGGCAGAGCGCTTGTGGGACCTGATTCGCTGTGTCGATTACCTGGAATCCATGCCTGAAGTGGATAGCTCCAGGATTGGTTGTGCCGGGCTATCTCTGGGCGGCGAAATGGCCATGTGGTTAGGGGCTATGGATGAAAGAATCGCCGCGACCGTCAGCTCCGGCTTTCTTACTACGATGGACAATATGGAGCAGAATCACTGCATGTGCTGGAAATTTGAAGGACTCAGAGATCTTGTCGATTATGCAGACATTTACTCTCTGATTGCTCCCAGGCCGCTGCAATGTCAGAACGGCTTGCTGGAACCTGCCGGCCAGTTCTACGTTCCGCTTGCCCGTCAGGCAATGGAGGAAATCAGAATAATATACAAAGATTTGGACAGGCCTGAGAACGCCATGCTGGATGTGCATGACGAGGGACACGTGGCCGATCTGCCGGGCCTTCTATATTTCTTCGAGAAACACCTCTATCGTAACCGATGGTCTGAACCAGGAGACGCCAGGCCCTAAAGACAAAAGCACTACTTCCGCGATGCCGATCCAGCCTTCGCAGCCGCTTCGGCGGAGTCGGCTGCTCGCACCAGAGCACTGAATATTGCGTCGCGATGTCTGAAATCATTGGTCAGTTCTGGATGCCACTGCACGAACAAGCCAAACCCTCCATCGACCCGTTCCAGAGCCTCGATAACCCCATCTTCGCTGCGGGCTGCAACTATCAAACCCGTGCCCAGGTCGCTGACGGCCTGGTGATGGCTCGAAAAAACACGGGCTTGTTCGGCACCAAGGAGCTTGGCTAAAGAACTGGTAGGCACAATCTTGACGGTATGATATGCGCGGTGATTTACCTGCGTGCCTACCTGAGAAGGGATGTCCTGGATGAGTGTGCCTCCGGCAACAACATTTGCAAACTGCATCCCCAGGCAAATGCCGAGGAGGGGCTTGCCGCTGGCCAGCCATAGGGCGATCAACTTGCGCTCGAAATCGTATCGCTGTGGGGGCAGTGGTTTGGCCGTCTCGTGGGGCTGCTGCCCGTATGCTGAAGGAGGCACATCTCCGCCGCCTATCAGAACCAAGCCGTCCAGACTCTGCAGATACCGCCGCAGAATCCTGTCATCATCAATGGTCGGCAGTACTACAGGCACACCGCCGGCCTCGGCGACGGCCTGGACATAGGCGAAATTCACAAGGGTATATGCCATCTTGTCCTGCTCATCCACCTTGTAGACGCTGGTAATGCCTATAAGAGGTTCAGTCTCAGCCAGCGGCGACGGGCCGGCCTGACGCCCGGCGGGGTGACTTTGGCAGCCCAGACACACCAGCAAAACACCAAACCACAATATTACAAACACTCTTTTCATGGTATGCTTGCATCAATTGTCAATTTTCCATTGTCAATTGTCAATCTGGTACGGCGACGGTGCTGCTCTTGACAAGTGCAATAAATAAGCCGGCATCCGCGTCTAAATTAAGTATTTCTAAGGCGCTATGCAACTTGAGTCCAGAGCTGCAAATCATTGAACTGCAAGAAGTTACCTCTTTTCGGAGGACGGCATTGCTACTGACAACTGACAACGTACAATCAAGCGAATTGATTTTAGGCCCCCAGTGCGGTATGCTACGTGTTTTTACGCCCAGCCCGTCAGACGTATGGCGGGCAAGCTGTTTGGCAGAAAATAAAGAACGCATTTGGAAAGGAAGATGAAATGACTAAGAGACACATTGCGCTGCTGCTAATTCTGACTGTGATGTTTGTTGTCACGCCGACAATTGCGGCTGTCGACAAACCACAAAACATCATACTATTCGGCTGGGACGGGGCGCAGCGAGACCACGTGAACGAATGCCTCAGCCGGAAAGAGCTGCCCAACCTCCAGAAACTAATTGACCAAGGAACTTGCGTCAAGATCGACATCGAGGGTACGACCGATACCAAGGCTGGATGGTCGCAAATCCTTACCGGCTATTACCCTGAAGTGACGGGCGTCTATAGTAACGGCCGGTATCAGCCGATTCCCAAGGGCCTAAGTATCTTCGAGAGGCTCGAGAAGCAGTCTGGTTCTGACAAATTTGCGACTGTTGCAGTGATCGGCAAGCTAAGGCACTGCGGTGAGATCGACCCGCCCAAGAAGATCCGTTTAGACGAAGAAGAGAAAAAGGCCGAGGCCAAGGCCAAAGCAAAGAAAAAGCAAGCCCAGCCCGGCGCAGGCAAAGCACCCGCGGGCAAGATTGTCGAAGAGAACGGCGTGAAGTACCGCGTTATTCCGGGCTCACCCTACTACAATATGTACACCGCGCTAGAAGTGTGGGAGTTCGGCCTAATGCAGGACCAAAAGGTCGGCACAAGGGCTATCGAGCTTCTGGAAAAGTACAAAGGCAAACCCTTCTTTTTCTTTGTACATTTCGCCGAGGTCGATCACCAGGGCCACAAGTTCGGCGAGAACTCCAAGGAGTACAACGATGCCCTGATCTCCAACGACCTGTGGACCGGCAAGATAATGGACAAGGTTAAAGAGCTGGGCTTGGCCGACAAGACGCAGTTCTATGTCACCGCCGACCATGGCTTCAACGAAGATGCAAACGGGCACAGCTTTGCGCCATACGTATTTCTTGCCACCAACAATAAAAAAGTCAACCGTGACGGTCGGCGCCAGGACGTAGCCCCGACAATTCTGGAGGCGTTCGGCCTGGACGTGAGCAAGCTAACGCCGCCATTGGATGGCATACCGCTGACCAAGCCGGATAATCGTCCGCCGGCAGTTATCAGCCCCCCGAAAACCCGCCAACAGGTAAAAAAGGAAACCCAGGAAACCCATGAGCCAGACGTAGTCTTCGTTCCTACGCCCCAGGAGGTAGTAGAGAAAATGCTGGAGCTGGCAGAAGTCAAAAAGAGCGATCTGGTCTATGACCTGGGCTGCGGCGATGGGCGAATCGTGGTGACGGCAGCCAAGAAGTACGGCTGTAAGGCCATAGGTTTCGACGTAGACCCAGAGCGGATCAAAGAATCGCTGGAAAACGTCGAGAAGAATAACGTCGGCGACTTAGTTACAATACAGCAGAAGGACATCTTTACCCTCGACCTGAGCAAGGCAAACGTGATTACTCTTTATCTGCTGCCGAGTCTGAATGTCAAGCTGATTCCGCAGTTGGACAAGCTCAAGCCCGGCTCGCGAATTGTCTCGCACGATTTTGACATGAAAGGAGTGACACCAGACAAGGTGGTCGAGGTTACTTCTGCCAGCGGGCAAACTGAACACACAGTTTACCTGTGGACTGCGCCGCTGAAGAAGGTGGAGCAGAAAAAGCCTGCCGCTATTTCCCGATGATTGATTCGCGTACTCAATCAAGAATTGACAATTGAGAATTTCATCCGCCTTGCGTGTGGCGGATAAACTTGTGGTGAGCTTGTCGAATCCAATTGAATCGCCCCCGTTTCTGTCTTCGACAGAAGACACGGGGGCGATTTTGTTCCGGGCAGATTATTTCGTATACTCTACGTTAGAAAGGCCGGGTCCAACCGCAAGAAGTCAGCGTGCAGACTCAGGGCAACTGCTGACTAACTGTGCGCGTGATTCAAATCAAGTCCGGTAATACGCATCCCGGTAAATTGAAAATTTAGAATTTAAACTGTGGTAGGACTGATCGGAGTAACGTGCCTATGGAACGAGGGACCCCGCTCCGCGGGAAGCCAAAAAAGCAGTGGCTCTGGGTCCGGCAAATTGCTGGAATAGCGGTGCTGCTCTGCCTGGCAGTCATCGGGGCCATCAAGTTAGAATTAGTCGATGTGACCGCGGTCAAGGCAGGAATCATCAGCCAGGTTGCGCGAATTTATCCGGACAAGGCCGATGCCTATGCCTTGCTCGGCAAACACTACTGCTCTTCCGGCCGGTCCAAAGAAGCGGTAGATGCCTGCGAGAGACTGGTCGCAATCAAACCGGATGACGCCTCCGCGCACGCATTGCTGGGAAATGCCTACTACGAGGCGAACCGCTCTGAGAAGGCAATAGAGAGCTATAAAAAAGCTGTAACGCTCGACCCAAACTGTTTCGATGCCCACTTAGGTCTTGGTGAGGCGTACGCCGGATTAGGTCGTCACACGGAAGCCATAGAGTCCTATAAACAAGCCATAAGGATAAAGCCGGACTCTGCCTTTGCGTACCTGTCTCTTGGCCTGGCTTTTTCCAACTCGGGCTCTTACGAAGAAGCGATGCAGGCCTTCAGACAGGCCAAGGAGCTTGACCCGGATGTCGCGGGAGTTCACCTGGTGTCGGGCAAGACTTATCTGCAGGCAGGCCTTTATGAACAGGCCATACAGTGTTTCAGGGATGTTATCCTAACCGACCCCTCGACTACGCTCGGGGCGGGCCAGGCTCACGCACAAGCATACTTCAATCTTGGCAAGGCTTATCTTCAGATCGGCGACCATGCTCTGGCTCTGGAACAACAACGGGTATTAGAGACATTAGACCCCAAGCTGGCCAGCGATCTTCTGGAGCTTATTAACAACAATTAGACTGTCTGGGTGCCATTCTGAAAACCATGCCCCTGCGCCCTCCTGCCGGAAGGCAGGAGCAGGGGCGGTGAAACCGCTGGAAACAGAGTGGCCCTGCTGGCCGCGGAGATGTTTCAGATATCAAGCGTTTTCAGCAGAAAATCACGGAGGGGACACTCGCAGAAACGTCCAGAGCCGAAATCAACTGCGAATTTGCACGCTTTCTGATCATCCTCCAAGCACTCAATGAGCTTGCCGTTCAAGGCACTCCGCGCCTTGCACAGTTTCTGGAAGCCAGACTGCCAGCATTGGAAGCCTTTTCGGCATTGCATCCTGCCGATTATGCTCTGAATTGTTGCTCTATGCTCGTCCGCTATTTTCATGGCCCGCGCATTTTCCCGTACATTAAGCGAGCCTATGGTAGAATCCACCACCCGGGCTGTCTATTGTGGAAACTACGTAATTTTGGGGGGTAAACGCACATTTTTTGAGCGTTTTTCTTCAATTTCGACATGGGGGCCCTACAGAGACGGCACTTTAAGCTTTCAAAGACTGTTTCGAGCCGAATAGAAGAGCAAGAAGGACGGGGTTCGAGTACCCGTCAGATTACTCGAGCATGTTTCCATGACGCACATCCCCAACTCAGTCAGTAGATATGTCCCCAATGTCTTCGGCCAACGTGCAGGGCAGGCGCTCCTCTCCAATCTGGTTTTGCCATTCGGCGATGGTGTGAAGTACAATTGACGCCGCCTTTGTCAACTTTCCGATGTCTCGCTCCTCGGGCAAAGCCAGACGCCCCAATTCGACCTTCATCTGCGATTGGTCTTTGATTGCCACGATGTCTTTGGCCATCCTGTACCGATCTACCAGCAGCTCAAGAAATGCCGGCACATTCTCAGGACCGATGCTGTCATCTGTGTTATACTGGTATATCCCGAGGTACAGGCGCAGCACTTCAGTCAAGTTGATCTCCTTCTCAGACCGCTGGTCCCATGGCAAAAAGGGTAGG